>ERZ773010.148-NODE-148-length-53193-cov-4.503406_pt1 | contig 53193 bp, 52 predicted proteins | sample MGYA00580842_ERZ773010 | MGnify/ENA primary metagenome ERZ773010 (study PRJEB29015, sample SAMEA2737982) | human oral metagenome | biome: human oral; feature: human-associated habitat; material: dental | place: China | collected 2107 ... | reverse complement strand
CAATACGGGCCGCTAATAGGCATGTTTAAATAAAGTTGTTGAATGATGTTCGTCCCTAAATGACCAACCGCTACGCGGTAGTTAGCGAGATCGCCATGTCTTTACCTACCTAGTTTTGTTCAAAAGGCATGGTATCTTATCCCGAACTTACGTAACAATATGGGCGAGCAAGATAGGCATTTAAGGCAGTTAATAAAAAAGGGGGCACCACAGTATGGTGCCCCCTTTATCTAAAATGTAATTGTAAGTTTGTTAGTAAGTGGCCTTGTTAACTTATCGACTTGTCAACCAGTTCATTCTTCAACTCGTCAACCGATTCAGTTATTTACTTGTCCACTTGTTAACTCGTTTACTTGTTAACGCATCCGCTTGTTAACTCGTCTACTTGTTAACTTGTTTACTTACATTAATAATTTGGTCCTTCGCCATAGTTAGGTGCTCCCTTGTCGTACCACACCCTTTCGGCGTTAAGCACTTCGGGATTTTGTCCGTCGGTAAAGCTAAATCCTTGTTCGTGCATGGCTGCCTCAATGATAGCCCTCATCTTATCGGATGGCTCGGGTTGAGCGATATAGAAGCGGCGCGGAATGTCTTTGCTGGGCTTCAAAGCCACCCATGGAATGAGCGTACTACCCACCTTTGGCACACCCGAACGACGAACGGTTACGAATTGTTCGAGTGGTTGATAGTAGAAGTGGAGGTAGAGTTGGATGTACACTTTCTCCAAGTCGGCGTTGCGATCGCCCGTAAGCTGATAGTCGGCATTGGCCATCATGGCCTTGATCGCATCGGCTTCGTATGTAACGGGCTTGTCTAGCGGGTCGTTGCAATGCGCCTTATCGTAATAAGGAATTTTGTTAAGCGTGGCCATACGGTTGTAAGCCTGTGCCGAAGCCTCAACGCCAGCCTTGAAATAATCGGCTGCCGTGCGTGGCAAGTTAGCTCCCAACAGTTTAAACTCTGCCAAGTAGAGGTTCATTTCGGCAGCAGAGAGCGTCATTTCGTATAGCGGATTGTCTTCCACGTCTTGCACCACCTTACCCTTTGGAGCCGTGGGGAAGGTATAGTCTACACGTCCACGCACCAGCTCTTCATTGAAATACGATAGTGGCGAGTAGGTTTTCGACTTGTCGCCATCGGTTACTTTCCATCGTGTAGCCACAAAGTAGTTGTTGTCGCCGGTATATTGTGCGTCGTCAGAAAGTTTTATACCGATGGGCAAACCATGATAGCGCACCCATGGTTCGCCGTCGCCTTTCCAGCTAACAAAATGTTTGTGTCCCTTCGCATCAGTGGTATAGTTCACTTGGTCGAGAATATACTTAGGAACGGCGCAGTCTTTATCGCCCCTAGCTTGCGCATCGAAGAAGGCCTGAATCACCTCCGAGTTGAAGTCGTTTTTGGTAAACATCACGAGCATACGCGGGTCTTTGTTGCGGCGCATAAAGTCGATAACGTTTTTGCTGCTTACGCCTAGGTTCACGCTATTGTCTGTTCCATAGGTGTTGTTGCCTCCATCGCCACCAGTACCCTTGTTATACACATAGTCGTCGTTGATACTTTGCATCACATTGGCGTTGTCTGCACCCACCTCTTCGGCAATTTTTATGGCTCGTGCCTTATCTTGATGCAGCATGCGCACGGCAATTTTAAGCTTGATACCGTTGATGAACTTCACCCACTTAGCCGCATCGCCGTCGTAAGCAAGGTCGCTGTTGCCGATGGTTATCTGCGTTGTGGTAACCTTCAACTTTTCTAAATCGGCATCCAATTCTTTCAGCCATTGGTCGAAAAGTTGCGGCTGACTGTCGTATTTGGGAGTAAGCGTACCATCAAGCCTTGCTCTTGCGGCCTCAGAGTAGGGTCTAGAGCCGAAGAGATCGGTGTCGAAGAGCGCCATATACACAGATAAGGCGTTGGCCATAGCCGACAGGTGCGTGTATTGCGCTGCCTTATCGGCAGGCATAGTTGCGAGAACGCTGTTTATTTCGTTTTCGTAAAGCTTAACGCGGATGCTCTGCGAACCCACGCCACCTAATTCGGCCATCTTGTTAAAGAGGTCGTTGAAACTAGCTGCGGGCGTATATGCCTGCACAAACTTTGAGGTGTAGGCTCCATCGTAGAACCACAACAGGTAGTCGAAAGGCTGATATTCCACCTGCGCTTGCGTGAAGAGGAAGATGGGATCGCCCTTTGTAACCTTCGATGGGTCGGTGTTGATGTCGGCATAATCGCTTTCGCTGCATCCCATTGTTAGGGCCAAGCATGCCGTGCAGAGCCCCATAGCTAGGGATTTGAAGTTGAAAATATTTTGTTTCATGATGACAATGCGTTTAGAAAGTGGCGTTTAGGGTGAAGAGATAACTAGCCGTGTAAGGCATAAACGAACGCATACGGAACTGTGCGGCTCCTGTTCCACGAACCGATTCGGGGTTTTCGTGGTTGGGTGCGGTGTTAAGCAGATAGGCTATGTTGCGCCCCGTGAGGCTCAATGCTAAGCTTTTGGCTCCGATGTATCCGCATAGTCTGCGCGGAACGTTATAAGATAAGGTTACTTCGCGCAAGGCAATGTAGTTTAGTTTCTTAAACCAGTCGTCGTTGATAACACCCTGGCCCCAACTGTTCTTAAAGTAACCGTGGCTTTGCATGTGTGCAGGTTCTACATAGCCTTTTTCGTAAGCCTCTTGATAAGTCATGCCACTAACATCGTGCTGTGTGCCATCGGGGGCTGTTACAACAGTTCCTTTGTCGAAAATGGCATCAGGAATAAATCCATCGGTAAAGGTTTTGTCCTTTGCGTTGTCGTATCGGCTGGTCCAAGTCATACCCTTACGATAGTTCTCGGATGCGCCTGAGAATCCGTATGCCGTGGCGTAGCGCGAGTTGTACGAAGCCACGTAACCGCCAAAGCGTGCATCGAAGAGCACATACAGGCTGAGGTCTTTCCAGCGTAGGGTGGTGTTGACCGTGCCAAGGAAGTCGGGCAACATCGAGCCCACTTCTTTAACCGTTCCGCCACGCTTGTAATAAACCGTACGATAGTTGTTGGTATAACCGATGATGGGCTTGCCTGTCTTCTCGTCGGTCTTGATCCACGAGTCGGACATAAGCATACCATAGTCTGATCCTACTTTGGCAACGGAGGCGATACGGTAGTTGCCATAGGTGGCCGCACCATCCAAGTTGATGTACGAGGCAACATCGGGACTTAGCTCCACAATCTTATTGCGGTTGCGGGTGTAGGTTAGGTTAAGGTCCCATTGCCAATCGCCGCGTTTATATGGCGTGGTATTAAGGGCTATTTCTATACCCGAGTTTTGTATGTTACCGGCATTGATGAGCTTTTGTCTTACGCCCGAGGGTCTGGGTACATCAATGGTCATGATTTGGTCGCGTGTGTTTTCCTTATAATAAGTGAAGTCTAAGCCAATTCTACTGTCAAGGAAACGCCAGTCGAGACCCACTTCCCACGCGTTCTTACGTTCGGGTTTCAAGTCGGTACTCTTCATGTTGTCGGGTATTTTCATGCCATACACCTTCTTGTCGCCACGTTGATAGGTGGCAATTTCGTAGCCCGAGTTGATGTAATAGGGTGATGTGTCGTTACCCACTTGTGCCCATGAACCACGCACTTTGGCAAAACTAATCCACTTGGGAAGCTTGTCTTTAAAGCTTTCGGTGATGATCCACGAACCAGAAACTGAGGGATAGAAGTACGAGAAGTTACCCCTGCCATAGCTATATACAAGCGACGACGACCAGTCGTTACGGCCTGTTACGTCGAGGAACAGTTGGTTCTTCCAGCTTGTACCCACCATAAAGATGGTAGAAACGATGCGCTTGGTGTTGAACTTATAGGTATCAATGTTGGGCTGGAGCTTAGAGTTCTTGATGAAATACTGGTTAGGCACAATCAAACCGCCGTTGGTGCTTTCCGAATGTAGCTGTGCGTATTGGTTGAAATACTCTTCGCGCAAGAATCCATGCACCTCCCAATCGTCGTTGATTTGATAGTTAACGTTGGCTCCAACATAAAAGTTTTCTTGCGTGGTTTGGGTATGCGACAGGGAATAACTTCCTCCTTCGTTGGCATAACCACTGCCAGGTTCTTTATATTCGCCACTAACGGCATAGTAGTTGAGCGAGCCTCCAGCCGACAATTGCAGCCAAGGTAAAGCCTGCACGTTGAGGTTGAGCACTGGGCGGAACACTGTTTCGGTCTGTCGATAGTCGTTTTCGTAGATGCTCCACCATAGTCCTCTACCAGGAACGGAACGATATTGGTCGCCATATTTTCCGTCGGCCAATCCGCCATGTTCGCCTTTGTACAGGTGGCGATAGCGGTTAACGTCGTATTCGCGGGGGAAAGTGCCCTTTGCAAAGTATTCGCCGATGTTCAACGGAGCGTTTCGTGGCTGCGATTGGGTGAAGTTTACGCTGAAATCAACAGTCATGATGTCGCCCACCTTTTGAGAAGCCTTACCTAGGAAAGAGAAGCGATTGAAGGTGTTACGTGGCGTTGTGCCCTTATTGTATTTGTAAGAAGCCGAGGCGTAGAATTGCGTTCGGTCGTTTCCACCTTGCAACGATATGTTGGTATTGGTGTTAAAGCCAGTGTCGTAGGCATCCTTATAATTGTTCTTAAAGATGCGGGCAGGACCCATGGTGCCGTCGTATTGCTCGAACTGCTTGCCTTCGGCCCACGATATTTCAGGCCCCCAAGCAAGACCATTATCATATTACTTGTTCTGCAAGTCGGGCGAGCGATAAACCGTTTCCAAACCCACGGTTTGCGAGAAACGTACGCTTACGCCTTTGCCTGCTTTACCGCTCTTGGTGGTGATTACCACGGCACCATTCAAACCACGTGAACCATACAAGGCCGTTGCGGCAGCACCTTTCAGCACGCTCACGCTCTCGAAGTCGTCGGGGTTGAGGTTCTTCAGTTGGTTGCCATAGTCGTTGATGTTGCTATTCCAGTCGGCGTCGCCCGAACGGCTTGTGGCATTGTCTAGTATCACGCCGTCTACCACGAAGATGGGTTGGTTGTTGGCGTTCAGCGTGGATGCACCTCTTATCTGTATCTTGGTAGAGCCGAACATTCCGCCGTCTGACTGGCTAATCTCCACACCAGCCACCTTACCTTGAAGTGCGGTTACAGGCGAAACGGTGTTGGCGCGTTCCAGTTCGTCGCTCTTCAGTTCGGTTACTGCGTATCCCAGGGCTTTGGTTTGGCGTTTGATACCCAGAGCCGTTACCACCACTTCATTCAGTGCGGTGGCATCGTCTTCAAAGTCAACGTCAACCTGCTGACGTCCGTTCACCGCAACGCTCTTGGCTTTGAAACCCAGATACGAGAACACGAGCGTTGACTGTGGCGAACATTCGATAGAATAATTTCCATCAATGTTGGTAACAGTACCCGTTCGTGTGCCTTGCACCGTTACCGAAGCGCCGATAACGGGTTCGCCCGTCGGGTCTTTCACGGTTCCTTTTACCGTGATATTTTGCGCATAAAGTGTGCTGGCCAGCATCCAAATTAATGCGGTTAGGCACATTCGCCAAAAGGCGTGCGACTTTTTCAGCTTTTCGTTCATTTCTGTCATGTTTAAAGATTAATTATATAGTAAGTGTCAATTTAGGTTTTGTCGAGGAACTAAATAATGCAGGGATAGCCTGCTCTAACAGGGTTCGATCCTCGTCTTTTTATTCTCTTTTTCTTCCATTTGTGCATCGTTGGGCTGCACCTTCTGTCATTAATGACCTAGGCCGCGTCACTCGCGTGGGGGTGAAAAACATGCCCACTCAAGCCACAAGGAAAACATTATTCGGATTAAGCAGTCGAGTAATAGTTAATAGTAGACTGCCCTGTGGCGCACAACACATAGCAAGGTAAGCAGTTGTTATTCGCCAACAAATTTAAATAAAAAGTAAATAACTGGCAACAAAAAAGCCTACAAAGTGTTGTTTGCTTGGTATTTCTATGTTCAGTACTGCGAATATCAGTGCTCAAGATACGAGTTCCAGAAAAAGAGAACAATGCCAACAAAAAAAAGGAGTTGCCAACCTTGTGGTTGTAACTCCTTTTCTTCTGTCGGGATTACTGGACTTTTTTAGTCATAAGCAAATTTTGTAACACTCTGATAATCAATAGGGCATTATTAGTAATAATGTAATTATTCACCGACATTAGACCGAACGCAGTAAGCTTATATGTTGGTGTAAGTCAGAGACTTTCGATGTTCTTTGAAATGAAACTACGATGAAAGTAACTGCCATTTACCACCTTTCTGTCTTTCCAGCGACGAGCGATAATCAGACCAAACTCCTTTTATTTCCTGACTAAAGTTATTAAAGTCCAAATCGCGCCTACAACGCCAGGATATACCCTTATAAAGTATTAGTTCCTTTTTATCCCAATCACTAATGCAAATCCGGAATTCTTTCCTGCCAATGTACTGTTTGTGGACTTCGTAATTTTCAGATATGTGGCGAATTGTCCAGCTGCCATTACCTTTATCGTACGCGAAAATAATGGCCTGCCTAGCTTTAGGCCAATCCACGTTATCATGTTCTTGGTCAACATGTAGCCGTCCATCTTGGTATATGCCAACAAGGAATACGTTAGGTAAATTAGGTATGTCCACACCTTCAATGTCATGACCTAGAACTTGCAGCACTTCCCTTACGTGCTCAAGCATCTTGCCATCTCTGCTTTCACCGGTTATTCTCATTCTTTTCATACTAATCCTGGTTTTCTTCCTCTTCGTTTTCTTCTTGTGGTTCAGTGGAAACCATGGATACCAGCTGCGCCATGACCTCGTCTCGCTGCTGGTAATTTTTAACAAGGGATTTACATAGCATCATTAGGTCACGGTTTTTGTACTCTGCAGGAGATAAGTTCTCACTAACGAAGTATGTTAAGGGCACGTTGAATATTCTTGACAGGTCGCGAAGAATGCTCGTATTCAGATCTTCCTTCGCAAGCATATCGTAGACAGCTTGCTTTGTTTTACCCAATCTTTTCCCTAACTTAGTGGCGTCAAGATTTTCTTTATCCATTAAATGTTTGATTTTTAGGCCAATATGCAACATAGTTAACTTTTTGTTTAAAATAAAACAAGTTTTTCTTGCTTATAAGTCAAGATTATCTTAACTTTGCATTATAAAATTAATAATACAAAGTAATATATACAAGCAATGGGAGAAAAAAGTAACAATTTCGTCATGTACTATAAGAGTCAGGACATGATGAAAAAGAAGGCGATAAGAGAAGCCTTCTTAGAAAAGACGTCGCTAAGTTATCCTGCGTGGTATTCTAAAATTGCGCGTAGGAAATTTTCGGTATTGGAGATCGATGTTCTTGTAAAAATCTGCGGAACGGTGTTTTAGTAAAAACATCGATGAAAACCTTACCTCCAAGAGAATGCCAAGCGTGCAGCCATGTCCGCCATTGCATAAACGGATTATACTGCGCGATGAAGAACACTTATGTACAATACGCTACAATTGAAGACTGCAAATTAAAATACCATAAAGATGAAAGTTAAAGATTTTGAAGAGGCCATCATTGGCCTTAATAGTAAAATTCGTATCGATGAAATGATAATAAACAAAAATTCGGTGCGTAAAGTGATTGCCCATACGGACATGATGATACTGATGTGGGACGGTTATGGCAGAGGGTTCTCCGCCTCCCGCGACAATGCGCCAAAAGAGTATTTGTCACTCGACGAAGATGGAAGGCTGAATATAAATGAGGCACTGCCCGTTTCAAGAGATTCTGCGTTCGACCTAAATTTTGAGTGATGTACGTAGACAGAGACACGCGCGGAAAGTATTCCATTATGGACCTGAGAGAAGGGGAACTGATGCTCATACATGAGGCCCTTTGTGCCTACGTCCAAGCGAATATGGGGAACATTGGCATATATAATGCTGGCCGCATACGAGATTTCGACCAACAGATAAAACGGATAAAGGATGGAAACGAAAAGAAGATGGACTTCCGAAGAAGCTGCCTATGTCCAAACAAACTTCGGAAAGAAGACGTTTGAGGATATGGCGAAAGAGCTTGGCCGCACGCCCATGTCAGTGCGACAGTTCACCATCCGTAAAAGGATGACCGTCGGTCGTACCGTGAAGCGCAACATTTTACAAGAACTACTGAAAACTGCATTCAAGCATCCGGACGATTTCCGTCCTAGCAAAACATTCTACAAGGAAACTGGCATTGGACAGAAGCGGTTCTGGGCCCTCTATTACGGGCATAAGGCTGTAACACAAAAAGAATACTATGCTGTGGCGGACTACTTGGGCGTAACACGTGAAGAAGCCTTCGCATCGAGGCAGCTCAATCTGTTTGAGGAGGAGAATCCATGATAGACAAACTATTTATTGACAAAGTCAAATCGGCATTGAATATCGTAAATGTAGTGGAATCGTTTACGAATTTGCAAAAAGCTGGCATCAATTATAAGGGCATCTGCCCATTCCACAACGACAGCCATCCGTCAATGGTAGTCAGTCCTGTAAAGCAGACATGTCACTGTTTCGTGTGTGGTGCAGGCGGGGATGTAATTGAATTTGTAAAGCAGCACTTAAACCTAACTTTCCCCGAGGCCCTACGCTGGTGTGCGAATCTCGCAAACATCGAGTTTCCCGAAAAAGAAATGACCTCAGAAGAGGAGCAGCGTTACCGTCTTCGTGAATCCAACTTCATCGCAATAGAGGCGGCAGCCAAGTTCTATCGTGATCATCTGTCGCACGCTTCCGACTTCCTTTCGAAGCGAGGATATAAGCCAACAGACAAGGCCATCGAAGCTTTTGGAGTGGGCTATGCCCCAAAGGGAAATGTGGCCATGAAACAACTAACCTCTGCAGGATATTCTGCCGCTCGTCTGAAAGACGTGGGCGTCATCGCTACATCGGCCGAAGGCTATGATTACGATTTCTTCAACGACCGTTTGGTTTTCCCATTCTATGATCTGCAGGGCCACATCGTGGGCTTTTCAGGTAGGATGGTGACACCGCGTGAGAATACGGGCAAATATATAAACACGGGCGAAACGGCCTTATTCACAAAGGGTAAGCACCTGTTCGGGCTCTATCAGGCACGCAAAGCCATTGGCAAGAAAGGTTTCGTGTATTTGGTTGAAGGTCAGTTTGACGTGCTATCGCTCCACGCCTCGGGCGTAGAGAATGTCATTGCGGGCAGTGGCACGGCCTTCACCGACGAGCAAGTGAGGCTGATAACGCGCTTCACCCAGCAGGTGGTTATGGTATACGACGCCGACCCGGCAGGCATTAAGGCTGCGCTCAAGAACTGTGAGCTGCTGCTTAAGGCTGGTGTTAACGTCAAGGGCGTCCGTTTGCCTAAAGGAAAAGACCCGGACGATTTCGCTCGCGAGAACAAGGCGCAAACTGAAAAGCTGTTGAAAGACAAGACGGAAACTTTTCCAAAACTGTTTAAAAAACTGCTGCTTCAGCGGGGCGAGAATGCTCCTGACGTGATAAATGATGTGCTAAATGACATTGCATCGTTGGTGTCCAACGTGCAGGATGCCACCCTGAGAATGGGTTATATGAAAGAGCTGGCCAAGGATTTCGAAATGAAGCTCGACCTTATTGACCGCAAGGTGCGCGACTTGCGAAGGAATGTTGCCGACGTTGCTGAGAAGGCTGTGATGCAGCCAGGCTTGTTTGGCATGGACATGCTGCAGGAAAATGTGGAAAAAGACAAGCCAGCCTTGCTCACTTCCATATTCCAAAACTTCCTTGACAAGTATGGAGACGAACCGATTATCTATGTCTCCGGAGTGCCGGCACAAACAGACATTCAAGAGCTTCGCAAGGTATACAGCTACTTCGTGGCAGATGCGGAGGGCTGCAACATTAGGGATAATGGTGAAGAGGGAAATTACCTACGTGCACTTCGCGAAATATATTGTGGCGGCGTTACCAACCTGTCTCTATCGAGAGGTGAATTCAACGAGCCTTTCATCAATTTCTATATTAGGATTCATGGTGCGTTCCTGGATGGTTTTCTGGGCGACAAGGTGCCGGTTATTGCCCGATGCATTGAATTGACCAGTTACGCGGAAGAGTCAGTAGTTACCATCAATAAGAATTCTTATTGCGCCCAGCTGGGCATAACGAAAGGGCAGTTCGACGAGATCAGGAAACCGTTCGCAGCCAAGCGGAAAGCAACTATTGCCATCAATATGCAGGGCGACAGCCTTGGCACGGACGATTTCGACCCAGACAACCTTCCAAAATATGTGGAAGACAGCGAGGAATATTCCAGCATGTTTCGCGAATGTAAGTATTTCCCTCGATTGAATAAGAAGGGTGAGCCCGTATGTTACATGTTCCAAAACAAGAACGGCAGTGGGTTCACACAAGTTGGCGACTTTTTTATGACACCACTGCTGCATATCTACAGCGACGACTACGAGCAGAACAAACGCGTATTACGCATCAACCGCAGGTATTACCCAACACCGTTGTATATCGAGGTTACTTCTAAGATGCTCTTGAAGAAGTCGTCGATAGAGGAGGTGCTGATTAACCTCGAGGCGGTGAACTTCACCAATGGCGAGGAACAGCACTGGACGAAGATACGCGAATACATGAGCCGGCACTTCGTAATGTGCTCCGAGGTTCAGGTTTACGGAAACCAACAAGAGGAGGGGACTAGCCGAAAGACGGACGGAATGTTCTTCGCCTTCTCCAATGGAATTTTCCACATGATAGATGACAAGCCTACATTCAGCCCGATAGACGAGTTGGGCGTCGTAGCGCACAATAAGAAGAATTATTACCTCCCTGCCTTTTCCACCATCTACGCAGGCAGTGGCCGTCAATCGGATAAGTACGAACTCATTTCCCAATTGGTTTACAAAGAAGTGCCTGAAGAGAAGAAAGTTTCATTCGAGAAGTGGGCCGACTTAATGAACCAGGTCTACAAGATCAACGACAACGGCAAGTGGGCCATCCTTTATGCAATCATGTGCGCATTCCGCAGTAATATCCACTGCATCGACAGGTTGTTTACCGCCCCATTCTTCATGGGTCCGATGTCGTCGGGAAAGACGCAGATAGGCATATCCATCCGCTCGCTGTTTATCTCGCCCACCGTGCCCATATTCAATCTTAACACGGGTACAGACGCGGCCATGTCTACCATCATGGGCACATTCCGCGATGTACCGGTTGTTCTCGACGAATATAACAACAAGGACATCTCCAACGTGAAGTTCCAGGCACTGAAAGGCATCGTGTACGATGGCGACGGCAAACAAAAACGTCGTGGAGTATCGGGCAGAGAAATTGAGAATGATAAGGTGTATGCACCGGTGGTAATCTGTGGTCAAGAAACACCACAACGCGACGATAACGCCCTGATGAGCCGCGTCATAATCTGCGAGGTACCGAAACCGAAGAACCGCACGCCGGAAGAGACAAGGCTATTTGAAGAACTGAAACGCATTGAAGACCCCAACAAGGTGGGATTGTCCAACGTTCTGCTCGACATACTGGCACTGCGTCCGCAGGTGATGGATCACTTCCGCCAGTTGAAGCAAGAGGCTTACGAGGAGCTGAAGCAGGATGTGGTAAACTCGGGTGAGCGCGACCGCCTTATGAAGACCGTTAGCCTGTTTCTCGGCATGCTCAAACTTATTGAGAGGCATACCGACCTGATGCTGCCTTTCACTTACGAAGAATTCTTCAAGATTGCTCAGGAGAAGATCGAGTTCCAACTGTCACTCATTCGCAGCACGGACAAGTTAGCCATGTTCTTCAATGCCATGGATGTAATGATAGATACGAAGGCTGTTGTCGAAGGCCGCGACTTCCGCATCGAGCAGCCTACGAAGGTTACCGGCACGGATGCACAGGGAAACAAGAGGACATTCACGTTCGAACCGGACACCCAGGTGATGTTCATTCGCCTCTCGGCCATCTTCAGTTATTTCGAAAAGGCAGGCATGAACACCGAGAATACCACACTCTCTACGCTCGAGCAGAACCTTCGCTCACATCCATCATATATAGGTACGGTTTCGTCGCATAGGTTTGAGTGGAAGGAGACTATCGAGGTGGCGCGCAACGATGCAGAGGAAACCATGGTGAAGCTGCGCAAATCTAAATCGAAGATGACAAGTGCCATTATTGTCAATTACGACCTCTTCAAGATGATGTACAACCTGGATTTTCGTCGCGACCCTACATTCACGGAAACCGCTGCTGCACCCCAAGAGGAAGACGACAGCAATAAGCCATTCTAATTATTCTAGCCATCACACTGCAAGCAAGGATAGTTCCTGTTGGGAGCTATCCTTTTTCTATGGCGCCATAACGTTGGGTAAGCATCCTCCTAACGTTGGGTAAGCATTTCATTATAAACCTGTCTATTTATCATAATAGAGAAAAAGAGTATACCACCCCAATTTACATACAAAGTTATGAAATAGCCTTGCCATTTCAGCAGGAAAAACAAACATCACGCCAATTTCCTATTTTACTCATTTCATCTCGACAAAAACCCCCGAACCCCCAAATTTGTCAAAAGCAAAGAAAAACATCCTTTTCGTGGAGATTTTTTCAAAAAACCGCGTCCTACAATCCTACATTCCTACAATTCTACTTCATTATTATTTATAGCTTATATGTATGTATCTATATATCAGCGTATTATGTTGTTTTTTGTTCTTTCGTGATTTTTGTAGGTTTGTAGGTCGGTGTAGGAAATTGTAGGAAATGGCACTTTTGAATAAAATTTGACGGCCGAAAGTATGAAACCTACAAAAGGCCATTTTGTAGGTCGTGTAGGACGTGTTTTTTAGGTGTTGTAGGTCGATTTTTGTATGTAATAATTTGCGTATTCCGCTGATTATTAGTATCTTTGTAAAAGTCTGCGTCCCAATTGTAGGATTGTAGGATTGTAGGAACACAAAATCATCAAAATGCTCATGGAAAAACAAAAACGCTACTTAAAAAGGGTAATTTCGATTAAAATCGAAGATTATCTGGCCGAGTACATTACGGCCAAATTCAAAAAAAACGAAATGCATGGTGGAATCGAAATTCCATCGAGTAATGATTTGTACTATTGCCTCTGGTATCACATGGCAAAGCCAACCGACAAGAGTCGACCAAGTGATGAAGGCAACCTTCGAATAGCATTGCCATGTAGGCGAAGTGGTTCACCTGAAGGACCGTGGAAAGATCCAGCCTATTACAACCACATTTCCCAGGCTGGTGTGCGTGAGGTGGAAGCCTGTATCCGGCTTCAGTTCAATTTCGAACTTCATCGCGCTTTGTTGGAGAATGAAGAGTTTGGACATGAGAGGCGCAATCTCGATGTCATCTACGAGTTCATTCGAACTTATGGACTTAAGTCTATATCGTCTGATGCACTGTTGAAGAATTACTATCGTTATCGTTCTCGAATCAGAGCTAAGAGATCTCGTGGCTATAAAAGAAAGCAAAATTAACAAATATTAATACATACCGATTTCCCCTTTTTGTCACTCAAAAAAAACGACACCATCATGAAAGAGTTCACATCCCTCATTACAGTAGAGCCGACTAACGATGCGGTGAGTAAAAAATATGCCTTCTATGCGGACCATTTCGAATTCATTCCGACCGCAACCGAAGATGACAACGGGCTGCTTTGGCAATGCGACAAAACATTCGTTATTGATATGCCTCCGCTAGAAATAGCCAAAGTATTCGCCATTGCGCGCTCAGCCATCGTCACGCTGCATGTGGCCAAAGGTCAGCCCGTGCAGATTGGCACAGCCACCTTTCCCGCACGTGTGCGCATCTCGCGTCACCTAAACCGCGCCCACCTGATAATCATATCTAAAATGCCCGTTGACCCCTTCGGATAGTCTTTTGTAACACATATATATAGGAGTAGTTTTGCGATAAAAAGAAACGTTCATGAACGAACTACAGCAACTACTTCTATCGGGCAAACCACTCCATATCACAACTGACGGATTCCGCCAGGCCATGTTGACCGCCTTCCCATTGTCTGGGAAAGTGGAAAAACCCGAAGTTCGAAATACCCTCGGACTGTTATCTACAGACCAACTCGCCTACTTGGCGGATCACACTTGGTACCAACTGGAGACACATGAGGCTTTAAAGAAACAGCTAGAGGCAATAAGACAGGATAACTCTCAGCCAGCCGTTACCCTCACTGATGAGTATGCCAATGAGGAGATTCCAGAGAACTCCATCGCATACCATCGTGTGTGGGGAACGGTCATGTCGGACGCTTATTGGTTCTTTTCTTCAAAACAATTGGCGGCCGACCTGATGGCGGCCGAAGCCAACCCACAAATCACCTGCCACTTCCTACACGTGAACTCACCCGGAGGAGACGCATGGTTTCTCGACCGACTTGACGAAACCCTGCGCGCCTGCACAAAACCCATCATCACCCTTTACGAACACCTGTGTTGCTCGGCCGGCTACTACATCGCCTGCCACGGCAACCGCGTGTATGCCTTGACTGCGAACGATTATGTTGGCTGTATAGGTACGATGTGCAGTTTCTACGATTTTCAACCATACTTTGAAAAGTTGGGTATCAAGCTTATCGAGGCGAAGGCCGATAAATCGGATTTGAAAAACAAGACTTTCGACGATTTGCGTCAAGGAAAACCTGAGCAGTATGTCGACGATTTTCTCAATCCACTCAACGAACAGTTCCTGGCATGCGTACGTTCCATGCGTTCGGGACTTGCCGAACTCGGTGACGACGCTCCCGTACTTCGTGGCGAAACTTATCTCACGGCTGAAGCAGTAACCACAGGGTTGTGTGACGGTACGCGCACATTCGCAGAAGCCGTTGCCGAAGCTGTCGTCATGGGGGCGGAGTATACAGAGGCGGAGAAGACAAAACACTCTATATATAATATGTTATAATCAAAAAAAAATTAAGTTTATGAATTTCAAAGAAAAGTTCATGTCCGTGATTGAACTTCTGCACCTTAAGCAGAAGATCGACGACAAGAAGCCATTCACAAAGGAAGAGTTTAATTCCATCGTGGCAGAATACCAAAAAAAGTACCAAACTACGCTCAAGGACGACCTCGAGGCCGAGGAAAAATCAAAAAAGGATGATGAGCAGCAAGCGGAAATGCAGGCGATGCTTAACAGTATTCAGCAAGCGCTCAACACCATCAATCCCACGGCTGAACCGAAACAGGCCGAAAAGCAGGACGCAACATTAGCATCCATTCTCGAGAGCCTTAACGGCATTCGTGAAGACTTCAAGGCACTCGCCGCTACTCCTGCAACCGACACCCCAAATCAGACGGTAACCGTATCGCCCGTTTCTATCAACGGTTTTGGAAATACACCGCAATATCTCTTTGGTGTTGAACATCCCATGTTTTCAATGGAGAAAAGGTGGAACAAAATTGCAGCTAACCCACGTGCGGCGTCTGCACTTCCCGAAGTAGACGAACAGATGGACGGCGTAGCTTTCCACAAGGCTGCATGCGCCTACGCGAAGACGCTCAAAGAACGTTACCAATTCTTGCAAGAGAATAAGATGCTTGATGCGCGCGCTCTCTCCGAGGGCAAGTATGCCACCAACTATGGAGGCGTTAATGACGCCGGACTTGGCGATCAGTTCGTCGTTCTTCGCCAAGACGCCATCATTGCCCGCGTGTTGGAAAAGCGAGACCTTACCCAATTTTTCCCTGTGCAATATGGAATTCAAGACCGTGGCCTTATCTTCAACGCCTTCTTTGACGAGGTGTCTCAGGCTTATCAGTCTGGCGAGACATTCAAGGGCGGCATGAAGATTGAGAACCAAATGGGCTACGTTGACGATTCCATGATTAAGATTGAATGGGGTCCGATGAAGGAACTTGAAAGGAAGTATATCGGCTACCTTAACAAGGAAGGATCCGACCCAATTAAGTGGAACATGATAGAGTACCAGTTGCTCAACACTTTGCTCAACGCTCAAACAGAGCAGAGTAAGCGTCGTATGCACGGTATCTACGTGAAGCCCGAAAAAGGAGTAGCTGGCTCATATCGCAATGCGGGCACAGGCTTGCTCTACACGCTGTTGCGCTATGTTCACCAGTACGACATTAAACCGCACGCCGATGCTGCATACCGTTCGTACACGCAGGCTACGATGCTCTCGGCCGTACAGGAGTTCGTAGCGGATGTCACTTCTAGTGTGACCGAAGACATGGATCTCGACAACCATTGCCTGTACCTTAACAGTGCCCATCAAAGTTGGTGGATTAAGAACGTGCGTTCCACTTATGGTAAGGATACGGATTTTGCCGGTCCCATGGGTGCGTTGAATATAGTTCCAGATACCACGGTGAAGATTATTTGGTTGCCCTACCTGGGCCAGTTACCCTTCATGATGATGCACGAACCAGGTAATATTCTCTTTTTGGAATATCTACCAGGTGAGATGCTTGCCGTCAAGATGCAAGAACAAATGGAGCAGGTGCGTGCATGGAGCACGTGGAAAGAGGGCTGTTCGGCCACCTTCACCGGCCGCCGTTTCTCCACTAAGAAGGAGATGGACGACAATCACTACGAGTGGCAGCAAATCTTCATCAACCTGTTCGCCGCCACCATCGTCGACAAGGTGGACGGGGCGCAGGGCTTCTGGCACGTAACGGGTGAAACCACCACGAAAGACACTTATACCGACATTGCCAACGCCAAGGCTGGAGTGGCCTACTGCATCGAGGCCGGTGTGGAGAGCCACATGCCCAAGGTGGAGAAGTCGGGTAAGTTCGCCAACATCAAGTCTGCATTCACAGCTACCGCCGTAGGAGATTACCTCATGGTGATTTTGGACAAGGACGGGAATTTCCGCGAATTGGAACGTTGTGTGGGAGGTAAGCGCACCATCAACACCGAGTTGCAGCCCAACGTACCAGGTGGTCGTTAAGCAATTTTTGAGCCATTCTATTAATAATATGTGTTTAATCCCTGGGGAAGCCGCTATGGCGGTTTCCCCTAAAAACAACCCAAAGAAAATGAAAAGAAATAACATACAAGCTCGACATCGAGCAACGGCCAAGGGTAATCAGTATGCCAATCGCCAAGTGCGTCGCCTTTTCTCCATCGTATTTGCCATTTTCGGCCTCGCCCTTCTGTTGGGCGCACTCGTCGACCACTCCCTGGCTTGCGCAGGCGGAACGGGCCTTACGCTCGCCTCGATGCTCGCCATAGGCAATATTGATGACGTGAGCGACAAGGATACCCACGGCTCCGATATCTCCTACATCGTATATCTCATCTCGGTGGAGCAGATAGACCGAACTAAGCCTTTTCCACAGCCTAACGCACAGCGCGAAGTCTCGCCATTGCCGCTCCTAGTAGGACAATCTCCACACTATTTCGAGGCGCATGACATTCCGACATTTACGGCCACTACTGAAAAAGGTGACATAACCACGACTGGCGAAAACGTCTTTACCATGATTATGGGTGGAGCGCGCGATGTGCTATACAATTTTATAGAGCAATACTCGGGTGGTAAGTTTGTGCTGTTGTTCAAGCACGTCAAGAATCCACAATGGTATATCGTGGGAGAATTGGAGCGTCCGCTTATCCTCAATTCTACAGAAACCAAGGACGATAAGGACGGCCGATACACCACATTCACCTTCAAGAGGCCATCGGTAGACTTGCCGTTGAAGTATGCCGGCAATCCGGCTATGGCGGCAGCGCAACCCATTGCGCCTGATGCCAAGACGGTAGCCATAAAGCCTACGGCCAATAGCTACACCATCGCTAACGGTACCACCGCAGGCGCAGTTATTGACAAAGTTTCAGGACTTACTGCAGCAGACAAGGGGCGATACATAACCCTGTTGGGAGCTGGTACGGACAAGCCTGCTACCATTGCCGACAGTTTGGTATTCGTACTTGAAGACGCTGCCACCTGGACGGCCAAGGAAGGTGCGGCTATCACATTCCGGGTCCTCGACGCCAACACGCTCGTAGAAGTGTCGCGTACTGCTTAGATCAGAATGAGGGCGAGCGATGACTTTTGTCGCTCGCTCTCTATTTTTTTCAAACCAAATTAAAATGACAAGACATGCAAGAAGTAAAAAACAAACTGGCCATGTTCAATGCGCTGCGTTGTGACGATTCTGCAGCGGCTGACCTGAAATTGCTCGCAGAACGATACCCGCAACATCCCGAAATGGCTCGGTTTACGTTTAGTCCAAAGCGTAATGCCGACGATATTCTCTTTGCCCTGCTCGATCACGCCACCGAAGATGAGATCCTTGAAAATCGAATGGAGAACGGCCATGGGGAAATAGACGAGAATGATGGCACGTCCGAAGCGAACACTGAAGATGACACGCTGCTTAATGGTGACGATGACCATACTCAAACTGAAGGTGAAGGCGAGCAAACCGCCGATGGGAACAATGATGAAACCAGCGATGGGCAGCCTTCGGACATTGGAAATGAAACTGAGGGAGAAGGTGGCAATGACAACATGTCCATGGAAACGGGTGGCGAAGAACCAGCTGCCATCACAGACGTTGAAGGTGAAAACGAACAAGCAGCCGAATTTCAGGACGTTTCGCAGGATAAAGCTCCAAAAGAAAAAGACGCAAAAAAAAAGTAACCCTGCAAAAGGAGCAGGAATACCCACGCATTGATTGGCAGAACCTCGCTGACCCTGACGTGCAGACAGCCACTATCCTTTACAATGACCGTATCAACACCTGGCGTGAGATGAAGCGGCTAGATGAAGTGTTGGATACTGAACCGACGCCGCAGGCAGTTGCAGACATGGCTGAAATGCGCATACGTAACAATCAGGCGTTTGCCGAGTTGCAATCGTTGAATGACACGGGCCGCTTCCTCAATAAGCATCCGCTTTTGGCCGAACGCTCGGAAGCGGCCCGCCTGCTGAAACTATTTAGGCACGACCCTGCCGAATTCTTGCGACTTCACAAGAACACGCTCGACAATATCAAGCGTTATAAGTCTTACCTTAAGCGGGCAGACCGCAAGGACCGGCGAACTGCCGACAAGGCAAATTTGGAGCGGCATAAAGACCGTGAGCGCCTATTCGAAATGATAATGGAACAAAACAGCAAATAATAGCATGAAAACAATAGAAGTATTTAATCTCGGCGGACTTCCAACCGCACCCTTAGATGCGTTTAACGAACTTCAGGAGGACTTTAAGAAATCAGATTCCGACAAATTATCAAAGCTACAGATGCTGATAATAACGCGCGGGTTCAAATATTCGTTCAAGGTGTGGAAGGACGAGAATGGAAAGCTATGGATTATCGATGCGCACCAGCGAAAAAAGGCTTTGACCGCCCTACGTAAGTCTGGTTTTGAAATACCCGAAATCCCTTACGAGGAAATACAAGCCGTCGACAGGCGTGAGGCAGTGGAAGAAATAGCCGCCTATAACTCCGAGTTTGCACAAAAGAATCCCGACACTATTTTGTTCGAAAAATACAAGATAGGCGGTGATACACTAGAACTGTTCAACCTTGGTTACGAAGTGAAAAAGCACGATTTCAAGGTGGATGCAGACAATATGTTCGGCCAAGAAAAAGAAGTGGCAGAAATTAAGGAAGACGAAGCCCTAGTCGATGCGGACATGGCCGACGACAAGTGCTTCGCCAAGCCAGGTGACCTTTTCCTCCTTGGCGAGAATAGATTGCTGTGCGGTGATTGTCGCTCGAAGAAAGATGTGGTAACCCTGATGGGTGGCCGCTGCGCGGACATGATCCTGACCGACCCTCCATATAATGTGGCATACGAAGGGGGCACTGAAGAGAAAATGAAGATTGAAAACGACTCGATGGAAAATGACTTATTCGCACAGTTCCTCAAGTCGGTATTCGAGAACATGTATGCTGTACTAAAGCCGGGTGGCTCATTCTACGTTTTTCATGCCGATTCGGAAGGTGAGAACTTCCGTAAGGCCATTCGTGAGGCGAACTTCAAAATAGCCCAGTGTTGCATTTGGGTGAAAGATACGCTGGTCATGGGGCGGCAAGACTATCAATGGCAGCATGAACCATGTCTGTATGGCTGGAAACTCGGTGCTGCACACTATTGGAACTCGAACCGGAAGCAGACGACGATATGGAGATTCGACAAACCGCGCGCGAACCGTATCCATCCGACGATGAAACCTGTGGCGTTAATGGCTTATCCCATTTGTAACAGCACGAGGAATGGAGAGATTGTTGTCGACCTTTTCTCAGGCTCGGGTTCGACGATAATGGCATGTCAGCAGACCGACAGGCTCGGCTATGCCATGGAGATTGATCCCAAGTATGTGGCCGCGTCGGTTCTAAGGTTTAAGACGATGTTTCCCCAAACCACCATACGGTTGGAACGGGATGGGATTCTTTTGAGTTCGGAAGAAACAGCTAACGTAATTGGAAATGCAGGATGAACTTTCAAAATCAGGCTACACCCTGTCGGAAGAATATATACCACAGGTGCGCACGTTCGGGGCGTTAGGCTACACCCCAGAGCGCATTTGTAAACTGTTGGGGTTAAGGGAAAACAAGCGTGTAGAACTTCTCCTGCGGATGGGAATAACCGGTGACACCTATTGTGAAGCTTACAGGCAGGGCAAGGCACTAGGCGAATATAATATCGACGCCGAGCTGGCCAAGAAGGCGGAGGATGGAGACATTGAATCCATCAAACTGTTGGAGGCTCGTAAGAATGAGCGTGTTGAAAAAGACTTACGCAATGAATTATTTGGAATATGAAGAGCAAGATAGACAGATTGGATGCGATACATCCTGATCTTATATCCGCATTCCTTACAGGCGGAAAGGGCGATGGTATTCCTATTGACATACAAATATTTCTAAAGCAACTGCAATGGGCGGCCGAAATATACGAGTATGAGCGGAATATCACCCGCGCAGCGCGGAAACTGCGTCTACGCATCAATGCCGAGCAGGGCGAGAGGATAGAAGATCGCACGTGCATGTCACGGATATACCAGGCGATAAACTATTTCAACGTCGACTGCAATGTGCCTATAAAGGTATGGGAGAACAATTTCGCCAACAAGTACGAGGACTTGGCTAAGATATGTGCAGTTCAGCGTGATTACAAGTCGCAAAAGGCTTGCTACGATGCAGCCTTGGAGTGTCGCCGACGTGCGTCGGAAGTAGCGGAAGCGGATAGAGGCTTAGGCGTGACCTTCATTCTCTCGCCCGAGATAACGGCCGAAGAGATGGGATTTGCCAAGCGTAACCTTAAGGAGATTGCAGCCAAGCACAATCGCGGGTTCTATATCAATTTGATAGAAAACTTGCCGTTGGAAAAGGCCGAGAAGAAGCGTCTCTTGCGTGATGCAGATATTGATGATGCTGAAATAATACAGGAAATTGACAATGATTGAACAACACGATGACCTCGCCGCAGAGTTCGAACTCTATTACATGAATAGCGTGCAGATGCTGGCCAGCATTATCGATCCCAATATGCTGTATGCGGAATGGGGACGGGCCACGGGCAAGACTGAGGGCGTGATGGGGCCGCGCCTGATACGTGTGGCCAACGACATGCCGGGCGAATTGTCTTTCCTCGTGCATAAGACATACGTGGCTTTGATGACCAACGTATGGCCGAACATCCAGGCATACTTTTCTCGCCCGGTAATCGTAAACGGCCGTCAGCGTGCGATGCTGGAATATGGCGTGGATTACGTCGTTGGCGAAACGCGGCTGCCTTCACATTTCCGATTGCCACGCTATCCTGTTTCTTACGCCAAACACTCGGTCATTTTTCGAAACGGCGCACATCTGCAATTGGTGAGCAGCGACCAGCCCGAGAGTGTGGCCGGACGAAACGCCGTGCATGCCTTCATCGAGGAGATGAAGCACAACTCGGGCGAGAAACTCAAGTCACGCTTGTTCCCGTCGCTGCGTGGCGGCTCGGCCGAGATACGCAAGTCGGCCTATTATGAGGGTGTGACTGGCGTGAGTGACACGGCGCGCGTGGACCTGGGCGAGGACGATTGGTTTGAGGATTACGAACAGGGAATGAACCGTGAACTGATTGAGGAGATAGCATCCGTGTCGTTGGCCGTGAACAAGTCGCTCTATCGGCAGTTCGTCTTAAACCGAGAATTGCGTGAAACGAAGGATCCTGTTTCCATGGAAAAGATTAGGTTGGAACAACAGCAGTTGGCTGCCTTTCTTGCGCGATGGAAACCGCGACTGGCCGACATGCGTCGCAATGCCGTATATTATATCCGCGCTTCGAGTTTTCGTAACAAGGATATCTTAGGTCCGAAGTTCTTCAAGACGCAGCTCGACACGTTAAATATGGACGAGTTCCTTACTGCCATCTGTGGTGTCCGACATAAGGAGGTGACCAATAAGTTCTTCGCGGCATACGATAAAGCAAGACATCAGTTTAAAGACAGCTATATTTATGACGCGATCCTTAGTCACGACCTTAAGGATAAGTTTTTGCTTACAGCCAGGTATTTGCGACATTATGACCGCCGTGAACCGCTGTATGTGGGATACGACCCAGGGGCGTTCTCTTCCATGATTGTTGGGCAGAAAAAAGACTTTGGAAGACAGTTGGACATCATCAAGGAATTCTGGGCATATTACCCTGAAGAGCAAGAGAGTTTGGCGCAACAGTTCTACCAGTTCTTCGGGGCTGATGCGGTGAACAAGGTGGTGCACCTTTATCCCGACCGTGCAGGTAACAAGCGGCGTGAAGAACTGGAACAGATTACCACGGATAGTCGTGCGTTGAAGGCTGCGCTTGAGGGGTATGGTTTTTCGGTTATACTCCATAATGAGGGAGCGGCCACCATATATCATTGGCAGCAGTTCAAGCTTTGCATGATGCTCTTTGGCGAACAGCGTAATTTCTTGCCTCGTGTGCGCATCGACGAGAACGAATGCAAGAACTTGTGCAGCGCAATTTTGATTAGCCCGCTTGTTAAAAAGGGCAACTCAATAGAACTGGACAAGAGTTCCGAAAAAAAAGAGCCGCTGAAAAGACAGGCAGGCCTGACAACACAATTGCCTAGTGCCATGATATACCTGCTTTATGGTCTTTATGGTGACATTGCCAAAAGTGATTTGAGTACATTCCCAACCGATTTACCAGATAACACCGCCATTTGATGGCGCACCGACGAGCGTTAAGCCAGAGTTATACTCGCAAAAAGGGTATAAACGGCGGCTTAACGCTTTTTTCGTATTGGAAAGGGGGTAATTTGGAGCGAATAAGTGAACGTGGAGCAAGCAATAATTTTGCTGCGCGGGGCAATATCGAACATCTTTTACACGACTGTAAAACCTAACTTGTTGTGTTTCAACGGCAAAGTAAACGACCAAATAAAAAACGAAAATGACAAAAGGGGAAAAACACCACGCACCGCTGAGTTTGCCATTTTCGGTGCACCCCCCAAAAAAAATCGGAAATCTGAGGGGAGGGGGTAGGGGCGGTCCTTTGCGCGCATGCGTTCATACGTTACTTTTGCGGCATGAACACAAGTTTCGAGATGCTTGGTACCGATGCACTGCAATGGGCAAGGGAGATTAGCAAGCTGCCCGAGGGGCACTTCACGCTGTGCTTCTTTCCATACAGCCGTAGCCGTGGCAAGGCGGGGGCGAGGCTGGTGGTGAAAGAAAGGTGCAAGTGGCGCACGCAACTTCCCGACGAACGCTTTGCCGCTTCCGCTGAGAACTATTTGCTCTTCAGCGACTCCGAAGGCAATCCGAAAATGTGTTATCGTATATTGGTGCGATATATGGCTTTTCCCAACGATGGATATAAACTTCACAAGATAAACTGGTTATGACAGACAATATCGAACTCTACGGCAACGCCGGCCTTTACGTCAATGACGGCAATGCCATCTCTTTCCAAGTGGGTGAAGGTGAACAGCTTTTCTCACTTCCATCTATTGCCGTTGCCGATGGTGAGCAGCTGCCGTACAACGAGAAAGTATGGTTGGGCGTGAACGGCTACCAAGTGTGTGCCCGAGGACGTAACAACGCACAATGCGAAGACGTGGCGAGGGAGATAAAGCGGAACCGCATATTGCCACGCCTATATCGTAAGCAGGTTAAGATGCTCTATGGCCATGGGCCAATGACCTATCGCTATGCAATGAAAGGGGGAAAGTTGCGCCGTGAATACGTGAGTGTGCCGGAGGTGGATAATTGGTTGAACTCATGGCAGGGCAATGGAATGGCCAGCGTTCAAGAATTTAGTAAGGCCTGCATCATCAATTATTATTACTTCGGCGACTTCTTCGTTAAGTGGAGGTTCGCGCGGGGCAAGCGATTGGGCATGATGCCCGTGGCTGGTCTTGAAGCGATGGAAAATACGCAATGTCGACTGGCCACCACACATCAGGATATGGCGCGAGAACTGATACAATATTCGGACTTCCGTCACGTAGCCGTTGGTCGTTGGGCATACGGAATCGGCTCTTATAGGATATATCCGAAGTTCAACCTTTCAGAAGTCGATAACTACCAGTTTGCCGCCATTTCCCATCATAGGGAGACCTCGATAGATGAGTTCTATGGAACCAATGAAACTCATCAAGGCTCGCGCCCCTACATTCAGGGTAGCAACAAAACGCCAATATATATCAATTCGTTCTTGCGAAATTCCCTTGCTGCAAAGATACACATCATCATTCCTAACGCTTGGGTGGAAAGCAAGCGTAATCAGATACAGAGATTATGTGAAGAGAATAAGACACGCAAGGCGAAAAAGCAAGAGTTGATAAGATACAACGGGATAGATATCGGTACAGAAATGCATGAGAGCGTGCTTGTGCAATATATCCGCGAAGAGTTGCGCAAGTTCAGTTGTTACCTTAGTGGAGAACATAATCAAGGTAAGGCCTACTCCACATTCTCGTTTACGGATGCGCAAGGGCATGAGCAGCAATGGAAGATTGAGACAGTGGACTTACGTTATAAGGAATATATCGATGCACTGATTGCCTACGACAAGCGAGCCGAGCAGGCTCTTTTGGCGAGCGTAGGGCTTGACGCCTCCATATCGGCCATCGATAAGGAGGGTGTAATCAGCAAGTCGGGCAGTGATGCCTACTACAACTACCTCATATATATAATGTCTCTTACCCCAGAAGACGAAATATGCAGCGAACCTCTAAACTGGGCCTTGCAAGTGAACTTTCCACAGCTATATGCAAATGGTCTGCGGATAGGTTTCTACCGAGAGGTCCCACAACGCCAGGAAGATATCGCTCCGAAAGACAGACTTAACAACCAGCAATCATGAATGTAATAGAAGAACTATTTGGTAACTTGGCCACTTTTGTTGAATATGCCCCTGGGGTAGACACCAATAAGGCCATGGTCGACTATCTGCCTTCGGCAAGGTCGGCGCGCAAGAACATCGAGTCGATAATATCGTCTGCCGTGTATGTAGCTATTGTTAAAAGTCAACAGGGCGATATGCTCGATGCGCTAAGGGCTGCCATGGCAAATCGGACGTTGGCTGCTCAACTGGTCTTCGATTCGATTTCGCGGCGTAAAGTGGGGACAGACATATATAAGTACGAAATAGAGGGCATGCAACGCGCTTACATGGAGAACTATTTCGCCGCGATGGACCATCTCATCCAACAACTGATGCAGGGTGAGCTTAAGGAAGGCTCGCCGGCAAAACTATGGAAAAGTGCGCGATATTCTCGACTGCTCGACGAATGCCAGCTACGTTCGGCCGACGAATTCGACTTGATATATCCTATCGACCTGTCTTATCTCTTTTTCTTTAGAACCGTACCGCTACAGAAAGAATGCCTGGATGAACGCTTAGCCGCTTACTTCGCTAAGGCCAAGGATAAGGAAAGCGTGTTGCCCATGCTGCGTCTCGCCCTGGCGAAGCGGACGGTGGCCAAGGCGTTAAGGCGGTTTGACATGCTTGAGTTCCCGCCCACGATACGTAACCTCTTCGCCGACAATAAGGCGGCACGGCAAGGACCGGACGAACACGGCAATGCCGAGAAGTTGGCAGCGTCGCTTGAAGCGGAAGCGGACAATCTGCTGGCCGATGCGGACTTATTGTTGGATGAACGCACCGTGGACGCTTGTTCATATTCACGGTATAACGATTCGTCGGATTTAATTGTGATGGCTCCATGAAAGAGATTATTAAACTCACGTGTCGTGGAATGAGCCTTGCTGTTCCCAATACCTGGGAAAAATTGTCACAGGAACTTTTTGTACGACTAGTTTCACACCTTGCACAAATGCAAGCAGGAAAGTTGTCGCCAGGGGAGGTCGGAGTGCGCTACGTTTGTGACGCCATTGGATGTGACTGGCGTAGGCTGCGCAACGAGAATGCCATTGCAAACCTGGTATGCATCGCTGAACGATTGACATTCATCTTTCGAATGCAATACCCCGACAATGATGCTATATTGGCTCATCTACCTGCCAATGAGCGGAGGATGTGCCAATATACGGATCCTTTCCGGCTTTCGCTGCCCATCGCACGTAAGCTGCGTACCATGGATTATCAATATGTTCTCAACCTTTGTTTCTGTGCGCAATTGATACCCATAGTGCGGGTGGATAAGCTGGAATATGCTGGCTACACAGTGAACACGGCCTACGATAGCTTGACTTGCTCATTGACCGCCCTGCAATATATCGAGGCGCGCTCCTTGTTAAAAAGTAAGACCGATGCGCTACCACTCTTGGCAGCCATTCTCTATTTTCCTGGCACATATAATTCGGAGGAGGCGCATGCACTGGCTACGGCCTTCTCCCAATTGCCACAAGAACTGTTGGCAGCCATTTCGTTGAATTTTCAGGCTTTTAACACCTATCTCTTCACTAAAACCGAGTTCGCACTGTTGACCAAGTTTGTCGAAAAGCCTGAGCATTCCATCACCACAGATGCAGCTGATGCGTTATACGATTTGTCGGCCGATGGACTTGGTGACGCTACGGCCGTGGAGCAGCTTAACGTGCTTACCTACCTCCGTATTTTACGCAAAAAAACGATTGAATCGGTGCGCACGCTACATGGCATGGACTACGATGTAGCTAAGATTAGTACAGAAACAGGACTGCCAATTGATGTCATAAATGAAATAATATGATTGCCGACCTCTTCCTTTATTTTGCAAAATTCCCGAACAAACGGGGGATACGCTCAATGGCCACACTGGGCAAGAGCGAGTTTGTTGAATACGCCCAAATGCTGGATGCACTTGAACAGCTTCCTGACGAAGCGCGCGTCCCTGAAATTGACCACTACGTGTATGGGCAGACTTTTGACGAATTGAAATCGCTGGTTGAACGACTGACGGGTAGCTTTCTCTTCGTCGATTATGGTGAGTTCGATTTCGGAGACGATGGACGGCGGTCATATCATTGCACCCAGCGTCTGGCCATTACAGTCGCGTTGAAGTATTCAGACCATGCCGACCCAATGGAGCACGTCATTATCTCCGACCGGACTCTGAAATTGCTCACGGCTGTCCATGCTTGGATGATGGCAGATGCTGAGAGGGGAGAACTCAATTGGCTCTCTCGCGACTCACTTGCCCATGCCGAGATCATACCGTTTGTTGCTTCGGAACTAAAGGCATCAGGATGGACACTAATGCTCAACGCCACAGCACCCGACACGCTCGGAACACACGCCCTTAAGCGGTCCTTTGGTGTACGTGTATAACTGCGTAACTTTGCTATATCAAAACACCCGAGATAACATGAAAAGACTACCAATGATATCAATCGTATCACTGCCACTATCCATCGTGGCAGATTTCTCCCGATACCTGTACCAGGACTGGGAGTTCGCTAAGTGGATTGCCGTGGCCGTGGCCGTGGACACAGTGCTGGGCATTGTGAAGCACCTGATGCACAAGGATGCGTCGAGTAGCTCGTTCTTCTCGAAGTTCGGGAAAAAAATAGGCATCTACATCGTGCTACTTATCCTCTCGAATGCCTTATCCAACTACACCGTGCAGGGCAGCGTAGTAGGCGCGACTCAGTGGATCGGTACTTACCTGTGCGTGTTCATGATGGTGCGCGAGGCCTTCTCGTGCGTGGAGAATATCCAAGCCATCTATCCGATATTGCCCCCGTCGTTCGTTAAGAGATTCAAAGACTTCAACGACCGTGGCGAATATACCTCCGAACCTCAATAAACTCCGACAATCATGGCTACACAACAACAGGTTGATTTTGCACGCGAGATTTACCAAGCGGCTAAAAAGGCTACCGATATCGCACCCGAATTCGTTACGGCGCAAGCCATCCTTGAAAGCGGATGGGGAAAGAGCCGTGTGGGACGGTTCAACCTTTTCGGAATAACGAGAGGCTCGAACTGGAAAGGTAAGACGGTTCTGGTGCTCACTCACGAATACTTTGACACGCCCAATAAACAATTCATTGCGCCTGAACGGGTCGTTTCCGTGGCCAAATGTAAGACAGGTAACCGCTGGTATTACACCGTCTATCGACTTTTCAAGGACTTCAATTCATTGGAAGAATGTCTAGAAGAGCACACGCGGCTATTGCAGAAGCCAGGTTATGTCGATGCATGGCCTTATCGGCACGATGCCCTCGAGTTTGCGAAGCGTATCTGTGACGGTCTAGGAAGCAAGTACGCCACCGCCCCGAGTTATCTTGCCCAGATGGTAGGTCTGATTAAAATGGTAAGTCGTATATGTCGATAACGAACAAGCTGGCAACAATATTAGTGGTTGGACGTGTGTTGGCCCTAGCTTCCGCATTAGCTTGGGCATACCATTTGAAGCGCGAGAATGGTCGACTGGAACAGAACCAGGCCTTACTGCTCAAGGGTGAACAAGTTCGAATGGAACATAAGCGAACTAAGGATGGGCGGAATGCTATGGCCATCGAGGCATTGACGCTTCGTGTAAGTGAATTGTCTAGGTCGGGTGACTCACTGTTGAATGTGACGCATACGTTGGGCATACGCAATCGGCGGTTGGAAGAGATGGCACGTGCAGCTTATCGTACGGAAACGCCCATCCGTACAGTTGTTCGCGATAGTGTCGTTAGGCTAATTCCCGGGCGCACGGACACCTTGCCATGCCTCACGTATCATGACCCTTGGCTGTCTTTCTCTGGCTGTCTGCGATCCGATAGTTTTATTGGTCAGATTCACTGCGTGGATACACTCGACATTGTAGTTCATCGCATACCACGCCGTTTCCTTTTTTTTCGCTGGGGCTGTAAGGCCGTGAAGATGGAGGCGGTTGGTAGAAATCCACATACGCATCTTACATATCTGAAATATGTGAGATTCACGAAATAGGTTAGAGATTATGTATAAATGGTTTTCATATTAGTTTTAGGTTAGTAAGCTTTTTGTTTGAAGGCCGATGCAGTGATGCATCGGTCTTTTGTGCTAATAAATATTAAAACAGAAAAGATTTTTTGAATTTAATGCACATGTTTCAAAATTTATTAGTAACTTTGCAATATCAATAATGAACAACAACTTTTAGATCGGTGAGACACACCGCAAAAACTGTACAAAGAAAATGAAAATACAAGTTATCAAACGTTTCGTCACAACTAAGAAAAACATTGAGGTTAGAACGCAAGTTGAAAATCTCTTAATGATAAGCGGAAAAACCGTATTTCGAAGCGAAGAAGACATTGAAAAATTCTTTAATGAGGAATATGAATATACCAATCCTCTGTGTAGCGAGGTTGTAGATAAATTTACCGTTCGCGGCGAGATGAACGGTAATTGGGAAACGAATATTGACGTTGAAATTATCGCTTTTTACCACGATCCCGGCAGTGACGATTACGCCTATATGGTAAGAGTGGAAGAGAATTAAACTTTTAAAATAGCTGCGCTATCGGCTTGACGGGCATTTCCAATACAAAATAACACCTAAAACATATAACAATGAAAATTCTAAAAACTAACAAAACCGACTATAAGGTAGTCGTTAATCAAGATGGAACTTTGGTCATAACGGACTTTCGTAAAAATAACACGCCCATCCAAAACCCGGGAGCATTAATAGTGTCAATGGGGGGCATTGATAGCGTCCTCCAACGCTGTGAAGAAATCTCAGAAGAAGAATATGCAGCAGAACTAGAGAAACGAAAAATTGAGAAGGAAGCGGCTGCTCAAAAGAGTGCAAAGAACAGAATGGAACGTGAACTCCAAATAAAGTCTGAGTTTGATACCGCATTCTCAAATGAAATCACAGAGTCCACAATAGAAAATATAACAATCCTGTTATATTACCTCAATAGCATCAACTGGGGAATGTGGAAACTGCCGAAAATGACAATCGGCTACAGCTGCCACCAATACGACTGCAATGGCCAAACGGCGACTACCATTACGCTCGATAAGCCCATAGGCTACGACGGGCAAATGCTGACGAGATTCGTTGTTGGAGCTGGACCGAGACATTTAGCTAACTATACTCAACTTAGGTAGTAAGAGTCAAAGAACCAAAGCGCGAGTGTCATAAGGCACTCGCGCTTAAAACGAATTTGGATGGATAGATTTATAGTTGAAAGGAGCAGGCTGCAGCCAAACAGCTGGGTTCTGACGGATAGAGAAAACAAGATTGTCGTGGTATTTGAGGACGGCAAATTTAATGAAACGCAGCGTGTATCGCCACTTGAGGATACAACATCCGATAGTCTGAGTGCTGGTGTCATCGCGCAGATAATGAGAGAAATCGGCGAGTGGGCGCGCCGTTATCATTCGTCGAAGTGCTTTTCACAACCATACGGGTTTGAATACGACGAAAACGAAAGATTGTGCCTATATCGTCGAAAATGCCCAAAGTGGCGATTGCATATAGAGGGGGACGCTAATTCACAAGAGCTTGCTTCTTCGTTAAGGAAAGCTTCGGAATTCTTAAGGAAAGGATGGTATGATGGACAATAGAGGTGGTATGCGACCAAATGCGGGGCGCAAAAAAATGGGAAAAGAGCGTGTGGTGGTATATGTGGGCAAAGACTGCGCAGGCTACCTGCGCGCAGGCGCGATGTCAGCAGGGCAAACGCTTTCTGAATTTACGGAGAACGTAATAAACAAGGCTCGGCAAGAATTAAGCTAAACTAAGCTAATGTGTTGAAAACAAGCACTTTATAACTTGCTGTAGTTCTTTTATTGTGTTAACTTAGCAGTACAAAAAAGAACAATAAAAACAGCAAAATATGAACGAGCAAATTCAAAAAATCCTCAGGGAGAACGGAACAAAGACCTCCAAAATCCAAAAGCTTCTCGCACTCGGATTAACCCGCAGGCAGGTGGCCGACCTAGTGGCCAACGGTAATTACGGTTTCGTGCAGAATGTATACAAGCGCATGATGCAAGGTGTGGCCAACATGGCAGCACAGGCTTCCACCACCATCGCACCACAGATAGACTACACTTTCAACCGCAACTTCGGGGTTGAAATTGAAGCCTACAACTGCACACGTGAACGGCTGGCGCGCGAACTCAACGCAGCAGGGATTAGGGTGCAGGTGGAGGGCTACAACCACACCGACCACGCCGACCATTGGAAACTGGTGACCGACAGCAGCCTCTCGGGCAACAACACCTTCGAGCTGGTTAGCCCCATTCTTCATGGTGAAAGCGGACTCGAGGAGTTGGAAAAAGTATGCTGGGTTCTCGACCTTTGTGACGTCAAGGTGAACGACAGTTGCGGGCTTCACGTTCACATGGAGGCTGCCGAGTTCGACCTCCAAACTTGGAGAAACCTGATTATAACGTACAAGCGATTGGAAGGAGTCATCGACAACTTCATGCCGCGCAGCCGCCGAAACAACCGCTACTGCAAAGGGCTATCAGCAATAACCGAAGCGTCCATCAATAGGGCCGCCAACATCGGTCAACTTCGGGCAGCCTTCCAAAACAACCGATACCACAAGATTAACCTCGAGGCTTATGCCCGTCACCGTACGGTGGAGTTCCGCCAGCACGGCGGCTCAACGAACTTCACAAAGATGTCAGCCTGGATTCACTTCCTTGCCAAGATGATTGCTTTCGCAAAACAAGGCGCGGTGCAGGCAGGCACAAACCTCCAAGGCATCCCCTTCCTTACCGAAAGCGAAAAATTATATTTTAAAATAAGGACAAAAAAACTAGCAGCATGACAAAAACGAAATACAGACTGAGGGGCGGCGACTTGATAGTCGCCGCCTCTGCTGCCGACTTCCTGCACCAGCTGCATGTCGGCAGCCGTTTCGACCATTATGGCACGGACACTGAATACATGCAGCGTTTCGCCCACCGCCTCGAAGAGCTGGAAGGCTACCTTGTGCGTACCGACAACCCTGCACATTTCCTTGCTGACCTTATTGAACGGGGTTTCGTTTGGGTTGAATAAAATAACAGGGCCAAAGTAACCGATGCAAAGCCAAACTTTTAAGTGTTAAAAGTGGTACTATTACACAAAAAAGTGGGTGAAAACTTGCGTACTACAAAAATTTGTAGTATCTTTGTATTGTCAATAAAAACAATGAGATTATGAAACAAGAAAAAGAAATGATGGAGGTTACCCCCGAAGAAAGGGAACTTCTCGAAAAAATTAGGAATTACAACCGCTCTTATCCAAACGGATACCCGCAACTTCTTTGGGACTTACAAGAAGAATTTGATAAGATGATTAGACAGCCAGGCGGATAAGACCAAACCTCTCCCCGAAAAGGGGAGAGGTAAATAAACACTAAATTCAAACGATATGGAAACAACAATCACAGCCCCTGCAATGGTTACAGATATGAAGAGAAAGATGCAAGACGTACTTTTTGCCGTATCCTGGCGCGAGTTTGCAAACACCTACTTTAAGAAGTCATCCTCGTGGTTCTACCACAAGATGGATGGGATAGACGGCAACGGTGGAATTGGCGGGTTCACCCCTCAAGAAACGGAACAGATGCGCAATGCGCTCTTCGATCTTTCTGCACGCATCCGCCGAGCAGCCGAGAACATTTAGGCAAGGCCGCTCATTGGCCTTATTGACAAAAGTCGCCCGCTAGCCTACGGGCGCACCTGCCCCTCACCCCCTATAAAGGTGAGGGGTTTAACATTTGTTAAACATTATATATTGTTACTGAGGCTGCCCGTTGCGAAACGGGCGGCCTTTTCGCTCATCCCTCACTAATGCCATGTCAAGACGATTTTTAAGTGAATTTTCTTGTTTATGTAAAAATAAATGTTTACCTTTGCGATGTCAAAATATCTTTTCGCGGTACAAATGCCGCCGACCTACGTCGGCCATTTTTGTATCTACGCCATAATAAACGTATTCAGGCTGCGCCGTGTCGGGTGTGTGGAAACGCCCCCGGAGGTTTTGCGAAAAGAACCTCGACAGCACGTAGCGCAGCCTTGTCGTATCGGCTAACCGATAAAATAAAACGATTAATCATGGAGCTGTTCTATTTTATCTACTTTTTCGTTGTGTTAGTGCAAGCGCCGTTCATTGCATGGGGCAGGGGTTGCTCGGGCTACCTGCTCTTCTTTGTGTGTTCAATGCTTTGCCCCATTGTAGGTCCGCTGTTTTGGGCATGGCTCGTAACGCCTTGCCCTGGCCCGCAGGCGGTTCAGTTCTGTGTGGCCGTGCATGTTTTTGCGTTAGGTGCAGCACTTGTCGTGCTTCCTTAACCTGGTGTAACATTTGTCCTTTACCCTTATACGTGTGTCTGTTATCTTTGCCGTATGATAACAGACACACTCGTACGTGACAAGTTCGTACACGACACCCTTGCCAAGGGAATTGATAAAATACACACTACGCAAGAGCAGGTTTTGCGTAGTGCATACCACGAGCGAACGGGGCGGCTACGCACCTCGCTCTCGGCTCATCGTTTCATCTCCACCTCACAGGGCTACGCACGCACTTTCTACATTCGCATCCTCCCTTACTTGCGCTTTCTTGATATGGCCTACCGCCACCGTAACGACCGGTTGGCGAAACACCGTCGCGCCCATCTTGCACTTTATAACCGTGTGGTGTGGGGTGTGCTATATCATGAAACATTTCCTGAACTGGCATACGGATTTACGGATGAAGTGCGTACCCAGTTAGGTAACGAACTGCGTGAAATTTTTGAAACTGACATGAAACACACATTCAAAGTAAATTGACCATGGCAAAGAAACACTTATCAGAGGACGAGATAAAATATATCATCTCTGCCGATTCTTCTAAGGCACAACAAGCGATACACCAGTTGGGGAAGTCTACCGCTTCACTACGGCGCGAAGAAAAGGCGCGTCGTTCGGCACTCATCGAAATGGAGGCCACGGGCAAGAAAAACACCGATCAATACCGAAAACTTAAGGAAGAGATCAAGAATTATTCTAAGCAAATTTCCGATAACGAGGTCCAGATGCGCAAGCTGAGATCCACACTTGACACTTCGGCAATGAGTATGAACCAACTGCGGAGGTATGCCAAGGAACTGGCCACCGAACTGGACAACACTTCTAGGGCAGCCTCGCCACAGCAATTCAACGACTTGCAAAAGCGCCTTGCCTCCGTTAATTTACGCATGGAGGAATTGCGTACTAGTTCTACGAAATTACGCCAGAACCTTATAGGCGAGGGTACCATAAATGTAATGATGGGTAATGCCATGGTAAGGTTTGGTGAGTTGGTGGGCAATGTGGCGCGCAACATCACCAGTATGTTTTCCGATGTCATAGCTAAGGGCGTGGAATTGGCCGAGGCAGCCGACGGTATTACTCACGCTTTCCAGCGTATAGGCTCTGAAGACTATCTGCAAGGACTGCGGGAGGCCACGAAGAACACGGTGGACGATGTGGAATTGATGAAGGCAGCCGTAAAGGCCAACGATTTCCGTATACCACTTGAAGACCTTGGCAAATATCTCGCCTTCGCCCAACTTAAGGCGCAACAGACGGGGCAGTCGCTTGACTACATGGTGGACTCCATTGTGACTGGACTTGGCCGTCGCTCGCCCCTCATTCTAGACAACCTCGGTCTCTCTGCTGCTGAGATTGGCGAAAAAACCAAGAAAACAGGCAACTTCATGAAAGCTGTGGCCTCGATAGTGGAAGAACAGCTTGCCGCCGCTGGTGAAAAGTACGTATCGGCGGCCGACCGCAGCGTGCAACGCACTGTAGCTCTCACCAACGCTCAAAAGAAGCTAGGGGATGCCTTCTTACCAATCAAGCAAGGGTGGGAAGACATGATGATGTCGCTCAAGTTCTCCGTCATAGGGATTCTTAAGTTCTTGGCAGAACACTACCAGGGTATCAGAATGGTGGGAAAGGCCCTGGGCGTACTCATTGTCACCACCGCGGCTTATGTGGCGGGGCAGAAACTGGCATACTTGTGGGGGATGCGCACTGTGGCCGTTTCCAAGCTCAAGGCTGCCGCCATGGCCATAGAGAACGCCATGACGGAGCTGTCGGTACTGCGGCATGCCGTTCTAAACAAGACCATGACGCGTTCCATTGCTCTACAAAAGGCCTTCAATGTGGTACTTAAGCTTAACCCTTGGGGAGCAGTGCTTGGGGCAATAACGCTTGTCTTAGGGGCATTGTGGCTTTTTAACCGTCGAACAGATGCTGCTGTAATGGCGCAGAAAAAGCTCAATGACATAGAGAAAGAAGCAGCTCGTAGGGTGGAAGAGGAAAGGTTAAAGATAGAAATGTTAACTAAAAGAATACACGATAACGCGCTTTCTTTAGACAAACGGCGTGAAGCCATCGCCGAACTGCAGAAGATAGTTCCCGACTATACAGCAAAGCTGTCAAAGGAAGGGAGGGTATATGAAGAGAATACTGGGAAGATAGCAAAATACTTGGCAGTCTTGAAGGAAAAAGCCCTCCTTGAAGGAGCAAAAAATTCAATAACAGAACTCCTCAAACAAAAAGCAGACCTAATCGTCCAACGCACACAACAAGAGGGGGAGTTGAATACCTTAAAAAGTGAGCAAAACAAATACCTGAAAGATAATGCCGGACGGATGCAGACAACTGGTGGCGGTGGAACTCCTACGGGTGTAAGCGCCTCTATTAATTATGCTGCTAACGTGTCGGCAAAAGAAAAACAAATTAGCGAAACCGACAGGAAAATAGGAGGCATCGATACGACACTTGGAGCGATAGACAAGGCTTTTGGTGAGAAACTGTATAATAAAGATATCGGGAAAAGTTCAAATAAAGATTCAATAGGGACAATAGCTGCCGAACTCGAACATCTCACAAGTAGAATTGAGAAACTAAAGGCCGAACGTCTTACGCTCAAGGTGGGCGACATATCGGGACTGAAAAGAATAGACAGCCAGATTGCCACACTGGAAAGGCGTAAGGCCAGCCTTGAGGGAAACGGCATACGAAGCACTGTCCATAAGACACATGGGGTAGACAAGGCGCAGAAGAGCAGTTTTGACAACAGTCGGCAGCAGGACTTGGCAAGAGAAGACACGGCATACAACGAAAGTGCCAACGTACTGAAAAAGGCCCTGGCCGACAGGAAGAAAAGCCAAGAAGAATATAACGTGGCCATGCAGATGCTCGAGGTGGCGCATGCCGCCAATGTACTGAACATTGAACGCGAGTACACCCGAAAGGCGCAGCAGCTGCACATCGCTGATGCCAACGAGCGGCAGCGCATCATCCTGGCGCAGCAGGCCAACGAGCAAAAGGCCAACCAAGCGTTCCAAGATAAGTCGATGGTAACACAACAACAATACTTCGACGCGCTGAAAACCCTGCAAGACCAGGGTATGACCGACGAGCAGAAACGTGAGGCCGACCACGTCCTGCAACTCTCCTCACTCGAAGCCTTCTACAAGGCACGCCTGGCACAGGCGCGCCAATACGGCGAGGACGAAAAGGCCCTGACCGAGGCTTACGAGCGTGCTAGGGCCGAAATCATACATAAGTATGAACAACAGGCCGAAGAAGAACGTTTCCAGACGCGTGTGCGTGCTGGGCTGGTGTCGCAAAAGGAGATATTCGAGCGTGAGTTGGCGCAGCTCAAGGAAAAGCTGGCACGAGAGGGAGCTACCGAAGAAGAGCAACAGCGGGCCGTGGCCAACATGACCCGACAGTTCGAAGAAGACAAGCTGCGACTGCGCCAGCAATACGGTATTGCCACACAACAGGAGCAGTTTGATGCTGAGCTGGCGCAGCTCAAGCAGCACCTTGATGCCAAAATGATAACAGAGGAGGAGTACGAGCAGGCTGTGGCGCAGATGAAGATGGATAAGTGGAAGCAATCGTTCGACTATTACAGCAACCTCTTCGGTACGGCCATCAAGCAGCTGCAAGATGCCGAAATGGCCAACGTAGACGCCAAGTACGATGCAGAAATAGAGGCGGCGCAGGGTAATGCCGACCAGGTGGAAAAGCTGGAAAAGCAAAAGGCCAACGAAAAGCTGAATATACAGAAGAAGTACGCCGACGTGAACTTCGCCATACAGGCTTCGCAGATTATAGTCAACACGGCAGTTTCTGTAATGAAGGCGTTCAGTGAACTTGGCCCCATCGGCGGTGCCATAGCTGGCGCACTCATGTCCGTTGCCGGCACGGCACAACTGGCCGTGGCGAATGCCGAGCGGCAGAAGGTGAAGAAGATGACGCTGCAAGGTGCGTCGTCTGGCTCGTCCGCAACTGGCGCACGCGTGGCCACCGGTCTAGAAAGCGGTGGTAGTATCGATGTCGAGCGCGAGCAAGATGGCAGACTTTTCAAAGCGAAGTTCGAACCCGACCGCCGTGGCTACGTGGACCGCCCCACAGTGTTGGTGGGCGAAGGGCCCACGGGTCACAGTAAGGAATGGGTGGCGAGCAATGCTGCGCTAGAAAACCCCACTGTGGCACCGCTCATCGACGTTATCGACAAGGCGCAGCGCGTGGGTGACATCCGAACGCTCGACTTGCGCAAGGTGATGATGCAGCGCGGACTGGCTAGTGGCGGTTTCGTATCGCAGCCAGCGGCTAGCAACGCACAACCGTCGGCCACTCCAACGACAGTCACCATCTCTCCCTCTAATGCGACAGGTGAAGAGCTGCTCTCCCTGCTACGTGAGCTGCGCGAGAAAGGCATACCCTCGTTCGTTGCCCTCGACGAAATCGAGGCACGTCAGAAAATACAGCAACAATATCGTATGATAGCCCAGAAGCAATGAAAATAACCAACCTCAAAAAGGGCGAGGCTTATCAGCTATATCCCTCGGCACAGCTCTCAATCGAGCGTACCAACCCCTTTTTCAACGAATATGGCGAAGCCTCCGTTCCTATCGACATGCCGTGCTCGGAACACAATTTGCGCTTGCTCGATTATCCCCACATGCTTGGGGCAAGCAAGAAGCAGCAGATGTACGACGCTGTGATACAAGACGGACAATACTACGCGCAGTGTAGACAGTGCGTGCTGTCAGCCACGGCTAAGGGCAACATATCGACGGCCTTCTACGTCAACGACGGTTCGTTTTACAGTCGCTTGAAAGACATCCGGCTTAAAGACGTGTTCAAGGACGAGTTCATTCCAAACGTGAATACGGTGGAGCAAGGCATCGACTTCTGTCGGCGGTTGCGCAGCGGCACCGATCCGCACTTCGCGAACTTTCCTATCCTGGTAGACAACGACTCCGGGCTGGACAGTGGATGGAGCCATAAGATAATAAACGCATTCGGCAAGGACAAGCGCATTACAGTTCGGGCGGGCGATAAGACGGTTGAAGTGGACGCCTTCATGCCCAGTGAAACTGGTGAGGGCTGCGACTTTTACAATGCGGTTCAGCGTACGGAATATGTCAACAGTATCCGCATTACGCTACGGCCAGGCTACTACATCACACCATTCATCCGCGCCAATTATGTGCTGAAGCGCGTATTCAAACATTTTGGTTACACGTTGAATGAGAACTTCTTCAGCCGCACCGATCCATTTCGCACCATGGTACTACTCAATAATGTCATCGATGCGTTGGTTAATGGCAAGATAAAGACGGCTGACCTTGTTCCGGAGGTTACTTGCTTGGAGTTCTTGTCTGTGTTCCGTAAGAAATTCTGCTGCGAATTCGTTGCCAATGAAGGCGAGCGCACCATAGACGTTGTTTTTCTCTCCGATATGGTCACGGCACACCCCGTAGCCGACCTTACTGCCTGCCTAACGGCCGAACCTACCGTACAATACAAGGCGAGTAAGGAATACAAACGCATAACGTTGGCATCGAAATACGCCGTGGAAAGCGACATGGAGGATAGCTACGAGAGTCTTGACAAGATGATGTCGGCCAACGCCACGGCCTATTTCGACCCGCGTAGTGGAACATTTCGCAAAGAGGGCTTTTCTGGTACAACACGCTACACCACCAAGGTGGGCGAGGCATCGCAGCCATACAACATCGGTGGCGAGACGGAGGCGCACGCCGTGGAAATACCCGACTGCATTCCGGTGTTTCGCACGTTGAAACTCTCGGGGAAAAAAGATGATGGAGAGTATCACCAGCCACTTGCCACATTGCTTTATATAGGCAAGTACAATACACTGAATTCCAAGATGGAAGTATCGGGCGAGATCCAGTCGAAGTCCAAAGAGAACAGCCAAGGTGCGAACACGCTGCGCACAATGCTCGCTTTCGCTTACGTATCGGTCTCGGGAAAGCCTGCAGGCACAATCTCCGCCTACGACTTGGAGGTATGGCCTTGTCGTAAGATATTCGAGTATGGTCTACATTATAATGGACGTGAAGGTATTTTCGAAAAATTCTACCGCCCTTACGACATGTTGTTGCGCAATTCGCTACAGACGGTGAAGGTAAAGTTGCTGCTGGACCAGGCGATGAAGCAGAACCTGCCAGCTGTAGCTAAGGTTACGCTACGGGGTGTGCCGTTTTTTTTCAACAAGCTCAAGTTCACGCTCGGTGGAAAGAATGATCCGGTTGAGAGCGAATTGCGAACCATTATGCCGGCAGAACCGCAGAGCAGTTCGCCACCACTGGTCGACATGATGCCTAGGATGAAATCCAAGTACGCATGGATGGCGCGCTACGATGTTCGTGAGGTCTCCAAAGAAGAGTTCTTCGCAGCTGTGGCCAATCGCGACAAACGCCCAGCCACATTCTATCCGCCCACGCCATCGGAAGAGTGGGCGAAAAAGACCGTTGCTGGCGAACAATTGTTCTTGGATGTCAATTTTATCACTCAAGGCCCGCGCAACTTCAAGGAAATCATGCATGGCGTAGTCCATTACATATTGGAGAAGCGTTGGCTTCAGTGCTTCGAATTCGAAAAAGCAAAGAAATACTCCGAAAAATGGGACTTCGCATTTCCTTTTATGGACGGTGAATAAGTCCTCCCGTGTCCTTTTCCTGAATAAGGGAATAACGTAATTTTGTAACAAAACAAGTCGCTATGGACATTCTTCTCAAACCGGACATCTTGAGCCTGCTTGGCAATATTAACCACTTTATCGTCTCGTCTAACGTTGAAGTGGTCTTCCGTCTCGTGCAAGAACCTGGGGGTAAGGCCATATTGGAACATGGATATACGCCTGACGTGGACAACCGTATTGACATCGACCTCACCGAGACGTTGTCGCCGCTGTTCAAGTTCGACCTTCGCGATGTCAATGAGGCCTATCGGCAAGACGGCATCGTTCATAAGTTTGCAGCCGAGCTAACGCCTGCCGGTGGCTCGGCCATGAGGGTAGAATTCACCGTGCTACGAGGTGGGGTGGACCGCTTCTCTGAAGCTGCGAGTTCGTTCCTCCGCGCCAATTTCCTCACTTGGCAGCCCAACACGAAGCCCGTGACGTATCACACGCCAGAGTTCCTTACATATTACGCCACTTCCGACTGCATACTACGCTGTGAGGCACACGTGGAGCACGATGGGGCGAAAGAGACGAAGAAGTTGGAACTGGCGACATTGCAGGGCGGACACGCATGGACGATCCCTGTGCAATATGCTATCATAGCTGGCAAGTTAGGTGAAAACCCTTTATACTACGACATTTTCGTTGAAGACACGCAGGGGAACAGGCTCACCTACGTGCAGGGGTATTACCCAACGGATATCCGCAGTGAGGAGGAGACATGGATACTCTTCGAGAACTCGCTGGGCGGATTGGATACGTTCCGCGCATTCGGTAAAACGACGAAAACGGCTAAACATACACATAATGTGGCCGAGATTGAGGGCATCAGTGAAGAATATCGCGTGGACACCACGCGTGAGTTCAAGAAGAACACCGGACATCTCGACCGTCGCGAGCGACAATGGTTGCTGGACTTCTTCCCGTCGCTAGCCAAGTATGTCTACATAGACACCTACCTACGGCGCATCGTGTTGACCGAGAGCGAGGTTACGTATTCCGAGCGCGAACTGCCCACAGGATACAATTTTACCTACAAGTATGCAGACGCAAAGCCTTACTTGAACTTGCGACGCACGGAGCCTGTGCATGAGCTGAATATAAGCGTACCCGAATCCGGGTCTTTTACGCTCGCCCCTCGCTTAGTTGAATTTCCTGCACAACCACTAAGTGAAGGGGCATTATTTCCAGTCCAAAGCCCATATTCCAATGAATGGCGCACTACAAGTGCAGAATCGCTTACGGACTATATTACCCGTGCCATTGTTGCCGGATACAAGAATGACGGAGCCGTTGGCCACACGCATGCCAATATCGGTACGCTCGATGCGCTCTCGCAGATGGGGCGATATCTGTTGCTCAATGGTAAGAAGATTGCGGCAGGACAGGCCGATGCTGCCGATGTGGCCAAGACCCTTGACACGGAGAGTACAGATTGGCGGAAGATATTACGGAAGGACATACCAGATGTAGCCAATGCCCTGCTCACACTGATGGACGGCCTGAAAGTAGACAAGTTGTTGGAGAGTGTGGATTTCGACCCCATCAACGAGGCGGGATTCGGCTTGGGCCGTGGTGCAAGTGGCAGGTGGAAACTGTCAATACCCGACCTCGTGGTCTGGGGTAAGGCCACTTTCAACGAATTGGAAAAGCGCAAACTCTCGTTTGTTGGTGGCAATATGGTATTCTCTTCAAGTGGATCTAAGATAGTTAAGGTGCAATGGCTTGATGCGTACGGCCTTATCACAGCCGATGAAACGCAATGCAAGGTTTATCGTTGTTTCTTCTTCCAAGACGACGGAACCACGGCTACCACTAACTTATGGGAGAAAGACGACCAGGCCCGATGTCAAACTTTCAACGTGCGCAACGACGTCTACCGCAATGTGGCCAACAAGAACTACTGGCGTAGGGTGGTGGCCGTAGGTGAAGATTACGTCGACCTGTCACGTGAGGATTGTGCAGCAGACAGCGATGTGCCGGCTATTGGTGATACCCTTGTGCAAATGGGCCATCGTACGAAACCCGAGCGACAGTCAATGATACAGATCCTTGTGTCGGGAGACGATGCACCGGCCATCGTATGGTATGCCGGCATAAACGGCTACACGCTCGAGGGCAAGCGTACGGCCATCGTCTCGCCCGCTAGGGTGGAGTTCAATACGCAACTATTCCGACTCGTGTCGGGCAGCGGTGCGAAGGTGGCGATGGTGGCCGACCGTGGATATTGGCGACAAACGGATACGTATGCCTATTACGATCGCGTTTCGCACGACGGTTCGCTTTGGCTATGTGTCGCACCGGAAGGCAAGAAGGTAATATCGGAACCTAAATTAGGCAACGATGAATGGCAGCGGCAAGTGAGTCGCGGCGAAAAGGGTGAACAAGGCGAGGCTGCCTTGGAGCTCCACCTTGACATCGTACGCGGCGACATGTTCTATCGCGAGGGGCAGGGGTTCGTCGCCGAGCTCAAGGCCACCGTGATGAAAGGCAATGCCGACATTACGGCTAGTCTTCATCCATCGCAGTTGGTTTGGTCGCGCGAATCTGAAGATGTGGCTGGTGACAAGGATTGGAACGCGAAGCATCGCGAGAAAACAGATCGCGTGGAGATAACCACCGATGACCTCACCGAAGGTAACACGGCAATAGTATTTACATTATATAATATTGACGGAACTTCGCACGCCAAGGAGGCGATGGAGTTCCCCCATTAAAAACAAATCATGGCAGAAGCAAGAGCAAAAAACAGAGTGGTGTTTAAACGTATCGTGGACGGACGCACCCTGAATTTCGTACTTAACCCAGACCGCTCCACTACGCAGGTCGTCAGCAAGGATCCAAAGGCATTTAACCCTGACTTTGCACAGGCGGCCACACCCTTGTATATAACTCCCGTGCTCACGGTGAGCGGTGGTGGCGGGGCTAACCAAGTGAAAGGCACGTGCACCTGGTATGTCAATGGTGCGAAGATAACGTCAGGACAGAATGGTTTTACCATCGAGACTAGTGGGCAATATCGGCTGAAGCTGGCCGCCAATCCTACCACGCCCACCACGTTGATACGCTGCGAATATGTATATCGTGCAGCCGATAGTGGGCTTGAGACAACCGTCAGCGCGAGTCTGACTCTACAGCAGGTGGAAAATGCAGGCACGGTCATCATGGCGGCTATTGATGCGCCTTCGTTGATTTTTCAAACCATCAACAACGAGGTGAAGAACCTGGCCTTCAAGGGGCGCATGCTTCGTGGAGCCACCGATGACACCACCAATGTAGAGTACAAGTGGGAGATAACTGGAGCCAATGGCAACTTCTATCCAATCATAGCGGCAACGGCTCCAGCTGGTAGCGGATTGCCCGCAGGAAACCTTTTCGGAGGCTTTAACACCAATACGCTGTCGGTGAGTTCCAAGGCTGTACTTAACGTGGCCACTATTCGGTTGACGGTTAAGGACACTGATCCATCCAGCTCCACCTACGGCAAGACTGCACAGGCCGTGGTTAGCGTCTTGGATGCGACCGACCCCTTCGAGCTCAACATGGACTTGCCACAGGGAGATAGCATGAGTGCGGGCAGCGCGGGCCTTCCCCTGGTGTTCTCGTTGTGGCAAGGGGGCAAGGAGGTGGCTGATGCCTTCTATGTAGGTAAGACCATCAAGTTTTGGCGATGCACCGAGGCAGGGGCTAAGGACGCTACCTTCGCACCGCCCGCAGGCGACTTTACGGGGTGGACAATCGGCACAGGTCCCACCGCAGGCGAGTTGACACAGACATTTGCCGCCAACAAGTCGGCCAAGGCAAACCGCACCGTGATCATCAAGCCCGCGCATCTGCTCGATGTGCAACTCTCCGCATTCGAGGCACAGGCCGAGTTTGATTAAATATATCATAATCTATATCATCAAAACAAACTATTTAAGACTAGGATGAAGATACAGGCAAAGAACAGGGTGGTAATTCGTCGTGCTCCAGCAGATGGTCAGGACGGAAAACCAGGGATGACCTTGGTGTTAAACCCATCGAATGTTGTCTTGGACACTGACGCAGACGGTATCGTGAGAAATTTTTCAACTGCAGCATGTGTCGTCCAACTGATGAGGGGTTCGGACTCGTTCGCGCCTGCTATCTTCATCCTTCAACAGGTACGGTGCTCGGCACGTGTGTCGGGTGGTTCCATTCGCATATCTTCTATATCGATAGATCCTGATACGGGCTATTCGTACGGTAGTGCTTACGTGGATTTCTCTGCGTCGGCCGACGGACAGACATTTAAGGGACGTATATATGTGGAAGTGAACGTGCAGAAGGCGGTAGCGCGGTTGGAAAACAAAGGCAAGGAAATCGTCCAGTCTGTGGAAGGCATCAGAAAGACAGGACAGCAAAATACCGAAACGCTCACGCGCCTCTCCGTGCAGCAGAACCGTATATTGGCACGGGTATCCGAAACAAAAACAAAACGCTATAACTTGTTGCGCGACACCAAGACATTACGTGGTGACTGCACCATGGGGGCAACCGCAATACAGGATCGGAAAGTGCGCGATTTCACTGTCGCATCGGGCACAGCCCCTGAAGGCAGATACCTCGACCTGATACAATGGCTTGATATAGACGTCAAGCCGAACACGGAATACGCTCTATCATTTTGGGCAAGGGGAAATGGCAACGTCAACGTTTATATTCATCCTGCAGCAAGTGCGCACAGCAACAATTCGCAGGGATTCGAGTCCGATTCTAATGACGGACACAGTCAGTTCACCCTCTCGAACGATTGGCAATGGCACTGGGTGGTATTCAAAACCGCACCTTCCATTGAGGGCAAGAAGAACCTGGCACCATTCCGTCTGATGGACGGGGCATCGGGTGATGTCTATGGAGTGTGTCTCGTCGAGGGGTCTACGCCCGTACATTGGCTACCGTATAATTGGGCTTCGAAAAAAAACTATGTTGTTCCTTCCCTGGCTGTTGACTCCAGGGTCGGAGACGTTAAAGGGCAAGAGGTGGTGGAGGATGCGCAGATGGGAACTGTAAGACAACTCACCACTGATATAGGTAACAACTTCCAGCTCGTTTTCGACCTGCCAGACTACCAGCAGCTAAACAATAGGGCTGTCACCATGTTTCTTGTCCTCAAGAGCGTATCGGAGAATGCAGACTGGCACTTTGGCGGTTGGAACGACCATGACGAGATTAAGGGCTCTTTCTCATTCATGAATCGCAATAGTGACTTCGTGGACCTGGGCGACGGATGGAAGAAGTATTACACCACGTTTTATAATGTGGACAACCGCCTATGGGACGGTTATTCCTCTTTTGGAATCAACTCTCTCAAGGGCACGATTCGTGTCTATTCCGCTGGCGTAGTGCTGGGTGACGAATGTCCGGAGTGGAATTCTGTACCTCTACTCCGTGGAATGAAGAGTGCGGGGCTCGATATCGACAAGCGGCGCATCGAGCTCAACGGCCGTACGGTGTTTAAGAACGACAATGCCTCCGTTCCGTTGTTCGGAGATAACGGCAAGCTTAATCCCCAACTCTCCACCGCGCAATACCTGATGAGTGTATTGCGTAGTATGGAGACGATGATAGATGGAGGCTTAGTGATAGCCGGGCTTATGGCTGCCAAGGACGGCGAGCAGGTAACGGCCTACCTTAACGGACTGCGACAGAAAATGCACGCTTTGGCAGCGGGCGTTAAGGGCTTTGGTACGAGCGAGGAGACGGCATTGTCGTATATAAACTTCGATGGCAGCGCGAAATTTGGCAATCTCGGAATCGGTTACGATGGTAGTGTGAGCATAATAGATAAGGAGGGCAAACCGCGTATAAACATTACGCCTGACGAACTTCCTCCAGACAGCGAACTGTTTAAGAATGCAGATATAGATAGGGATTTCTTACTGGACCAAATAAAGGGAGATATAATAGGCAATGAGAGTCATTTTTCAACGTCTAGTTTTCAAATTAAGAACGATAATAGCTTCGTTACCATAGCCCTTGATGTGAATATGGAGGGAAGGATGGACCTAGTACGGAGAGCCATGGTGGTGAAAGGCCCTAGCTGTGGCGTGTCTCTCCGGAAGGTATCGGAAAACCGTTATATCAATCTGGCCTACTTCAGTGGCGTACTTGTGCGTTTTGACGATAATGGACAGCCCATAGGGGGTACAAAAGATCATGTTGAAATATATGGCAATAGCATGGCTATTACGCAATCTGGAAAGATTTCTACGAGTCTTTCGCTTTCAGCTGGAGAGTGGCAGATTAGGGCTTTAGGTGAGAGAGGCTCGAACTTATTTCGAGAGGCTTCAGTACGTCTATCCAATATCCGCATCCACGTTAGTCACTCTTCAGGCATGCAGTCTCTTAACCTAGCACACAATGGCTTTGCCTCCGTGCAAAGTGGTAAGCAGGCTGTTTACGTGCGTAACGGTAAACTATGTGCATTCGGTAGCATGAACATACCAGGAATATTACTCGCTGGAACGATAGAAAGATGGGGCGGAATAAGTAACGCGTGGGGAGAGTACGCTGTAGGGACCAAGTTGCAATATGTGGAGTCGGATGGCAGACGTGTGGCAAGGGTCGTATTTAAGGATGCGCTGCCATGCGGTGCCAACTATGTGGCCATAGCCAATGTAAACGGCGACAGCACGGGTTGCACGGCTGTGGTTTGGAGAAAGACGGCCAAGTATTGTGATTTCAGGGTAGTGGAAATAAATGGAGGCGAGCCCACGCATGTAGGGCTAGATATTATTATACTAGGTAAAAATAACGCATGAAAAAGCCCCACCATAACGAGGTGGGGCTTTTTCATTTTAATTCTTTTTTTCAGCTTTCAGTTTGCGCCATTGTGCGCCCGTGATAGGGATAAATGTATATGCTTTCTCCAAGATCTTATAGCACTCCTCGTAGTCGCCCTTGGCAAAGGCTGCACGCACCAACGGCTCGGCTTTCTCCAATTCTGCGTTAGGCACGTAGGCGATGGTGTCTTGTGTCGTCACGCGGAGTATCGACCCGCTATAATCTTTTTCATATCCACAGAACGTGGTATCACCATTCTCTATATGAATGTTTCGGCAGAACACCACGTCGCGCAATGAGAGAAACACTCCCTCCAGCCTTGGTGTGTTGTCTTGTGTTGTGGTATACACCACATCTTTCATCAGCAGCTTCAATGCGGGGTTTACCGTGTCGCGCATCTCGGCGGTAAAGGCCTTACCGGTGTTGCTTCCATCAGGGCGTGTACCTTCCATCGACCACGTTTGTTGCACTACCTGTTTCCCAGTAAGCATGTCACCATATATATATGCGCGTGTGCCTTGGGCTGCGCGGATGGGTACGGGACGCAGTCCGTCGTAAACTTGTTTTTGGGGTTGCTCGGGGCTGTCCTTATGACAGGCCACGAACAATGCGGGCATGGCCGCAAGTAAGAGTAATAATGTCTTTCTCATGTCTTTATAAATTTAATGTGGCAAATGTAACGAAAAATCCCGAACGCGCCAAGGGAAAAACCATATTTGTAGGATTGTAGGACTGTAGGAAGGCGAAGAAACAAAAGTTGCGTAAAAAAAATAAAGGGTGCCAAGAGCATTATCGGTTTTGTTGAAATTATAATATATTAATTATAACGCAAAGTTATTGTTTTATGCTTAATTGTTTTGGTTTTTACTCACTAATTCATTATCTTTGCCACAGAATATAACAATTAAATAACAACATTAGACTTCAAACGGTGAAAGAAAACGCATTATCAGTAGCCAATTATTTCATCGACTTGGCACGTAAGGACGGCAAATCTATACGCCCTCTAAAGCTCATGAAGCTCGTGTATTTGGCGTACGGCTATGCACTGGCCATCATCGACCGCTCCATCATCGACCCGCGTTTCGACAAGGTGGAAGCGTGGCGTTACGGCCCCGTGATACCATCCGTGTATCACTCGTTCAAGCAATATCGTAACAAACCAGTTACAGAGAAAACCGTGGTGATGGAACCCGACGGCAAAAATGACGTGAAATTCGTAGAGCCAAAGTTGGAAGATGAAAAAGCCAAGGAAGTGTGCAAATTCGTGTGGAACCGATACCGAAAACATTCCGACTCCGAACTTGTGGAGCTGCTCCACGGCAGTGCCACGCCCTGGGCGCAGGTTTACCGCGAAGGGCAGAACTGCCCCATACCCGAGGTTATGACCAAACTCTTTTATAAGGGGCTTGTTGAACGGTTGCTTGCCATAGCCGATGGAAAACAAGGTGCTTAACAAACTCAACACGCTTGGGGGAAAGGAGCCATCGGGGGCATCACCCTCGCTGTCGGAGGAGAAAGAATACACAAGCACGAAAGCTGAAATGGAAATTGCCAACCTGCAAGAAGAACTTGATGGAAAACAGCAAGACCGCAAACAGCGCAAGGTGTTTGCCCAGTGCATTTTCGGGTTGGTGTGTACCTACCTGCTCGTGGTGTTGGTCGTCATATTCTTTGTTGGCTTTGGGCTGATGACCTTGAGCGACATCGTACTTAATGTGTTGCTCACTACCACTACGGCTAACGTCATAGGTATATTTGTCATCGTGGCGAAATACCTCTTCCACAGGTGAAAACATCAAAGCACACAAAACTTCTGGTTATACATAAAAGTCAAGGGGCGGGAAATTTTCCCGCCCTTTTTCTTTGTCGACTCAAAAACATTGACTAACTTTGCCAATGCTTAAGAATGGTTGTAATCAACTCCGTAGGGCGACGGTACTCGCTCAGCCATTAGGCCGGGCTTTTTTATTTGCCCAAGGTAAGTCTATTATATGACGGCTGCCTTCCCGTGAATTTTCTTGCTCTTCGGAGTGATGCACTATTCTTAAGCAACGGGGAGAGCAGCCGTCACCCGTATCAAGGCGGTTGCATGCTTAAGAACAGTGCGATATGCAACAATCCATCACAATCCGCCTAGCTAGGCGGTCGTTTTCCATCAAGGCATGGGTGAACGAGAAGAGGCAAGTTATCAAGCGTTGGTGGCAGGCAGACAGCCCCACCTTTACCGCCATCTGCGGTGAACGATTTACAAGAAAAGAAGTGATTTTAATGCACACCTATGCCATGGCCATCATAATGGCGTGCATCGTGGCCAGCTGGCTGGAAGGGGGTAAATCATGAACATGCAATCCACAAGAAGCGTGGCCATAGCGCTGGGCAGCCGTGAGTTGGAACTCACAGCCGACACCCTTAGCCACCTAGAAGAGATAAAACGCGCATCCCACTTCTATCTGAAAGGGCTGGATGGAATCATACGCACGCTCATCATGTTGGGGCGCGCCCCTGCAGGGACGCTTACGCCCGAACGATCCCTAGAACTGCTTGACATCGCCAGTGAAATTAAAGGTCATATTCAAGCCATCGCTGCAATCAATATGTATGCTAACGGAGTACATGTGGAACCCGACCTGCCGACGTACGACCAATAGAATATATCCACCCTCCACGTAGTGGAGAGACAGAATTTACAAATCCCCGAAATTATGAAACAAGACAATAAGGAAAAAGCCGTTATCGATGTGCAGCCGTATATCGATGCGCTGATGCACACGTTCAACCCTGCGGCCACACCCGAAGAAGCCACGCACTTCTTCACCACAGGCGAAGTGATTGCCGGCATGCAGCAGATTAACCCCGCGCTGTCCGTGCCGGTCGAGCTGGTGGCAGAAGCTCTTACTCATGCGGGCTTCCGACTCTGCAATCGCCCTGGAGCACAGGGCATCTCGTTCCGGTGGATGTTCAGGGAAAAAGGGCCACGACATTAGGACAGTCGCGCCAAGTACACATGATATATTTTTTATAACATCTCTATCGAGGCCATACGTTGTGAAACGTATGGCCTCTCTCTTCTCCTTCGCCTCGCCTCACAACACGCCTCGATAACCCAGTATGCATTTGTTGGCCTCCTTGATGTCTTTGGGCGTATAAATGTCCGTAATGAGGATGGAGGAGTGCCTTGCCTGGTCGCGCACGGTCAGGATATCAGTATTAGCCCGCAGCATATTGGTTATACCCGTGTCCTTGAGCGAGTAGAACTTGTAGCGTGCGTTCATGTTCAACGCCTTCCGTACGCGCCTGTCCCAATAGTCTCGGAACGCCTTCTCGCTGTGTCGCGTCTCGCTGGGCATGAAACCTTCGCCGAAGAGATAATAATGGCTGGGGCTGTTGAATACGCCCAGTTCCATCATCAGCTTAAGTACGTGGTCGGGTAGCGTTATCACGGCATCGTTACGGTTCTTAGTATTGCTGCCGTGCAGGTGCAGTGTCTTCCGCTTCACGGAGAAGTCTCCTACCTTAAGGTAGCTCATTTCCTTCGGGCGCACGAATAGGTAGTGCAGGATGTAGCAGGCCAACAGGTAATGCTTGTTATGCTCGTGCAGCCACTTGTGGAGTTCCGTCAACATCTCGTTGGGAATAACGTCACGGCTCTTTCGTTGGCTTCTGCGCTGCACTAACGAATAGCTTGCTGTGGGATCTACATTTATGTAGCCGCGCTCGAGCAAGTATTTGCAGAAGGTCTTAAGCCAGGCCAGGTAATTGTTGCGCGTCTGCAGCGTATTGTTGCGGTCGATGAAGACGTAGTCTAGGAATTGGCCGACCACAAGGTTGTTGAACTGGTATACGTAGAAGAGATTGACTTTCTTCTTTCGCTTCCATTCACGCAAGATATTCAGGCAACTGTTGTACGTCGATACGGATTCCTCGCGCATGTTGTTCTCACGATAAAGTTTAAACAGGTATTCCTTATACTTCTCACACACGGTGTCGAACTCAGTGTACTCGAGCGGCTGTACGCTCTCTATCCACGGGTTCCAACCGCTCATCAGCTTTTCGGTTATCCGTTTCACGAGGTCTTCACCATACTGTCGCTGCTGCCGCTTCCCATGGATATGCCCCAGCATGATCTTCTTCAGGCATAGTTTGCCCTTTTCCGGATTGAATGCGGAGAACGCAACGTAACACTCCGAGGCTTGGTGAAACTTCGGCAACTTCCAGCCGACAATCTCATGGATTGCCGATTGTTTTTTTTCAGAAAGCAAATTTTTTTTTGGCATCTCTAAATTTTTTTGAAATGCCCTACGTTAAACATGATATTGTTGCAAAAGGTGTTCACCGACTTTTCACCGAGTGAAACACCCCCGACAAGAAGAAAGGGGTTGATTATCAACCCCTTTCACTCTTTTTTGTCGGGATTACTGGACTCGAACCAGCGACCTCGCGCCCCCCAGACGTGTGCGCTACCAACTGCGCTAAATCCCGAACATTGCCTTTAAGTTGCCTTAAAAGCGAGTGCAAAGGTAGACAATAAATTGTTAATGGCAAAATTTTATTGCTGTTTTTTCGTGCGGAAGATGAATTTATCGCTTTTTTGTCGTATTTTTGTAGTGGCGCAATGTATCTCTGTTTGCCTATAAAGCAAGCTGGTGCAGGTTGCCGTCACGTCTAATCTAAATATTTGCAATGTAATGAAACAGTATTTGTCTTCACTTTTTATGGTGGTCGCAGCGCTCGTGTTGCTGGCTGCTTGTAGTAAGGATGAACTTAGAACCTCCCCTGGCCCCGATCCCATAGATCCTACGGTTGTAAGTATATTGCCTGTTGTGTTCCATGTTTTCTATGCCGATGAGAACGACGCTACGCAGAAAGTGCCAGCCAACCGACTAAGGCAGGTGCTTAATAACGTCAATGAGTTGTATCGTGGAACTTACAGTGGGGCTGAAAGCACAAATATTGCCTTTACGCTTGCATCAACCGCCGATGCAGGAAAGCGGCTCGATGCTCCTGGTGTGGAATATATCAAGCTTGGAAAGAACGAGTATCCCATCGATCCTTACGTGCTGATGAACGACAAGACTGGCAAATTTAAGCAATATATGTGGGACCCAAACAAGTATATTAACGTGTATGTGTACCATTTCAAGCAGCCTAAAGAGAATGCAACGACGCTCGGCGTGAGCCACATGGCCGTGTCTTCAAAGGGCAATCATGAATTGGAGGGATTGGTGGTGGCTAATAGCAACTATCTAACCTTGGAGAATTTGACAACCCCTTTCTGCGTGTCGGTGAACAGCAAGTATGTTAACGAAGAGTCAAACCGTTATGACAATTGGCCCAACTTGCGTACTTTTACGATCCACTCTGCTGACTTCAATGTCACGCTTGCACACGAACTGGGACATTTTTTGGGACTCTTCCACGTGTTTGGCGAAGAGAAAGGGGAATATATAGACGGTTTTAAAGATACCGATTATTGTAAAGACACGCCAACATATAATAAGGTGGCATACGACAATTTCTTGACAGAGTACGTTAAAACGCATAATGCCCATAATGCCGACCTCAACGAGTTGTTAAAGCGAACGGGTAGCGATGGCAAAACGTTCACTTCTAACAACATCATGGATTATGCCATAAGCTTGGGCCACACCTTTACCAAGAACCAAACGGAGCGTATGTATCACGTGCTCGGTTATAGTCCGTTGATACCGAAAACGGGTAGAAGAAGCCGAACGATCAATACGCGCGTTGCGCCAAAGGGCATCGTGGACATCGAGTTTATCGTGGTAGAGTAGGAAAAGATGAAAGGGTGAAAAGGTGAGGAAGTGAAAAGGTGAGAAGGTGAAGAAGTGAAAAGATGAAAGAATGGAAAGATGCAAGGATGAAGGTATACGTGAGTTCGGGATAAGATACCATGCCTTTTGAACAAAACAGGGTAGGTAAAGAAATGGCTATCTCTCCAACTACCGCGTAGCGGTTGGTCTGTTGGTAGGGCAGGGTTGCGAACGAAGTGA
>ERZ773010.145-NODE-145-length-53933-cov-4.702996_pt1 | contig 53933 bp, 49 predicted proteins | sample MGYA00580842_ERZ773010 | MGnify/ENA primary metagenome ERZ773010 (study PRJEB29015, sample SAMEA2737982) | human oral metagenome | biome: human oral; feature: human-associated habitat; material: dental | place: China | collected 2107 ... | reverse complement strand
ACCATTAGCCAACGAGGTTTGCAGGTTGCTACTCCCCTACAAGAAACACATCAAGACCATTACCACGGATAATGGACCTGAGTTTGCGGCGCATAAGCTGATCACCAAGTGCTTAGGAGTCATCGTGTACTTTGCTGACCCTTATGCCTCATGGCAGAAAGGAGCGGTTGAAAATACAAACAAGCTCATTAGGCTGTATATACCAAAGCAAGCCAACTTCGATGATTTCACAGATAAAAAGATAGCAATGATACAGAAGAAATAAACAGAAGGCCAAGACAAAAACTCAATTCTCAAACACCAAAATGCGAAGTCTACAAAAGAATATAATAATTTTGCACTTGCTGGTTGACTCTACGCGAGCATTGCATAAAGGCAGAAAAGCCAAAAAAAAGTGCAATTGCTTGCGCCGTTACGATATTATTGCTTAACTTTGCCATTCGAATTATGAGGAAATCGACAAACATAATACTCTCCGCCATACTCTCCTTAATGATTGTGTGGATAGGTTCGGGCATCATGACCGTGGTGTGCGAGCATACAGGTCTTGTGTCTGTTGCCCATCAAACCTCAAAAAGGCACTGCAACGATGCCGATGCCAACCATTGCATGAAGCTGCAAATGAAAACCCTGTCGCCAACAGACACGGCGCCAACAGGCTTTCATCATTTGCAGCCCGTGTTGCTTTCTCTGCTTCCGCAGCTGATAACGAATTATGAATTATTGCCTTTGCCTGTTCATGCAAGGGCCACTTGGAGAATGTCGCACCCGCCTTTGCATGGTTCGTCGCGGCAATATCTTCGGCTGCTTACGTCACTTTTGATTTGATTTTGTTGTTTCCCATTGCTTGACCGACAGGCAATGAAAGGTTAATTGCGCCCTTTACGCAGGCACGACAAAGGGGACAATTGCACCCAATTACCAACTTTTTTTGATGCCAAGTTCTCGCTTAACGCCATGAGTTGCTTAGCTCGTGGGCTTAGAGCCTTACCCCATTCCGCAACCATTACCCACCCTTAACCAACCATTTGTTTAGGCTTTTAGAGGGGCGGAAAGGCTCAACATCCCACCAACTACGCACCCTGGGTTCGTGGTATCATAAACACCAGAAACAACAAAAGACAAAAGAAATGAGTAAAATCATATTTTCAGCAGGCATAGCGCTTATGTTTGTTATGCCTGTGGCCGCTCAGCAAGCCGCATCCGACTCTGCTGCAACGATGAAAGAACACACCTTATCGAGCGTAACCATCACAAGCCGCAAGGCAACAATGCGCCCCCTAAAAGGCGCGCTTAACGGCAAAGACATCTCGCGCGACGAACTGTTTAAGGCTGCATGCTGCAACCTAGGCGAAAGTTTTGTGACAAACCCCTCGGTGGATGTAAACTACTCTGATGCCACCACCGGCGCCAAGCAAGTAAAGTTGCTGGGGTTGAGCGGCACTTATGTGCAAATGCTAACCGAGAACTTACCCAACTTCCGCGGCGCGGCACTGCCTTATGGCCTAGGATATGTACCCGGAAACTGGATGAAGAGCATGCAGGTGAGCAAGGGAAACTCGTCGGTGAAGAACGGATACGAAGCCATGACCGGACAAATAAACGTGGAATACGTAAAGCCGGAAGACGAAGAAGGACTGTCGTTAAACCTCTATGGCAGCACGATGGGCAAGTTTGAAGCAAACGCCGACGGCAACATTCACATCAAGGGAAAGGATTTAAGCACTGAAATACTTGCGCACTTCGAAAACAATTGGAACCATCACGATGGTAATGGCGACGGATTTCAAGACGATCCGCAGGTTAAACAATTCAACTTGCAAAACCGTTGGCTGTGGAAAACGGGCAACTACGTGTTCCATGGCGGCTTGTCGTTACTGAAAGAAGACCGCACAAACGGGCAAGTAGACAAGGCTCTCTCGATGTTTGGCGGCACAACGCCTTACCGAATCAACATCGGCACCGAACGATACGAGGGCTATATGAAACATGCCTTTATCCTTAATGCCGCGCATGGCACAAACATTGCCCTGCTGGGAAACGTTTCTTTGCATAAGCAAGATGCGCTTTATGGCATCAAGCAATATGACGTGAACGAGAAAAACGCCTATGCGTCGCTTGTTTTCGAAACCAATTTCACGCCCGAACACAACCTTTCTGCCGGACTAAGCTTTAATCACGACTATCTGCACCAGCGTTTGTCGCTCCCATCGGGTGCGATACCCTCAGATTACGGCAATCTGTATCCGCTTGAACGGGGCATAGAAAGCGAAACCACACCTGGCGCATACGTGCAATACACCTACAACCTGCGCGACCATCTCGTCGCCATGGCCGGCTTGCGCGTAGACCATAGCAACGTATATGGCACATTCCTCACTCCGCGCTTCCATTTTAAATGGATGCCCGCCCAAATCCTTACCGTCCGGCTCTCTGCTGGAAAGGGCTACCGCAGTGCGCACGCGCTGGCAGAAAACAACTATCTGATGGCCTCCGGACGCCGCCTTACCATCGACAACTTGAAGCAAGAAGCCGCTTGGAACTATGGAAGTAGCCTAAGCTTTGTTATCCCTGTGGGTAAGCAAGCACTTAAACTGAACGCCGACTATTATTACACGCACTTCCTCTCGCAGGCAATCATAGACTACGATACCAATCCGCAAGAGCTGCACATCACCAACCTGGATGGCAAAAGCTATTCGCACACCTTCCAAGTAGATGCTTCGTACCTGTTCTTCAATAGTCTTGAGCTTACGGCAGCCTATCGTTACAACCTCGTTAAGACCACTTACGGCGGACAACTGTTGTCGAAACCGCTGCAAGGTCGTTATAAGGCACTCGTCACTGCCAGCTATAAGACACCGCTAGGGCTATGGCAGTTTGATGCAACAGCCGTGTTGAATGGTGGCGGCAGAATGCCACAGCCTTACACAACGCCATCTGGCGACCTCTCATGGCAGCCCAATTTCAAAGCTTATGGTCAACTAAACGCGCAGGTTACGCGCTATTTTCGCCATTTCTCCGTATATGTTGGCGGCGAGAACCTTACCAACTACAAGCAGAAGAACCCCATTATCGGCTATAACAGCCCCTGGGGAAACAGCTTTGAACCAACAATGGTGTACGGACCTGTTCAAGGTGCGATGGCTTATATAGGTGTTCGGGTCAACCTTGGTAAACGACTCTAGTTGCTTTATGGCTGGTTCTAAAAAATCCACGCTGTCTTTTAGAACCGTCATTAACAATCTCGTGATTTACAAAAAGAACAAAACAACAACTCGGGGAAAGTGTGTCGCAACATTGTTGCAGGCATTTCCCACAAAAAACAAGTATATGAAAAAGTCAATTATTTCAATGCTGCTTTTCATGGTAGCCATGATTGCAGCAGCCAAAGACATTAAAACCGTAGTGTTTACCACCACTCCGCAGATGCATTGCGAAAGTTGCGAGGCCAAAATAAAAGGCAACCTTCGTTTTGAAAAAGGGGTGAAAGACATCAAAACCGACATAGAGGCGCAGAAGGTTTATGTGTCTTACGACCCTAAGAAAACAACTGAGGAGAAGCTTCAAAAGGCATTCGAGAAGTTCGGATATAAGGCCGAGAAAACCGATAAAGATGCCAAGATTCCCGTACATGGCGACGAACAATGTGAGAACATGTAGGCTAACGCCCTAAAACCATTCGCTTCCGTGTAAGGCTGTCTTACATTGGGGCGCATGGTTCTTATTATGTGGTAGGGTGTTCAACCGCAGTTTTGCAGCGCTTTTATAAACAGCCAATGGTCGTTTTGCCGTTCACTGGTGCATATTTATATTCTCATGTCCATGCACGTTGTTGTACCAAAAAACTCATAAAACTTAATCCGTTTCTCGTTAAATTTGCCTATTTCTCGCCCAAAGTGTGAAGAAAACGTTACACGAACTTGTCTAATGCGTTAAAAATCATTATCTTTGCATCCACATTAAACAGCAACTACCGCCAATGGTTAATAAAATAAAGAAACTGAAGAAGATTAGAATACACCGCGAAGGCACTGAAACTCTGGTGCTTGGCTTCATCGTACTTGCCATCGTAGCACCTCTTTTATGGATGTTTTTCGAATGTAAAGTGCCGTTTTGGACATTCTTGGTGGTATACGGTATTGCATACGGCATTATCATCAACTTCTTCCGCTGCCCCATACGCCTGTTCAACGGCGATACGGAAAAGGTGGTGGTTGCACCTGCCGATGGTAAAATCGTGGTGATAGAAGAAGTAGATGAAAACACTTACTTCCACGATCGCCGCATCATGGTGTCTATCTTCATGAGCCTTTTCAACGTTCACGCCAACTGGTTTCCCGTTGATGGCAAGGTGAAAAAGGTAGAACACAAGGATGGTAACTTCCATAAGGCGTGGCTTCCCAAAGCCAGTGAGGAGAACGAACATGCCGACGTGGTGATAACTACGCCCGACGGAGTGGACATTCTCTGCCGTCAGATTGCTGGGGCAATGGCTCGACGCATCGTTACCTACGCAAAACCAGACGAAGATTGCTTTATCGACGAACACCTTGGCTTTATCAAATTGGGGTCGCGCGTTGACGTGTTCCTCCCCTTGGGCACTGAAATTTGCGTAAAGATGGGGCAACTTACCACTGGCGACCAAACCGTTTTGGCCAAGCTTAAATAATAAGGGACACTGAATATGGCGAACAAAATCACCCGACACATACCCAATATCATAACCTGTTGCAACCTCATTTCGGGTTGTGTCGCCACCGTTATGGCCATTTATGGCGACTTGTGGCTCGCCTTACTCTTTATTGTTATCGGGGCCGTGTTCGACTTTTTCGATGGTATGACGGCGCGTTTGCTTCATATTTCTTCGCCCATTGGCAAAGAACTCGACTCGCTTGCCGATGTCATCACCTTTGGCTTAGCCCCTTCGGCGATGATTTTTCATCAACTTGCAGTCTTAGAATACCCCTTCGGAAGCGTCTGTCGGTGCCAGATTGCGGTTTTCTTGCCTTTCGCGGCTTTTCTGATGACAGCCTTTTCTGCCCTCCGTTTGGCCAAGTTTAACCTCGACGAACGGCAGACAACATCGTTTATCGGACTGCCAACACCTGCCAATGCCTTGTTTTGGGGGTCGCTTTTGTTGGGACTCGACAGGCAGATGGAAACCGTAAATTGGGCTCCGTTGGCTCTCATTGCCTTGATGTTGCTCAGCTGTTGGTTGCTTGTGGCCGAACTGCCTATGTTTGCGCTCAAATTTAAAAACTGGGGATGGAAAGGCAACGAGGTGAGATACGTCTTCGTACTTAGCTGCATACCCCTGCTCATCATCTTTAAAGGGCTGGCCTTTGCCATTATCATTGCGTGGTATGTGTTACTTTCGGTCTATGTCAACGCCACTAAAAAACAATAGCAATGGAGTTTTTCTTTAAGTCGATAGGTCTGCTATTGCTATCGGTGCTTGTTGTTGTGCTGATATCTTTTTTGATGATGTTTAGGCGTATCGTTAAGTTTGTACGCCAAACCTTCCGCCAATTCAACACCTCAACCACCTCTTCGTCCACTTCAAAAGCTTCTCAACGTGCAGGCAAAGATGGTGAAGTGATTATCGACAGTCGCACCTCCGAGCGTATGAACCAAAAGATTTTCGAACGAAACGAGGGTGAATACGTCGACTTTACGGAGGAAAAATAGGTCTCCGTTTTTCAATATACGCCAAGCGGAAACATAGCTCTGAAAATTAGTCAGCTACGTTCTCGTTTTGCTGTTTTTTGCTAGTGATTTTGTTATCGCTAATATGGAACGCTGTTCCATCTTATCTGTACTCCTGTTCCATCTTATCTGTACTCCTGTTCCATGTCACATGGAACACGGTTCCATCTTAGTTGGTGCAAAACGGAAGCTTTAAAAACAAAGTTCCATTGATTATCAGTTGTTTGCAAGAGGCTTGTGTCTTGTCGTTAAAAATATGCCACATGTAGCGCAATCTCATAAAAAACACCTTCTGCATGCATACATTTTGGGCGTTTGTCAATAAATGTTTGTTGCTTGGTAGAAGTAAGTTCGCTTGGCTATGAAATGGCAAACAAACCGACTTCAGCCATTGTTCGAAACTACGAAATACAAGAGAAGTTAGCCAGTGGCTTGTTGCATACAGAACGCTGTCATGTTGTAGTCTGTGAATCGCTTTAAGAAGCAAAAACCGAAAGCATACAGTGCTAAAAAACAACAAAGACAAAATGTAACACGAAAAAGCGAAAAAAATGTTGTAACTTTGCATAAGTCGTCCTGCACTCGGCAGTTTGAGAACAAACTCTCGAAATGTAAGCATGCAACAACTAGGCATAAACCAAGGCTGCATTCGCAAGTACAAACGCATGGTGGAGGTAGTTGGGCGCATTGGTTATCTATTCCCCGGCACAACAGGTGCAACATATAGGCACTGCCACTCAAGGGGAAATGTGGGGCTTGCACGGCATAGCCCAAACGCTAGATGAAGATGAAAGTAAGTGATTTCCTAAATAAAAAGGCAGCAGCCAAGGCCCTTTCGTTCGAGGTGCTGCCACCACTCAAAGGCAATGGTACGACACAATTGTTTCGTACCATCGATCGCTTGCGCGAGTTTGACCCAAATTACATCAACATTACCACCCATAACAGCGAGTTCGTTTACCGCCAATTGGACAACGGACAGTACGAACGCGACCGCATTCGCCGACGTCCTGGCACCATTGCCATTGCTGCAGCCATACAGCAACGTTATGGCATACCTGTTATTCCACACATTATTTGCAGTGGCGCAACGGTAGAAAGCACCGAATACGAACTGCTCGACTTGCAGTTTTTGGGCATTCAGAACCTGCTGTTGCTACGTGGCGATAAGGCGCACGATGAGCGAATGTTCACCCCAACACCCAACGGGCACGCCCACACAACCGACCTTATTGAGCAGGTGAACCGCTTTAACGAGGGCTTTTTTGCTGACGGAACGCCTATGAAGCATCCTGGCGAGAGCTTCGAATATGGTGTGGCGTGCTATCCCGAGAAACACGAGGAGGCGCCAAACCTCGATATGGATATCGATTACTTGCTTCTTAAGCAGCAGCTTGGTGCAAAATACGCCGTAACACAGCTGTTTTACGATAACCAAAAGTTCTTCGACTTTGTGGCAAAGGCACGCCAAAAGGGGGTGACAATCCCCATCGTGCCAGGTATAAAGCCGTTTGCCAAGTTGGGGCAGCTGTCGGTTATACCGCGAACGTTCCACTGCGACCTGCCCACAGCATTGGCCCATGAAATCGTTAAGTGTAAAACCGACGACGATGCAAAGGCCTTAGGCGTGGAATGGGCTACGCAACAGTGTCGCGAACTTTATGCGCATGGCGTGCCTAGCATTCATTTTTACACCGTTTCGGCGGTCGATTCAATTTGCGAAGTGGCTAAAAAACTGTTATGAACTGGAACGACGTGATAGGCCAAGACGATGTTAAACGTCGACTCGTAAGCATGGTGCAGCATAACCGTTTGCCCCATGCGCTGATGCTCTGTGGCCCTTCTGGCAGCGGAAAAATGGCTTTGGGTTTGGCTTTCGCTTCGTATCTGCTCTGCGAACGCCATGCCGAAGGCGACGCCCCTTGCGGTGAATGTGCTTCGTGTGCCATGATGCGCCGCTTCGAGCACCCTGACCTGCACTTCTCTTACCCTGTTATTCGCCCTGCTGGAACATCCAGCGAGCATAAGATGAACAGCGACGACTTCGCCCCACAGTGGCGTGAGATGTTGCAAAAGACGCTCTATCCTTCGATGGATCTTTGGCTCGACCAAATGGACGCTGCCAATCAACAGGCCCAAATGGGTGTTGGCGAGAGCGACTTGCTGATGAAACGTCTCGGAATGAAGTCGAGTCAAGGTGGCTATAAGGTGGCAGTGGTGTGGCTAGCCGAACGTATGAACCAGGAATGTGCCAACAAGTTGCTGAAGCTTCTTGAAGAACCGCCTGCTCAAACGCTGTTTATCATGGTGTGCCAAGAGCCCGAACTACTGCTCGAAACCATTAAGAGCCGCACCCAACGCATTGATCTGGCCCCCATCACGGTGGCCGACATGCAGCAGGCACTTATCCAAAAGCGCAACATCATGCCCGAAGATGCCCGCCGTGTGGCCCGATTGGCCAATGGAAGTTGGACTAATGCGCTGGCCGAGCTTAGCGTCGACAATGAGAACAAGCAGTTTCTGGACATGTTTATCATGCTGATGCGCTTGGCCTACCAACGAAATATACGTGAGCTGCGCCGTTGGAGCGATGCCGTGGCAGCCTACGGGCGCGAGAAACAAAAGCGTATGCTGACTTACTTTGCACGTCTGATGCGCGAAAACTTCATGTTCAATTTCGGCATTGCCGATCTTGTGTACATGTCGCGAGAAGAGGAAGACTTCGCAAGAAACTTCGCACGCTTCGTGAACGAACAGAACATCGTGGAGATTTCCGAACTTATCGACCGTTGCATTCGCGACATCTCGCAGAACGCTAACGCCAAAGTGGTGTTCTTCGACTATGCCATCAACATGATTCTCTACATCAAGAAGGCATAAAAGGCGGTTCAACCGCCACTCGTTCAGCTTGTCGCCCAGTTGCTTCATCGGGAAAAAGGCATGGTTCGAGTTAAAACTAATTGCACTCTCCGGCACGATTTCGCACGCCAAGGGCGTACATCCTGCCGTCAACATATAAACAAAAACGAACAAATGGATTACAAAAATATGAAATTCAAGGTGGCCACGGGCTGCGATCATGGCCTTTGCTGCGGCGGCTGTTGCAAGTCGGACCACCAACTAAATACCTTTGACTGGCTGGCCGACGTGGTTAACGACCCCGACAAAACCGACCTTGTTGAGGTGCAATTTAAGAATACTCGCAAGGGATATTACCACAACGTTAACAACTTGCAGCTAACAAAAGGCGACACCGTAGCGGTGGAAGCAAGTCCTGGACACGACATTGGCGTGGTTACACTTACGGGTAGGCTCGTGGCTTTGCAGATAAAGAAAGCCAACTTAAAGTCGGCCGACGACATCAAACGTGTCTATCGATTGGCTAAGCCCGTAGATCTCGACAAGTATCAAGAGGCCAAAAGTCGTGAGAACGACACGATGATACAGAGCCGGCAGATAGCTAAAGACCTGGGATTGAAGATGAAAATCGGCGATGTAGAGTATCAAGGCGATGGAAATAAGGCTATATTCTACTACATTGCAGATGAAAGGGTAGACTTCAGACAGCTTATTAAGGTGCTTGCAGATACTTTCCACGTGCGTATAGAGATGAAACAGATTGGCGCACGTCAAGAAGCGGGGCGCATCGGTGGAACGGGACCCTGTGGAAGAGAGCTGTGTTGCGCTACGTGGAATAAGAATTTTGTTTCGGTTAACACCAATGCTGCTCGCTTTCAAGACATTTCGCTCAATCCTCAAAAGCTTGCGGGCATGTGCGGAAAGCTGAAATGCTGTCTCAATTACGAGGTAGATAATTATGTGGAGGCTGCCAAGCGCATGCCCAGTAAAGAGGTTTCGTTGCACACGGGCGATGCCGAATACTTCATTTTCAAAACCGACATATTGGCGGGAACGGTTACTTACTCTACGGATAAGAACCTCGCTGTGAACCTCGAGACCATTACGGCCGAGCGTGCAAGGGCCATTATCGAGATGAATCGCCGTGGCGAGAAGCCCGATTCGCTTGTAGAGGAACACCACAAACAGCACGTTGACAAGCCTGTCGACCTCTTGGCTAATGCCGACCTTAGTCGATTTGACAAGTCGAAACGGCCTAAACGTCAGTCGAACGGCAAGCCCAAGGGTGATAAACGCGATGCCTCTACACCCCAAAATGGTGCTCCACAACGCAAGGAGCAGCAACGCCAGCGCGACCAACAACCTGAAAGGCGCCGTCCAAGACCACAACAGGCACGTTCGCAAGAGGGTAAGCAGGACAACAACGGCAACCGACATCGTCGCGACAACCAACGTAGGCCCACCCCTCCCACGGCAAACGCCCAACCGCAAAAACAAGAATAACAAGCCCATGAAGCGTTTAGTGAAAGGCGCATTGGTGGCTCTTGTAGCTGCCTTGGTTAGCGCATGCACCATGGATACCGTCTTCCACCGATACAGTCATACATCGGTGAGCGGATGGGAGAAGAACGACACCCTGAAGTTTTACGTTCCACCGCTTCATCAGGGAGGTGTCTTCGCCCAGCAACTAGACGTGCGCATCACAGGCGCTTATCCCTTTACGGCTGCCACGCTCATCGTAAAGCAACGCATAGTGCCAGGTAATAGGGAACTGACAGACACCATTAATTGCACGTTTAGTAAGCCCGATGGCACCCGCCTCTCGCGTGGCATCAACTATTACCAATATAGTTATCCCATAGCCAAACCCGATTTGCGTGAAGGTGATAGCCTAGTGGTGAGCATCTACCACGATATGAAACGCGATATGCTACCTGGAATATCCGATGTGGGTCTGCATATCAGTCGTGTTAGCTATTTGCATAATGTGCTATATAAATAATACTAGTCATTTATGTCAATAGATGAGAGGCATATGAAGAACTTAATAAAGATGATTGAATCAACACAATTTAATGAGCAACTTTCTGAGGAGGATCTTAATAAATTCATTAGGTTAGAAAGTATAGATGAATGTAAGCTGTATATGAAAGTGATGCTCGATTTTTATTTTGACGCCTTCAATCCACTTTTAAACCGAGTAGGTACTTCTGAATATGAACAAGATAGGGACCTCTGGCTACAAACTATTTTTAGTAAAGGGTGCTCTTTCCTACTTTTGCTAGATGGCATCAGCTATTCCAAAGGATTTTGCCACCTTAACAAGATAGTAGATTTCACAACTCTCTTTGCAATAGCAAGAAGAATATACGAATCACTTATCGCTTTTGAGCTTTTGTTTGTTATTCCCAAAACCCCAGACCAACAGACAATAGTTTATAATCTCTTTGTTGCTCATACTCTATCTGAAAGACTAAGAAACCTTGATGAAGAATTTCATAAAGAAAACCCCGAAAGAATAGAGGAAGAGAGAAAGGGTTTTGTTGACTGCAAAAAGAACATCGAAGAGACCAAACTATATAAAACCCTAAATAAACAAACAAAACATGTAATCCTAAACGCTATCGGTAAAAAATTCCGCTATCTTTTTAAAGAGGATAATACAATGGAGTTTATTGAATACGACAAAGCACACATGAAACTTAACGTAAAAGAAGGTATTTTTGATTCTATATATTCACATCTTAGTCTTCATGGTCATCCTTCATATCTATCTTTAATTAAGTTTCACGAATCGTTCAAACCTGATTCACGACAATACCTTCACATGGCATATTTCGCAACACAATCTATGCTTTCATTTATGAGCATCTTCATTATTGACTACATGAAGTTAAACCCTACTGCAAAAGAACTATATGATAAGCTTGAAGAACCGCGAAGATTTGCGATAGGCATGTATGAGTATGGAATGAGAGAAGAAAAGAAATTTCAGTAGTTTATTTTGTAATCGCATTCCTTAAATAACTCCTGACAGTATGGGCAATGGTACTTAATATACGTCTGTGCAAATGAAAGAACATGTTACAAACAATGGCTTTTCAAGAATACTGCAGCATTTTTATTACGACCCGACGTTTTCTAGACGTTCCATATTATATAAGTGACAAAAGAATTGTAAATCGAAGGATAATCAACAGCCTTTGCAATGAAGAAAAAGCGTACTTGATTACTAGATGCTTTCATACTGCACTATAAAAGGGACTGAAAGAGGGGCTGCCTACATGGCAACCCCTCTACTTTTTGAATGGATGTTATGTTTTTGAACTTCTAAGTTCGGGTGTATTCTTAAAGTGTAGCTACATTTATGCCAATGGCAATTGGCAGAGAGTGTTTTTCCAATCCTAAGCAGATGTATGGTATCCCACTGTTGAAGCTTGAATGGTTTTGCGCTTATTGTATGAAAAATACACGTCTCTTTTTATAATTTGATATAGCGATGGGTACGATTATTTTATGTATTGATGACGAATCGGATATGCCAATGGAGCTTAAGGTTTCCTTCCAAAAGGTTTCTTTATCTGTTTCTAAAAACACCCCACGTATCCTAAAGCATGCATAATGTATCTTTTCTCCCGTTAAGAGCGTAACGTATCCTTTTTGTTCAAGCTGTTTAAATGCCAGATTAAATTCGTTTATAAATGTTTGGCAGTCGTTGAATGTGTCTTCACTATGTCCGAATGCCAGCCCATAACATTTTTCGTATGCATTGTTTGTTATCGGAATGTATGGACATGAGGCGTAAACACTATTAATAAACAACTGTATATTGGTAAGGTTTACGGTGATAGTGTCTTGTTCTGTGGCTGCAGCGAAAACGAGTGGGTATTGTTTTCCGTCTAAATTTGTTGTGAATTCAACATAGGTATAATCGCTTGCACGCAAAGACTGTGAACTTTTTTGAGCATGACAAAAGGCAACGTTGAAGGTGAATAGTAATGAAACAATAAACTTCATAACTTTGTTTGGGATGAAGTAAAAACTGTTGAACATGTTCCGGTAATAGTGCTTTTGACTCCTTGTAGGGATATTGTTAGGTTTGTTTCTACACGTAACAGATCTTTACGATCTGCTTTGTGGAAAGATTTAGAAGAACTGTTATATTGTCGTTTCTTTTTCTGCTCTTATCTTTAGCAAGAGAAATAATGGTTATTGCTTTCGGTGGGCATATCGCACTAAGTGTGCCATCGTTAGGGTAAATGATGTAGTTGTACTTAAATAGGTTAACTAAGACATAGACGTCTCTATCTTTTTTGTAGGCTAGATATTGCCTATAATATAGCTCTATGTTAGGTGACGAAGTCGTTGGGTTTGCTTTTTCCCACTTTGTTGTGTCCATAATGATTGCCTTTATTGTGGCAATTTCTTTATCAGAAAGTTGATAATATGACCTTTGTGAGTTGTAGAATGGGGTTTGGTCGTCGTAACTGGCATCGTGACGCATGGCTATGTCGCGGCATTCATTCAATTCCTCTGTTGCATATATCCTCACTTTAATAGGCGTATTCTTTCTTTCAGGTCCTTTTTTAGAGCTGAAGTTACAGCTAGCGACAAGTAGAGAGGTCGCGATTAATGCTATGTGTGTTAGTTTGTTCATGGTTTTTCTCTTTTCTTTGTTAGTGTTTGAGACAGAATAATGTGGGTTTGGAAGAAAATGATTAGCAGTGCATAGTCTTTGCTTAAAAAGAAAGATTGATGTGCAGAGGTGCAGAAAACGTGTAGTGGTGGCTGTTAGATAAAGGCGTGGAGGAAGGCACTATGCGCAGAGAATAAAGGAGAGAGTGTGTTATAAGAATTGGTCCTTATAGGCTGTGAAACACCATCCCATGTCCCTATTCTCTGCGTGTAGCACCTTCAACCGCGCGTGATTTAAAACGTCACCGTTCTACTTCCGTCAGCTTGTTCTTCTATTTTCACCTTAACGACATCTGCTGGCAAAATCTCTTCGATGAGTTCGGGCCATTCTAAGAAGCAGAGAGAACCACTATAAAAGTAGTCTTCGTAACCCATGTCGTACACCTCTTCAAGTTTTTTAATGCGGTAGAAGTCGAAGTGGAAGATGGGTTTGGACGTCTGTTCGCTGTGATATTCGTTCACGATGGCGAAGGTAGGCGAAGTGATAACGTCTGTAACGCCTAGCTCTTCGCAGATGGCTTTGATGAAAGTTGTTTTGCCCGAGCCCATCTTACCGTAAAAGGCGAATACCTTGCCCGTGCCTATATTGTCGATAAATTGTTTGGCCACGTTGTGTATCTGGGCCAACGATGTGATTGTAAGTGTCATTGTGCGTTATGGGTTTTGGCCGTTCCGAGGGTATGTTTGCCCTTTGGTTGGCGGTTAAATGCTTATTTTGAGTGGGAGTATTGCTTGCGCTAGAAAATGCGTGGTTATCGTCTTCGCCGCATGGTAACCAGCGGGACGAGCATCTCTTCCATACTGATACCCCCATGTTGGAACGTATCTTTGTAGTACGATACGTAATAATTGTAGTTGTTGGGATAGGCAAAGAAGCTGTTTCCTGTGGCGAAAACGTAGCTGGTGCTAATGTTTGGCGAAGGCAATTGGGCCTTGTGAGGCTCTTTGATGGCAAACACCTCTTTAGCGTTATAGTTCAAGTTCTTGCCCAACTTATAACGAAGGTTGGTGTTAGTATTGCGGTCGCCCACTATCTTTACGGGTTTCGAGGTGCGTATAGAACCGTGATCGGTTGTGAGAACCACGGTGAAATCACTCTGCGAAAGTCGCTTAAAGAGGTTGGCGAGTATGGAATGGCGAAACCAACTGAGTGTGATGGAACGGTAAGCAGACTCGTTGTTGGCCAGTTCGCGTACCATGCGCGACTCCGTTCTGGCGTGCGAAAGCATGTCGATAAAGTTGAATACCATCACGTTAAGGTCGTTTTGTGCCAATTGCGAGAAGTGTTCGAGCAGCTTCTCAGCATCTGCAGATGTGTTCACCTTGTTGTAGCTGAAGGTGTCGTGACGGCGATACCGTTCAATCTGTGTCTTTATCAGCAGGTCTTCATTGAGGTTCTTACCCTCTTCTTCATCTTCGTCTACCCATAAGTCGGGGAACATTTGCGCAATCTTGTGGGGCATAAGACCGCTGAATATGGCGTTGCGCGCATATTGTGTAGCGGTGGGAAGGATGGTGATATACATGTCTTCGTCGATGTCGAAGAGATCTCCAATTTCTCTTTCGAGCGTTTTCCATTGGTCGTATCGAAAGTTATCGAGCACGATAAGGAAGACTTTCTCACCCTTGTCGAGCAAAGGGAAGATGGTAGACTTAAATAGGTCGGGGCTCATCACGGGTCGCCCGTTCGACGTAGATGCGCCTTCGGCCACCCAGTCCATATAATTGGCCTTTACATATTTGGCAAAACCATTGTTGGCCTCTTCTTTTTGGGTCACCAATATGTCAGCCATGCTGCTGCCCGTATTACTCAGTTCCAATTCCCAGTGTACCAACCGACGATACACTTTGCGCCAGTCGTCGAGTGTTTTGCAGTCCATTATCTGCATAGCAATGTCTTGGAAGTTCTGCTGATAGCCGGTTTGCGTCACTTCGGATACGATCTCTTTACGGTGGATGTTTTTCTTCAGTGTAAGCAATATCTGACTCGGGTTTACGGGCTTGATGAGGTAATCGGCTATTTTCGAACCGATAGCTTGCTCCATAATGTTCTCTTCCTCGCTCTTGGTACACATCACCACGGGTGTGGCAGGCTGTATCTCCTTGATGCGTTGCAGCGTTTCGAGGCCAGAAAGACCTGGCATCATCTCGTCGAGCATGATAAGGTCGAAGTTGCGCTGTGTGCATTGGTCTAGTGCATCCATGCCATTGCTCACGGTTACAACCTCATAACCTTTCTTTTCTAGAAATATAATGTGAGCCTTGAGCAATTCTATCTCGTCGTCGGCCCATAAAATCAATCCATTGTTCATTGTCTAAAATCCTTCTAAATCGTAGTATTCGTCGTCGGGGTCAATCTCTTTTCGTTTCGGCTTGGCAGGCGTTTTAGGGCTATCTTGCTTAGCGGTGGGCGTCTTTTTAGGTTCAGGCTTCTTGCCCTTATTACCTAGATCGTCTTTGAAATCAATCCCCGTGTCTTCTTTCTTCTCTGTCTTTGCGGGTTGCTTTTGGGGCTTGGGCTCTGCCTTGACAGGTGTTTTGCCCTTTGGCAGCGTTTGGGTTTGTGTCGTTTTACCCCTTTGTTGGGTGGGTTGTTGTGCCTTTTGTTGGGGCTTACTAGTGTTTTGTTTTGCCTTGGAGGTGCTGGGTGCATCGTCTTCTATTACGATGGTACCATCGTCAGCCTGTTGTGTGCGTTGCTGTGTCGCTTCTATCACCGTTGTGTCGTCTGCCTTTTGCTTTGTTGCAGAACTGCCTTTTTGCTTTTGGTTAGGCTCGTCTGTGATAGGGTACGTGTCATCGTCAACTTCCGTTGCCGACTTTTCGTCGGGTAAAATGAAATCGTTATCCAGTGCGCGGTCTATCTCTTCGATGGTGGGAAGTCGTACGGGAGCCTCGGGGCGCACAATTTCGGCGGGCTCATTTAGCAGTCGGAAGGTGCTTACTTTTAGTGGAGCAAAATGCTTGGCGTAGAATTTATCGTAGTCGTCGAAGCTAAACTCCTTGCCAAGAAGTAGCATATTTTCTTCGCTAATTACGATTCTGCGACCGTTGTGCAATCTTTTCGTGATGCCCGTTTGGCGATCTAGCTCGCGTGCATACTGCAATGCCTCGTCGAAATTGCGGAAACCGCTCACCGTCATCAGGCGTAATCCATTGTCGGTTTCGGTTCGAATCTCGAAGTTTCGTACCAGATAGTTGGTGAAATTATATTTGGCTAGGGCGAAGAGCAACTGGTTTTCGTTTATGGAATCGGGCTGATAGGCCATCACGAAGAGGAAGTTGGCGTTGCGGTCGTTGCTAAACTGTTTTCCTTTAAGACTGTCGGCAGCGTTGGTGGCAGCTGTTCGACGTTGCCAAATGTTGTTCAGGTCGAACCCGCCCGCTTGTACGCGCCTGCCCGCCTTAATGCCGTTCACAATCATTGCGGCCATTTTGCTGAGCTCGCTTTGAGGATATTGCTCCACCAGCGTTTGCAAACCGTTGAGGCAACCATCGATGTTTCCACCGTGGAGCATAGACAAAGCCTCTACGAATAGGAACTTGTCACGGTTGGCTCCATGCTTAAACTTGGTGGCAGAAACCTTTGCGTTGCGCCTCACTATGTCGTAGTTCTCGGCCTTAAAGGCATCGTAGGTGGCGGCGTAAAGCGAATCTTCGATGTGTTCGCCTCGCTGCGCATTGGTGAAATAATAGGGATCGGCCACCAGCTCGGTAAGTTCGTGCTTGGGATATTGCTGTTTCAGCAAGTCTACATAGCGTTGTGCTGTGGCTTTGTCGCCTTTACGCATGTATAGTAAGAAGAGGTGATAATACACCTGGGGCATCTTATCGAACTGCGGATAGCTGTCGGTGAGCCTGCGTAAGGCTTTTTCAGATAGGCCAAGTTGATCGAGCTTATCTTTGAAAATAACGCCCGAATGGAATAGTCCATCGGTGAGCAGCAGGTCGCTAGCTTGCCGTTGCTCGTCGGTGAACGGTATCTGCGCCAGGTAGAATTCGCGTTTGTGTGGGTCGTTTTCGGCTGTTTTCATGGCGTTTTGTATGGAGTCGCGGCGTGCTTCTTCTGCCAATAACGAGTCGCGTTGTGCAGACGAAGGTTCGTTGATAGGCGTGTTCAGGGCCACTGCGGCCTTGTTCAGGCGTTGCCAGTTATCCACGTTGTCGCGTTTGCCCCATTGGCGTTCGAAAGCAGCTTTGCCTTGGCTCACGGCGATAGGGTTGTAAAAGTACCATCCGCCACCCTGTTGCGTGCGTTGCATGGGTGTTTGGGTGCTTGGCATGTCAGAAGCGGCACTGTTTTGTGCGATGGTTCGGCGGGCCGTCTCTTCGTCTTGTGCGTCGCGTTCTTCTTTTTCTTTCTTCTTTAAGGCGGCAATTACGCGGTCGATGGCTGCGTTGCGTTGAGCTTCGGGCATGGTGGCCAGCAGTTGTAGGGAGTCTTGCAGATGCACCGCTTCAATGTGCGGTACCAACTCGTCGAGTATTTTTGAGCGCTTTGAAAGCTCTTCGTAGTCGGGCCGATCTTTATCGAGAAGTCCCAAAGCCTCGTTGTAGCAGCGGCGTGCGTCGGAGAAACGTTGCTTCTGCCAATAGACATTGCCCAACTTGAGCATTAAAACACCCTTCTCAATACCATTGCGTGTGGCTCGCTTTCCACCGTTTTCGTAGGCGGCAATAGCATTGGCTGTGTCGCGTTGTGCCAGATATATGTTGCCGATGGCATAATACACTTGGTCTAGGTAGTCGCGATTGTTGTCGTTGGCGGCCATTCGTCGCAGTTTGGCAATCATCTTCTTGGATTGCCCTTGCGCCAAAACCTCGGTTTGGGCGATGCGTGCATTGAAGTCTAGTTCATAAGAGGCGTGCATCGATGCTGCCTTTTTGAATGCCTTATAGGCGGCGTCGCGGTTGCCTACGAGACTTTGCAGCTGTCCCATAAGAAACCATTGGCGCGCCCGTTGCTTGCGACGCATCTCGTGCTTGATAACCTTTTGCAGATAGGGGATGGCCTTTTGCCATTCGCCAGTATGCAGATGGTAGAGCGTGTGGGTATAATCCCACTCCTTAACGGCACGCCAATCCATCGAATCTCTGCTCATATTGCGTATCACGTCTTCGGCATCGTACATCCATCCTTGTTCTATATAAGTCTTGGCGAGCCATGCGCGGGCCTTGGCATATATGTGGGGTTGGGTGCGATAGAGGCGTGACATATAGGCAAAGGTGGATGCGGCTTGGTCGAAATCGCCCTTATGGAACTGCGAACGACCCATAAGCATCCACACGCGCCACATAAAGGGGTTGTATTCGCGACGATTTAGCCACTCGATATCACGTTGGGTCTTGCGTCGCTTCTTATCCCACGTGGGGCGTCGCTTAATGCTGTGCAGCTGAATGGCCTTCTCGCTCTTGAGAATAGCACGCTCGAAGTTGCTTTTGCCAAGTTCTTTGCTGCCCTTATTGGCCACGGGGTAGAGGGGCAAAAGCTCGGTATAATTGTCTCGGTTGCCGTTTTCTTTCTCCAGCATACCGTCTACATAAGCCATGTTTCCGTTGTAATAAACGTTATAACGGGTGTTGAAAGCTTGCCACCAACGACTGCGTGCCGTGTTCTTACTGGCCGAACAGGCAGCGAGCAGCAGCGCGAGGGCTAGCCACAAGGCAAGGCTATATGTGGATTTAAATTGTTTCAAGCTGGCGTTGGCGTTTTTTGAAAACAATGTTGCCTATCTTTAACACGAGATAGACAAGGATGCTGACGAAGATAATGGATGCGCCCGACGGTACGTTGAGTGCGTATGAGAGGCCCAGACCCATGAGACAATCTACCCAACCGATGACAATACTCCACGCAATCATGCGCTTGAAGTTGTGGGTAAGCACGTTGGCCGACATCTGGGGTATGGTTAGCAGGCTGATACTAAGCACTATGCCCACCATGCGAAGCGTTCCCACGATGGTTAGGGCTATGAGAGCCATCATCAGGTATTCGATAAACGCCACGGGCAAGCGTTGCGAACGGGCGAAGTCTACATCGAAAGCCACACTTAGTATTGTGCGATAGAGTAGGGCGAAGACAATGGCCACCACCACAAGCAGTGCGGCAAGCAGCCAAAGGTCGGCCTGACCGATGGTGAGGATGCTACCAAAGAGAAAGGAAGGGAGATCGGGCATGAAACCGGGAGAAAGAAAACAGCAGATGATGCCTAGGCTCATGCCGAACGTCCAGAAAACGGCAATGGCCGAATCTTCGCGTACATCGCCCCTGCGCGACATCCATTGCACGCCGAAGGCACTAAGAACCGAGAACACCATAGCCGAAAGTATGGGGTTGATGCCTAAGAATACGCCTAGCCCAATACCACCAAACGAGGCATGCGTGATGCCGCCACTGATGAATACCAGTCGCCTAGTGACGATGTATGTGCCGATAAACCCGCACAGCACACTGGCCAAGAGCGAGCCGAGGAGGGCGTTCTGAAAAAAGGAGTATTCTAATATGTTCATTCAAAAATCTGTTTCACACTTGTTTGTTGGCCAACAATGCTCCGTGGCTTCGTGGCTTATGGCGTGGCGGTTAGGCCAAGCTCGCGTCGTTGATGACCATTATCACCTCGTCTTTCAACTGGTTGGGCAGGTTTATTTGTCGCAGTATTAGGCTCCTGTTCCAGCCCTGCACGTCGCTTGGGCGCATGGTGTAGAACACCTCGGCAAATTCTTCGGCCTCGCTGTCGGTATAGTCGGCCGAGTCTCTTCCGCGGTATTTGTCCAGCTCTTCGTCATCGTAATATTCCACATCGCGCACTGCCGCCTCGAGCATACAGTCGTGTTCGCACCGCTCGTCTTCACCCGAGCAGGTGGCGCATGAAGCCGTATCGGCCTTCACCACATCGGGTTCGCCCGCGTTTTTTTTACGCGAGAGCAGTCCCAACACGGCCGCAAAGATTGCTAAGCCTAGCAAGGCCAACAGTAGTATGTGCATTGTCTATCTCTCGTTTATTTCAAATCCCGACTGGCGAAGGTCGCTCCAAAACTGTGGATACGACTTACTCACCACGCCAGGTTGGTTTATTTTCACTTCTTTATTTACTAAAGCCACAGGCGCAAAGGCCAGGGCCATGCGGTGATCTTCGTATGTGTCGATGGCTTCATCTGATGGTCGGCAGCGCATTCCGTCCCAGGCCAGTTCCCCTTCGCCCATTTCGCGGAGTACAAAACCCAACTTTGCCATCTCTTTCTTCAATGCCTCGATGCGGTCGGTTTCCTTTATTCGCAGGCTCGACAGTCCCTTGAAATAGAAGGGAACACCCATCATGGCACACGTAACTACCAGCGTTTGCGCCAAGTCGGGCGAGTTAACGAAGTCGTATTCCAGCTTGGGCAGTCTTGTGCGAAGCTTTTTTAGCGTCACTTTCGTTAGTTGGCCCGCAGGATGTTTCGAAAAAACGGTCTTCACGCCTAGCAAAGAGAAGATGTGTCGAACCACCGAATCGCCTTGCTTAGAGTTCTCACTCAATCCTTCAAGCTCAATGGTCGCATCGGGGTCGTTGCTCAACGCCACCATCTCATACCAGTACGAAGCCGCGCTCCAATCGCTTTCAATGGTGTATTGACCTATATTGTATTGGCCAGGTTTCACGCTAATGGCGTCAATGTCTGTCCATTCGGCCTTCGCTCCATATTCGCGCATCATGCAAAGGGTAAGGTCTATGTAAGGCCGAGAGGCTATTTGCCCCGTCATTTTTAGCTCCAGGCCTTTCTTTAACGAAGGGCCAATCATCAGCAAGGCCGATATGAACTGCGAACTGATACCTCCTGGCATCTCCACATTTCCACCTTCGAGCGGCTTTCCGTAGATGCGTATGGGTGGGTAGCCGTCTTTGGCTTCGTATTCTATCTTTGCACCCAAGTATCTAAGCGCCTCTACAAGGGGCTTAATTGGTCGTTGTCGCATGCGTTGCGTACCTGTTAGCGTGTGTTCACCCTTTCTACAACTTAGATAGGCGGTCATAAAACGCATGGCGGTGCCAGCAGCGCGAACGTCAATGTTCTTCGGCATGTCGGTGAGCGCACGTACCATGACGCGCGTATCGTCACAATTCGATAGATTTTGTGGCAGTATGGGTCTGCCAGACAAGGCGTGCATGATGAGCGCCCTGTTGCTTATGCTTTTCGAGGCAGGTAGTGTAACCACCACCCTTAGCTTTTCTGGGGCAACGATTGAATATTGCATATATAATAAATGTGCGATTAGGTTATTGCAAATTTAAGCAATATTATCGTGATTGACAAGCGTGAGGGGTTAATTTTTTGGTTGTACAGACATTTCGTTTATTTACCCAATCCACCCCACCTATTTTGCAAAGACGGCCTTTAACTTGAGTTTCCGAGTTTATTATGGTGAAATAGGTTTGGTTTTAGCATTTCGCCTACAAACGCTTTTACTAGCAACGAATCAGTACAAAGCCGTTTGTAGTGGGGCTACAAGCCTTTTGTAGTCACACTACAAGTCTTTTGTAGTCACGCTACAAGCCACTTGTAGTCCCACTACAAGCACTTTGTAGCCCCACTACAAGTGCCTTTGTACTGACGCATGTGTCTGTCAAGTGTTGTCCGTTTGCTTAAAGGCGGTTAATTACAAAGCCTCACTTTCTTACGATAAGCTTCTTTGTTCGTTAGTTTCGTAGGCTTGCAAGTCTTGTGATTTGATGGCTTGTGCACGATAAAACTTATATGCTAAGAAACCCGCAAATTAAGAAACTCATCTTTTTTAATATATATAATGTGTTTTTTAGCCAAACGATTGGTCTACTCTTCGATGTTTTTCGTAACTTTGCAACTCGAATATCACAACTCAGATAGGTTTATGGCTGAAACAAAGAAGATTAGGACAGCACTCGTGTCTGTATTTCACAAGGACGGACTTGACGAGTTGCTCGCCAAATTAAACGATGAAGGTGTAAAGTTTCTGTCTACTGGAGGTACACGCCAGTTTATCGAAAAGCTTGGCTACGAATGTGGTGCTGTGGAAGATGTAACGGATTATCCCTCCATTTTGGGCGGTAGGGTGAAGACGCTTCACCCAAAAGTGTTCGGCGGAATTCTAGCCCGACGCGATAACAATGCCGATCAAGCGCAGATGGAACAATATGGCATCAACCCCATCGACTTGGTTATCGTAGACCTATATCCCTTTGAAGAGACGGTGGCCAATGGCGCAAGCGAGGCCGATATCATCGAGAAGATAGACATCGGGGGTATCTCGCTTATCAGGGCTGGTGCCAAAAACTTCAACGATGTGGTGATAGTGCCCAGCAAAAACGAGTATGGAATGTTGCTCGACATTCTGAAAACCAGTGGTGCCAACACCACTCTGGCACAGCGCAAGGCATTTGCCACACGCGCTTTCGGCGTTAGCAGCCACTACGACAAGGCCATAAACGCATGGTTCGAGGCCAGCAAGGCTTGACCGTAGACCTAATATGCTTGCCTAAACATTCGCCTTATGCTTCACTGCGATTTGCAAGTAATGCTTGTAAAGCTCAGTAAATGCAAATGATATGATACTAGGTAGAACGGCAAAGGCACGTTTGGAGTAGAGCCTTTCGCGCAAACGAATATCACGTAAGGGAACGTTCGGGCGCGATTGAAATGAGAAATAAAAATTAATAACATAACGGACAAACAACACACGAGGGACAAAACCGCTCGGCAAAGCTAACCCAATGGGATAGACACGCAAGAAGAATGTCGCCACGTTGAGGCAGTCCAACAACCGAAAAACAAAGAAGACATGGGATTTTTTTCTTTCATGCAAGAAATTGCGATGGACCTTGGGACGGCCAACACCATCATTATCAGCGATGACAAGATCGTTGTAGACGAACCTTCTGTGGTAGCACTAGACCGCCGAACCGACAAAATGATTGCCGTAGGCGAACGTGCTAAGCTGATGTACGAGAAGACACACGAGAACATACGCACGGTAAGACCGCTGCGCGATGGTGTTATCGCCGACTTTACGGCTTGCGAACAGATGATGCGCGGACTGATTAAGATGGTGCATACGGGTAGCAGACTGTTCTCGCCTTCATTGAGAATGGTTATCGGTGTGCCTTCGGGAAGCACAGAAGTAGAACTTCGTGCCGTGCGCGACTCGGCTGAACACGCCGACGGACGTGATGTTTACCTCATCTTCGAACCAATGGCAGCTGCCATTGGTATTGGAATTGACGTGGAAGCGCCTGAAGGAAACATGATTGTTGATATCGGTGGAGGTTCTACTGAAATTGCCGTTACCTCGTTGGGAGGCATCGTTTCGAACAACTCTATTCGTGTGGCAGGCGACGACCTCACCGCAGAGATACAAGAATACATGAGCCGCCAGCACAATGTGAAGGTGAGTGAGCGTATGGCCGAGCGTATTAAGATTCACGTAGGCTCTGCTCTTACCGACCTAGGAGATGAAGCTCCCGAAGACTACGTTGTGCATGGACCGAACCGTATCACGGCTCTGCCGATGGAAGTGCCCGTGTGCTACCAAGAGATTGCTCACTGCTTGGACAAGACTATCGCTAAGATTGAGAACGCTGTGCTATCGGCTTTGGAGAACACGCCTCCTGAATTGTATGCCGATATCGTGCAGAACGGTATCTATCTCACAGGTGGTGGCGCATTGCTTCGTGGTATCGACCGCAGGCTGAAAGAAAAGATCAGTATTCCTTTCCACATCGCCGAAGACCCATTGCACAGTGTGGCAAAGGGTGCAGGCATCGCATTGAAGAACGTTGAGCGGTTCTCGTTCCTCATGAGATAAGTGCATGCGCAACCTCTTTGCATTTCTCACGCGCCACAACCACTGGTTCGTTTTCTTGGCTCTCGAAGTGATTAGCGTGATATTGCTGTTCCAATACAACAGCTATCAGGCTAGCGTGTGGTTCTCTTCGGCCAATGAAGTGGCAGGAAAAGTGTACGAAGCCAACTCGTGGGTGGAAACTTTCTTCTCGCTTAGGCAAGTAAACAAGGAACTGACACAACGCAACCTTGAGCTGGAACAGCAGATGGTGGCCATGCAAGAGTTGCTAACACGTGCCAAACACGATAGCACAGACGTGGCACGAACCCAAAAGCAGGCGCTTGAAGGGTTTAAGCTGTATCCCGCGAGGGTTGTGAGTAACTCGCTCGACAAAAAAGACAACTTCATCACCATTGATAAAGGCTGGGCCGATGGCGTAAAAAAAGACATGGGCGTGGCTTGCGGAAGTGGCGTGGTGGGCGTGGTCTACCTCGTTTCTCGCAACTATTCGGTGGTGATACCCATCCTTAACTCGCACTCCAATATCAGCTGTATGATTAAAGGGCGAGGCTATTTTGGGTATCTACATTGGAATGGGGGCGACCCTGGCATTGCATACGTAGACGACGTTCCACGACATGCTCGTTTTAAGTTGGGTATGAATGTGGTTACGAGTGGTTATTCGTCCATCTTCCCACCGGGTGTGTTGGTTGGCAAGATACTGCATGTATTTAATTCGCCAAACGGACTATCGTATCGCTTGCAGGTGAAGTTGGCTACCGACTTTGGTAGGCTGCGCGATGTGTGTGTGATTGACAATGCAGGAATGGAAGAGCGATTGGAGATGATGCGCGCCGTGCAAGACTCGCTCAAGGTGAAACGCGAATAAGGGCGACGCATAAAAACAATGGCCGAAAGGCCAATAAAAGCAGAGAGAAAGAATACAGACATGACCGTAGGCGTATTGAAAACATTGGGGACTTTCCTCGTCTTCCTGTTGGTGCAGGTGCTGGTGCTGAACCATGTGCACCTCTTCGACAGCGCCACACCTTTGCTATATATATATATGGTGTTGCTCTTCCCGCGCAACTATCCCAAGTGGGGCATGCTCGTTTGGGCCTTTGCCTTGGGCATAGGTGTGGATATGTTCTCCAATACGCCAGGTGTGGCAGCGGCTTCACTAACACTTGTGGCCCTGTTAAGGCCTTACCTTTTGGAACTTTTTATCCAAAGGGAGAGCGCGGAAGACCTCGTGCCTTCCATTAAGGTGCTGGGCTTTGGGCGATATTTGTTTTTTGCCTTCATCAACATCTTCACTTATTGCTTGCTTTTCTTCTCTTTAGAAGCCTTCTCGTTCTTCAATTGGCTGCAGTGGGTTCTTTGCGTGGCTGGCAGCACGTTGCTCACGCTGGTGTTGGTGATGGTGCTAGACAACCTTAGAGGTAGGTAAGGGAGATACGTGGCGTGAAAGATTTCGAATTCGACAAAAGGCGATTGGTTATCGGTGGGGTGGCTATATTCATTGTTACAGTCTATCTCATCCGCCTCTTCACGCTTCAATTGCTCAGCGACGACTATAAGAAAAACGCCGATAGTAACGCCTTTCTCAAGAAAATAGAATATCCCTCGCGTGGCGCAATCAGCGACAGGCATGGCCGTTTGCTTGTTTACAACCAACCAGCATACGACATCATGGTGGTGATGAACGAGGAAAAGGGGCGCTTAGACACAATGGAGTTTTGCAATGCCTTGGGCATTACCAAGGAGTATTTCATCAAACGGATGAACGATATCAAGGATCGCAACAAAAATCCAGGCTATTCGCGCTTTACCGAACAAGTGTTCATGAGCCAGCTTTCGGATAAGGAGTTCAGTGTTTTCCAAGAGAAAATATTCCGTTTTCCTGGTTTCTATGTGCAGAAACGAAGCATCCGACAATACCAGTATCCATACGCTGCTCACGTTTTGGGTGATGTGGCCGAGGTCTCGAAGAGCGATGTGGAGAACTCCGACTACTATCAGCCTGGCGATTACATAGGTAAGCTGGGTGTAGAACGTAGTTACGAGGAGCAACTTCGTGGCGAAAAGGGTGTGCAAATTCTTTTGCGCGACGCCCACGGACGTGTTCAGGGAAACTATCAAAATGGAAAGTTCGACCGTAGACCTATTGCAGGCAAAGACCTCACATTGAGTATTGATATCAAGTTGCAAGAATTGGGAGAGCGTTTGCTTGAAGGCAAGATTGGTAGCATTGTTGCCATTGAGCCATCTACGGGCGAAGTGCTTTGCATGGTGTCGTCGCCCAGCTACGATCCGCGTATCATGGTGGGCCGACAGAGAGGTAGAAATCACCTCGCTCTTTCAAAAGACGTGTGGAAACCACTGCTCAATCGCTCTATCATGGGACAGTATCCGCCTGGCTCAACATTTAAAACCACACAGGGGCTTACCTATATGACGGAGGGTATTATCGACCAAAACACCCTCTTTCCTTGTGCTCGTGGCTTTAATTATCGTGGTTTGCACGTGGGATGTCACCCTCATGGCGCACCAACCAACCTTGTGCAAGCCCTCTGTACCTCATGTAACAGCTACTTTTGTTGGGGTTTGTTCCGTATGATTGGTAACCGCCAACGCTACCGTAACGTGCAAGAGGCCATGAATACATGGCGCGATTACATGGTAAGCATGGGCTTCGGCTATAAGCTTGGCATCGATTTGCCTGGCGAAAAACGTGGTTTGATACCCAACGCAGCCTTTTATGATAAGGCATATAAGGGCTCTTGGAACGGATTAACCATCATCAGTATCTCCATTGGCCAGGGAGAGGTGAACTTAACACCACTGCAAATAGCCAACCTAAGTGCAACCATCGCCAACCGAGGCTATTATTACATTCCCCACGTAGTACGTAAGGTCCAGGGCGAACCACTTGATACGCTTTATCGGCGTCGTCATTACACCAAGGCTAGTCGTGAAGCTTACGAGTATGTGGTAGAAGGTATGCGCGCATCTGTGGTAGGTGGTACATGCCATGCAGCCAATAGGGCCGACTATTTGGTGTGTGGAAAAACGGGTACGGCACAAAACCGCGGACAAGACCACTCTGTTTTCATGGGCTTTGCACCTATGGAAAACCCCAAAATCGCCATTGCCGTGTATGTGGAAAACGGTGGATTTGGTGCTACATACGGCGTGCCCATTGGCTCGCTCATGATGGAACAGTATATCAACGGAAAACTCTCGGCCTTCTCGGAGGCACAAGCTAGCGTTTTCCAAAGCAGAAGAATAGCTTATGGTACGAGCAACAGATAGGCAACCGAGCATGCTTGGCTCGCTTGATTGGTGGACGATTGGCATCTACCTCGCACTACTCATCTTCGGGTGGATTAGTGTTTGCGGTGCCAGTTACACCTATGGCGACACCGACATATTCAGTCTCGATACGCGTTCGGGCATGCAGATCGTGTGGATTGGCACGTCTATATGCCTCGGCTTCGTGCTACTCACCCTCGACGACCATTTCTACGACACCTTCGCCTTCTTTATTTACGTGGGCATGCTGTTGTTGCTCTTCGCCACCATTTTCAACCCTCACGAGATTAAAGGCTCGCGTTCGTGGCTCGTTCTTGGTCCACTGCGCCTGCAACCGGCCGAATTTGCCAAGTTCGCCACGGCCCTAGCTGTGGCCAAACTGATGAGTACTTACGGCTTTACCATGAATAACTGGAAGCATTTTGGTTCTGCCTGCCTGGTGATCATATTGCCCATGATCTTCATTGTGGCGCAAAAAGAAACGGGTTCGGCCTTGGTTTACTTCTCGTTCTTCCTCATGTTCTATCGCGAAGGCATGTCGGGCAGCTTCCTTTTCACGGGTGTAGCCATGGTGATCTACTTTGTTGTGGGCGTGCGTTTTGAACAAGTGATGCTTTGGGACACGCCAACCTCGCTCGGTCGATTCATCGTTTTGATCCTTGTTCAAGTGTTTACGGCGGGCATGGTGCGCAGTTACATTAACGATCGCGGACGAACAACGCGCCTTGTAGCCCTTGGAATACTCCTCACAGGTCTGTGTTTGCTGGTGTCTAAGTTCATTACGGCTTTCGATGTCACTATTGTGCAGCTCATTTTAACCGGTGCCCTTGTGTGTTGGTTAATCTATCGTTGGCTCAGCGCTCGTATCCGCAACTATTTCTACATTGCGATCTTTGCGGTTGGCTCGGTGTTGTTCTTCTATTCGGTAGATTATGTGCTTAACGATGTTATGGAACCCCACCAGCGAGTGCGTATCAACGTACTGCTGGGACTAGAAGAAGACCTTGCTGGTGCTGGCTATAATGTGCACCAAAGCGAAATTGCCATCGGGTCGGGTGGACTAAGGGGTAAGGGATTTCTTAACGGAACGCAAACCAAATTGAAGTTTGTGCCGGAGCAAGATACCGACTTTATTTTCTGCACCGTTGGCGAAGAAGAGGGCTTTTTAGGCTCGGCAGCAGTGCTGTTGCTCTTCCTTGCGCTGATATTGCGACTCATTAAGCTGGCCGAACGGCAACCTTTCAAGTTCGGACGCATCTATGGTTATTGCGTGTTGAGCGTGTTCCTCTTCCACCTTTTCATCAATGTGGGCATGGTATTGGGGCTCACGCCAGTTATTGGTATCCCCTTGCCGTTCTTCAGCTATGGAGGTTCCAGCCTTTGGGGCTTCACAATCTTGCTATTCATCTTTTTGCGAATAGACGCTAGTCGCAACAAGTCGCGAATGCAATAAGCCATTTCGTCTTTGCCTTAGTATGGCCTTTCGCAGGTTTTTATATCCCTGTTCTCTTTCCATTCCTTTTTTCTCGCGTGTACTTTTTATGACATGGGGTAGTGGGTTTTGCAACGCACCCCACCACGATAAAAATGCTTTAATGTCGCCGTCACAAGCCTGCCGTTTCGCTACAAGCCTTTTGTAGTGTGGCTACAGATGGTCGGTAGTGGCACTACAAAAAAGTTGTAGGGCCACTACAATTTGTTTGTAGTAGCCCTACAAAAGCCTTTGTACGGCAAAATAAACAAGAGCAGCCCTTGCTTATTTCACGCGAACAAATTTAGTTTCATTTCTTCCAGTATTTATAAACAATGTGTCTTTATTGATGCGTACTTTGTCTTCGACCGTAGCTTCATCGAAAAGCCAGGTGATGGTGTCATTTTTAAAGCTGTATTTAACGCCTGGTCGCTCAGGTTCGTCCACATAATAGATACTGTCTGCAGTGATTTTTAGCCACGTTACGCCGTCAAGGCTCCAATAGCCATATAGGTCGCTCTTGTCGAGTGCTTTATTTTTGGAACAACCGAAAAGAGAACTTACGAAAGCCAAACACATCGTCAATGTTATGGCTGACAAACAGATGGTACTAACTTTTTTCATTTTGCGTCTTGATTTATAAGGTGAAAGCCTCGCAACGGACCTGCAACTAGTCTACAATTGGCCTTCAATCATCCCACAATAGGCCTTCAATCATCCCACAACCAGCCTCACCCCCAGCCCCTCTCCAAGGGGAGAGGGGAGTAGAATGCTGTGTCGCAATAAGGCTAATCACTCTCCATCTCCCTTTGGAGAGGGACAGGGAGTGGGGCCTATTGTAAGGCGGGTTGCGACAGTTTACTTTACCACATATTTCTTTTTGCCGATGATATACGTGCCTTTGGGCAGCGTTTTTAGGGCAGAATCTATGTCGGTGGTGTAGCCCAATGCCTTTCCGTCTATCGTATATACGGGCATACTCTTGTTTGAAGCGGTGCTTTGCAGGGGCGAAGTTATGCCAGTGGTTACGGGTTTAACCACACCTTGCAAACCGTCGATGGTATAATATCCGCCATTTTCGAAAGGTAAGTCAGCTGTTTGTGGGTTGCCGCTATTACTGAAGATAACCCCCTCGTTGCCCGAAGCGCTTGCATGCTTGGCGTTATCCCAAGTCCACTTCCACACGTGCGTGCCATTGGCAGTGGTTCCAACCTTTTCGCAAGCCACGCCAGGCCATTGGTTGCCCGTGTAATTATAGTTATTGTCCCATTGCCAGCAAGTAATGGTGTTGTTCCAGTTGGCTGGCGCTTCGAAGAAAGCACATCTTTCGCCCACCTTAACTTGGCAGAAATCGGGTGCTTTAAAACCTTCGTCTTCGCCCTTTATGGCCTTAACGGCTGTGAGGTCTACGCCGTCGCTCACGTAAAGCTTGTATTTTGGACCTTCTACGGCCAATTGATAGCCTGCTGTTTGGGCATTGTTCACCTCGCCCAACAACAGCAACGCCTTGCCCTTAGTGCCTTGCGTGCAAAGTGTGAAACCCTTTGCAGAGGCTTCGGCCTTAACAATCTTGCTTTGGTTGGTTAGTCCCACGGCCTTGCGTGTTGCGATAAGGCGCTTCAGCGATTGCTTGCACATCTTCCAATGACGTAGAAAAACGCAGGGCGTTCCAGGCATAGTGAGAATATAGGCGTTAGCGGCTAGCACGTTGGCATAGAGCTGATCGCCGCCATTAGCCTTGGGCCGGCCCGTGTCGTGATTGTCTACGAAGGTCACGGCGTAACGACTATAAGCCTCATCAGCAGCAAGCGTGGCATCGGCAAGCCTGTTCCAGCGCCCTTGACCAAAAGCGTCGTTGATGACATACTTCATGGGGAAGTCGAAGGCAGCACTCTGTATGGCACCGTTCGCACGTGTTCCCGCAATCCATTCTTTCACCTTTTGAACGTTTCCGTCCCAATATTCGCCCACCGAGAACGTGGGATTGGCAGATGTGTTGTATTCGCCTATGTAGTGGGCAGCATAACCTTTCACCATATCATACCTGAAACCATCGTACCCTAGATCGGTAAGGAGGAAAGAAAGATAGGCCTTGATGTTGTCGCGAACGTTCTGTCGCGTATGGTCTAGGTCGCGTCCGCCCCCGAAATCGTCGCCCGTGTCGTCGGCACCACTTACGTCGTAGCCATTTTTCTTTGTGTTCCCACCGTCGTCGTTGGCGCAAATGTCTGCCAATGTCCATGTCATGGTCTTGCCGTTCCATGTCTCTGTGGGGAAATCGCACCAGTTGGTGTTCCCTGCTCGGTGGTTAATCACCACGTCTTCGATTATTCCTGTTCCCTTACTTTTAAAGGTTTTAATCATTTGGCGCAGTTCGGCTTCGGTGCCAAAGGCACTTAGATGATTGAACCACCAGATGGGCAAGTACCCCATTTGCATGTGGGTGGTGTTGCAATAGCCCGATTGTGGCACCCAAATTTGGTTAAACGAAGCGGCCAACTCTGTGGCTTGGCCCTCCAATGTGGTCCATCGGGTGTCGTCGTAGCTGTCCCAATAAAATCCTTGGAGCATCACTCCGTCGTAGTTTTGTGGCCATCCTTGGGCCAAAGCTTTGGTGCAAACGGCGAGCAACAAGGCTGTTAATAGTGTAAATAGTTTCTTCATAAGTTTTTAGCAATTGATTGTCTATGGCGAAGTTCGTAAAAAATTGCGTGTGTCAGCGCGCCAAACGAGCGATAAGTTACGCTCTTTTTGCGCAATCGGTTGCGCAAGTTGCAGTTCGTTCGCTTTTCGTTTCAGCTGCAATCGTTCGCCCTTGGATGTAAATTCTCCATTTTATAAAATCTTGAAAACAAATTTGGCATGTTTTTTAGGATTGTAAAATAAAAAACGTAACTTTGCATATAGTGGGATTGAAACATCCTCCTTACTTATCAAACCCATGGGCAAATGAAACAGAACATACGCTCAATACACTGCACAAAGACGGCAAACCGCCACGAGTCGACGACAAATAGGGTGGGGCGAAGCCTGCTAACACGGGCGCTGCTCCTTGCATTGCTTTTCGTTGTAGGCTCTTCTGTGGTCTTGGCACAGCAATCTAACCGTTCCGACGAAGAGCGGTTCGCTGCGGAAATGGCTAAGGCCAAGTGGCGCGAAACACCCATGAAGTTTTCTTATCCCGACTGTTTAGGCCCTAGTCAGTTATACAATGACGATGTACCTGCACTCTATCACCTGTACAGTTGGCATAAAGTGGTGTTGGGATACACCGAACTTGGTTCGTGGGCAGTGAGCGAAGACGATTATCCTGGGCCGAAATATCCCATCTTGGGTGCTATTCTCGTGAAGAATATCACCTATACGCATAAGGGCAAAGGCATTTATTCGGGCTTTACTACCGATGGCCGCGTGTTCTACATGAAGTGCAAACCCACCGAGGGAGGCATGGTTACACATTTGCAGGTGCTAGCCCTCGTCTACCCTAAGAACTTCCAAAAGAGCCTAGACATACTCATTAATCAGATTGCCAACTGGTAATAGGGTGAAGGCGGGGCAGTGTAAAACCTCATAAATGAGGTGTCAACGCCCCACACTTAAAGTCCATAGGCGGTCTTGAAACATAGTTTTTCTTTCTGTTACAACCACATCAAACAATTTCGATGAAGCCAAACGGAAAAGACATCTGCCATGCGTTGAAGACGATACGCAAGCAAGTGGCCGAGGCCAACGGCATCGACTACACCCCAGCAACTTGCCATCATGATGGCGAGTGCAGCGGAACGTGCCCCAGTTGCGAGGCCGAAGTGCAGTATATAGAAACCCAATTGGGTGCGCTTCGTTTGACAGGCAAGGCCGTTAAGGTGGCGGGTTTGGCCTTAGGACTTACCATGGCCACGGGTTATAGTCAGTCTTCGGTTGCATCTACAAGGGTGTTGTCCGCGGCTTATGCACAAAAGAAAAGCACGAAAACGCGTGATGCAAACAGCCATCGCAGGCAAAACATCGTGCCTGAGAAGACTGAGACGGCCCAAGTTGCTGATACTGCGGTTGTCAATATCGAAGATAGTTGCGGCCACGACTTACCCGAAATAGCCGTTACGGCATGCGTTCCTGTGTCTGTACTCAGTTATACGGGCAGTGTGTCTACCGTTAAACGTCTGGTTAAAAATCCTCAGCACATTTACGATAAGCCCGACATTGCGGCCAGCTTTAAAGGTGGCGATGAGGCGATGAAGCTTTTCTTTGTCCGCAACATGCGCATTACACCCATCATGAACGAGGTTTGTGCACAGGGCTATGTGCGTATACAATGCATCGTTGAACGTAATGGGCGCCTCACAGAGATACGTGTCATCAGGTCGATCGAACCGCATTTCGATGCCGAAGCCTTGCGTCTGGTGCGGATGATGCCTCGTTGGAAACCCGCACGAGTTGAAGGCCAGCGAGTTCGCACGCGCGTGGTGATAAGCGTCCCATTTAAGTTCCAGTAAGACTTAACTCACTACACGAGCGTTAGCATCATGCGTAAGGTAAATACATAAACTAAGAAAGCAAGCCAATGAAACCAAACGGAAAGAACATTTGCGCAGCCTTAAAGCAAGTAAGGAAGCGCGTTGCCGACACCAACGGCATTTCGTATAGCCCCAAAGAATGTCATTTTGAGGGCGATTGCAACGGCACTTGCCCCGCTTGCGAGGCCGAAGTGCGATACTTGGAGCATCAGCTTAACCTGTTGCGAAAGGCAGGAAAGGCTGCAACGGTTATGGGCGTGGCCGTGGGAATGACGATGGTTGCGGGATGTAAATCGGGCAATGCGAATGCTCCTTCTACCCCTCCGCAAGGCACTGGCCAAACAAACCGCGTGGAAACAGACAGTAATACGACTCCCACACCGAAGGCGTCGCGCACAGACACCTCGTTGATAAAGAACACAAGACATGCTGATGACGACCTACTAATATTGGGAGAAATTAGCATGCCCGACTCTATAGACTCGACGGAAGTTTATTCTAACGACCCTTTCCCGCTTGGTAAGATTGCGCCAACCAAGCCAGAGAAGAAAAAGGAAGCCCAGAAAACGCCCAAAAAGAATAAGAAGAAGGGGCGCAAAAGGCGTTAAGGCAGCCTAAACTGTTCGACGGATAAGTTGCCATATACAACAATAACAGACGCGTATGAAGTCAAACGGAAAGAATATTTGCCATGCGTTGAAGACGATACGCAAGCAAGTGGCCGAGGCCAATGGCATCGACTACACCCCTGCACCTTGCCACTACGATGGCGAGTGCAATGGTACGTGCCCTTGTTGTGAGGCCGAAGTGCAGTATATAGAAAGTCAATTGGGTAGGCTACGTTTGGCAGGTAAGGCCGTTAAGGTGGCAGGTTTGGCATTAGGTATTACCATGGCCACAGGTTGCAACTCCCCTTCGGGTACGCCTCCTTCTGCAACGAGCAAGTCGGCAGCGGCTAACGAAAACTCCCCAACAAGCCAATCGAACCCACAACCGCCAACCGATACCCTCGTTTCTTCGCCCGATGATGGTGCAAAACCCCATGCAAGGCGCTATTATGTGCGTCGAAACCTCGGGCGTGCAGTGAAGAAAAACGTGGCACAAGTCGACACAACGGCCGTGTATATGGCTGACTCTACTGGATATGCACTGCCCGAAGTGTCGGTAACGGGAAAGCCCGCGCAGAAGATAAGCTGCATTGCTGGTGGTATACCCTGTGTCCAACGCATTGTGCGCAACCGCAATCACGTTTATCAAGACCCAGACATTGTGCCGCGATATAAGAAAGGCGACGAGGCGATGCGGCAGTTTATTGAAGACCATATACGCGTTACGCCCCGCATGTTTGCAGCTAGTGGGCAGGCATTGGTTAAGGTGGCATGTGTGGTTGAACGTAACGGCAGACTCTCGGCCATGCGTGTTATCCAGTCGGTAGACTCTCTTTACGATGCCGAAGCCATACGTGTGTTGAAGCAGATGCCACGTTGGAAGCCTGCGCGGGTGGAACGCAAGCGTGTTCGTTCGCTTGTGGTGATAGACGTTCCTTTTGTATTAAAGTAGGCACGTGCCTGTCTTCCAGATGTAGGTGTAACACATAACATGAACAAAGAACTTAAACGTATAATCCATGAAAACAAACGGAAAAAACATTTGTACGGCCTTAAAGCAAGTGAGAAAGCGCGTGGCCGACACCAACGGCATTGTGTATGCCCCGAAAGAATGCCACTTTGAGGGCGACTGTAATGGCACTTGCCCCGCATGCGAGGCCGAAGTGCGCTACTTGGAACATCAACTTAACCTGCTGCGAAAGGCTGGAAAGGCAGTGACGGTTATGGGTGTGGCCTTGGGAATGACCTTGACAACGGGGTGTAAACAAGGCAACAGCCCGAAGGCTTTGCAAGAAAAGCAGGACAGCGTGCAGTCAAGCGAATGCCAAGATGTAGATGGATTGTTTGTACCGGAAGAGATAACAACCTGTTCAGAACCCGATGCTGATGGCGAAGATGTGACTGGAATGATTTCTCCCGACACCACTTCGGATAGGCAGGGACAGAAAAACACGAAAAGAAAACGCAAAGTGCGGATGGTCACGAAATTTGTACCGCCGACTAATAAGTAGCAGTCTGTTTGGTCATTTGCCTCCACGCCCCGTGCATTTTCTTCGTTTTTTATCGTAACTTTGCAGATGTTGAAGCATGCAGAAACGGTTTGTCCGAAGGCGATACATCGCTGAGACGGATGTTCAGCCATGCCCATACACATCTTTAATATAAAGAAACAGCACAAGGAAAAATGAAAATAGCACTTATCGTGGCAATGGATAAGGAGTTTGCACAACTCCGTTCGCTGCTCGAAAACGAAAAGATAGAAACGCATCGCGACCTTACCTTCGTTACAGGAAGCATCGGAACGAACGAACTTGTTTTGCTGCAATGCGGTATCGGAAAGGTGAACAGTGCCATTGGAGCAGTTGAAACGATAACCCGTTACGCACCCCAATTGGTAGTTTCAACGGGTGTTGCTGGCGGTGCCGACGTCGAAATGAACCCCTTGGAAGTTGTAGTGGGCACGCATTATGCCTACCACGACCTGTATTGTGGTACCGATGTGGCCTACGGACAGCTGCCTGGCCTGCCTCCGCACTTTGATGCCGCTGCCGAGATGGTGAACCGCGCACTTTCGCTCAAAGGCGAAACGCCCATTCATGGCGGACTTATCGTTAGTGGAGATTGGTTTGTTGACAGTAAGGAAAAGATGCGCAGCATACTCGAACACTTCCCCGAAGCCAAGGCGGTAGACATGGAGAGCTGCTCCATCGCCCACACTTGCCACCGCTATCAAACGCCGTTCGTTAGTTTTCGCATCATCAGCGACGTACCACTAAAAGACGAAAAGGCCGCCCAGTATTTCGATTTCTGGGAGCGAATGGCCAACGGTTCGTTCGCTGTGGTTAGCCAATTCGTGAAGAGCCTTTAAGCGCTTGCCTCGCCGTTACAGGCTCAGCGCGAACCGCTTGACAACAAAACAATTGACACCATATTATATAGGCAGCCCCAGCGGTTGCCCTGCATCACCCTTTAAACAACAAAACAACATGGACAAGATACCTAGTTTTACCATCGACCACAACAAACTGAAACGTGGCATATATGTAAGTCGTAAAGACAACGTTGGAAACGATGTCGTTACCACATTCGACGTGCGCATGAAAGAACCCAATCGCGAACCCATTTTAGAGCAAGGCGCTATCCATACGATGGAGCATTTGGCCGCTACTTTTCTGCGTAACGACCCCGAATGGAAAGATCGCGTGGTGTATTGGGGACCTATGGGCTGCCTCACAGGTAACTATCTGCTGATGAAAGGCGACTTGCAGTCGGCCGACATCGTTGACCTGATGCGCCGCACGTTTGAATTTGTGGCCGATTTCGAGGGCGAAGTGCCTGGCACCACAGCTAAAGATTGTGGCAACTACTTGCTACACGATCTGCCTGCGGCTCGCCGCGAGGCTCGCAAATATGTAGACGAGGTGCTGAACAACATGCAGGAAGAAAACTTGGTTTACCCTGAATAGAAACGATATGACCGATGAAGAACACCTCGCAACAAGCGAACTAGAAGGCAGGCAGCCATTGGACGTGCCCGAACAAGCGCCTAAGCGCACACCATACGTTAAGCCCATGCTGTATATTAAGCGCAGCGGGGGCAGCGTTGGCGCATGGTTTAAGGAAAATAAGGACTCTTATCCCATGGCCCTCCCTATGGTGGTGTGCTTTGTTTATTATGTTGTCATGACCTTTGGCGGTGTAAACCCGTTTTCCGATACTGCTGAAGCCTATCTGGAATGGGGCGGGGGACAGCGCGAAAGCATATATGCTGATGGCGAATGGTGGCGTTTGTTCACCAACATTTTTGCCCATGCGGGCATCGAACATATAATGGGCAATCTTGCCGCATACGCTTTTGGTGCGGTGTTTTTAAAGGAAATATTGTCGCCTTGGAAAGTGGTGGCGGTCTTTCTAGCCTGTGGCTTGGCGGGGGCACTCGTCTGTTCGGTTACGACAGATTATGTTTTCCTTGGTGCTTCGGGTGGCGTTCTAGGTCTTTTCGGTGCTTTTATCGGTTATACGCTCCTCGAAGCGAGTCTGTTTACACGCTATAAGAACACCCTCAACGTGTCTTTGGTGGTGATTGGCATAAGCATTTTAGGCAGTTTTCAGGCAGGCGTAAGTCTCACCGCTCATCTCGTTGGCATCCTTTCGGGCTTCTTAATCGGCTGTGCCATCCCATTATGGAAACAACGGCATGATGATTGAGGGAGGCTTCTTCCTCTTTTGGGACAGATAGTCACGGCTGATGCCTTCGCAACTAATCCTCTCTTTATAGATGATAGGCCATTTTTAGAGAGAGGTGATCATTTCAAAAGAAGCATTCATTACGTGATATCGGGATAAGATACGATGCTTTTTCAATAAGATTGGATAAAAGACGAATGGCTATCTCATCACCTGCTGCGTAGCAGTAGTTGGCGGAACGCGTGTTTATTATCCCAAATTCGCTTATATATAATGTACGCGCGCACGCGCGCGAAAGCGTCGGGTGAACACCCGCTTTTTAGCCTGCATACCGCGAAATGCCAAACGTGGGGATGCGTTTTTAATCTTCACGACAACATTTCCTTATCTTCGACGGGGCGTTTAAACAGCCTTTGTATAGATGTTTTTCAACGCATGCCGTGGTATATTTATTTTGGAATGTTATTCCATGTGATGTGGAATGTTGTTCCATATCATCTGGAACGAGGTTCCACATCATATGGAACAGGGTTACATCTTAGCGATAGCGTGGCTGTTAATCAAAAAGCACTGCACAAAGGCTTGTCTATGGCTTTATGGAAGCAAATGTCTAAGGTGCTGAATAATGGGTTTGTGTGTTGTGTGTGTTGAGTAATTGGTGCACGAACGCCACTCCATTATGTGCAAAGCTGCGACACAAGACCCGCGCCCTTGCACAAGTGCCCATAGGCATAAACAAAAAAACTCCCCGCAACAAGTGGTAAACCACAGTTGCGGGGAGTAAATTTTCGCAAGCGAAGGCAACGTTGTTGCCTGGCGTCTTAACGACGCAGACCAAGAGCCTTAATGATGGCGCGATAGCGTTCGATGTCGCGGTCGTACAGATAGTCGAGCAAACGACGACGCTTACCTACCAACATGGTCAATGATCTTTCCGTGTTATAATCTTTACGGTTCTTTTTCAAGTGTTCCGTCAAATGGGAAATACGGTAGGAGAACAATGCTATCTGGCTCTCAGCAGAACCAGTATCAGAGTTAGACTTCCCGTATTGTCCAAAGATCTCTTGTTTTTTTGCTTGATCTAAATACATAGAACTTTTGTTTATAAAATGGTTTTGTGCATAAATGCGGGTGCAAAGGTAACACTTTTTATTGGTTCAACCACGCTCTTTTCCAACCTTTTATCGTGCAAGGTGGTGATTTTTAACAAATGGGGTGTTGTCTTTCTGGTCTTTACCGCTCGTTCGTTTGGTCTTCACGCCTCGCTTCCTTCGTTTCGCTTCTTTGTTTTCTTCCCATTTCCTCCTTTGTCTCCTATGCTTCGCGTTGCATGCTTTTGGGCCCGTCGTTTTGTTCTTACAGCTAAAAAGTTTTTCTTTCTCTCACCTTTTTATTACCTTTGCACCGTTTTTATTAACAAAATCATTTATGTATAAATCATTATTCAACAAGCGTGCGAGCCTACGTTTCACGCATTTCTCCCGTAAGGGGTATGCGCTTTTCTCGTGTTTGGGAAAAGAGGTGATCGTTGGCACGCTGAGCGTTGCTACCTTGGCGCATGCCAAGGCAGAAGGCGTGAGCACCCGCACCCCGTTGGCAGCCGACACCCTTACGCATAAGGAGCTGAAGCTAGACGAGGTTGTGGTCACTGGTTCGCGTGCGCCGCTCACCGCCTTACAGGCGGCTAAGGTTGTTGCCGTTATCACCAGCGACGATATTCAACGGGCTGCGGCAACCAGTGTAAACGACATTTTAAAGTTAGTCTCAGGCGTGGATGTCCGTCAGCGCGGAGGCTTTGGAGTACAGACGGACATCTCTATCAACGGCGGAACGTTCGATCAGATTACCATTCTATTGAATGGCGTGAACATTAGCAACCCTCAAACAGGGCATAACGCTGCTGATTTTCCTGTTTCTCTTTCTGATATCGACCGCATCGAGGTGCTTGAAGGCGCGTCGGCACGTGTCTTTGGCGCATCGGCTTTTAGCGGTGCCATCAACATCGTGACCAAAACCGAAGCTCAAAGCGGTGTTCGGTTGTCGGCCGAAGGTGGTTCGTTTGGCACGTTTGGTGGCAGTGCGGCCCTTAGTTTGGTTTCAAAGGCCGTGAGCCAGCAGCTTAGCGGTGGCTATTCGCAGTCGGATGGCGGAACAGTCAACACTTATTTTCGTAAGCGGCAGGGATATTACCAAGGCAATTACGGTGCAAACGCCCTCGACTTGTTTTGGCAAGCGGGCCTGATTTCTAAGGACTACGGTGCCGGAACTTTCTATGGCATCGCCAGCGACAACCAATATGAGGCCACGCGAAGGTTTATTGCTTCGGTGGGCAGCAACATTCGCCCCATCGCAAACAATGTGTTGACCATCTCGCCCACCATCTATTGGCAACGAAATTGGGACCACTACCAATGGAAACGCGGCATGACGGGTGCCGCAAAAGGCGAAAACTACCACCGAACAGACGTGTTTGGCGGGTCGTTAAACACCGTGGTGAACTGGTTTTTGGGAAAAACCGCCCTTGGTGCCGACCTTCGTAAGGAGGTGATTTACAGCACGGCATACGGCGAAACCTTGCCTGCCGACCAATGGAAAAGCATACATGGCAGCGACCGAATGTACGAAAGGCGGGGCGAACGAACCAATACAAGCCTATTTTTAGAACATAACGTGGTGCTGGAACATTTCACCCTCTCGGCTGGTTTGCTAGCTAACCACAACACGTGGCTATCTGGCGGTCTGCGCTTTTACCCTGGCATCGACATCTCTTGGCGACCAAACGTGCAATGGAAGATATATGCCTCGTGGAATAAAGCCCTGCGCCTGCCCACCTATACCGACCTATATATCAGCAACCGCGCACAAGTGGGCGACATGAACCTTAATCCCGAGCGGGTGAACACCTACAAAGTGGGGGCGCGTTATCGCACAACGGCCTTCGAAACGCAGGTCAACGCCTTTTATAGCAATGGGCGCGACATGATTGACTGGGTGTTCGAAACGGACGCTTCTACCCGCTATCATGCGCTGAACATCGGTAAGCTAGACAACATGGGAGCATCAGCCGACTTCGCTTTCATGCCTAGGGAATTGTGGGCGAACAGTCCCTTTACGGCCATCAAGCTGGGTTATGCCTACATTCATCAGCAGCACGAAACCACACAACCCATATATAAGTCGCTTTATGCCTTGGAATACCTGCGCCATAAGTTTACGGCCACGGTAGACCATCACATCGTTTCGCGCCTCTCGGCCCACTGGGCGATGCGCTGGCAGCAGCGTATGAACGGCTACCATCCTTATACCAAGGTAGACTTGAAGTTGCAATGGACGGCGCCCAACTATTCGCTCTATGTGCAGGCCGATAACCTTACCGCCCATCCTTATTACGATTTGGGAGGCGTTAAGCAGCCAGGGCTGTGGGTGATGGCTGGCGGAAGCATTAAGCTGAACCTGTAAAGACAAGGCCTATCTAGAGAGAAAGCGGGTTAATGGCATGGTGGGAGACGATAAAAAGAACCCCATGCCCAGCCCATCAGGCCTCTTCCTACATTTTGAGGAAAGGTATAATAACATTCGGCGGCAAACTTCTTATAAGGAGAAGTTTGCCGCCTTTTTAGTTTGCTTTTGTGTTAGGGGGTGGCATTGGTTGGTAATGCGCCCCTCGAAGATAACTTATTGGCTTGTAATTTGGCTGTTTAGTATGGGGCGAAAGCTGTGCAGATGACTTCGTTGCAGCTGTTTGCGCATGTACAAGAAATGGCGTGGTGCATATCAACGCCACGCCATTTTGTGTACTTATTCTTTGTTCAGTTGCACCTGCGCATACCTATATGCCTTGTCAACAACCAGCAACTTGATGGGGCGGGTAAAGAAATCGCGCTTGGCGCCTACCTTAATTTTGTAGTCGAGATTGATAACCGAGGCGTTGCCACTTAGCGCCACGTCTATGATTTCGGTTTCGCAGTCGGTCTCGGGCAGAACGATGGGCACCACAAACTCGTTGTCGAAGTCTACGTGAGTAGGTTCGCCGTCTTTCCCCATATATGCAGCCATACCGAAATACCTGTTGAAATCATGCTCGTTGGTGATTTTCTGCCCCACGGCCACCTCTTGTCCTAGGTTCAGGAAGTAGTTTCGCGCTTCGTGATAGCTAACTTGTTCTACGTCGTTTTTCGCCTCTTTGCTACCTGAGCAGGCTGCAAGGGCAAGGAAATACACTGCCACGAAGGTGGCAAAAATCGTTTTCTCCATTTGTTGTTTCATATCTTATCGTCTGTATGTGTATTATCGGTTGATGCTGGCTACATAGGTCTGCCGGATAGCTTTTGGACGTCTTGGCGTGGCAGAGTTGGTAAAAATGGGCATAAAAAAAGTCTAAAGTGACATGATTAGATGTGCGCCTTAGACCCTTTTTCCTATTACTTCATGAACGATTACCCTTGTTTGTTATGCCATACGCCAAGGGTATGTTCCCATAGTTATGAAAAATCCCCACGTATTTTATTACGTGTACCAAATAGAAGAATCTACAGTTTGTCCGTAAAGATCTTCCTCGTTGTAAACATTGTCAAGTTCATAGTCTTCCTGACCATAACTCTTTCTTTTAAGTTTCATGGTTAAACCTCCCTTGGGGTCTTTGGTCTCTGATTGACCCCCTTTAGTTGATGGTAGATGAAGAGACCGTCATCCGGTTGTTATAGATAGAGAGTAACAATTTGTGATAGCTATACTGAAATGCCGTTTTAGCTTTAATTGTTCTGCAAAGATACACATTAATCTGTTAACTTGTTACTTTTATAGTTCGGTTTTTCTGTTATTTAGCACTTTTTTATCTATTAAGGTGTGAGATTTTCACTTTGTTGGTTTATTTTTTAGTATATTTTACAACACTTCATTTGTCACATAATCGGCGTTTTATAGCTTTTGTTAAGTTTTTGTATTGATGGTTTATGCATCCTGTTTACAATTTGGAAGAACTATAACGGTGTAGGCTTGCAATGTGTGTTTGTACGAATATTGGTTGAAGTAAATAGCAAACAAGTTGATAAAAGTGCGCATTTGTGATGGGCCGAGAATGGTATTTCGGGGTTTATCGTTATCTTTGTGCTAGTAAAAAATCGATTAGCATCATGATGAAAGCATTGCAAAACCGCACAACTATACGCCGATATAAAGGCGACGACATAAGTGAAGAACTTTTAAACGGCTTGCTGGAACAGGCCGCACGCACCCAAACTATGGGCAACTTGCAACTTTACAGCGTGGTGGTTACGCGCGACGAGCGCCAAAAACGCCGTCTTGCGCCAGCTCATTTCAACCAACCCATGGCCACACAGGCCCCCGTTGTGCTGACGATTTGTGCCGATTTCAGGCGCACCACTTTATGGGCCGAACAACGAAAGGCTAATCCTGGATACGACAATTTTCTGTCGTTTATGAACGCGGCCACAGATGCGCTGCTCTATACGCAGACCTTTTGTTGTCTGGCAGAAGAGGCAGGGCTGGGCTATTGCTTTCTTGGTACCACCATCTACAATGCCCAGCAGGTGATAGATGTGCTTGAACTGCCGACATTGGTTCTGCCTGTGGCTACGATAACTTTGGGGTGGCCCGACGAGAAGCCTGCCTTGAGCGATCGACTTCCACTTAAAGCCTTTGTGCACGATGAGGTTTATCGCGACTATACGCCTGTAAAGATAGACGACTTTTATGCTGCGAAAGAAGATTTGGCCGTTAACAAGGCGTTCGTGGCTGAGAATAAGAAGGAGACATTGGCACAAGTTTACACCGATGTTCGCTATACCAAAGCGGCCAACGAAGCCATGTCGGAGGCTCTTTTGAAGGCGTTGAGGCAACAGGGGTTTGTGTAGGGAGATGTGCTTTTTGTTTTTGTTGCCTTGGGCTTTTGCCTTTTAAAGTCGCTTAACTCGTACCTAGTGCGGGCTTTTCTTATTTACAAACAGATGTGTTGGTGTGTTTTGGGGCCTTCATAGATATGCCCTAAAACTGCATTTTGCCATCAACCCGTGAGTACAAAGCCTCTTGTACTGCCACTACAAGCCTTTTGTAGCCTGACTACAAGTAAGCGGTAGTGCGACTACAAACGAGTTGTAGTGGCACTACAAAAGGCTTGTAGCCACCCTACAAGTGGTTAGGTACACGTCACTAGCTGTTTTAATTAGTTTATATTACTTTTTTTGTTGTCATAGAAGAATAATGTATCTTTGCAAAAAATACTACATTACCAAACTGGGAAGTGGTGGAATGGGGTAGAGTTTATGCTAAATGGTGCATAAGTGGTATGCAAACATCTTGTGTTTAGTAATTAGTAGCTGGACGCATTTGTTGCAGAACACAATAGAAATAAGGCTTTAGCCCTAATGAAATCAAACTGAAAACTTTATGAAAGGTAAGAATTCCTACATGTTGTTAGTGGGTTTTGTGCCCATGTCGGTAAGCCAGGTGGCTATTGTCGTCGTGCTGTAAAGTTGGTGATAATAAAGCAAAGGTGTTTCGTTGATGGGCTGAGGCCGCAGGTAGTGGGGTAAAGAAGGCTCTCAGGCTATAGCCAGAATGCTGTTGAAGAGCAAAGCGAGCATAAAGTTTATTGTCGTCATGACTTCAAAATGGCATGATACAATCATGCGCATAAGGAAGAAATAGGGTTCTTTGAGCGGCGATTGATAAGTGTGAAACTCCTGGCGAGGGGGCAAATGCTTGCGGCCAGGGTAAGGTCTTGTTAGGATGATGAACTGCATTAATTCTGAAAGCCTTGACTTAAGCTTTTGAGGCGAGAAGAACAACTAATATAAAATGGCGAAGTAATTTTTGCCCGACAATGCCGTGCAGAGATGCGTGCGTTGAAATGTAGGTCTGCCACAAGGCGGATGAGATTTATTTTATCACTTTTACTAATTAAAATGTAACGTTATGAAAAAGAGATTTTTTATTGGATGTTTGTGGCTATTGCAGCCATGTCGGTAAGTTTGATGTCGCTAACATCGTGCAGTGGCGATGACAATAAAGATGCAGACCCCGTAGCTGCGTTGAAGGGGTAGATTGTGGGTAGCTGGGAACTCGAAGGCAAATATCATGAATCTAGTGACCCCGTAGGTAAATTATCGGCACCAACTAGCTATGAATTCTAGGCTAATGGTTCACTGAAGGTAACAGTTAATGTTGGTTCGGTTTCATGGAAAACTTGGAGTGTGCTTATTGGAGACAAAAAGTATATCGTGATTAATGGTGAACAGCAAGCGATAAGAATGATTAATGATGATACTCTTGAGTTTGTCTACGATAAAAGTAGTGGTGATTATTTCCGATTTAAAAAAGCGAAATAGCCTTTAATCAATGAACAAGCAAGGCATGCAGGCATCTGATTGTCTGCATGTCTTCTTTGTTTTCATCGTAACAACAGCTTTGCTGACAAATGTGCTATGGTGTGTTTACCAGCAAAGTTGTTTGTATTTTGTACGAGTGATAAGGTTAGATGAAAAACGAATGACTATTTCGCCAATCAACGCTTGGCGGTAGTTGACATAACGAAATTCTCTTATCCCGAGCTCGTATAAAAGGTGGAAGGGAAAGCGATAGGAGGTGCCTGCTACGGCAGATACGGCTCTTTTCGTAGGTTCTTCAATGCACTTCTGGCTTGTTATCCTCCTTTATATAGAGAGAAAAGAAAGGTGCAGCAGGCTTATCGCATAATGAGGAAATTTGCAGAGTTTTGCTGTGACATACAATTCTCTATGACTATTTTGATCGATAATTTTGTAAAGATTTTCCTTCGTTTTATTTGCGTGATTTGAAAAATAAACTTAACTTTGCCAACGATACCATAATAAACACGCAGATGCAAGGTTGGCATGTGGCGTGTGCCGTGTTGATAGGCACATAGCGCAGTGTTGCCATGCTACGCAAAACCGCGGAAAGAATGAATATCTGTATTAGAAACCAAGAGGAACATATTATTAACACTATCGATAATCTAAGTTGTAGCTTTATGAAAAAGAAGTTATTTTATTTCGTGTTCGTAGCCTTAACGGCTATGACAGCGGGTTTGTTGTCGTTAACATCATGTAGTAAGGATGATGAAAAGAAAGAAGAAATTGACCCCGTAGCCGAACTTAAAGCGAAGTTTGTGGGCGAATGGAACTTTGTTGGTAGTTATGATACTTCTGGAAAACGGATCGACGACATTACAGTTGAAATACATAGGGTGTTCGAAGCGGATGGAACGCATAAGAGTATTGTGGCTGGCAAGTATAGTAACACAACAGGATGGGATGTAGAAGTTAAAGGCTCTGAGCGCATATTACGCATGGGCACACTTGTAATGAAGATACTAAACATCAGTGCTAACACATTCGAGATAACCAGTTCAGAAGGTAGTTATGACCTATATGTAAGGACTAAATAGCTTTTTGCCCTTCAATGGCTGGCTAAGCATACTGCAAACCCCTTGTTAACAGAGCTTTCAAAAGTCTTTCTGAGTAAAAAATCTGCTTATGCTTGCAAATGTGCGATGGCGTTTTTGCAGAAGTTTTGTGCTTGAGATGTGGCTTTTTATATCACGACTTACGCTTTACTCATCGTGTTTGACAATGCTTTCATAGGTCGAGAGGTCTAGTTTATGGCCGTACTTGGTTTCCAAAGCCCGTATGTCTTGCAGGGTTTTGGCAAGGAAAGTCTTGTATTCCGCACTGTCGGGATTGAAGGGTTTGTGGTTAAGGGCTGCTTGAAGGGGCTGCCATTCTTTTAAAAAGGTGTGGGCAGAGGATGAGAGATAAACATCGGTAAACCGTTGCCAAATGTATTCAACAGCCTGTTCGGAGGGGTGGAGCATGTCGGGCGCATAGAAACGATAGTCGCGCAGCTCGTCGTTCATTATCTCGTAGGCAGGAAAATACGTAGTGCAATCGGGAAGAAGGCCAAGCAAACGGTGCGTGGCCAAGATGAGTGTGGCCTTTGACAGCTGACTGCCCACAAAGCCATATTTGGCGTAACGGATGGGGCTGACGGTGAGAACAACCTGCACTTGCGGATTGCGCGACTTCAATATATCGATAGCCTGCTGCAAAAAAGTTACGCATTCGTCTACCGATAATTCTTTTTCTTCGAAAAGCTTTTGGGGAAGTTTCAGGCAATTGTCTGCAATTTCGCCCGTTTCTTTCCAACAATAAACATGGTTGGTGCCCAACGTAAAGATGGCCACTGCAGGGCTCTCGGTACAGCGTTCCACAGTATGCAGAATGCTTCCGGGGTTGTACATCACGCCATAAGGGTTTACCGTGGCTTGGAATTGAGCCTCGACAAATCGCTTACCCATATTTTGGGCGAAGCACGAACCCACTAGAAGTACGCGTTCGAAAGGTTCGATGGTGAACGTGGGGTGGGGTATGGCTACGGGAGTTTGCAGTTGCATTATGTTGAATGGTTTGCTTCTGTTGTGTTACCTGTCTCAATATCAGGGCGCGTATGCAGTAAATTGCACGTCTGTTGGTGTGTGATTATGTGCCCTGATGGTGAGATTAAATGGTGGCAAGCCTGTATGGGGCATGCCCCGAGTGGATATTGGGGGCTTTAGCTCTTATTATATATAAGGTGTAAGGGGGTGAATGGCGTGCGAGGAAGAGCTACGGGCGAAGTTGCCGACTAGTATTTGCGAAGCACAAGACAAACGGGCTTACCCAGATTGATGCGTTTGCCGGTGTTGGTAAGCAAGCCTGTGCGAGCATCTCGCCTAAAAATCTGAATGGCATTGTCGTCTCGGCAAGCTACGAGCAGATACTTACCATTGGGTGTAATGGTGAAGTTTCGGGGATGAATGCCCGTTTGCTGGTAGCCCACCTTGGTGAGAAGGCCTGTTTGCGGATTAATGGCGAAGATGGCAATGCCGTCTTTTTTCAGTCGATGAGAGGTATAAAGGAATTTCCCATCAGGACTAATATGTATGTCGGCACTACCTCGTCCACCGCCTTCGTCGGCCATCAAGGTTTGCATTTCAGTGAGTTGGCCGTTGTTATAACGCATAACCACGCACGTTCCGCCCAACTCGTTGATGAGATAAAGATAGCGTCCGCCCTTGTCGAAAGTGATATGGCGTGGTCCTTCACCACGTTTCACCTCGAAGGCCACGGTTGGTTGGGCCAACACTTCAGTTCCGTTGGGGGTGAAATCAAATCTATGTATGCGATCGTTGCCCAAGTCGGTGGCCAAGAAATACTTGCCATCGGGAGTGGGGAGCCCACAATGGATGTGTGAAACGGTTGCCGAATCGCGTCCACGAAATCGTGTTTGCTGGGCCGTTCCTTGTAATCGCCCTTGCTTGTCTAGCTTAAACGCACTGATGTCGCCACCCGAATAGTTGGCCGTTATCAGACATTTGCCATCAGTGTAAAGGTTGCAGGGGTCGCTTCCCTGTTGGTTTTCGGGGTCGTCAAATCTGTCGCCTGCCTTTGTAGAGACAAAAATGGGGTTTGAAAGTTGGCCCGTTTTCGGGTCGAAATCAAAGCTATACGCTCCTTGTCGACCATCGTTGAACTCGCTAACGGCATACAATCGGTTGCCATTTGGCGATAAGGTCACGAACGAGGGATTGCCTGCCTTGACCGAAGAACGTAGCGAGAAGTTGCCCGTATCTTGGTTGAAGCGGTACACGTAGATGCCTTTCGATGGACTATCTTGGGTGTAAGTGCCCACAAAGAGCGTGAGTTGGTTTTGTGGTTTACCCTTGGCAATACCAGAAAGCGACAGCGCCGAAAGGGCCAAAGATAGGAGGGAGCGGAGGTGGGTCATAACGTTGACGAATAAAATGTGGATGAATGATGGCGTGATATGCCCAATTTTGTAGGTAGAACGGATTGTCATGCGGGGGCGAAAGGCCTGTCGGCTGACTGTCAACAAGGATGAACTGCGATAACAGGCCATTGCGCTGCTTAGGAAAAGTGATTGTGCCGCCGCTGCGTTTTGATGGCTAATCTCGTACAAATGCTCTGCGAGTGGCTATCGCCGAACGCTTGCGTGCACTGCCTAATCGATGATCTCGCTAAGCGGTTGCATCACGAATTGGCGTTCGTTCATGTGTGGGTGCGGAATAACAAGGTCGGGTTCGTTCACGTGTAGGTCGTCGTAGAGCAAGATATCGATGTCTATCAGACGATCGTGATACTGTCCGTCGATGCTTTTTGTTGTGCGTCCCAAGGCTCGTTCAATGCCTTGCGTAGCCTGTAACACCTCTCTTGGCGACAGTGAAGTTTCGCTACACACGGCCGCATTTATAAAGGTGTTCGCCGAATGGAAGCCCCATGGGGCAGTTTCGATCAGAGCCGACTGGCGCACAACGGGGCCAATCAGCTCTGATATTTGTTTAATGGCCAGCTTGATGTTACTCTTGCGGTCGCCCAAGTTGGCTCCAAGACTCATATATACCTTATGTTGGCGCACGGCTTGTTAGTCGTTGAGGATGAGTAACGCGTCGCCGAAGCAGCCAAACTTGTACTCGTTTTCCACCGCTAGACGATAAGCTTCCATCACAAGGTCGTAACCTCCGAAGGCCGCAGTTGACATCAAGAGAGTGGAAAGCGGATGGTAGAAGTTGGCCACCATCGTGTCGGCCAGTCCGAAATCGTATGGAGGGAAGATGAAACGGTTGGTCCATCCTGAGTATTCTTTAAGCATCCCATCGGTGCCAACAGCTGTTTCGGTGGCTTTTACCACGCTCGTTCCAACGGCGCAGATGTGTTTCCCCTCAGATTTAGCCTTGTTTACGATGGCACATGCTTCAGAACCGATGTGCATCGACTCTGAATCTACCTTGTGTTTGGTAAGGTCTTCCACCTCAATGTCGTGGAAATTGCCCAGTCCACAGTGTAAGGTGATGGCTGCCGAGTTAATTCCGCGTATCTCCATGCGCTTAAGTAGCTCGCGACTGAAATGTAAACCCGTGGCGGGAGCTGTCACTGCGCCTTCGTTTGCTGCGTAAATGGTTTGGAAATCCTCCATGTCTTCTTCCGTTCCGTGGTGATTTTCGCGCGCGTCGATGATGTAACGCGGCAGCGGAGATTCGCCTAGGGCGAAGAGCGAACGCTTAAACTCATCGTGATCACAGTCGTATAGGAAGCGTAAGGTGCGTCCACGGCTCGTAGTGTTATCTATAACCTCGGCCACCATTGTGCCGCTGTCGTCGAAAAACAGTTTGTTGCCGATACGAATTTTACGTGCAGGCTCCACCAAAACGTCCCAAAGGCGCATTTCTTGGTTGAGTTCGCGCAGCAGGAACACCTCAATCTTGGCGTCGGTCTTCTCTTTCATGCCGTAAAGGCGTGCTGGGAACACCTTCGTATCATTGAAAATGAACGTGTCGCCTTCGTCGAAGTAGTCTATAATATCGCGAAATTGTATGAATTCGCCCTTAATTGGCTTTCCTTTCTTGTCTTTTTTAAAAAGGTCGATGGTGTTTGATTTCTTGTGCAGAACCATCAGTCGGCACTCGTCACGACGTGTAAGGCGCGACATTTCTTTCTCTCCCTTTTCGTTCTCAATCTCGTGATATACGCTATGAGGATACAAGGCAATGAGCTCTTGTGGCAGCTTGAAGTTGAATTGTGAAAGCTTCATGTTGATGTTTTGTATTGTGGAGGGGTTTTTACTTGTGATAATTGGGGTGGAAGAGAGGTTTGGAGAGGCCTCACTCTCTGTCTCTCTCAAAGTGAAGAGGGTAGTGATGTGCCTTGATTGGATGTTTACCAGTTAACGAGTTAGCGAGTAGTCGAGTTTGCAAGAATGTTTACCTTGAAACGCATAAACCACAGACTAAAGTCCTTAAACTCCTTAACGCTTTACTCCTTAGTCTCTAAATTGGGCATCTCGATGTCTTGTTGATCGAGCCATTCTTTAAAAGTGTCTAGTTGTAGGCAGTTCTCTACGCGTACGTCGCCCACCCTTGTGCGGCGCAGGGCGGTGAGATATGCACCGCTATTGAGCGCTCTTCCGATGTCGCGAGCCAATGCCCTGATGTATGTTCCCTTGCCGCATACCACGCGGATGGTGAGTTGCATCTGGCTTGGGTCGAAGTTGAGCACCTCTATTTCGTCAATTTGAAGTGTCTTGGGTGCCAGTTCCACGTCTTTTCCCTTTCGTCTCAGGTCGTATGCGCGGTCACCGTTCACCTTTACGGCGCTATATGTTGGTGGCACCTGTTGTATCTCGCCCACAAACTGTTGCAGAACGTTGTCGATGGCTTCGCGTGTGATATGGGCTGTTTCGAAGGTCTCGTTAACAGGGTGTTCCATGTCGTAGCTAGGGGTAGTAGCCCCCAATTGCAGCGTGGCCACATACTCTTTGGTGTGGGCTTGCAGTTCGGCAATGCGCTTAGTGGCCTTGCCTGTGCATAGCACCAGCACGCCTGTGGCTAGCGGGTCGAGTGTTCCTGCGTGGCCGATCTTTACGCGTTTAACGCCAAGTCGTCGCGACAGCAGGTATCTTACACGTGCCAACGCCCCAAACGAGGTTATCTCGTAGGGCTTATCTATGCAAATTATCTCACCTTGGTGTATGTTCATCAGTCTACCATGGCTAGTGAGTTACCTGCGAGCATCCATGCTAGGATGGCGCCACCCACGATAATGCGGTACACACCAAATGCCCGAAAGCCGTATTTGGTGAGGTAGGCGATGAAGGCCTTGATGGCAATAAGCGCCACAACGAAAGCCACTGCGCTGCCAAGGAGCAATGTTCCTGCATGACTGGCAAGCATAGAATAGTCGCCAATCTTATGCATGTGCAAGAATAGTTTTAGTAAATCGAGGCACGTTGCTGCGAACATGGTGGGCACGGCAAGAAAAAACGAGAACTCGGCAGCATCTTTTCGCGTGAGTTTTTGTGCCATACCGCCCACGATCGTTGCCATAGAGCGAGATACTCCTGGTATCATCGCCAGGCATTGGAATAGTCCGATGGCGAAAGCACGTCGCGGCGTGAGCTTGGTTTCTGGTGAACCATTGCCGAAAAGCTTATCGCAGAACAGCATGAACACACCACCCACCACGAGCATAACGGCCACCACCATCACGTTTCCCAACAATGCGTCGATGAACTTGTTGCAAAGTCCGCCGATAACCATGGCTGGAATGAAGGCGATGAGCAGCTTATAGTAGAAATCCCACTTGCGCAGCGTGCGCTGAAAGGGTGTTAGTCCTTCGGGTGGAGTTGAATGGTCGAGCCTGAAGAAACGTTTCCAGTAAAGCACAACCACCGCAAGGATGGCGCCAAACTGAATGATAACGTCGAAAGCTTTCACAAACTCGTCGCTCTCGATACCCAGCAAGGCTTGCGTAATAATCATGTGGCCCGTAGACGATACGGGGAGAAACTCGGTGAGTCCCTCCACGATGGCCACGATAATGGTTTGTATAATGTCCATGTCGTGTTACGCTTCTTCTTGCTCTTTGGAATCTCTGGGCTTACGTATAACAGCGTAGATGATGGAGATGAAACCGAGGAAGCACACCACGGGGGCAACTTTAATGCGCGTGGCACTGAAAATGTCGGGGTTGAAGGCAGTCTCGGTAGAGCCGGGTCCGCTCATAAGTATCAGGCCCAGTACCACTACTGCCATGCCCACAGCCAACAAGATGAAGTTCATCTTGTCGAAAGCGAAGTTCTTTTTATCCATTTCTTTTATGTTCGTATTTGTTTGTAGGCCTTGTCGCGGGTGTGTGCGTTTTGTGCGACTATGGCCTGAACATTGTTGTAGCGATGTTTGTTTATACCTTATTATATGTGGGTGATGCGCATAAAGGGCAGGCCCTTAGCCGCTCCTTTTGGCCCTTTCACTCCTTATTATATATAGGCGGTTGTCGTTCGCGGCAAATTTTCGTCCGTGTCTTTCGGTCGATTTACACCTTATTATATATGGGTGGCCTATGCCTTAGTCCTGCGATCTACTAGATCTTGTATAGTTCTCCAGCCTTCATTCGCAAGAATCGGTTTACCGATATGTATGCGCAGATGGCGGTAATGGAGATACCGAAGAGCATGACGGCACAGCCCGTGATGGCTATCACGTCCCATGTGATGATGCTCAACATGTTGTCTTGGTAACGATAAAGTCCGTAAATGCAACCCGCCAGTACCAATATGGCCAGCAATGCAGCTACGATGCCCACACCAATGGCTTGCTTAATGAAGGGTCGGCGAATAAATCCCCACGAGGCTCCAACCAGCTTCATGGTGTGGATGGAGAATCGGCGGGCGTAGATGCCTAAGCGAACGGTGTTGTTGATGAGTGAGAACGAAACGAAGGTAAGCAGTCCGGCCAGCACCAATAGCACCAAACTGATTTTGCTTAGCGTGCTGTTCACGTTTTCAACCAGTTCGTGTTGGTAGGTGATGTCTGCCACCTTGGGATAAGCTTTAAGCTCTTTCGAAATCCAGTTTATCGAGTCGTTATTGGCGTAATCTCCTTTAAGCGTCAGCTCAATGGATGCTAAGAAAGGGTTATCGCCCCCTACAAACTCGCTGGGATCGCTGCCCATGGCCACGGTTTGTTCTTTCAGGGCCTGATCTTTACTGATGAAAGTGAGGCTCTTAATATACGGGCGCGCCTGCAAACGAGTGCAAAGGCGTTGCGCTTCAGGGTTGGTAAGATCTTGATCGAGCATCATGGTAACTACTAGGTTTTCCTTTACGTAGTTGGTAAGGTTGCGTGCGGTGAATACCGAGAGCACTATCATGCCCAGCAATATAAGCACCAGCGCGGTGCTTATGCATAGCGTTATTACCTGCAGTCCATAACGGCTGCGGGCCTTGTTGTGTTTCTTTCTCATTTTAATATGGCACTATTACACCGAATTTCCTGCAAAGGAACGAAAAAAACTCTAATTACACAACGTTTTTAACGCTTATTAGTGAATTTGTATTGTAGCAAGCGCGATTCGCTAGATAATATGCCGTAAGCCTGCCGCTCTTCTTAACGCTAGATAAGGTCCATCAAAGGGAGTGCAGAAACAAGTTTAGGGATTGCGCATCCTTCCGTAAAAGGGAGGTGATAGTTACGCGAGTTCGGGATAAAACACAATCGTTATGCATTCTGTCGCGTAGCATGAGTTGGCAAGATAGCCTTATTCTTACCTGTCCAATCTTGTTCAGAGGGCATGGTTTCTTATCCCAAACTCGCCAATTAACGCCTCCCTCATTCGCATTTTCATAGCTCTGGGAATGCGCTTTCTAAGCCCTGATGATGCATTATTAGATTAATCGCCGTGTTAAAT
>ERZ773010.144-NODE-144-length-54186-cov-16.027360_pt1 | contig 54186 bp, 67 predicted proteins | sample MGYA00580842_ERZ773010 | MGnify/ENA primary metagenome ERZ773010 (study PRJEB29015, sample SAMEA2737982) | human oral metagenome | biome: human oral; feature: human-associated habitat; material: dental | place: China | collected 2107 ... | reverse complement strand
TAAAGGTAATCGCGGCGACGGTGTGCGGCAGATAGCCGACATTGACAATCAAATGTTTGATTTTTTGCGTAATCACGCCGGTTTTACCGCTGCCGGCGCCGGCAAGCACAAGCAGAGGCCCGCCGAGATATTTGACGGCGGCTTGCTGTTGGGGGTTGAGTTTCATGGGGGGAGGGGATAAGGAAAAGGATGTGGATTATAGCAGTCGGGCGGTGGCGCAGGCATGTTTTCAGTCTGTTGAGGCCGTCTGAAAACATGCGTTTATTTTTCAGACGGCCTCAAGCATCCTAATCCGTCCATTCTTTCAACGCGGCTTCCAAGCGTTTTAGACCTTCCGCCATATCTTCATCGTTTAACAGCAGGCTGGGGGCGAAGCGCACGACGTCGGCTCCGGCAACCAATACCATCAGGCCGTGTTTCAGCGCGGCGGCGGTGATTTCCGAAGCGCGGCCTTGGTATTTGTCTGCAAGCACGCAGCCGATGAGCAGCCCCATACCGCGTACTTCTTTGAACGCGCCGGTTTTTTCGCCCAACTCCCGTAAGGCCGTCTGAAGTTTTTGTCCTTGTTTTTCCACGTGCGCCAAGGTTTCGGGCGCGTTGATGATGTCGAACGCGCGGCTGCCGACGGCGCACGCCATCGGATTGCCGCCGAAAGTCGAACCGTGCGTCCCCGGCCCGAAGGTCGGGGCGATTTTGTCGGGGGTCAGAATCGCGCCGATAGGGAAGCCGCCGCCCAATGCTTTGGCGGAACTGAGAATATCGGGTGTAATGCCGTAATGTTCGTAGGCAAACAGTTTGCCCGTATGCCCCATACCGGTTTGCACTTCGTCTAAAATCAGCAATGCGCCGTGTTCGCCGCACAAACGGCGCGCGGCTTGCAGATATTCCTGCGTGGCAGGCAGGATGCCGCTTTCACCCTGAATCGGCTCGATAATCACCGCGCAGGTGTTTTCGCTGATGGCAGCTTCCAATGCGGCAACATCGTTGAACGGAACGTGGGTGATGCCTTGCGGCAGCGGCGCGTAGTCTTTGCTGTATTTGGGCTGGCCGCCGACCGATACGGTAAACAATGTGCGACCGTGGAAGCTGTTCAGGCAGGAGATGATTTCGGTTTTGTGTCCGCCAAAATGATCGCGACCGTATTTGCGCGCCAGTTTCAGCGCGGCTTCGTTGGCTTCCGCACCGGAATTGCAAAAGAATACTTTGTCGGCGAAGGTGTGCTCTACCAGCTTTTGCGCCAATTCCTGCGCGGGTTTGGTGGTATAGATATTGGAAATGTGCCACAATTTTTGCGACTGTTCCGCCAGCGCGGCAACCAAATCGGGATGGCAGTGTCCCAGCGAATTGACCGCGATACCGCCCGACAAGTCGATGTATTCACGGCCTTCGGTATCCCAGACGCGGCTGCCGAGGGCGCGTTCGGGAATCATGGGGGCGAATGAAAAATTGGGGGTCAGGTAGTTTTGCATGACGGGGTTCCTTCCGGCCTTGATGGGTACAGACGACCGATTATGCGCTGATTGCCAACGGCTTTCAATATCGGGCGGACAGGCCGTCTGAAAGCCGGTTTTATATTTGAGGACAAAGAGATGATTGATATTGAAGAGGCGCAACGCCGCATAGACGAAATCCAGTCGCTTTACCGTGAATGGCTGCGGCTGCTGCCCGAGTTGGAAGCAGCGCAGGACGAATGGCGCAAGGCAGCGGAAATTGTCCGTAAGCTCGACGGATTTTACAGCGGGGAATACAACCGCTATTACACCGAAATCGAAAACGGATTGCCCGTTTCACTGGAAACCGAAGGCGAATACAGCATCATGAGCCAAGACGCACTGTACGACGCGTTCGGCGACCACTACCGGCTGTCGTGGGAATGGATGCGGCTGGCGGTGGCGTCGCTCGATCCGGACAAACGGTTGGGCTGAGTGGGCTTCACCGCCGGATTCACCGTTTTCAGACGGCCTTGATTGTTGTTCCGCGCGGGGCGGTTTCACTATAATGGCCTTGTCTATCTTTGTGAACGGACGTTATGACCTTTTTGAAAAACATCACTTGGGCGGAAATTTTCCTGTTTGCCCATACCTGCGCCGCGCTCACCTGCATGGTGCGGGTACTCTACAAACAGCGCAATGTCGGTACGGCGTTTGCATGGCTGATTATCCTGTTCCTGTTTCCCGTGTTTGGCACGATAGGCTACCTGCTGGTCGGCGAACCGTGGCTGGGTTCGGCGCGCACGAAGCGCATGGGCGAAATGAACCGTTTTTACAGCGGGTTTGCCGAGAAATATCTGAAAGAAATGTATTTCGACATCGGCGACAAAGTGAAACCGCATTATCACGGCATCAGCCGGGTGGCGGCGCGCAGCACGGGTTTGGGTGCGACGCAGGGCAACGGGATGACGCTGCTGGCAACCACCGACGACATCATCGACACCATGCTGGCGGACATCGAAGCGGCCGAACATTCCTGTCTGCTGGCGTTTTACATTATCGAGCCGCAGGGGCGTATTGAAGAGCTGCTGGATGCGGTATTGCGTGCGGCCGAACGCGGGGTGGACTGCGCCATTCTGGCCGATGCGGTCGGCAGCAGCGGTTTTCTGGGCAGCGCTTGGGCGGAGGAACTGCGCGATGCGGGCGTGGAAGTGCATTCCGCACTGCCGGTGGGGCCGTTGCGGACGCTGTTTACCCGCAGCGATTTGCGCAACCACCGCAAAATCATGGTGATAGACGGAAAAATCGGTTATACCGGCAGCTATAACCTCGTCGATCCGCGCTTTTTCAAAAAAGGTTCCGGCGTGGGCGAGTGGGTGGACGTGATGATGCGCTGCACCGGACCGCTGGTGCTGGAAATGTCGGCGGTGTTTTTCGCCGATTTGGCGGTGGAAACCGACGAAAACCTGCAAGGCATCCAGCAATACCTGACTGAACACGAAGACCGCATCCCCGAACTGCTGCCGGAAAACATTAATCGGGGCAGTGTGGTGGCGCAAGTCATCCCGTCCGCGCCGGAGCAGGGCGATCGGGTGATTTACGAAACCATCATCAGCGCCATCCATTCCGCCTCCAAGCGCATCATCATCACCACGCCGTATTTCGTGCCCGACGAACCGCTGCTGACCGCACTGACCACCGCCGCCAAGCGCGGGGTGGAGGTTACGCTGATTCTGCCGGCAAAAGTTGATTCTCTGCTGGTGCGCTATGCGTCTCGCGCTTATTATCCGCTGCTGCTTTCGGCAGGCGTGAAGCTCGCCATGTTCGAAGGCGGGCTGTTGCACGCCAAAACCATGACCATCGACGAAGATTACGCGCTGTTTGGTACGGTCAATATGGATATGCGCAGCTTCTTCCTGAACTTGGAAATCAGTTTGGCGATTTACGACAAACATATGACCAACCGGATTTACGATTTGCAGCGCGGCTATCTGGCCGACAGCCGCTATATTTCGGTCAGGGCGTGGCAGCAGCGGGCGAAATGGTGGGGGCTGGTCGAGAATACGGTCCGGCTGATGAGTCCGCTGTTGTAGCGGATATGGAAAACGTTAAGAGGCCGTCTGAAAATGTTTTCAGACGGCCTCTTTAGTCGTACAGGGTTGCCGAAGCTGTCATTCCCGCGCGGGCAGGCCGGAACTGTCGGTTCGGGAACCGTTATCCTGTCTCGTAACCAAAAGCTGGTCGATTTTCAGATTTTCGGTGTCGATGATTTCAAATTTGTATCCCGCGTAAACCAAAAAATCGGTGCGTTTCGGGATTTTGCGCAGGGAATACATCATAAAGCCGGCGATGGTTTCGTAGTTTTCCGAATTGGGAAATTCCTCAATGTCCAACGCGCGCATTACGTCGGCGAGCGGGGTCGCGCCGTCTACCAGCCAAGTATCTTCGGTGCGGCGGATGATCTGCGGCTCTTCTTCGGTATTGACCAGCTCGCCCATGACGATGCTCATCACGTCTTTCAACGTTACCACGCCGACCACCAGCGCGTATTCGTTCACCACCACGGCAAAGTCTTCGCCGGAAGTTTTGAAGGTTTCCAAGACATCGTAAAGCGACAGCGTATCAGGGATGAACAAGGCTTTGCGCAATACGCGCTTGTCGGTCAGGCGTACGTCTTTTTCTTTTAAAAACAAGGTCAGCAGCGTGTGCGATTCGATGTAGCCGATGACGCGCTCCAAATCACCGTCGCACACCAAGAATTTGTTGTGCGGTTTTTCCGACATCATTTCCAACACGGTATCGCTGCCGTCGTTTTTATCGAAATAGGCGATGTATTCGCGCGTGCTCATGGTGGAAGTCACCGTGCGCTCCTGCATGTCGAAGATATTTTCAATCAGGTAGTGTTCCTGCTGCTTCAACACGCCTGCCTGCGCACCCGCATCGACGACGGCGTAAATGTCTTCCGAAGTCAGTTGCTCTTGGCGGACGGTGGAAATTTTGAAGAGTTTGAATATCGCGTTCGCCAGTCCGTCAAATGTCCAAACGAAAGGCTTTAGGATGAAAATCAAGAACATCATCGGACGCACGATGCGCACCGCCACTGCTTCGGGATGGGTCATCGCTATGCGTTTGGGCATCAGGTCGGCAATCAGAATGAAGCTGCCCGTGACCAGCGCGAACGTCAGCAGCGACGCGGCCGTACTGCCCCAACTGCCCGCGTTTGCCAACAAACCGCCGAAATAAGGGCGCACCGCCGCTTCGCCGACGATACCGGCGAGAATGGCGACGGCGTTCAAACCGATTTGGACGACGGTGATGAAGCTGCCCGGCTGCTGCTGCATGTTGAGCACGTCGAGCGCGCGGGTGTCGCCGCCGTCTTTTGCCATCACTTGCAATTTGATTTTGCGCGCCGAGGCGAGCGCGAGTTCGGAACAGGAAACGAATGCGCTGATGACAATCAGCAGGACCAATAACAATAAGGCTTCAAGAATATTCATGAAAAACTGCGGTTAATGCGGACAAAAACATTTTAACATCAAAGGCAGGGGCCGTCTGAAAGTGCCGCCGCTACTTTAAAAATGCGTCGATTCCGTCTTCGCAGCGAATTTTTCCTTCAAACAAAGTCTGTTGGAGCAGGGCATCGTTTTGCGGCAGGGAGCCGCGTTCGGCCTCGTGGTGCCAAAGATGGTAGGCGACGCCCGCAAATTTGAGGTTGTGGCGCTTCATACCGGCATGGTAGCAGCGGGCGACGAATTCGCTGTCTTCGCGCCCCCAGCCGACAAATTCGTTGTTGAAGCCGTTGACTGCCAACGCGTCGTCGCGGAAAAAACCCATATTGCAGGTTTTGATGCCTTTGTGTTTGCGGTTGCCGTGGCTGCCGACGATTTTCGCCGGCAGGCGCAGACGCAGGGCGGAAGCCCTTTTCCTGATGCCTGTGCTGAAGCACGACAGGGCGGGCAGGCCGCCGTTTTCGAGCAGGGCGGCGGTACGCTCTTCGGTCAGGATGACGCGCGAACCCTGTATCAGACGGCCTTTGCGGGCGAGTTTGAGGTGGTCGGCGATAAACGAAGGGTCGAGCAGCATGTCGCCGTCTATCAGGATGATGTAGTCGGACGAGGCGGCCGCGATGGCGCGGTTGCGTGATTCGGCGGCGCGGAAGCCGTCGTCGGGACGCCAGGAATGCTTCACCGGAACCGGACTGATGCGTTTGAACGCATCGACGATTTCGGCGGTATCCTGTGCCGAACCGTCGTCGGCAACGATGATTTCGTCGGGCAGGCGGGTTTGCGCCAGCGCGGATTTGAGCACCAGTTCCAACGCGTCCGGGCGGTTGTAGGTGGTGATGACCAGCGCGGCAGTGATGTGGCGGTTGCGTTCATAGAGTTTGACGTATTTGTAATACGAACCCTGCGCGTTGGCGGCGGAGATGATGAGGCCGTCCGAGCCGTAGGCGAAGCCGCGTTTGAGGAAATAGTTTTTCACGAACGACACGCCACCGTGCAGCAGTGCTTTGGCCGGAGAGGCCGGTTTTTTATAGCGGTTTTCTTCGGCGTAAAGCGTGCTGTACTGCTGCATTTTCCGAATCAGCCCTTCGGCGTTTTCAAACGAATAATGTTTCAGACGGCCTGCCAGCATCTGCGTCTCGGTATTTTCCGGCAGCTTCAGAGATTCATGCACTTGGCGGTCGGAAAACTGGGTGAAGCGGCGGTGGTAGAGGCGCGGGATAATGTCGGGATACCAGCCGCAGGCTTTTATCAGGCGGCCGTCGTAGTGGTTGAGGCGCGACAGGGAAAACACTTTCTGCATACGGTTTTCCGCCACCGCGGCGCGTATGCTTTCCATTAGTTCGGCATCGGCCACTTCGTCGCTGTCGATATTGAAAATCCAGTCGTTGCGGGCGAGTCGGGCGGCAAGGTTCTTCATCGGGCCGAATCCGATAAATTCGTGTTTGCGGATGCTGGTGTTTTTGAATCCAGCGGCGATTTCCAGCGTGCGGTCGGTCGAGCCGTTGTCCAGCAGCAGGATTTCGTCGAAACCGTCGAGGGCGGTCAGGACTTCGGATAGATAGCGTTCGGAATTTTTTACCAGCATGGTGGCTGTGGCGGGGATTTTGGAGGTCATGACTCTGAGGCCGTCTGAAAGAGGTTGGAGTGAATGATACAATAATATCAGGCCGTCTTGGGCGGTTTCAGACGGCCTTTTTGCAGCGTTCCGGCCGGGTCAGGGCAGGAAAGAAACCGATTCGGCCAGTTCGCGGAACAGACCGTCCGAATCGACTTCCGTTACCCAAAAAGCGTTTGCGGGCTTACCCGTCGTGCCGCGCCAGTCGACCGAACAAGCGCCCAGCGACAGTTCGCTTTGCGTATCCACATCGACGCGGCAGGCTTTGCCGCGGAAAAGTTCGGGGAATACGGCGAAGGCCACCGCGCAAGGGTCGTGCAGCGGGCCGCCTTCCAGTCCGAACGCCTGAATGTCGTACCGTTCGTAACTTTGCAGAATGTCCGCCAGCCGCGGGCCGTTGGCGTTGCCGAGCCTGCGCAGCATATCCATGCGCGGCGTGGTGATTTGCGCCTTGTGGGTAACGTCCAGCGGCAGTATCGTAATCGGCGCGCTGCTTTGCAATACAATCTGCGCCGCGTGCGGATCGACGTAGAAATTGAATTCTGCGCAGGGAGTGATGTTCCCCGCCTCAAAGTAGCAGCCGCCCATCAATACGATATTTTTCACCGCGTCCGCAATATCCGGTGCGAGGCTGAACGCCAGGGCGATGTTGGTCAGCGGTCCGATGGGGCAGAGCGTGATGCTGCCGCGTTCCGCGCCGCGAAGCGCGCGAATCAGGTAATCGACGGCATGAACGCTTTGCAACGGACATTCTGGATCGTGCAGCGCGACGCCGTCCAAACCCGTCTTGCCGTGTACCTCTTCCGCCGTTACCAAATCGCGCAGTAACGGCTTGCCCGCGCCCGCATACACCGGAAAATCTTTCCGGCCCGCCCAGTCGCAGATAATCCGTGCGTTGGCCGACGTATGGTTCAGCCCGACATTCCCCGCCACCGCGGTAAGGGCCATGAAGTCAATCAGTCCGCGCTTTGCCAGGCCGTGCGCCATCAGAATGGCGGCAGCGTCGTCCTGTCCGGGGTCGGTGTCGATAATCAGGCGGATTTTCCCGTCCATCATGTTCTCCTTGAATAGGCTGCAAGAGGTGTATTCTAACCGATATGGGGCTACAATACGCCGTTTCAGTTTTTTCAGACGGCCTCATTGACATGAAATTGGTTCTGGCTCCGATGCAGGGTTTGGTGGACGATGTAATGCGCGACCTGCTCACGCGTATAGGCGGTTTCGACGAATGCGTGAGCGAGTTCGTACGGATTACGCATACCGTGCATTTGCGGCAGACATGGCTCAAATACGTCCCCGAAATAGCCAACGGCAACAAAACTTTCGCCGGAACGCCCTGCACCGTGCAGCTTCTCGGCAGCGATGCGGACAATATGGCCGTCAACGCGCTGGAAGCCGTGCGCTTCGGTGCGGATAAAATCGATCTGAATTTCGGCTGCCCCGCACCGACGGTCAACAAGCACAAAGGCGGCGCGGTGCTGCTTAAAGAACCGGAACTCATCTACCGCATCGTCCGGACCCTGCGCCGCCGCCTGCCGCCACACATCCCGCTTACCGCCAAAATGCGCCTCGGTTACGAAGACAAAAGTCCCGCATTGGAATGTGCCGCCGCCATTGCCGCCGCAGGCGCCTGCGCCCTAACCGTACACGCCCGTACCAAAAACGAAGGTTACGAACCGCCCGCACACTGGGAATGGATACGTAAAATCCGCGACAGCGTCGACATCCCCGTAACCGCCAACGGCGATGTTTTCACACTTGAAGATTATTTGGAAATCAAAGCAGTCAGCGGTTGCGACAGCGTCATGCTCGGCCGCGGAGCCGTTATCCGTCCCTATCTTGCACGGCAAATCAAACAATACGAAGACGGACGTGAAGCCTGCGATGCGGATTTCGCTGAAATATCAGGCTGGATAAACCTTTTTTTTGATTTGTGTACCATGAAAGAAGCCAACGGCAAATACCCCGTCGCCCGTTTGAAACAGTGGCTCGGCATGATGAAAAAAGAATTTGCGGAGGCACAGGAATTGTTTGATGCGGTAAGGGCGGTTAAGGATGCGGGCGAGGTGAAGCGGATTTTGTCTGCCTTCGAGGAGAAAATGAGTGCGGGATGATGGAAAGGCCGTCTGAAAAATTTTCAGACGGCCTTTTGGGGTTTTTAAGAAGCCAATACGCGCGGGAAAAGAATTTCGTTTTCCAAATGGATGTGGTCGGTCAAATCGTCCACCAATTCGCGTGCCAGCGTGTACAGCCGCGTCCAACTGCCGCAGGCGTTTTCGGGAACGGTCAGATTGTCGGTCAGTTTCAGCAGTCTGGCTACGGCCTGGTCGTGTTCCTCATGCTCGTGCATCATCACACTAATCGGCATCGCCGCCCCGCGCCCGACGCCTTGTTTGATCATGGGAAACAGCATGCGCTCTTCCTTCATCATGTGCATCAGCAGTTCGTTTTGCATATAAACCAGCAATTCTGGCACTTCCGCCGGAAAACTGTCGGCATGTACCTCCGCAACTTTTTGCGCCAACGGAACCAGTTCTTCAAATTGCGCACGGTGTACGTTGTGGTAGCGTTGCAGGATATGGTCGATGGTTGCACCAAACGGCGCGGTTTCCCATACGGTAAAATCAGTCATGGCAGTGTCCTTGGATTTATATCTGGCCGGTATTTTTCAGACGGCCTTTGGAAAGATATATTTTTGATGAATGTATACGGCGGTTGAAGGATACACCTGAGGGATTAATTTGTATAGATGAAGGCAGGGTGTATAACAGATTGAGAATGAAAGTAATTTATTTTTGTGTGAGGAGGAAAGGTTGGGGCTGGCTTGCACCTTAATCGAGAGTGATAAAAATAGCCCGTCTTTATTAAGACGGGCTATTCAGAATCTGGCAGAGAGGAAGGGTGTCAGATTGAATTTTAATCTATTGATTAATAATTTATATTTTACAATAAATAAATCAATACCAAATAAAATACCAAATAAAGATTAAAAAAAATGCCGTTGGTTTGACGGCATTTTCTTTTATTTTTTGCGTTGGGACTTTTTGCGATTCCCATTTTCAACCTTTCAAATATTCGTCTTTCATTTTTAATACTTCGTCTCGCTTGTATAGATTATCCCTGCCCACTAGCTTCGGCTGCGGAATCAAACCGGCGCGGCGGCGGTTCCAGATTGTGGCTGTCGATGGCGGTTTTTTACCCGGGATTGTCCAAAGCTCTTTGACTTGGTCTAGTGTGATGTACTCATTCATTTAATGCTCCCTCCGTTTTAATCTAATTTGTCCAATTCTTCGCTGATTTTGGCCAGCAGCTCTTGGCCGTGTGCCAGCACGTCGTCAACCGTCCACACTTTCGGGCGTGGCTGGTAGCGTTGTTTGCGTTGTTGTTTGATGGCCGGTGTTTCTTCAGTCAATGGTTTGACTATGCGCAGGTCGTCTAGACGGCGCATGTAGTCTCGATATGCCCAAATATCCAAAGATTTTTGACGAGCCGCGTCAGCGGCTTCGCGCGCGGCTGCGATAATCTTGTCCTGTTCGGTTTTTTTCAGACGGCCTTTGCCTTGTTCTTCGCCTTCGTAGCCGTACAAATCAAAGTCCCAGCTTTCATCCGGCAAAATATCCCAATTAGGTAGGTCGTCGATTTCCTCGCAAGCGGCGAGGGTTTGCTCAATTTCTTCGGGTGTTTGCGGAATCTTATAAGTTATCGTGTCGGAAACTGCCGCCAAATCTGCGTCGGAGATTTTCGTACAGTTATTGACACGAGTCCAAGCGGCGGCGGAGCCGCCGTATTTCAAAGTCCACTCTTTCTCGCGTGAAATGAGATATTCACCCGTTTCAAGCTCTACTACTCCGCGCAGTAGCGCGGCTTTCTCTTCGCCGTATTGGTTGCGCTCGTCGGTCTCCTCTTTGTAGAGTGCCAACGGTAAATCTGCGCGTTTGACAAAGGCGCAGTCATCGCCGCCCAAGAGAGCGACGAACTTGCCCCAGTCGCCTTGGTCGGCAGCGTGTACGGCTCGGTACAGCAGTGAATCTTCGGCGTCAACGTGGACGCGGCGCAGCTCCCGATAAAGAGTAACCGGCACGCCGCCGATTTGTTGGAATTGTCGGATACCCCATTCAGCCGCCCACGCACAGACGCGCTTGGCGGTTTCGGCGGCTGATGTGCCCGGTTCGGCTTCGTCATCGTCGCCCATACTCTCGCCGGAGTTGGTCATGCCGTCAATATTTTTGGAGACGTATTTAGCCAAATAGGCCGCGGCGCAGCCTTTGGCAGGGTCGATGTCTTTAAAGTCAACGCGTGCGGATGCGCGTGAGCTTTTCCAAAAGCTGAAAGAGTAGTTCTCCCAGAACTCGTCTTCTGTTTTCATGGCCGCTTTGAGTTTGGCGAGGCTGATTTTTTTGCCTGATTCGTGCCAAATTGCCTCTTGGCGGCGTTTAGCTTCGGCGGTGCGCTCTTTATCTGTTTCAAAGTAGTGCAGGCCAAGCTCCGCGCGGTCAGCACGGCAGCCATATTTGGCGACAACGCGTCGGAAAGCCTCTTTATGCTCCTGCTCCATGAAGAGCAGCAAATGCCAGTGCGGCGTTGCATCGTGATGCGGCTCGGCAACGCGGAAGCCGTAGATACGGATACCGGCACGGCCAAGATTGGCGCGGATTTGTGTCCAGACTTTTTGCAGGTAGTCAGCGCCATCTCTCGGCGTGCTGCCGTCGAATTTTGGGTTATCCTTGCCGTTTTTAGACAGTTTTTTGTGAAAGCGGCTAGGGCATGTCAGAGTGACCATGCAACCGTAGTGCCCATGTACGCGGCTGATTTCGTCAAATCCTCTCATGCGCGCCATCAGCTCCATGCGGCGGATTGCAGGATTCGCCATCGAATGCTCCCACAATTCCGCCAAAACGAATGATTCGCCCGTCTCTTCGCAGATAGCCTCTGCTTGCTCGAAGAAAGCGCGCGCTTTTAATTTGCGTTGGTCAAAGCGTTTGAATGCTTCGTGTGAAACATACAAACCGGCGCGGCGGTGAACCATGCCGCATTCGCGCATAACCGCCTCAAATGCGCGGAAGAGGAATTTATAAAGCTGACGCTTCCACCATTTCTTATCTTTCAGACGGCCTTTAATGCCTCCAATACCTTCTGCCAGCAATGCTTCGTCGCCGATGGCTGTTGCTTTAGCGATTGTGCGCAGTTGCGGCTCAAATACTTGCTCGGATCGGATGCCTTCTTTATCGGCTGCTTTCATCATGTGCTGGTAGCTCAAGCCCAGCTTTTCTTTTTGCTCGAAGTTGTCGGCCAGTGCCAGCGCTCTGACTTCGATGGTTTCGTTATCCGCCGACAGGTCGAGGCCGTCAGGCAGGTTCAGATTGCGGACGGCCTTCAGCGCGCGCGTCGCTTCTTTATCCGCTTTGGCAGCGGCAGCCAAATCGGCCAGCCCCGATACAGGGTTGGCCGTGCGCTGCCATCGACTGATAACCACATGGGCCAAGCCGTGGGGCAGGGTCTTCTGAATGTCTTGCTCCAAAGCCGGAACCATGCGGAAATAGGTCATTTTCGTTAATCGTCCGCCCGAATCGGGCCGTATGGTGTATCAGGGAAAGGCCGCCAGTAGGTGACCTCGTCTTCGGGGAATTTCTTCCCTTCTAAATTCTGGTATCGTCGCTGGCCGTAGAATCCGGCCTGCACTTTCTCGCCGTCAAAAAATAAAATCTGTTGGTATTCAGGCGGTCTGTTTTGTGTTGTCACCCAAAAACCTGCTTCGCCTATCTTTGCCCTTTGGCTCCAAGCCAGCGCGGCGACTTGTGTCTCTCTTGAGTAGTAGCCGCCTTCCGGCTTTTGTTGAGGGTTCATGCCGCGCTTTCGCGCCCAAGCCTCAAAATTTTTAGCTTCTAGTTCTCGGTTCATTTTGGCGGCCTATAATTTGTATTCGTTTTGCGTTTCCGCCCAAATCAGATATGCGCACCAAAAAAGCAACAGCCCGATAGCTACGACGCCTGCAAAAATTGTCAATAACATAAAAATCCAAAACAACACTTCCATCATTGAGTCTCCCTTACCAAATAAGCAGACGGCCAGCCGCGCCGCGCCCTAACTTCATACAATGCCGCGTTGACGGTTTTGTATGCCTTCTTCGCTTTGCCGTCGGCGTTGAGTTCCAGCACAGCGCCGCCCTTGAACTCTTCGATAATCCTGCCGATTTGCACATCGTCGCCTGTCGGCTCGTAATTCATGATTTTGTAGGTTTTCATTTTTAAGCCTCTTTAACTGATACGGCGGCGCAGACTGTTATTGTTTCGTCCGGGATTTCGGTTACGAGGCAATCGGTACGATTCCATGCGCGCGCAAATTCGTCGGCGGTGTAGATTTCCTTTTGGGTGCTGACTCCGGCGGCGACCGCCATCATTTCGGCAACTGTCTCGAAAACTTGACCATTGAGGCTATCCACTTTGCCGATTACTTCGTCATCTTCGAGGATAAAGAAGATTAAATATTTATTCATTTCAAAAGCTCTGATTTAATTGATATTGCCCATCCGCGCCGCCCAATCGGCGATTTCCTTTTCCGTATATTCCACTTCGTTGCGCCTGTTAGCTTCTTCATGCAGCCATTCGGCGACGATTTGCGCGGCCTCGAATGGCAGGATGTGGGCGACTTGCCAAAGCGGAATATCGTTAAACAATTCCTGCACCGTCATCGCGCAGCCTCCGCGTCGCCCTGTGTCGGCTCGTATTCGGGGCTTTCGTAGTCCGCCGCCGCTTTGGCTTCGGCTTCGCGCGCCTGAATATCGAATACCGACGGCGTTTCGGTTGCCGCTGGTTTGGCTTCAGACGGCATTAATGCCAATAAAGCCCACATGGCCGCCGCCGTTGCCAAAACTTCGAGGACATAGCGGATTTTGATTTTCATGATGCAGCTCCTGTTCTGATAACACGGCGGTCGGTGATGAGCGGCCGCTGTTTGGCTTGTACTGTTCCGATTTTTTTGACTACTTCGTCCACGCCCATTTTGTTGGCGGCGTATCCTGCGCTTCTGACGCGGTTGTCGAGGTCGAGCAGGTAATGGTTTATTTCGTTGGCTGTCAGGTTTGGCAGCCCCAGCCCGTAGGCGACGTTGATGGTGTTGACCGATTGCACCAACTGGCGGAGCTGGGCGACGATTTCCTGCACTTTCTCGATTTGCTCCACCTGCCCCAGCGTCATGGTCATGGCGGCCAGCTCGTTGGCTGTGTAGGCTGGTTTCGGCTGGCTTGGCATGGCGTCGCGTTCAAGGGCATTAAAAATCTTTGCCTGCTTTCTCTGCGCCGCTGCCAGCGTTTGCCTTATGTTTTGCATGATTTGTTGTTGGTTTCCCATCATTCACCCCTTTGTATTAAGGTTTCCTGCTGTTTCAGCTTGATGTCTTCTTCTACCGCTTCCAGCGTTTTGCCGTGGATTTCCGGCGGCTCCGCGCTGTGTTTTGCGTAAAACCGGCTTCCCTTTTGAATCGTGCCGGTAATCTCAAAAGTTCCTGTCCCTGTCCACCCGCAAAGGGGATTGGTGCATCGGAGGTAAAACAACCGCGTCAGAATCGTTTGTCTGCCCGATTGGTACACGACACACGGCTCGGAGCAGCTCGGGCAGGCTTGCTGCGGCAATTTCAGACGGCCTTTTTCGTGTTGGTTTCTATTTATTACCGACATGCTCTTTCTCCCTTGCGTAGCCCACGAATCCGCCGTCGTGTTTTCGATAAGTCGCCGTAATGCGGATATTTGGAAAACGTTTCATCGGCTTGGAGCGTCGGAAGTTTTCGGCCTCTTTATCTGTCAGCACATAACGCGCCGTTTCTTTATGTTCTTCATTTACAATAATTAATTGATTGTTTGACATATCCCCACCTCTTATTTTTTTAAGCTGATAAACCGTGTTTCAATCGGATGCCTTTTTCAGCGTCTCCATACACTCTCAAATAGATTTCCGCGTATTCCAATGCAGCTTCGGCGGCAAACTCGCTTAATGATTTATTTGCAGCCTTCGCCGCCTCTTCCATCAGGTCAAGCTCTTCGCCGTAGAATTCGACACCGACGCGTGCCGTTTGGATAAATTTGGCAGGCTCGTCTGCTTTGCCTTGGCCGTCTTTGTATTGGTTCTGTTCGATACCGCTATACATTTAATGCTCCTTTTTATGATGCAATGATGATCTCATGTGGATAAATCTTGCCGACTATTTCGACAGCTTTTTTTAAGGTTTTCGCAGGGATGCGCGGCAGCTCGCTGTAATTGCCGTCGCCGCGTTTCTGCACGGCCAAAAAGCCTTTTTCCTATGTGGCAACCTCTACAAGCGAGCCGTAAGAGAGTTGGACGTTGATGGGTTTCATTTTCTGCTCCGTTTAGGTTGGTTAGGCCGTCTGTCCGGCTGGTCAAGCGTCTTTCCGCTTTGTCATACTCTCGTTACAATGTCATTTCCCTTAACCTGAAACGGAGTAGAAAAAATGTATCTGAACGATTTTCAAGCCTTGCAACTTGCCGCCGTTTTGGCTTCATCCGCCGCCGATAAAGCGGGCGACAAAGAAGCCATCGTCAAACATATGTTTGAACTGGCGGAAGAAGTGAAAAAACAGGCGCGTCCTGAAAATCCCCCACCCGCTCAAGCCGACGTGGAATAGCCGTTCAGCTCTTCCAGCAGCTCTGACACCGCTTCAACCATCGGGCGGATTTCTTCCGGATTGCGCGTTTCAGCCAGTTTTAAAGTCAGTTCTTTCAAGTCTGCCAAATCCCCGTATGTCAAATTGCGGGGGTTCTGTTTTTCGGTTTTCATTTGATTCATTTTTTTGCTCCGTTAGTTTTGTTATGCCGTCTGAAAATTATTTTTCATTCCGCTATAATTTGTTTCCCTATCAACCCAAAGGAAACACATGGATTCAACCGTTATTTATCCCTTGCAGATTGACTCGCCGCTTGAGATTCGCTATGACGAGGAGTCAAAAACACTATCCGTTTCCTGCTATCAGTTTGCGTCTGACCGCAGCGGCGTGAAGATGTCGCTTCAGTTTTCTGCGCAGGCAACACAACAAATGCTTCGGGCTGTCGAACATCTGCAAAGTGAGTTCGGTGTAAAGTCATCAGCAGACGAAATGCCGCATAATCTGCAATAGCCTCTTTCCATTTTTTCAACCGTCTGATAATTGCAGACGGTTTTTTATTGACTGCTGTCATTTCCTGCTCCGTTTTCGGTAAAAGTAAATTATAAAAATACGTCTGGTCTTAAATCTTCGCGGCGTACGCCATACCCCAGTTTTTCGATTTCTACTGCGATTTCAGCAGGCATTTTGTTTCTTCCTTTTACCCAACTATTTACAGTAGAACGCTTTTTCCCTAGTTTTGCGGCAAGGGCGGCTTGACCGCCTGCGGCTTTAATTGCTTTGTCTAAATGGTTCATCGTTGCTCCTTAAGTTGAACAAAGTATATTTTAAATAACCTAAAAGTAAACTTTTAGTAGCCGTTTTTTGTCTATTTAGAATTTACAATGCTGAAAACATGGAGAATTTTATGACTTATGATTTGGCAAAATGGGCTACTGAAGCGAGAAAAGCAGCAGGCATGACCCAAGAAGATTTTGCTTTTGAGCTTGGTTTCTCGACAAAAGCGAGCGTCAATGCGATTGAGAAAGGGCGGAATAAGCCAACGTTTGAAACAATGGTAAAAATATCTGAAATTTCAGGATTCCCATTGCCTTATCAGGATGATTTCCATATGAAAAGGCCGTCTGAAATTTCAGACGGCCTAGAAACGGCGCGCTTGGATTTATTCGACGTTGCCGCCTCGTGTGGCAGCGGCCATCTCAACGCAGACTATCCCGAATTGCTGCACTCGCTGGAGATTCCGAAATCTGCCCTGAAAGAGTTGCTCGGTACGGATAATCTGCACGGCGTGAAGCTGATGTCGCCCGACGGAGACAGCATGGAGCCGACGATACCGCCGAAGTCGATCACTTTAATCAAAACCGACGTCGCCGATTTTGAATCGAGCGGCGTTTACCTTTTCACGTTTCAGGGCTATACCTACATCAAACGCCTAGCGCGCGGCAAGGCAGGCGTGATTCATGTAACGAGCGACAACCCGATTTACAGCAAATCGGATTTTGTGATTGAACCGGAAGAGTTCGACGATTTGGTGATACACGGCAAATTTTGGAAGGTCTTGCCGTTGGATTTTTTGGATATTTAATGGGTTTTGTTTATTAGGGAAGTGCAAAATGGGAAAACAAAAATGCAGACTGCCAATTCCTGAACGGAAACGGCGCAGAGGCAAACGGGCTGTAAAGCAAGATATTTCTCGGTTAAATGAAAAGTTGGAGGCTATGAATAAGGCTATGGCCGCCGTCCAAATGGCACATAGTATGCACATTGAGGCCTTATCCAACTTTCTTGGCCATGATATGAAAAATTGCATTCAGAATATGGATGTCATTCTTTCAAACTATAGCGCGGAGGAAATTACGAATGACAATCTTGACAGTCTGAGGTCTCAACTGGGGATGATTCGAGAGATTATGCGGAATTTTACTCAACTTGTTCCTCACGGTGAATTAGGTGTTTTTAAGGTTAACAATTTAATCGGCGGGACAGAATCCCTCACTCGCTCTACGCTGGCGGAAAACAATATTACCTTTGAAAAGGAACTTTTGACCGATATTGATTTATCGGTCAACTATCCATTCCATGCGCTTTTACAGGTTTTTGTAAACTTGATTCTAAATGCATGTACTCACCTAAAGGATGTTGACAATCCAAAAGTATTGTTTAAAATCGGTATCGATGAGACGGCCTGTCAAGTCTTTTTTTCTATTTACGACAACGGCCTGCCCATTTCCGATATGGAGTTAGATCGTATTTTCGAATACGGATATTCTACAACCGGCGGCAGTGGGATTGGATTGCCCCATGCGCGTTATATCTGCGAGGTACTGAAAGGCACTATTGAATGTGCACCTTCCGATCGCGATGAATACTCTAAACGCTTCCTAATTACCCTCCCCTTTAAAGGACTGGACGATGTATAAGCATATCTTTATTATCGACGACGAGAAAATTCAGGCGGATGGATTGGCAAAACAGCTTAATACCCGCTTGAGCGATAAGGGATATATTTTTGAGCCTTTGAGCGGGGAGGATGAAATTTTACAAGCGGTTAATGACCGTTTCTGTTCGCTGGCAATCGTCGATTTGAAAATGCCCAATTACAACTTCGACGGTCTGACTATCTGTAGACGCATCCTGAAAAACAATCCTTTGGCGAAGGTTATTATTGTTTCAGCATGGTTGCCTGAATTTTTAACGGCCATGCATGATTTATTGACTTCCGGCAGTGTACTGGCCGTGTCGGAAAAAAAGGCAGTAGCCGAATGGGTACCTGAACTAGAAACAACCATTACAGATTATTTCGACAAAAAGGACAAAGAGCTATCTGAAAACAGCAAGATGTTGCTTAATGCCTATAGCACAGCCAAGAATGAAACCAATTCATTTCGCAAAGGGGTGCTGTTTGAAGACTTTTTGGTTAATCTTTTCGGGCAAATTGGGTTTCAATTTATCCAAAAACGAGTAACAGATTCCACCTCGGAAGTAGATTTGATTTTACGCAATGATATTAACGATGCTTTTTTATCTAAATTCGGTAAGTATATTTTTGTAGAGGCGAAAAACCGCCCATCCTCTCCCGTGGATAAAAATGATTTTATTACTTTCCGCGCCAAATTAGATTCAAGCAACCAATTAGCCGAATTGGGTATTATCGCATCAAGTCATAATATCGCCTCTACCGTCAGACTTGAAGCTTTAAGAAGCTCTCGAGAAGCGGGTAAGATTCTTCTTTTTGCAAACGATGAATTGACACGCTTAATCCTTTCAGAAGACAAACTCTACGAGCTGAAAAAATTAATCGATGAGCAAATCAAAGATATTCCTCACTAATTAAATTCTAGTTATAAAGGCCGTCTGAAAACAGACGGCCTTTTTGTTGCCTGTATTGGATTTGTTCTTCTATCCATGCGGGCCATTTTTTAGAATCTCCGTAGTTTCGCCTGTCGGCTGAAAATTCGTTGTCGGCTCGCCTTCGTAGAGGGTTATCTCGTCGCTGATTCGGGCTTCAAAGCGCAGGGCGGCGGTGTAGCCGCCGTTGTCTAGTTTATGGGAAACCTCGGTAATCAGCCAAGCCTCGGCGTCGATTTCGGGCTTAAATCCTTGGACGACGGCAGGCGTTTCGGGGTAGAGGTCGGGTCGGCCGACGGCTAGGGTAATACTAAATTCGGCAACGCCGCGCTGGATTTTTTTAAATGCGCCGCGCGCGCCTGACCATGCGCCATGTTCGGTTGCGTAGAGATGGCGCAGGGTTTTGATTTTTTGTCCTTCGGTATTGACCTTGCGATTGTCGATGGCGGTTTTTTGGGTGGTAATTTTTTTGCCTTTGACGGTCTTTGTTTTTTGGGTGGTCTTTTTATTCGGGTAGGCGTTGTTTTTGTTGACGATGACCTCTTTTTTTTGTCCTGTCTTTTTGTCGGTGTAATACGCTCGGACGGCCTGATAGCTATTGCTGCTGGAATAGGTAAAGCTGTGGCTGTCGCCGCTGGCGCGTGTGATAGTGGTGGGCAGGATGGGTTGGCCGCCTGCGGTTTGGCTTGCGCCTGCCGGTATAAATAAGAGCTTGCCGTTTTTGATGGTGGCAATCGCGTCGTACTGCTCGGCGAGGCGGCTCATAAAGCTGGCGTCTGATTCATTGGTTTGGTCGATGTGTTCGATTTTTTGGTTTTGGTAGCCTTTGTTGATGATGTACTCGTAGCCGTGTTTTTTGGCGATGGTCTCGATGATTTGGTAGAGCGTTTGTTTGTGCCAGCTTTTCTCTACCTGCTCGGCGAGTGCTTCGGCAAGGTCGGCGGCGCGCGCGGTAATGCTTAGGCGGTCTGGGCTGCCTGATGCTGTAAATTCGGAAACGAGATATTCACCTTTTTCTACGAGGCCTGTTTCTTGGTAGCCCAGTTTGAGCGTGATTTTGCTGCCTGTTTTTGGGATGGCGATTGTGCCGTCGTGGTCGTCCAGTTCGATGGTCAGCTCGTCGGCCTCGAATCCGCGTTTGTCGGTCAGTGAGATGCTGATGATTCGGCTCATGGCCTGCGTGCCGAAGCGTTGGCCGTCTATGGTCAGCTCGGCTTGCGGGGTCAGATGCCGCGCGTTTTTTCCACTGACTTCGTCAAAGATTTTGGCGGCGGCTTTTTGGGCGGACGCGCTGATGTTGTCAAAATTGATTTGCATGGTCTAAATCCCTGTCAGGTTTCGGACGACGGAGACGGCGACGTTGAGGGCTGCGCCTTCTAGTCCTAAGGGGCTATCTGAAACCTTTTTCAGATTGAGGGTAAAGGCAATGGCACGCGGCGAACCGTCTTCATTCAAACGGCTGCCCCGCTCTTGGATACCTGTGATTACGAAGCTGCCTATGATTTTCCCGCTGCCGGTAATCAGCGGATAGGGTCGTCCTGTTTCCGCCATTTTCCGAAGAATATCAATGCTTAATATGCCGCCTGTTACCTCTGGCCGCAGTTCTGCTTCGATGGTCAGCTCTTCTGGGTCTTTGCCGGTAAATTGGGCAGGCGGCATGGTGCCGACGGTGGATTGGTTGGGGTGTCTCCAGCTTTGGCTGCGGCTGTATTGATTAAACGGGATTGTTCGCATGATGAAGACAAATAAGCCCAGACTGCCTAATAAAATCATGATTAGTCCTTATCGAAGAAAGAAGAATTGCGGCGGCGTTGCTTGGCTCGGCTGCGCTCGTCGAGTTTGGCCATGATGGCGTTGACGAGGCTATGCTCATTCATGCCTGGGGCTGCGTGGACGTTGATTGTGATGTTGTCGCCAGCCATGCTGATGGCGTGCGGCGCGGCATTGAAGCGGGTCGGGCTTGGCAGGGCGTTTTGTTGGCCGTCTGAAAAGCCTAATCCTAAGCGGTTGCCGATGTTGGCGAGTACGCCGGCGCCGCCGCGGCGGAGTGCTTCCACTGCACGCCAGCCGCCGAATTTGGCAACGTCGCGCTGATTAAATACGACTTCGCCTTTGTGTACGACGCCTGCGGCCTCGTTGACGCCGCCAGTGCCGGTGTATCCGCCAACGGAAAATCCGCGATTCGGAATACCTACGCCGACAGGTGTAGATGGGACTTTCGTGGAAGCGGCTTTTTTTATCCATTCCCACGCGCCGACGGCAACAGAGCGCAGGGTTTGAAAACTTTTAATCGCCATGCCAATCGGGCCAAGTGCGGCAGATAAAGCAATGGAAATCGGATTACTGCCAGAAAATACTTTTTTAATCCATTCCCAGCCGCTAATCAGGGCGGATTTGACTTTGTTCCAGTTGGCCAAAAGTGCAATCAGCCAGCCGACAGGGCCGGTAAAGGCGGCAAGTAAGGGGTTTTGCTGGAATGTCTTTTTAATCCATTCCCAGCCCGTAATCAGGGCGTTTTTGACTTTATCCCAGTTTTTCCAAAGCAGGATAATCGCGCCAACGGCTAAGAGTGCCCAGCCGAAAGGGTTGGTCAGCATAAACGTCATGGCGATGCGTCCGAAGGTCAACAGGCCAACGCCCAGACGGCCTATCCAAGAAATAATCATGGCAATCGCACCGCCGCCTGTGAATATGCTGAACAGGCTGAAGAAAGAGAATTTCGCCAAGGCAAGCGGGACGAGTAGGGCGGAAATCACGGCGGCAATGCCGGTAATCGCGGTTAGGAAGATACCCACTCCGGCGGCAACTTTCATCAGTGTGTTGGCCAGCTCTGGATTTTTTGCTGCCCAGTTGCTCAATTTCTCATTGAATTCTCCAATCCATTTGGTCAGCTCTTTTAATTCTGGAGCTATGGATTCGCCCATTTTTGCGAGGAAGTTGGTAAACGTACCGCTGGCCGCATCCCATAGGTTGGTCAGCGTGCCCAGTTGGTCGTTGACGCGCTGATTCAGGCTGGCTTGGTCTGCCATTTTCTTGGCGAACTCTTCATAACCTGCCTTGCCTTTTTCAATCATGGTGTTTAAGGCTTGCAGCGTCTCGGCGTCATCGCCGAAGATGCCTTGCAGAATCTTGAGGCGTTGCTCGGTGTTGATGGCTTTGAGTTTGGCGAGTTCGGCGTACATTTTATCCATTCCGCCAAATTCGCCCGCGCCGTTGGTAAAGTCGAGAGATACGCCTTTCCCTTTCGTTACTTTGGCGATTTTGGCGTTATCCATCATGCGGGTGAACACTTTTCGCAGCGCGTTGCCTGCCGATTCACCTGATAGGCCTGCTTGGTCGAGCATTCCGACGAGCGGCGACATGATTTCCATCGCGTTTTTGCCCTTTATTTTCAGGGTATCGAGGGCAGGTGAGAGCTTGGAAAACGCGCCTAAAATGTTGCTGTCGTCCGTGCCTGCGTAGTAGAGGCGTTGGACTTGGTCCATGATGGCCAGCATTTCTTTTTCCGTGCCGCGCGTCGCGTCTTGCAGCTTGGCGGCCATCTCGGCGGCGGCTTCTGGGCTTTTCTTGAGTTGGACGGCCAACAGGGCGGCGGCTTCGCCGGTACCGCCTAAAACAGTCTGCGCGCTCATGCCTTGGCGGATCAACATGGTCATCAGATTTTTAAAGTCTGCGGTAGTACCCGGCAGGCGGTCGCCCAATCGGGTCGCCAGTTGGTCAATCTCTTTGTATTGAGCCGACACTTTGCCGCTGCTGGTCATCATGGCTGCGCGTAAGTCGGTAGAGGCGGTTTCGCTTTCGGCATAGGCCTTAACCGGCGCGGAGAGGACGTTGCGCGTGGTGTCGGCGAATCCGCGGGCTGTGTACATCAGGCCGATGGCTCTCATTCCGGTTTCGGTCATTTGGGCTTTGGCGGCGGCGGCTTTATCTCTGGCGGCCAGTGCTTTTTTCTGTCGCTCCAGTGCGGCTTGGGTTTTCTTGGCGGCTTGTTCTAATTGCCGTTGGGCTTCGGCGGCGTCTTTGGTTACGATGCCATGTTTGCGCAGCTCTGCATTGAGGGTTTCCATTTTTTGCTGATAGCCGACTTGGGCATTTTTCAGCTTCTCTTGTTTGACGATGAGCTTTTCCATATTCGCCGCCTGCGCTTTTGTGGGAGCGCCTGTTTTGGCGATTTCTTCGCACAAGGCTTTTTGGGCTTGGCGGTTCTCCATGATGGCTTTGGTTTGCGCCTTCATCTTTTGGGCAAGGTTGGCACGCTGCGCCAGCTTGTCTTGGGCGCGGTTGTACTCCTGCATCTCTTTTTCCAGCTTGTTGATGGAGTTTCCCAGTACATCGCCTGCGCTTCTCAGCTTTTTAAAAGCCGCGCTTGCCTTGTCGGTGGCCGACATGATGATTTTTAATTCGAGATTTTTAGACATATGGTTTCGCTTTTTCTTGGCGCGTTTCTCAAAAAAGGCCGTCTGAAATATTCAGGCGGCCTTTGTCTATTCTTCGGGCGTGTTGATTTGGATGGCTTTGTGCGTCCACTCGATCAGCTCGGCGATGTTGCACCGCTCAAACTTTTCAAGGCTGCCGAATGTCGCCGCGCATTGGGCAAGGCAGTCATTGACCAAGTTGTAAAATTTTTGTTCGTTATCAATGGCCGCCTGAAAAATGTCTGGTTCGCCGCTTATGATTCGGCTGAATGTGCCGGCTCTGTATTTGAGCTTTGGATATAGCCCAAGTCCTGCATGGCTGCCTCCATCTCGGCTTTGGCTGAAGGCGGCGCCGAAAAAAAATCAATGGCGGCGTTTAAGACTTGGGTGTCCGACATGGTCAATTTGCCGTAGCCGACACGCGTCAGCGGCGGAGTGGAAATCTTGGCCAGCAGCTTTTGAATGCTGTCGGTGTGTTTGATTTTAATCAAATCCTGCCCCAAGCCCTCCATGTCTTTGGCCAGCGGTTCGCGCAGGGTGTAGCGTTCGCCGGTGGAGAGTTCGCAGGTCAGGGTGTTGTCGTCGTTAATTTTGATGGTTTGCATGATGCGCTCCTATTTAAATTTGAGAATGGCTGCCCGAAACCAAACGCCTTTTAGGTCTAGGCTGTAATTGGTGGCAATATCAAAGCCGGTCTCTGTCAGGTTTCGAATGTACTGAAAGCGAGCCGACTTCTAAGCAAGCCTCGAAAATATCAGGTCGGCGACTGAACGCTTTCGGGAAGGATACGGTGTTGGGCGTGTTGTTTTCGGGGGCAAAGCCGAAATTTTCACGGGCGATGTATCCTTCTTGCACTTCGCTATATGGCGATTCTGCGGATTTGGCAGGTTCACGGCTTTCCAGCGCGCTCAGGCGTTGTTTGATGTCGCTGTCGTCGAAGACGGTGTCTTTGTCTTGGCGGTTTTCCAACGCGGTCAGACGTTGCTTGATGTCGTTGTCGTCGAAGATGGTGTCTTTGTCTTGGCGGTTTTCCAGCGCGGTCAGACGTTGCTTGATTTCGCTGTCGTCGTAGGCTGCTGTTTGGCTTTGGTCGCCAGTCGTGCGAATGATGGCGGCTTCGGCGACGGTAACGCTGACGTTTTCTTCGTGGGCCGTTCCGCCGGCGCCTGCTGTTACCGGTGTGATGCTTTGGGTAATCAGCAGTTTGCCGCGAAGATATGTTTTGACGTACTGGCCGCTGATGGCGCGTAGGTCATATTCTGTGGTTTGGTGGGCGATGGCGGCGGTTGTGGCAGATGAAAACAGCAGGCTCACGATATTGCCGTCAACGGTCAGCTCTGGACGTACTGTTTGGCCGTCTGGCATTTTGACGGCCAACGCAAAAGACAGGCCGTCTGTATTCAACGGCTTGCCTGATTCATCCGACAGGGTGATTTTGAAAAGGTGGGTATCACCCTGATAAATGGCCAGATTCTTGGTTTTCATCACAAACCCAAGGCAGAGCGCAGGCCTGCACGTTCGTCGTTGCCGCCGAAAACTGCTTTATTGCCGAACACGTCAATCTCAACGATTGGGCTGCCGTCGACGCTTTCTTTCCAGTAGACGAGTTCGACAGTGAATTTGTGTTCGCCGCCTTCGCCTTGTTTGTCGCTGCCCGGGTCGGCTTCGGTAATACGTCCGCGGGCTTCGCCTTTTAATACTTGGTAGCCTGTGCCGTCTTCTTCTTGCAGCGCACCTTGATAGCGCAGCAGTTTGCCGTCGATGCTGCTTGACATAGACTTAAGCATGTCTGCGTCGTAGCCTTTGGATGTGATTTCCATCGTCAGCTTTTCAAAGCCGTGGACGACAGTCATTTCGGTCATTGCGCCGCCCGGCGTGTAGGTTTCGGTTTGGCGGCTGATTTTGGGGCGTGTGATGTCGACGACGACGCCGTATTGGTTCTCGCCGTCGACAAACAAGTTAAAGCCTTTGAGGACTTTGGGCATTTTCATGATTTGGTTTTCCTTTCAGACGGCCTTAAACGGTAGTCGGTTTCAGGGTGTTGGCGAATGTGATGACTTTATCGACGAGGTTGACAAAGAAGGTATCAGTGACGTGTTGATTGAAAACCATGTTTTCCAACGGCGGCACCCATGTAAACTCGTAGCTGATTGTGAATTGACCGGCTTGTACGGTTTCGGAGGTGTTGAGGGTTTTGTCGATAAAGACACGCGCGCCCAAGATAAAGCCTTTATTGACGTATTGCGCCAACTTGGCATTGATGGCCATGATGATGTCTTCCATCAGGCTTGGGTGCATCGGCTTGTCCAACGCCCACATAAAGGCGGAAGCGATGGTCTCTTGGATGATTTGAGAGGTACGCGTTGCGACTTCAAACGCCATCATGCTGTCGTTGGTGCAGGTGCGGTTGCCCCAGATTCGGAAACCGTCCTCGCGGATCAGCGTGGTGACGTCTTTGTTGTTGAGGGTGTTGGCGTCGCAGTTTTTGTCCAAAAGGTCGAAGCTGCGCGCGAATTTCAGGCTGGAAACGCCGTTGATTTCGGTATTTGAGATTGATTTGTGCCAGCCGACATTTTTGTCGAGCTTGGCGCGCGCGCCCAATACTCGGGCGATGGTGGCGGCGGTTTCTGTTTTCTTGGTTATGGGGTCGAACGCCATGAACTCGTTGTCAATCAACATCAGTTCTCGCTGGCCGAAATTCTTGCGGTAGTTGCCCACTTCCGTGATGTCGGGATTGCCGCCTGCGGAGCCGTAGGCAAAGGCGCGCGTCGCTTGGGCAACGCCTACCAATTCAGTCAGTACGTCTTGGCTGTCGAGTTCCGGCACTCCCAAGATTTTCGGGGTAAAGCCTGTCACGGCTTTCGCACGGCGCAGGGCTTTTAAGCCGGTATAGTTGCCGCCCTCGGCTGTACCGATGACGTTAGCTTTGAGTTCTTCGGTGTTTTTGCTGTCGTTGACGCGGACAATGACGACTTGAGCGTCTGCTTGGTCAACGATGGCGTCGAGTGATTTTGCCAGCGTGCCTTTTGTGCCTGCTTTGGCGAGCAGGTCGTAGGCTGATGTGGAGAAAATCGGGGTATTGAGCGGAAATACTTTTTCGTCGGCATCTTCGGCGGTACAAACCATACCAATGATGGCGGTGGAAATGTCGCTGATGCTGCGCACGCCTTCTGTGTATTCGTTGGCGGTAATGCCATGATGGCGGTTTGCTTCGGCCATTGGATTTTCCTTTTTGATGGGTTAATCGGTTGATGACTATGTAGATACACTATTAAAAAATAATCCCACGCGTGTGGCGAGCGCGTGGGATTTTCAGGGTATTTTTTAAAAGCGTTCCTGCTTCATGGCTTCGGCAAGGTCGACCGGCGAATATAAGAACGGCTCGCCAAAGCCGATGACATATGCGCACCATTCGGAGCAGAACCATTTATTTGGCGATTGGCGGAATTTCAGGCTTCGGAAAATTGATTTCACGGCTAACACGCCTTTGATGTCATATTTCCTGCCTTTGGTCTCACGCCATAGCTTCATCGTGCGGCCATAGGTCAAATTTGGCTTTGGCAATTCAATTAAATCCCACTTGTCAGACGGCAACTCCATTCGCTTGCAACGGACGCCGCCATCGCGGAAAGATGATGAGTAGCAGTCGAACTGGCCGTCAGGCATTTGGACGGCGATTTCGCAGTGAGAATATTCGCCGCGCGTCGCTTTACGGATTACCCAGTCGATGATTCGGTACATCAGGTCTTTGGACGACTGGATTTGTTTTCGGCCTTTGTACAATGCCAAATAAACTTTACTCATTCAGACGGCCTCCAGCAGCTTAAACTCAATTTTGATTTTGTCTAAGGCTGATTTGGTTTTGGCAGATTCGATTTGGTCTTGGATCGCTTGGCGTTGACCGGCGACGATGGCAGACAGGGCGGAATATGCCAGGGCTTTTTTTAAAGCGGCGGTTTTGAGCTTGTTTTTGTCCAAGCCGCGCGCGGCGGCGATGCCGTCTAGGATTGGGGTCGCGGCTGATTTGTCGACCGCCCACGCCTGTGCCTCGGTTGATTGGAGCGGCCATGTCGCCAGCTCGAAATCGGGGACTTGGCTCGCGCCGGAGTGGTTCTCAACAAAGGATTGGGCGGCGGCGTTGAGGTTTGTCAGTATGGCGGCTTTTAAATCTGCTAGGTTTGCCGTTTCCAACGGGGTCAGGCTGACGCCGTCCGGCAGACTGCCGATTTCTTGCCAAACCTGCTCGCCGTCTTTGGTAAATACTACTTCGCCGCGAAAATCGGGGAGAATTTTCCAGCCTTCGTCTGTCCATTTTGCCGCTTGGTTTTCTTGCAGTGTCGGTACTTCGGCTTCGATACTTTGGCGGCCGTCGTCAAAATATTGCTCTTCAACAAACAGGCCGTCGTGGTCAATAACGCATCTTGTCATTTTTTTAATTCCTTGTTTTCGTTTTCTAATTTTTCGACTTTGGCAGCCAGTTCTTGGATTGCTTTGGTCAAAACCGGGATAAAAGTCTCATATTCGATGGTGTATGTGTCGTTTTTGATGTTGACCATCGGCAGGCGGCCGTATTCTTCCTCCATGTCTGCAATGTCTTGGGCAATAAACCAATGCTGGAGGCGGTCTTCTTTGTGACGGCCGTCTTTGTTTGGGTTTGCCCACCATTCGCGGACTTTGGCGGCGCGTTCTTCCTCCGGGAAATCGGCAAACAATTCGTCAACATAAGCATCGCGGCGGTCGTAGTAGCCTGTGACAGGCTTGAGTTTTTTTACAAACTCCAAACCGTTCTGCATTGGTTGAATATCTGTCTTGTCTCGAGCATCAGAGCGGATATTAACGGTTGTCGGCGCGTATAAAGTTTGCCCCGTCGTGCCGATTTGGATTTCGTTGTCTCCATTGAGGCGCGCGCCATAGCCAATGGCGATTGAGTTTGTTATTTTCCCACTCAAGACAGTGCCTTGAACGTTTCGATAACCCGATGACTCACCAAGGAAAACGCATTGTTCGCTACTGATTGTCGGCGCGCTCCAGTAGCCGACGGCAACGCTTGAATAGTGTTTCCCGTTTCGCATCGCCGATGCGCCGACAGCAGTCGATTTTTTATATTCTGTTCCTAACGCGACATCTGCGCCCACAACGGTCGAATATGCTGCAACTGATGCGTTTTTCATCGCATTAGTGCCGATTACGGTTAATTCTTCATTTTTCGTCTCAGTTGATGTTTTAGAGTAAACATATTTAAGCTCGGCTGTACCTGCGGCGCTCAGGTCTTTTTTACTTGTTACAGTCAGGGTTGTCTCGGTCGCTGATACCACCGCAAACGGGACGACGTCGCCCTGCACAGTCATCGCATTGCCTGATGTCAATCTAATCCCTACCCAGTATTCAGTCTGCGCGCCTCGAAGATTTGAGAATGTCAGCGTGATGGTATTGCCGCTTTGGTTATAACTGCCAGTTTCTGTTCCGCTCCATACGACATCTCCGCCATTTGGGGCGATGTTTTTCTCTAGGTTTTCTAGGGCTGCTGCGCCGATGACTGTTAGTTTTTCGGCCTTTTTTGCATTTCGTGCCGCGCCGCCGCCGATTGCCGTTTGTGCTTCTTCGCCTTGATATTGCATCAATACCGTTTCGCCGATTGCTACTGTTCGGCTCGTTTTTGCCGGCCAAAACTCCTCAATATCGCCGCTTGTGCCGATTGGGGCAGTGCCGGCAAGCGCTGCTGCACCGATGGCGACATTGGCGGATCCCGTTCCCAGTCCTTGGCCTGCATTTCTGCCGATGGCAACGTTTGCATGGCCGCTGGTAATGCCGCGTCCAGCATTACCGCCGATGCCGATGTTTCTTGTTCCCGCCATTTTTGACTGGTCGTACCACTCTGTCTCTGCTTGTACGTTAATCAGGCTGTCCGGGCCGATGGCGATATTATCGCGGCTGATACGGGAGTTTCCTTGGGCGCGGTCGCCGATAGCGATTGTTGAAACGCATTTTTCAGCTTTTGCCATTGCCCATTCGCCGATGATGACTAATCCTGTTCCCGTCCATTCTCCTGATTTCAGAATGCCAGCCGCGCCAGTCCCTGCAATAAACCGGCCAATGCCGTTTCTGATTGGCTGATACGGCATGTCAACGGTTTTCCCGTTGATGGTAAATTTGCCGTTTCCGTATTTATTTTTTGTTTGGTACTTTTTATTTGTATCGATTTTTAAGCCGAGGCAGTCGATAAATTCGCCCAAAGCCGCGCTCTCTGCGGCCTCGATGGCCGCTGCGGCATTGTTTTTTGATTCGGCAAAGCCGAAATCCCGAATGGTCAATTTGGTGTATTGCCTGAGCCAGCGTGCGCCCGATTCGCCGACGATGACTGTCGCGGCGTTGTCGGCTAAGGCTTGATTTTCCGATTTGATGAATACGCCGCCACCGCCTGCGATTCCGTCGTGATAGTTTTCGACGATGACGACCGCCGCGCCCGGCTTATTAAATTCTCGGAGAGCGGCAATGCTTGGAACGCGGTATGTGACATCGTTAAATTTTTTATTGATGGTCTTCTCAACGTATTCACGGGTCGCCAAAACGACAGCAGGGTCAACTTTCAGGCCGACGGCTTCGGTGTTGTCGATTTGGATGACCATTCGGATAATCTGTTGGCTGGCGGTACCGCTGGCCAGTCTCGGCTTGTAGCTGTCGGCAATGTTGCCGATAGCAATCATATTGTTATTGTTGTCAAAGAGACCGACTTCGCGGATGGTGAAATCACCTTCTTCTTCGGGGATAAGCAACTCGGCAATGACCTGCTTTTTGTTGTTCTCGTCGACTTCGAGCATGTTCAGGCTTGCCCGATAGACTTCTCGCGTCAGGGCTGTGGCTTTGACGTCCGGCGTGATGGGGTTGCCACCACCATCGCCGACGGCCATATGTGTCAGGTTGACACAAGTGCCCAGCGCCGTCGCTTTTGCCATCCTTGCTGCGCCGATATTGGTGACCAGTGTGTAATATTGTTGGCTCATGTTTTAAACCTTTGGTTTGATTGTGATGACGTCGATTTGTTGTAATCCGGCAGCCGCTCGGCCTGCCGGTGTTAAATGGATTTTCGGTTTGATATATGGATAAACAGTCGTCCGTAATCCGCTGATAGTTATTCCGTTGGTTTTAATCTTGCCGCGCGTAATGACGCCGACGGTCAGGCCGCTCAGATGTCGGCTGACCGGCTTAACCTTTTGGACGATGCGCAGCATTTCCTGATAGTCGGCTTGGCTGATGGCTTCTTCAGCCATCAGGTTTAATGCAAAACTGGCAGGGGAGCCTTCCGGCTTCATCTGAAACCATTCTGTAATCTTTGTCGTAACGCCGAATGGTTTTAATGCTTCTTCTATCGCGCCGTTTGTGCCCTTGTATTTATGGGTACGGTAGGCCGCCTTGATGACGTCGCGTTTGCGCTGCTCTTCCCATGCGTCATTCCAGTAGTCAACCGACAATGCCCAGGCGAGATAGGGCAGCAGGTGGCTTGGGATACGGTCGGGATGCCAGAGGTCGGAGACGACGGCATAGGGGACGGGGTAGATTTCGGCTTCGCCGAATTTCTTCTCGAACGCTGTCCGTGTTGATGGTTGGGCGGTTTTGTATTTACTCATGCTGTCCGCCGTAGCTGATGTTGATTTGAGTACACAAGGCCGCCTGATATTGGGTCACGGCGATGGCGGCGGTCGGCTGGCTGATGACGACGCTCTGCACGCCCTCGACGCGCAGGGCGGCGTAAATCATGGAGAGGTCAACGTCTCGGCCTAGCTTGAAATTCTCGTCAACGGCTTCGCGCATACGCGCGCGCGCGGTTTCTAAAATCGGCTCGTAGTCAGGGGTCGGATAGACGATGATTTGGGCGTTGATTTGATACTCGATGATTTGCGCCGCTTTGACTGTGACGCGGTCGGCAGTCGGGCGGCGGTATTTGGCATTGACGGCATTGGTTACGTCTTTTAAAACGGTTTCGGACGGGACGCCGCCGCTTTGGTTTGAGAGGACGACAATATCGACAACCGCGCCGCTCGGGCTGATGACGGCGATGTCGGCGATTTGGCCGTGTGCCGATTTGGCGTGTTGGTAATAGGAGTCTTCGCTGCCTGCGGTGGTCAGGGTTTCAAACGCGCCTTGTACCCTGCGGCGCAGTGAATCATCTGATTCTAAAACCTGTTGAATCGGCGGATTGACGGTGTAGTCGGCTTCGGTAATGACAAGACGCTGAATATCGACATTGGCGGCGAGCTGGTCTAAATCGCTGCCAGTCGCATACGCCAACATCAACCCTTGGGCGCGCTCGTTGAAATCTTGGCGCATGAGCATTTCTGAATAGGCGCACTCTTCCAGCAGTTTTACAACCGGTTCCGATTCCAGCTCCAGCACTTTGCGCCAATATTCCCTTTCTGCCGGTGTTTTGTATTCGCTGATAAATCGCTCTTTGCGCTTGGTTAGTATTTTTTCAAAGTCGATTTCTTCGATGACTTCTGGTGCTGGAATTTTTGATAAGTCGGCAATCTGTGGCATTTTTTTATTTCCTGATGCTGTAATTCTCAAATTCTCAAGAGTGCCGGTCGAGATGTTGACGGCTTCGATGTTGATGATGACTTTGGCGTCGTTGGCGTTTGCGGCTGATACAGAGGCCGTCTGAATTTCAATGCGCGGCTCCCACTTTGCCAAAGCGGCAATGACGGCGGCTTGGCACTGTAAGAGCAGGGCAGGTGTAATGGGCTGGTCTAACAATTCGGGCAACAGACTGCCGTATTCTTCACGCATCAATCGAGTGCCGATGCGCGTGAATAAAATATTTTGAATCGATTGGCGGATATGCCCATAAAGGCTGATTTGTCTGCCAGTTTCGCTGTTGGTCATTTGGGTTGACCTGTCGTGCCGCCTGAATCGCCTTGATGGACGTGGTCGTCGAGGACAATGCCGTTGGATTCAACCTTGCCGATATTTGTCAGTGTGCCTTCGTGGTTGATTTCGCCTTTGATGGTTGTACCGCCGCCTTCGCCACCGCTGCCGCTCATTCCTGATGTGTAGGTCAGCAGGCCGTTGCTGGTGGTTTGTTTTTGGATGACGACGTTGCCTGTAATTAGGGTGTCGGGCGCGTCGATGGTCAGTTTGGCAACGGCTTTCAAGGTCATCTGACCGGTGCTGTGGTTGTAATTGACGGTCGCGCCGTCTGGGAATTGGACGACGGTCTCGTCTGCCGATTGGGCAGGACTGGGGAATAAGGTAGAGGCCATGCCGCACAAAACCATGCCATTGGCGGTCTCTCCGCTTGGCGACAAGATGATGCAGTTTTCGCCGACGCTGGGCGGTCGGTGTACTGACACGCCGCCTGCGAATGGAACGAAATATGGCAGCCAGTCGGTTGTCAGCTCGCCGTGTTTGACGCGAACCAATGCTTTAGCAGGGTCTGATTCGTCAATCACTCCCTGCTTGATGATGTTGGCGATTTTGCGGTTAAGTTCGGCGGTCATTGGTTTTTGGGTCGCGTGCGTGTAATGGGCATAGTTTGGCAATCGCTTGGCGGTTTTTCTATGCTTGCTGGTTTTGACGGTTTTTTTTAAAAGAGACTAATTGATAAGGCCGTCTGAAATTCGTTTTCAGACGGCCTTTTTACTTTTTTCCGACGATATGGCTGATGACGAGTTGCTCGATGGTGTCGAGGTCGTTATCACTAAACCCCAAGAGATGCCGCTCGGGGCGGTTGTCTTGGCCGTATTGGTGGGCGGCGGCGATGTAGGCGGTCAGGCCGCTGATAAATCTGATGGCTACACCCATGCTGCTGATTTTTGATTGCAGGTATTTGGCGCGGTGGATTTTCGTGAACATCCGCGTTTTTAAACGCTTTTTGCCGGGCTTGCCGTCTAAGACGCGGATATAGTCGCGGTTAAATTTTGATACGCCGCTGGTTTCGAGTTCGTAGCCCCACTCGTACTGCGGATCGTATGCCGCCGTATCGGGTCGCGTTTTCTTTGCGGCTGAAGCGGCGGTCTTGATGTTTTTAAATTGGCGGATGCGCCCGGCGTGTTTGCCTGAAAGGTATATAAACCGCTGGCTGACTTTGAGTCGTTCGCCGTCTTTTAGTTTACGCCCTTGTTCTTCATGACCGGCTCGCGGCGTCATGGTGTTGCCTTCAGGCTCGACATTGGCGCGAATACGCCGGCGGTTTGCCTGCAATACGACTTTGCCGATGTCGCTTTTCAGCCGCCGCAGTTGGGCGGCGGAAAGTTTGGCGATGTACTCGTCAATCTCTTTGATATAAAGATTTAAGGCGTTGTCGGTCATTTTTTATCGTTGCCGATGCCCAAAGCGGTCATCAGGTCGTTTTTGTTGGCATTGCGCGGATGGCCGATTTTGATGTTTCCTCGGTCATCGGTCAGCACGGTGGTGCGCTCGGTCAGATTTAGCTCAATGAGTATGTCGCAGGTGTCGTTGCTTAACAGCTCGACTTCAAAACTGTAATCGGTCGGAGAGGTTGTACCCGGCCCGATGATTTGGGGGTTTTGCTCTTGCAGCCAAGCAATGACAACTGCGTTCAAAACGTCGATATTGCCGGTAAAGTCGGTAATCATGATGCTGAGACGGTATTTGGTCTCGTGGCTCAATGTGCCTTTTGAGGCGATGATTTGACCATTGGTCACAAACATCGTCAGCTTGTCTGGATTTTGGCGCAGCTCTGGCAGGTGCTTTTGGATTTCAGCGCGCAGTAAAGCTGGTTTTTCCATATTTTTCCTGTTCGCGTTGGCAGTCGATACAGAGGCGGCAGCCGGGGACGGCTTGACGTCGCGCTTCTGGGATGGGTTCGCCGCATTCTTCACACTCGAATGCCGACGGATAGTTTTGCTCGGCGCGGTCGGCTTGTCGGGCGATGGCGTGGGCGCGTTGCATTTCTTCCAGTTCGCAGGCGCGGTCGATAAAGTCGGTCATTTTTCCGCTCCCTCGTCAGGATTGAGGCAGGCGGCCAGCGTATCGCGGTAGAGGCGGCACTGTTGGAAAGCTGTTTTGTAGGCGGTCAGGGTGAAAACCAAATCGGCATTGGTTTTTATTTCTGTCGGCGTATTGACGGTGCATTTCGGCACGGGTGGGCAGGTGTCGGCGGCTTGAATTGTTAGGGTTGGCTTGGCGGTGCAAGCGGTCAGGGCGGCTGCGAGTAAGAGTGTAATCATCGTTTTCATGGCTGTGCTTTCTAAGATAGGGCGTGTCAAACACGCCCTTTTTTTATTTAATGGCCTTGGCTAAATCTTCGGGTATGTGTTGGTTTGCCCAGTCGTGATTTTTGCGGATGGCCGTCTGAATCTGCTCATTGCTGCTGGCGGTTTCTGCCGTCAGTCGGTCGAGCTGCTGTTGCAGATTTTGGCTGCGCTGTTGATAGAGCTTTAAGGCGGACTCTTTTTGCTTGATTGTTTTTGCCTGTGTTTGGATTTCCAAGTCTTTGGCTTTTATTTGGCGGTTTGCCTTGAGTAAGCCGCCCATTAACAGGATGCAGGCCAAAAATAGGGCGAGTGAAAAAGAAATGATGGTTTTCATGGCGGCCTCTAAACAAGTTCGAAGTGTGGGCCGTCAATGAAGGCGCGTTTGCCGGCGGCGCGTCGTTCGGCGACGTAGTCGGCGACCAGTTGGGTTGTCGGCTTGGTGGTGTCGTTGAGGGTTGCCCAGCAGCCGCCCCAACGTACTCGGATGTTCAGTTCTTTTGCGGCTTTTCGCATGGCTTCGGCAATGGGGTAGAAATGTTCCCACGCCCACGAAATCTCACTTTTACCGTTGCCGTCAAAGTCTCCCCATGGGATGAGGTCGGCGGCGTGGCCGAAGCCGTCAGATTGTTTCAGATGTTTGCTGTTCATAGTACGACTTGCACCGGCGGCGACAAGGCGTTTTTGTCGGTCAAGCGTTCGCAGGCCTTCATTGACGCTGAAATCTTGGATTGTCATCTCGATAGCGCGTTTGATGACTTTGACGAGGTTCGGATGGACACCGTCCAATTTTGTCAGGCTGGTTTTTCCAAGTTTAAAAGTAGCTTGTTCTGTCATGATTTGAGACTTTCGTTATGGGTTGGTTTTTGTTCCGGCAGAGGTAGCCATGCTGTTCACATTGCCGCCATGCCAGATGATGGCTCCGGTGTGCAGGGCTAAACCAAAAATCAAGCCCCAAACGGATACGGAGTAGAGTTTGAAAATAACGGCAATCATCAGGCCGATGAGCCAAGCGAATTTAAGCCAGGCGATGAAACAAATGAGAGGCTTATGCGTGCGGCCGCGCGTATCAAAAAATAAGATTCGCCATGCTCCGGCGGCCGTCATGGAAATGATGGCGGCGACTTGCAAACCGGTCATGCTCATTGTTTGTCTCCTTTTTCGATTTTGATTTTTGTCGTACTGACAAGGTCAATCAGGCGATTGACAATAACGACGACGAGAGCGGAAAACAGGGCGGCGCCCAGAAATTCGTTAAATTTCAGCGGCTGCGCGTCAGGGCGGATAAGGGTCAATACCCAGTTGAAAATCCCTGCGGCGGTTTCGCCGCCAAAGATTCCGCTGAAGAAAGAAACGGCGAAGAGCCAAGCCTTGGTCAGTGGGCTGTGGTTGTTTTGGCTCAAGATGAAAAGACTTGCTCCAACAGCCGCGCCGAAGGCAACAGAGGCGGCCATGTGATAGCTGCCGATGACGATGACGGCAGCGTTGATTGCGGTGGTTGTTTTGGTTTCGTTCACGTTTTTAATCCCATAAGTTGATTGTGTTGATTGTTTTGTTCTATCTTGGGCATGACAAGCGTCAATCCTGCCGGAAGTTGCACGGCTTCTCGGCTTAGTTTTGGATTGGCAATCATGATTTGCTCAACCATTCCGCTCGATTGGCCGTAATATTCGTAGGCGATGCGGCTGATGGTGTCGCCTTCGCGCGTGATGATGGTGTTGTTGATGATGGGCATTTCAGACGGCCTCATATCAGCTCGCAGTCGATACGCGGCTTTTTGAGTAATTCGGCGATGGCGTGATGGCCTTCGCGGCGGTAGTCTTCGGCGGTCTCTTGTTTGGCGTCGCTGCGCGCGGCGGTCTTGCCGGTGCTGTCGTAGTCGTTGTAGATTTCGAGAAGCAGTGCTTTGGTGTAGCTGTACACGGCGCGGCGGTAGCGGATGTTGGCTAGTGGCTCGCCGTTGATTCGGCGTGGATCGGTTTGGCTGATGTGTTGGGCCAATGGGACGATAGCGATGATGTCTTTGAGCTGGTCGTTGACGTAGGCGACGGCGTTGACGGCGGTATCGAAGAGTCGGTCGGGTGTGATGGTGGTGTCGATGCGCATGGTTTGGCGCAGGTCGTCTAGGTCGATTACCGGCCAGAACTCGCCGCTGTCGATGCTTTGTTTGTCGAGTGTTTGTGTGTTGGCAGGGGCGGCGGTATTAAAGTTAAATCCGGTCATTTCAAACGGCCTTTTTATGGGGTATGGCAGGAGCGGCGGCTCAGGCTGGAAGGGTTTGGGGCTTGCAGACAGGCCGCCGTCTGCCATACGGCGGGGGAGCTTTTATTTGTTTTCGATTTGTTTTTTCAGGGCGTCGACGCGTTTTTTCACACCGCTGCGCTCGTTGTAGGCTAGGGCTTGCTCATACAATGCGATGGCGTGTTCGACTTCGTCTTGTTCTTCGGCGCGCTCGCCTGCTGCTTTGAGCAATTTGGCGCGGATTTGGTCGGGCATGTTGTTGATGTGCAGGCCGTTGTCGGCTTTGGCTGTTACCCAATCAATCAAGGTTTGCAGGTTTGGCAAGCTGATTTCGCTGCCTGCGCTGATTTGTTCGGCCATTTGCTCGATGATGATTTCGGGCATGGTGCGGCTGTATTCGTCAGTTGATGCCATTTGTGTATTGATGGCGAGTTGTGCCAACGGCATGGCGGCATCGAGCGCGCCGGTATCAATCATCCAAACCAACAGAGTCGGGGTTACTTGGTCATCATCAGCGGCGCGTCCGGTATCGATTACGCCTTTAATCCAATCGGAATAGTTCGGAATCATGGCTGCTTTGGCTTTGATTTTGTCGCTGATGGAGGCGATGTTTTTCAAAATCGCTTTATCGTCTTTGAGGTTTTTGTAGAGGCGTTGATAGACGGTCAGGGCGTTGATGTCGATGCCATCTGTTGCGGCTTCGGCGGCAATGCTTTGGTCAAAATGTTTCTGGGCGAGTGTCATTTCAGACGGCCTTTCTGTTGTTTATTTGGATTGGGCGGGCTTTGCGCCCACCCTTGGTCTTATTTGGTATAGGTCAGGTTTTCAACCAATACCGCTGCGCCGTATTCCTCGACGATAAAGTCGATGTTTTTTGATTGCAGGCTCTCGAGCTGGTCTTTTTTGGCGTTGTCCACGATTTGACGACGTTCGCCGCTGACTTGGTAGTAAATCGACAGGTTCGACAATGGTGTAATCAGCAGGGTGTTTTTTGGCATGTTGGGCACATACATGACCGGCAAACCGCCCAAAGTGCGCTCTTTGTTCAGGCGACCGCCTGATTCCAACTCGGTCGCCGTGTCGCCTGATTTGTTGACGATGCGCAGGTATTTGTCGCCAACGGTACGGCGGCTGGTCAGTACAACAAAGTCGGAGCGGTCGGCAAAGCGCTCGTCCATCATGACGTTGAGCACGTCTGTGACAACGGCGTCGAGGTTTTTGTAATCGGTTGCGCCCGGGCCAAACGGTACGGATGTGGTCGATGTGCCTTCTGTACCCAAGCAGCGCGCTTTATTCTCTTCGCGCATTTTTTGCAGCCAGCCTTTGGCAACGTCTTGCAACAAAGGATTGGCGGAAGTGTCGGAGTCAGCCGCGCGGCTTGTGCCGTTCATGCCGATAGTTACCAAAGACAAGGCGATGGATTCGGCGATTTTTTTGTTAATGTGGGCGGGGAAGTCGGTAAGGTGCGCCCATTGGTCGATTTCGTCATAGCGCAGGGCGGCGTCAAAGTTTGTTTTCTCAAGCAGATATTTTCTGCCGCTCAAGCTATGAATTGGCTTCGGCTGACGTTCTTTGCCGGGGTTGGCCGTGTTGGTATTGCTACCAATCAGGCCGGAGGAGAGGCCGATCACTTCGCCTGTTTTTTCGGTTTTCGGGCGCAGGTTGATTTTTTGCAGCAGCTCGGTGTTCTGTGCGATTTCGTCGTACATGGTCTGTACGGCAGTCGGGCTGATGCTGTAGCCGGATCCAACTTGCTCTTTACTGATGCCTTGGGCGGCGGCGATTTCGGAAACCATTGCGGCAATGGCTAAGCTCAATGTGGTTTTATTCATGATGCGCTTTCTTTAGTATTGGGGATTGTGGGTACTTTTTCGGTTTACCAAGTGATACTTTTGCCTTGGTTGCCGCTGTGTTCTTTGCGTTCACCGCTGTATGGGTTGGCGTCGATGTCTGCTTTGAGTTTGTCAAACTCGGCGCGCAGGGCGGTGTATTGGGTTTGCTGGGTTTCGATTTTTTCGTCCAGTTTCTCGATGATTTGCGCGGCTTGGCTGTATTTTTGGCGCATGTTGTCGAGGTCTTGGGCTTTGGCGTAGTCTTCGGAATCACCGGCTTGGTCGGTGGTTTCTGGTGTGTTTTCTGGGATGGATTCGGGTTTTTCTTTTTTACCGAAATATTTATCAAACAGACGACTAAAAACGCTTTCAGCGTGTTCTGCGGTCATTGGTTGGGCTTGGTTTTCGGCTTGGTTTGTGTTTTGCGGCTTGGTCATGGTGGTTTCCTGCGTTTCGGTTTCTCGGTAGGCGGTAAAGATTTTTTCTTCGGCCTTGGTTTTTGCGGCGGTGTAGTTGGCGGTCGTGCCAAGGCTGGCCGGTGTGTCGGTAATAGCGAGGCCTGTCAGGTAGGCTTTTTTGGTGTCGGCGAAGCGTGGGGTAATTTCCATGCTTGTGTATATTTTTTGGCCGCTATCCCATAATTTCTGAAGGCCGTCTGTAATATTCAGCTTGGCCAGCAGGGCGGTTTTGGTTTCGTCTTTTGCCCACGGCTCGGCCTTGAGTTCGACGACGTCGCCGTATCCTCCGGCAAAGTCGGGGAACAAGAAGTTCATGTGTTCGAGGTTGATGCGTGCTCCGTATATTTCGGGGTCGTATTGTTCGGCCATTTCTTGCAGCTCGCGTGCTGAAATGTTGCGTCCGTCTGCGGTTTCGCCGCTGACGCCAATAACGCGCCAGTCTGTCTTTTTGTATGCCATGGGTAACTCTTTCTCGCGTGGGTGTGCATAGTTTGGCAAGCGGTCGGCGGTTTTTCTATGCTTGGCGGTTTTGTAGGTATTTTTTAAAAGGCTTTGGGGTTTAAGACGGTCTGAAAATCATTGATTGTTTGGTTTTCAGACTTTTTTATTTTGAAAATGACAAAGGAATCGTTCATTAAAACTAACGTCGACCCTCGCTTAATGGCGCGTGAGCTTTATTGGCAGGGTTGGAGGATTTCGGATATTGCCCGTCATTTGGGACTTAAGGCCCCTGCGGTGTATTCATGGAAGAGCAGGGATAATTGGGACGGCGGCAGCTCGGCGGCGCGCGTTGCCGCGTCTGCTGAAATGCGTTTGCATGTTTTAATCGCTCAGCCGAAGAAGTCGGACGCCGACTATAAAGAGATGCGCCAGCTTTTCGCGTTGGTATCGGGCGGTAAAAAAGCTGACGCGCGCCAGCCTGATTTGAATGAGGTTGAGCCGGTGGCGAGTGCTCCGGCGGTTTCAGACGGCCTGCCTTGGGATGTGCCGACAATAGACAATCCGCCGCCGGAGCGCAGGGAGCGTGAGAAGACTCGCTCTGTTACGAAGCCTGTTCCGAATAGTTTCACGCCGGAGCAGGTGCTTCGCTTACAGGAAATCTTCAGAGAGCAGATGTTTGAGTATCAACGGCTCTGGCTTAATCAGAAGGTACGTTTCCGCAATCTGCTTAAAAGCCGTCAGATTGGGGCGACGTTCTTTTTCGCGCGTGAGGCTTTCATTGATGCGCTGACAACAGGAAAGAATAAGGTGTTTTTGTCTGCGTCGAAAGCGCAGGCTTTTCAATTTAAACAGTATCAGATTGATATGGCGCAGATGGTCGGCGTTGAATTGAAGGGCGCGGATATTCGCTTGGGAAATGGCGCGGTCTTGTACTTTTTAGGGACAAACTCACGCACGGCTCAAGGCCGACACGGGGACTTATATGTCGACGAATATTTTTGGATTCCTGATTTCAAAGAGCTGACGCGTTTGGCGAAGCCTATGGCTTCTCAACGTCAATATCGGATTACCTATTTTTCGACGCCTTCTGCGGTTTCCCATCCGGCTTATTCGTTTTGGAATGGGGAGCAGTTCAATGAGGGGCGCGATAAGTCGGAGCATATCCAGTTAGATGTCAGCCATGCGGCCTTGGTCGATGGCCGCGCGTGTGAAGACGGCCAATGGCGTCAAATCGTGACGCTTGATGATGCAGAGCGGCGCGGCTGTAACTTGTTTGACCGACAACAGCTCTTGCTTGAAAACTCTCCAGCGGAATTTCGTCAGCTCTTTATGTGCGAGTTTGTCGAGGATGGCGACAATGTCTTTGACTTCTCGGCATTGCAACGATGTGCGGTGGATTCGTGGGAAGAGTGGGCAGATTTTTATAAATCGTTCGCGGCACGTCCGGTTGGTAATTTGCCGGTATGGGTTGGTTATGACCCTGCTGATTCAGGCGACGCGGCGGCTTTTGTGGCCGTCGTGCCTCCTCGTTTCGCTGGCGACAAGTTCCGAATCGTTGAGCGTCAAATGCTGCATGGCAATGACTTTCAGAGCCAAGCGGCATTTATTAAAAAGGCTTTCGAGCGGTACAACGTGCAAAAGGTTGTCATCGATAAGACGGGATTGGGCGCGGCGGTCTTCCAAATTGTGCAGGGATTCTATCCGCCGGTGATTGGTGTTCAGTATTCGATGCAGGAAAAGTACCTGATGATTAATAAGATGCATGCGCTCATGCGTGAGCACCGCGTCGAGTGGGAGCTTGACTGGAAAGATTTCACGGCGGCCTTTATGAGTATTCGGACGGAAGTGACCGGCAGTGGCCGTAATGTGACTTATGTCAGCGGTCGGACAAAAGAGATGAGCCATGCGGATGTCGCGTGGGCGGCGTTGCAGGTGTTTTACCAAGAGCCGCTCGACGGCGCGTCGGCGCGTGGTTCGGTTGATGTTTTTTAATGAGAGGGTTTTATTATGAGTAATGAGATTTTGAAAGAGGGTCAGTTTGACTGTGATGTGTTTTCGTTTGAGGATTATCAAGACGTGTACAGTCTATTTGATTTTATCGGCTGCTTTGATAACGGCAAATGGTACGATCCGCCTGTCAATTTATATGATGTCGAGCGGCTGCTGACTAAAGGGTTGCACCATGCGTCCGCTCTGCTTGCCAAGCTGAACATATTGAAAGTTACCTTTAAGCCGACGGAGTTTTTGAGCCGCTCGGAATTTGAAAAGCTGGCTTTTAATTATTTGGTTTTGGGCAATGGCTATCTTGAGATGCAGCGCAATAGGTTGGGCAAGGTGGTCGGAATGAAAAGCCGCTTGGCTTTGTACATGCGCCGCGCTTCCAATTTAAAAGACTTTGTCTATCTTCGGAATAACTTTGTACAGTTGAACTACGAAGAAATCAACGGCAGCGATGTGATCCACATCATGCAGCCGAATCTGAAACAGGAAATCTATGGAGTGCCTTATTATTTGGCGGCGATGGATTCGATTGATTTAAATTCGGCGGCGACAAAGTTCCGCGTCCGTTATTATAAGAATGGTTCTCATGCTGGCTTTATTCTTTATTCGACTGACACGCAAATCGACGAGAAGGGCTGGGATGCAGTCAAGTCGCAGCTCCGAGAGTCGAAAGGCGCCGGCAATTTTAAAAATGTTGTACTGCGCGCGCCGGGCGGAAATCCTGACGGCATTAAACTGATACCCATCGCGGAGGTCGCGGCGAAGGACGAGTTTCTCAATATCAAAGCCGTGAGCGCGGAAGATATGATGGCGATTCATCGCGTACCGCCTGCGTTGATGGGGATTGTTCCGAAGTCTGCCGGAGGTCTTGGCGACGCGATGACCGTGGCCAAAGTGTTTGCAACAAACGAGGTCAAGCCATTGCAACAGAGCTTCATCGACGTAAACGAGCGTATTGGGCTGAATGTCTTTGACTTTGACAGCTATCAGGTCGAGGAACCAACAGTGAAATAAAACAAATTTAAAGTAAAGCTGACTCCAATTTTTCGGAGTCAGCTTTTTTATTTTCTGAAATTTTGACCGCCGCCTGCGCGGCTCGCCGCGCACTGCCCTCCGCGCCTCCGCATTGAAAAAATCCTCTGCATTTTTATGCAGTATTGGCAATAGCTCAAAGTCTTATATTTCGCCATTCTTGGACGGCTTTTTGATTACTCATTTTTTACGCGTTTTTATGCAAAATTCCGCGTTTTCTTTCTTAATTATGCACTGCCTTATTATGCACTGCCTTTGCGTTGGCGGAATTTTTCGCGTAAAGCCATCACATCGCGCCCGAATAACTCCAATGCCGCGCGCCGCTCTTCGAGTAGTTCAGAACGGTCATAAGCGCGCTCGGTTTTGTCGGCGATTCCGTGTGATAAGAGCAATTCTCCAACATCGCGGCGGATTTTATGGACTTCGCGGAGGTATGTTCTGGCAAGGCTTCGGAGGCCGTGGGCGGTCGTGTCTAGTTTCATTTTGTTCCGAAGTTTCAGGCGGACTGTTTCTCTATCTAGTGATTTTGTAAAACCGCTTCCCTCAAATAAGTACACGCCGTTCACATTTAACTCCATCACCTCGTTATAAATCTGCACCAAAGCGGAAGATAGCGGCACAATATGCGACCGCGTTTTCATCCTTTTGAGTGGGATTTCCCATGTTTTTTGATTTAGGTCAATTTCTTTTAGTAGCGTTCCGGCGGCTTCAGACGGCCTCGTCATACTCAAAAGCTGCCAATAAACAAGAAGCCGTGCGCGTTCACCGATGCCGTCGGCGGTTTCCAATTTCTCAATTAGTAATGGGAGTTCGTCATATTTTAAAGCCTTAAAGTGTTGCTCTTTTGGCTTGTCAAAAACCTGTTTGCCGATGACGGTCACGGGATTGCTTTTTAGTGTGCCGTCTGCGACATAGTAGTCAAACATCAAATTTAAATTACCTTTGACACGGCGAAGGTATTCTAAAACACCGCGCTCTTCCATTTTTCGGAGCATAGCGACAATCTCGGCTGTCTCGATTGTCCGAATATCTCGTCCTTTGAAAATAGGCAGTACATTCATCTCAATAGCAGATAGCACCGTTTTTGCATAACGCGGAGCTTTCCCATTGTCGTCTTTCCCACTTGATCGCGCCCATCGGTCATACCAAACAGCCAAGCAATTCTCAAATCTGTATTTAGCGGCAACATCGTCAGATATTAATTTTGGATTTTTTTCGTCTGAAATTTTCTTTAGTATTTCATCACGCCATTGTCTAGCGTCGGCGAGGCCGAATTTAGGATAAAGACCAAGAGTTAAAGTGTCAGCCTTTCCGTCAGTAGGGCGGCGGTATTGCAGCCTCCATGATTTCTTCCCCGACGGCAGCACCCAAAGAGCGAGGCCGCCACCGTCCGGCATCTTGTACATCTTATCTTTCGCGCGCGCGGCTTTGACTTGTGCCAGCGTCAATGGGGTCACGATTTTTGGCATTTTTAATCCGTTATTTTCTCGATACCAAATAAAATACCACAAAAAAGATTTAAACCGATTTAGAAGCGTATTTAAAATAGATAAATGAAAAGACCCATAAATATTTGATATTTATGGGTCTTTTGTTGTGTTTAAAAGATTCGTAAAACTTTTAAAAGTATCTGTGGCAGAGAGGAAGGGATTCGAACCCTCGATACGCTATTCACGTATACACGCTTTCCAGGCGTGCGACTTAAACCACTCATCCACCTCTCTAATGATGGGACTATTATAGTAGGAATGCAGACGGTTAGCAATTATTCCAACTAATACAAACCAATAAAAAATCCGGCGGAAACCGGAACATTTTATATTTATGTATGGTGCCCAGGAGAAGACTCGAACTTCCACACCCGTGAGGATACTAGCACCTGAAGCTAGCGCGTCTACCAATTCCGCCACCTGGGCAATCATCCGTATTTTTAAAGCAAAGCAGTAAACTTTTGGTGCCCAGGAGAAGACTCGAACTTCCACGCCCGCGAGGACACTAGCACCTGAAGCTAGCGCGTCTACCAATTCCGCCACCTGGGCTTTGCTTTATTAACCGTTTTGGGGTAGAGTATCCACCGCTTCGCCAAAACGAAGACGTCATTATATATTTGTGTGAAAGAATGTCAATCTTAAAAATGAAGAAAAATATTAAATTGTTAAATTTACGAGAAAAAGACCCTTACTTAGAACGCGAGGGGCAACGCTATGACCATCCGTTGCCAAGCCGCGAGTGGATTATCAAGTTGTTGGAACAAAAAGGCGTGCCGGCGAGAATGGAAGCTTTGGCGCGCGAATTGTCGATTACAGATGCCGAATATGAGTTTTTCGAACGCCGTCTGAAAGCGATGGCACGCGACGGGCAGGTTTTGATTAACCGCCGTGGTGCAGTGTGTGTTGCAAATAAAATCGATTTGGTGAAATGCCGCGTCGAGGCGCATAAAGACGGTTTTGGATTCGCCGTACCGTTGCAGCCGACGGGGGACGGCGATTTTATTCTGTACGAGCGGCAGATGCGCGGCGTGATGCACGGCGACATTGTAACCGTCCGTCCTGCGGGGGTAGACCGCAGGGGGCGGCGCGAAGGTACGGTGCTGGATATTGTTGAACGCGCGCAGAAGCAAGTGGTCGGCCGTTTTTATGTAGAGCGCGGTATCGCCATTTTGGAAGCGGAGGATAAACGGCTGACGCAGAGTATAGTTTTGGAGCCTGACAGCGTGGCCGGCTTCAAGCCCGAATCGGGCCAGGTCGTCGTGGCCGAAATCGAAACTTATCCCGAACTGAACCGCCCCGCCGTAGCGAAAATCATCGAGGTATTAGGCGATTATGCCGACAGCGGTATGGAAATCGAAATCGCCGTCCGCAAACACCATCTGCCGCACCAATTTAGCGATGCTTGCCGGAAAGCCGCGGAAAAAATCCCCGATCATGTGCGCAAAAGCGATTTGAAAGGCAGGGTGGACTTGCGCAATCTGCCGTTGGTAACAATAGACGGCGAAACGGCGCGTGATTTTGACGATGCTGTGTTTGCCGAAAAAATCGGCAGAAATTACCGGCTGGTGGTGGCGATTGCCGACGTCAGCCATTATGTCCGTCCGAATGATGCTATTGATAACGATGCGCTGGAACGCGCTACCAGCGTGTATTTCCCGCGCCGCGTCATTCCGATGCTGCCTGAAAACCTGTCCAACGGTATTTGTTCGCTGAATCCCGATGTCGAACGATTGTGTATGGTGTGCGACATGATGGTTACTTATGCGGGCAATATCAAAGAATATAAGTTTTATCCGGCGGTAATGCGTTCCCATGCGCGGTTAACTTACAACCAGGTTTGGAGCTGGCTTTCAGACGGCCTGGAACATCCGTATAAAGAACAAATCGACACGCTTTACCGCTTGTTTAAAATTTTGCAGAAAAAACGTTCCAGCCGAGGTGCAGTTGAATTTGAAAGCGTTGAGACGCAGATGGTTTTCGACGGCAACGGCAAAATTGAGAAAATCGTTCCTGTTGTGCGCAACGATGCGCACAAACTGATTGAAGAGTGTATGTTGGCGGCGAATGTGTGCGCGGCGGAGTTTTTGCTGAAAAACAAGCATACCGCCTTATTCCGCAACCATTTGGGTCCGACTCCGGAAAAACTGGCCACATTGCGCGAACAGCTTGCGCTGACAGGATTGAGTTTGGGCGGAAGGGACAATCCTACTCCGAAAGATTATGCGGTTTTGGCCGAGCAATTCAAAGGGCGGCCGGATGCCGAATTGTTGCAGGTTATGATGCTGCGTTCGATGCAGCAGGCAGTTTACGAGCCGAACTGCGACGGTCATTTCGGTTTGGCCTATGACGCTTATGCACACTTCACTTCGCCTATCCGACGTTACCCTGATTTGACCGTACATCGGGCAATCAAAGCTGTGCTGGCCGGTGAAAAATACAATCCCGGCAAATCGTGGCAGGAGTTGGGTGTGCATACTTCGTTCTGCGAGCGCCGCGCCGACGATGCTTCGCGCGACGTTGAGAATTGGTTGAAAACCTATTATATGCGGGACAAAGTCGGCGAAGTGTTCGGCGGTAAAATTTCCGGCATGACGAGCTTCGGTATTTTCGTAACTTTGGACGACATTCATATCGACGGCTTGGTGCATATCAGCGATTTGGGCGAAGATTATTTCAATTACCGTCCTGAAATTATGGCCATCGAAGGCGAACGCAGCGGCGTGCGTTTCAGTATGGGCGATCGTGTCAGTGTGAAAGTGGCACGTGCGGACTTGGATACCAGTAAAATCGATTTGTTGCTGATTAGCGGTGGTACTGCCGGTAAAAAGCGCGGTAAGAAAGCGGTGTCTGCGTCAAAAAGCCCTTCTGAATCGGCTGCGAAAAAAGGTGCGGGAAAGGCTGCTAGAGGCAGAAAATCCCGAGAGGGCATCAAAGAAGCAGATACTTTGACGAAAGAAACCGGAAAATCTGATTTACGCAAAAAATCTGCTTCCGGTAAAGCCAAGACCGGCAAAAAGCGGAAAAGCGTTAAAGTGGTAGTGGGAAGTAGGGCAAAAGCCAAAGGCAAACCGAAAGCCGGAAGCAAGTCGTAATAGAGTTTGACTGTTGAACAAGCCGTCTGAAACGGGATGATGAAGAACGTTTCAGACGGCCTTTATGTTTCTATCAACTACACGGGAGAGGAAACGGTCGGTTCAGTTTGGACGCCTCATGTCCTTACGGCTTACAATAACGGCTGACAATAACCAAACAACCGGAACATCATGGAAAATACGCAATCCGTTTCATTTTTCGAGCGCGCTCGACAGTTTCTCAACCAAACTCCGCCGGATTATGCCGTTGCCGTGCCATTGCTCAGGCAGGCGGTGCAGGAAGGGGATACGGAGGCAGCGTTTCAGTTGTCCGGCTGCCTGATGAACGGTTTGGGTGTGCGGAAGAATGCCGAGGAAGGTATTGCTTTGTTGGAGCAGGCTGCCTCGGCCGGACATCCGTATGCGCGCTATAACCTGTTGCAACTTAAGGAAGCTGGCGGCACGCCGGTTGCTTTGTTATTAGGTGTATATGGTGATTTGGCCGAACAAGGTATGGTTCAGGCGCAAATGAGGCTGCTTAAATATTTCAATGAAACCGGTAAAACCGATAAAGCATTGTATTGGGCAAAAAAAGCGGCTGCCGCCAACCATCCGCAGGCGCAATATTATTTGGCGCAGTATTATCAAAATGCCGCCGAACCGGATATGGAGGCGGCTTACCGGTTATACAGACAGGCCGCAGAGCAGGGATTGGTGGCGGCGCATTGGCAGCTCGGTTTGCAGTATCTTTACGGACAAGGTGTGCCGCAGAACCACGAACAGGCCGCACGTTATCTGCGGATTGCCGCAGAGCAAGGTATTGCGGCGGCACAGACCGCACTGGCGGAAATTTTACTGCCGGAAAACAGTAAGGAGGCATTAGTCTGGTTTCAGACGGCCTCCGAGCAGGGGGACAACAATGCACATGCGGCTTTGGCGGAACTTTACCTGCTTGGCCGTTACGTTGAGAGAAATTCTGAAGCAGCGCGTTCCCATGCGGAAGCAGCCGCACAGTTTCGGCATCCAGAAGCATTGCGTTTGCTGGGAGATATTTACAGTTACGGTTTGGGAGTGGATGCCGATTCTGATACTGCCCGCGGGTATTACCGGCAGGCGGCAGAAGCGGGCAGCATGGCTGCGTATCAGAAGCTGGTGTCTGACAGTGCTTTGCACGACCGGCAGAATTACAAGCGAATCAAAGAAACCGCTTTGCAACACCAAAAGCTCGAACAGCTTTACCAACAGGCATTCGCCAGTTATCACGGTTTGAACCAGATGCAGGATTATTCGGAAGCCTTTGAATTTTACCTGCAAGCGGCAAAGCTCGGACACCGCAGGGCGCAGACGGATTTGGGCATGATGTATTACAGCGGGAAAGGGGTGGAGGAGGATACGGCTCAAGCGGCGTATTGGTTCGGATGTGCGGCGGAAAGCAATGATGCCACCGCCCAATATAGTTTGGCCTGCCTGTATTTTAACGGTGAAGGCATTGAAAGGAATATTGCCAAAGCCTGTGCATTACTGGAGGTGGCCATCTGCAACGGGCATCCTCATAAAGATGCTTTAATACCGTTGCTGAACCAATGGCGGGAGATGATGAGTAGTTTGGAGAGGCCGTCTGAAAAATAATAGTATGAAAGTTATGAATGGTAGATGCGGAGAAGATTGCTAAATCAATCAGATTCCTGTTTTACCTATCCGTTCGCAACCTTTGCCATCGGTTTGACTTGTAGAAAAGGCTTTTGCCGAAGCTGCATCCGTACATTTGTAAGCCTCGCCCAAGCTGTCCGTCCACAAGGCTTGTGTATAACCCGTATCCGCCTTCGGTGTCGCGGAAAGCAGGTAACGGCGGCTTTTGTCATCAGGAACAGAACCTGCAAAATCGTATCGTTCGGCTATTTCGGCGGTTGTTGACTTGGAAATAATGTTTTTTAATTTATCCGAATCAATCTTTGTTCCCGGATTTTTAACAATATAGGTTCTGACATTGCTGTTAATACTGACCAAGTCGGCGTAGGCCTGGGACAGATAACCCCGTTCGATATACCGGTTGTAAGAAGGCATGGCAATGGTTGCCAAAATACCGATGATAGTGACCGTAATCAGCATTTCAACAAGGGTGAAACCGTAAAATCTGCTTGCTTTTACCATAGCGTTTTCCTATTCGTTGCTGACATAGGATTGAACCATGACTGTAGTATTGTCATTTTTTCCCCATGCTTTTGCCGTTACGCGGTAAATATTGGCTCCCGTCGAACTGTTACTGACATATTCGATGATATAGCGCGGCTTTTTGCTTACGCCGTTCGGTAAAGATACTTTGGCATCTTTGGGATATTCTTTACCTTTAGTGTCAATGCAGAGTTTGTCACCGCATTTTCTCAGCCATGCTTCAATATTGGAAGTGCCGGTTATTTGGGGGGAACCGGTTGGTCTTTCGGCTGTATTCGCAGCACGACATAGACCGTTGTCGCACTCGTCGTTGAATTTAGGTGAATCGGGCAGATTCAAAATAGCGTTCTCACCTTCCCGTAAGGCCGATTCGGCCAATGAAAACGCCAGTTTCCGGTCGGCATCGTTGGTGCTGATGCGTTGTTCGGTATTGTAAGACTGCATGGCGGCAACCACCAGTAGGGCGATGGCAACCATCATCATCAATACGATAAAGAGGGCAAATCCCTGCTGGTTGCTTTTGGACTGAATCAAAGAGTGCGGTCTGCGCATTGGTTTCCTCCGCGTACTGCTGCGTCAATGTTATAAATTTGGATGTTGTTATCGTTTCCGGCGTTGATTGAATCATTGAAGGTCAGTTGGATAAGTGCCGGGGCTTTATCGGTTTTGATAGTGTCTGTCTTGTCAAAGGTTTTGCAAGAATCGTCGGTGTTATAGATGAAATTCATTTTCATGGTAGAAATACCGCGAACCAATAATTGGGGGTTTCCCCAAGTTTTACCGTCATATTGGAAACGGTATAGCCCGGATTGGCCATTCGTAGGCGTACCGACTACATAGGCATTGACGACATATTTCAAAACAGAAACACTGCCGATTTGCGCATTTGCATTGAGGGAGTCGGCTGCGGCTTTATTTGTTTTGGCGGTATCATCTCTTTTGATGGCTGAACAGGAACTGATAACGATGGGGGCGGTGGGAGTGTCTTCTACGGCACCGTATTTAAATATAAGTGCCTTATTTTGCGTTGTAAATCCGCTTACTTTGAGGGTTTCGGTTGATACCGGTACCAAAGCGGAATTAGCGGCTGCTGCCAGTTTGAAGATTGAATTTTGATTATTATCGTCGGTTTTTACATCACCTGCTTTGTGGGCAGACATGTTGAAACAGCCGAAACTGCCGGCCATGCGTGCATCTCGCACAATCATATTGGATGCATTGCGCAGGTCTTGTTGTACGGTTAGACGCGACGTGGCGGTGTTGTTCAGATTGCGGGCAGTAAAATATGTGGAACTGACTGCCATCAGTACAATCATGCTCAGGGCTGCGGCCACCAAAAATTCAATCAGGCTGAAGCCTTTGATGCCGCTTCGGTAAGAGTAGAGCGAGAGATGTTTTTTATTTTTCTGCATAATCAGTTATCCGCAATTTGTGCTTGAAAGGTATAGACAATTTTATTGCCGTCTTTAGTCAGTCCGTTGGAGGATTTATCATCGGATGCTGTTTCCGCATCTTCGCTCCAAGCGGCTTTGATATAGGTTACATTCCCTTGTTCGTCGCAGTTTCCGTCAAATTTTCCATCTTTGAGGGTCGGTACTGTACCTTTTGAATCAAGGCAGATAATGAATTGCAAGTCGGTATTTTCACCCAGTGTGTTTCGGATACTGTTTTTGAACTGGCAGATTTGGTTTTTTGTTAATTGCTCGGAATCAATCCCATTACTGGGAAGGGAAGAGGGACAGGGTTTTCCTTTATTATCTACGTAATTTTTGGCAGATGACGGTGATTCCATGATGTAATCGGTGTAGGATTTTTTGGTCCAACCGGTAGCAGAGTCCGATGACAAGGTCGGATTGATGACCATGCCTTCGATTAGATTTTGGGCGATTTGGGAGACGATGGTCTGGCTTTCGGCCTCGCGAACTCCGGACACGGCACGCAGTTGCACGGCCAGTAGCGCCAATACACCTAAAGCCAATACGAACATGGCAACCAATACTTCTATCAGGGTCATACCGGATTGTTTGGTTTTCAGACGGCCTTTGCCGGCAAAAGGATATTTGTAGGACGTTTTATTATTCATCGGAAACACCGTTTCAGCTTTATATTATTTGTTGGAATCGGGATACTTGCAGATTTCGCGGGAGTCTGGACGCGCGCAGATTTCCACGCGGCCGCTATTGTCAATCAGGACGACGCTTGCACGGGCACGTTTGGTTGCGATGTCTTTGGCGGAGGCATCGGTCAGTGCGATTTTTACGGAACCATCTGCTACGGATGATGAGTTGATATTACTCAAACTATCGGAGTGAGCAAACATGCCGTTGGGGAAGAATACCCAAAATTGGTTGCCCTTGCTTTCCTTACCTTGGGCGGAAATATTTTTGAAACTGTGTTCTACCTGTCCGGATTGTTGGTTACCGTTCAGAATGATAGTACGTAATGAAATATCGGTTGTATCGTTGGTGTATTTTTTGTCGTTGTTTTTGTCGGCGAAGGCGAGCATACCTTGTCCGGAATAGGCGGATTTGCAATCGCCGTTGCTTTTCCCGTCGCTTTTGATTTGGACGGGGCAGACATAAACGGGAAGATTGAGGCGTACGGCTTCGCTGCGGGCGAAGCGCAGAAGGTTGGCGATTTGCTCGGCCTGACTGGCGGCGCGGCGGGAGGCAATCCATTGGCTGAGGTTGGGAAAGGCGATGGTGGCCATGATTGCGGCAATGGCGATGACGACCAGCAATTCGATTAAGGTGAAACCTTTTTGTTTGGAATACATGAGTAACCGTGCTTCGTATTGTTGTAAGTAACGTGTGGATTGTGTTTTTATTTCCGCCGCATTTTATGCGTTTGATTTATTTTAAACGATATTACCGTTGATTGCCTAACAAAATCTGAAATCAGACAAATGCGTTGCAGAAATATGTATCAATCTTCCATCATTGCCGCTTCGGGGACATAGGCGGCGTTTTCAAATTTGGTGAATTGGCCGAAGAAGGTCAGAAAAACCTTGCCGGTGGGTCCGTTGCGGTGTTTGCCGATGATACATTCGGCCAGTCCTTTGAACTGGGTTTCGGCGTTGTAGTATTCGTCGCGGTACATGAACATAATCAGGTCGGCATCCTGTTCGATGGCGCCGGATTCGCGCAGGTCGGACATCATCGGGCGTTTGTCGGTACGCTGTTCCACCGTGCGGCTCAGTTGCGACAGGGCGATGACGGGAACTTGCAGCTCTTTGGCCAAGGCTTTGAGCGAACGGGAGATTTCACCCAATTCGGAGGCGCGGTTGTTGGAGCGGCCAGAACCCGCCATCAGTTGCAGGTAGTCGATGACAATCAGCCCGAGTTTGCCTCCGAACTGTCTGGCCAGCCGGCGCGCCCGCGCCCGAAGTTCGAGCGCGGTCAGGCCGGGGGTTTCGTCGATAAACATCGGAGCGTCGGACAGCTTGACCACCGCTTCGTTCAGACGGCCCCAATGTTCGTCTTGCAGACGCCCTGTTTTCAAAACGTGCTGATCGAGCCTGCCGACCGAGCCGAGCATACGCATGACCAACTGTGCGCCGCCCATCTCCATTGAAAATACGGCAACGGGCAATTTGCTTTCTACGGCAACATATTCTGCAATATTGATGGAAAACGCGGTTTTGCCCATAGACGGGCGGCCTGCGACGATGATTAAATCACCGGGCTGCAGGCCGGAGGTTTTTTTGTCGAGATCGATGAAACCGGTAGCAATGCCGGTAACTTCGTCGGGGTTGTCGCGCGAATAGAGCATGTCGATGCGTTCGACCACTTCTTTCAACAGTGCGGGCATTTCGAGGAAGCCTTGTTTGGATTTCGCCGTGCTTTCGGCAATCTGGAAGACTTTGTTTTCGGCTTCGTCCAAAAGCTGGCCTGCGTCGCGCCCCTGCGGATTGTAGGCGCTGCGGGCGATTTCGGTACCAACTTCGGCAAGTTGGCGCATGATCGAGCGTTCGCGCACGATTTCTGCGTAACGGCGGATATTGGCGGCGGAAGGGGTGTTTTGTGCCAGTGAAATCAGGTAGTTGAACCCGCCTGCGGCTTCCAGCTCTTCATTGCGTTCCAAGGCTTCTTGAACGGTGATGACATCGGCCGGACGGCTTTCGTTAATCAGGGTTGCGATAACGCGGAAAATCAGGCGGTGTTCGTGGCGGTAGAAATCTTCCCCGTTGACGATGTCGGCGATTCTGTCCCATGCCGCATTTTCAAGCAGCAAACCGCCCAACACGGACTGCTCGGCCTCCATCGAGTGCGGCGGCAGCGATAGGGCGCTGACTTCGCGGTCTTCAGACGGCATATCGTTATAGTCGGTCATGGGAGTGTGTCCTGAAACGGTGAGAAACGGTTTGTTATTATAGCGCAGAGGATGCCGGATAGGGACTGGGTATGCGGCGACAAAAAAGGCCGTCTGAAAATTTTTCAGACGGCCTTTCCGGTATCGGCAAACCTTTGATTTTCCGATTACGGTGCATCCCGTTCTTCAACGATGTTGCCGTCGGCGTCAACCGTGATGTAGCGGGTATGGGCGGGGGCGGTTTGTGTGGGGGTATACGGCGGAGGCGATACCTGTTGTGTTTCGGGTTGCTGCGCTTTTTCCTGTTTTTTCTTGTCTTTTTTCTTTTTGTCGTCGCCGTCGGGGATGGCGGCGTTAATCACGGCACCGGTGCCTTTTACGGCCAGTTTGCCGGCGGTAACGACCGTGGTTGCGGCCAAATCGACTGCGGCGCCGACGACGCAGCCGCTCAGAATGAGGCAGGCGGCTAAGGGGGTAAGGTTTTTCAGCTTCATCAGTGGCCGCACCCGCAATGACCGTCGTGTCCGTGTCCGCTGCAACCCGCAGCAGTTTCGCGCCATGAATCGTCGTCGCCGTCAAATTCTTCCACTTCGTCGAACCCGCCGTTTTCTACCAATGCAACCAGTTCCGCTAGATTCTGCGCGCCTTCGACCCATAAGCAAGGGGTGCCGGGCGGGGTGTCGGGAGCGAGCAGGGCGGCGATACCGTCGTGCCATGCGAGCCAGTAACCGTTGGCGGTTTGCACAAACGCGGAATCGCGATGGATGGTTTCACCGTTGGTGCCGGCCAGCATCCGTTCGGCGATTTCGGGTTGGAAGGGAAGGATTTGCATGATGGATTCCTTGGATGGAGTCAGGCGCCATTGTAATAGGCCGTCTGAAAATCAGGAACATCATTTTATCAGAACAGGCCGTCTGAAAACCCTGCCATGCCGTGTTTCAGACGGCCTTTTGCTATAATCTTCCTTTTCCCCGAACCGAAAACAGGCGGCAATATGGAAGTCAT
>ERZ773010.143-NODE-143-length-54426-cov-11.072502_pt1 | contig 54426 bp, 30 predicted proteins | sample MGYA00580842_ERZ773010 | MGnify/ENA primary metagenome ERZ773010 (study PRJEB29015, sample SAMEA2737982) | human oral metagenome | biome: human oral; feature: human-associated habitat; material: dental | place: China | collected 2107 ... | reverse complement strand
AAAGAAAAGGAATCCTCACCCCGTCCCTCTCCCAAGGAGAGGGGGAATGTAGCGATAGTAAAGAGGAATGTAGTGACCGAAAAGGGGGAATGTGGAGACGGAAAGGGAATCCTCACCTCGTTCACATACTCTCCTATTCGGAGACTTCTCCCAAGGAGAGGGGGAATGTAGCGACGGAAAGGAGAAGGGATAATTAGAGAATTAGCAAATTTGGAAATGAGAAAATGGGGAGGTGCGAGCCGCACGGGCAGTTAAATTAGGAAATTTGGAAATGAGAAAATGGGGAGGTGCGAGCCACACGGGCAGTTAAATTAGGAAATTTGGAAATAAGAAAATGGGGTGGTGTGGGGCCTTAGGACATAGGCAATAGGGGGGAGTGTGACGGAAAATCAAAAGAAACCTCCCCCTAGCCCCCTCAATGAGGGGGAATGTAGCGACGGAAAGGAGAAGGGATAATTAGAGAATTGGCAAATTGGGAAATGAGAAAATGGGGGGGGGAGTGTGATAGAAAAGAGAATTAGCAAATTAGAAAATTTGGAGATTAGTGAATTTTTGGGAGGAGTTTAGAGGGAATGTGCTGCAAAAAGAGGATTAGAAAATTTGGAAATTAGTTGGAGAGACTCAGAAAGACTTCTCTCTTTATTCACTTATTCGGCTACTACGGATAGCTCTCAGAGAGTATAGGTGAGTGATTTTCAACTTTGCCAAAGATCGTAGTACGACGGGTGAATAGAAATTTTGGCAAAGTGTAGGACTCATTGGATAAGCATTGAACTATATAGATTGGATAGACATTAAACGAAGATGAATTTGAGATAGAATACATAATATAAATAAGGTGATAAAAGTTTTTGTGTAAAAACTTCCAATTATCTGTGTAAAGGAGGTGAAAAAAGAGGGTGTTTTTTACCAAAATAGCGTCTTGGAAATGTTAAATTTTTGTATACAAAAAGTTAAAATATAGCTAAAAAATAGCGGACTAAAAGGGTAGATTGTTTTTCTTTTTCACAGTTGTATGTAATTAATAATGTTATAGTTGTGTAAGGTTTTTCCGTTGGAAGAGCAGGGTGGGGAAGGGGTAGAAGAGCAACTTTTGTTTTAACATTCGCAATAAAAGAGTTTTGCTGTTTCGAGAAAAATATATACTTTTGTGCATTAAAGTATAGTGATACTATTGTTTCAAAATAGCATATATAGCATTATGAGAAAGTTTTTTCTAACAATTGTTTTTATAGTAATGACGGTCTTCGGGCTTTCGGCTCAAACACCGCTGAACTTAAACAACTTTAATGTTTCCACAACACCAGGGCAATGTGCCTCAGATGGGAAGATTAAGGTAACACTTCCTACTACTATGGGGCCTGTAGGTACCAAGTTGCAGGTAAAACTCGATGTACCTGGTGACCCGAGCGGTCGTACCTGGCCTATGGAAATAGGAGTGACGGGTAAAAATGAACACGAGTTTACTACGCTTAAAGCGGGTACGTATACTGTTACAATGGTGAATGTAGCTAATAACCAGAAATCTACTTTACCTAAAGTGGTAACGGTTACTTCTTCGTACGTACCACCAACTTTTAAAAGTTTTAAATCGGTACCGCCGTCTTGTACAGGGAATGGTAATGACGGTAGCGTGGTTTTCAGTATACAGAAAGGAGCTAAGGGACCTTTTAAAGTGCGCCTTACCAAAGGGGGTACTGAGCTGTATAATGCCACTCATAATGCTGTTGCGGGGCAAGACTTGGAAATCACTATTCAAGGAACTGATGCTAAACCAATTACTACGGGAAGTGGTTATGAGCTTACCGTAGAAGATACAATGAATGGAACTCCGAATTGTGGGGAAACCAATAAAACTACTTTTTCAGTAGCGGCTTCTTCATTGAATATTGACTGTATGGAGTTTGAACTCGACAATGAGAATTCAGGCATACGCGTAGGAGCTGATTGTAAGTTTAATTTTTCATTTCGTATAAAACGAAAAGACAATGTAGGTATACAACAAAGTTTAGAGAATGAAATTAAAGGGAAACCCGGCACTGCTGTTATAAAACACTATGACTCAGCAGGGCATTATATCAATAGTTATGATATTACCTCTTCTTATCGCACAGGGGCTCGCCCACAAAAATCCAGTGCTTATTCTTTTATTACCAATGATATAGCTGGAGTACATTTTCAAGAAGGAGATATTATTGAACTGATTATTAAGTTAGGGAAAACACCTATAGTTAAGAAGTTCAAACTTGATAAGGACTTAGTAAATGTTCTAAGAAACAAATTGAACTCTACGACCTCAAGGGATCCATTTATATATATGGACAGATCAGGTTCGACAGCGATAGCAGCAGTGAACCGTTCAGACCTAAACGCTGACCCTGCTAATCCTTGCCCCAGTGGTTCTTCAGCTAAATATCTGTACGTAGAGGCTAATTGGAAAAAAATAGAATTGCCTAACCCAGATGATGCTTCTGATAAGATGTATTTTGGGTTCTATAACTGGCAGAACTTTACTCCAGCAGACTGGGTAAAAAATCCATCAGCACCAGGAGCCAAAGGATTTTACTTTGAAATATATAAATATATAGGTGCAAGCGACCCCAGTTGGAATGCTACCTATACACAGTCAGAAATAAGCGACCCTACTAAATGGAAACCTCTTATACCAGGAACTGACTATACTTGGATAAACAACAACGGTAGTTTGTATGCTGATTTAACTTTGCAAGCTGATGGCTACTATAAGGTGAAGTTTAAAACTGTAGGGATTACTCAGTGTTATGAGCCGGAGCGTATTGTGAATATGGCTCCTCTGCCTAATAAGATAGGTGAGCGTTTTGACGGGATAGAAATTAATAGAGGGATATTTAAAGGTACTGTATCTATACGCAAATGGGTAGCAGGAAACCAATTTAATTACCCTATCACTGTGACTGTTGATTATTTAGACGATGGGCACAGTGGTACTACTCGTACATTTGACTTCCAAACCGCTTTACCTTTTGAACCACTACACAAAGTAACGTATACTTTCCCTATGGTAAAAGAGGTGAGAAACCCTGATACTGCTAATGAAACGTATCGTTTTGAGTTTGGAGACCTTCCACAAGGTAGATATAATATTACTATTAAAGACCGTTGTGGCAATGAAGCTACCAAAGAACTCAACTTAGACACCCCAATGCAGTATGACAAAGATGAGGTGAAAGTAGAGCAAGGATGTGTGGGAGCAGCAAAGATTTCGTATGAAATAGAGGCGGCTCCTGTAGGGACACTTCGTTACGCACAATATACTTTATTAAAAAAGACTGCTACAGGCTATGACCAAGTAGTAGGGAGAAGTAACGACCGTTCACACACCTTTAATAACTTATCAGCAGGAGAGTATCTGTTACAGTCTACTTATTTCTATTACGCACGTATAAAACAACTATGGAGTGTAGGAGAAGCTTCACAGAGAGAAGAACGCTTTACGGATCCAGCTGATTGTCTGAATTTGTATAGTGTAATACCTTCTTCTGACACTCATAAACCTTCTGACCCAGTGAATGATGGTACAGGAGCTTTTCACGTCAGTCGTGTGTACTTAACCGTGAGCCCTACGGGAGAACTCAAACGCGATGTGGTAGGTACTTCGTGTAGTGCGGCATCGGGAACAGGACTTATAGCGGTGAACGTTACAAATCCTGAGTATATCCGTTATCCATTACAATTCAGTATTAAGAATACGGTTACAGGAGTAGAAACTAAATCGCCAGTATTTGGAGCTACTTCTACCGCTACGGGGTACGTATTTAAGAACGTACCGGACGGTACTTATGCTGTGACCACTTCTCACGCTTGTGGTGATTACCCTGATTCGGCTTTGGTAGCGGCAAATAACTATACTTCACCAGGAGTTACTTATGTGGCAAGAAGCACGAACCCTTGTAATGGTGACGTGGTAGACCTTACCTTTGGTGGTTCGGCGCAACTCTTCAATATAGATTGGTTCCGTATAGAAGCTAATGCCACTGAAACTTTCTTGGGTAGTGAACAAACTATTAGTGATACGGTAACACGCAATACCCAGTATGTGGTGCGTTACAGTTTGAAAGACCTCGGGTTGTGTACTACTAACTCGGGCAGTCATACTATCACTGTAAACTTTGCTCCTGACGCCATACCTCCTGTGATTACAGGTTGCCCATCGCAAAATATTGAAGTAACTGCGGTAGCTAACCAATGTTACGGAATAGCACATTGGGGAGTGGTAACGGCAACCGATAACTGCCGTATAGGTTCTTGGAGTCAGACTCACCAAAGTGGAGAGCGTTTCCCGATAGGAACGACCTCGGTAACCTATGTGTTTAAGGATACCTCAGGTAATGCAGCTACTTGTACCTTTAACGTGGTAGTAAAATCGCGCGCTGTAGATATGGAGGTTATCAATGATTTTGTAGATGGTACAGGAGCTCCTATCAACCGCGATTTATCACTTACTGAGAACTTCAACTATCGCATTACTTATAGAAATAAAGGAACTGCAGGGGTAGTATCGTCGACCTTGGAGGTTACTTTGCCTAATCACCCTAACATTACCATAGGTACTCCTGATGTTACGGGGGCTTCCCTTACTATCTTCAAGCCTACCTTTACTAAATCGGGTAATGTGATTACTTTTACACTGCCTAAGCAAACACTTACAGCAGGGGGTAATGTGCGTACCATACTTATTCCTATTTCATTAAAAGGAGAGTGTTCAGTAATCGGTAAGCCTTGTATGAATGTGTTGCAAGCTACTTACTCTTTAACTTACTCAGGAGGAATGGCAGCTTGTACTATTCCTGAACAAACTAGCACAGGCTCTAAAACTATTGCGATATCTACGCAAGAGTGTTCACGTACTGAGATTGCTTGTTCTGGCATAAATACACGACTTACTGCTATTGATGGTTTTACTGCTTATAATTGGTATAAGAACGGTACACAGATACCAAACCCGTTAAACCATAACTATATAGAGGTAAGCGACCCTGCTACTTATAGAGTAGATAAATTGATGAAATGTGGTAATGTAACCTACACTACCAGTGAAGAAATAAAATTTGTATCCAGCAATAACCTACCAGACCCTATCAGACCTCAAGCTAACGGAGGCGATGTGTGTGCGGGTAACAACTTATGGGTAAGTCACTTTATATTGTGTAATCAGCCTTCACGTAATATAGTGGTGAACTTCCGCGATAGCAATATAATGTGGCAAAAGCTAAAAGCAGGCTCTTCGCCATCAAGCTTGAACTGTCCGAACTTAGATGATAGCGCTTGGGAAGATGTACATAGCAACAATACTTTTGTTGCCAACGCACAAGGTCATTTCCGTTTGCGTGTGTCAGACAAGAATAACAACTGTGAGAAATACTTCTATTTTGATGTATTTACCAATTCACTTTCAGGTGAAATAATAGACTTTGCCAATGTAACTAGCTATCAGCAAGGTTTCATTACTATACGTATGGCTACGGCAGGTCTTGCTTATAAATATGTGTTGAAAAACTCAGCAGGTAATGTAGTGAACCAAAACGGACAAGCTTTTGTGACTACTACTAATTCAGAATATCGAGTACCTATAACCATAGCCCCTGATACTTATACTGTTGAGGTTACTTCAACCGCTTTGCCAAGCACTTGTAAGGCAACTTTTATACAAAAAATAGAAAAACAAACTACTCTTACAGCCAAAGTAACTCCTAAGGCTTGGAAGAACTGTAACTCACTTACTACCCGTTTTGAAGCCGATGGAGGTAAGAATCCTTATCAGTTTGCTATTTGGAGTATTGACGGCGTGGTACAAAACGGCTATACTGATTACTCCGATGTACCTGCTTCAGCTTTCATAGCTACCATACCTGCCGGTAGTAGCTTTGTAGAGCGTGATATACATATAGACCAACCTGGTAGATATGTGTTCATTGCCAAAGATGCCAACTCAGCTTATGCTCTTACTGCCCCTGTGGATATTTATCCAGAAGGACTCTTAGGCTATACAATCAAAACTCGCGATATCTTGTGTGGTTTTGCTAATAATTCCGGACAGGTGTCTATTACTTATAATACACAGCAAAACGTGAAGTCTACCCTTTACAAGTTAGACGACACAGGAGCACGAGTACAAAATATGGGTACCAACTCTACAGGTTTCTTCAATAACTTGGAAGCTGGTAAGTATGAATTGGAAATAAAAATACAGTTATCTACTACCAACATATGTACTTATAGGAACCGCAATATTGTAATTAATGATGTAGAAAGCACTTTGCGTGCTTATGCAGGAGTGGCTGAGGATATCTCTTGTGATACTTCAAGTCCTACCAAAGAGTATATAGTGCATATTAACAATGTGTCGGGAGGTACTGGTACAGGTTATGAGTTTAGTACTAATAACGTATCGTTTACTACTGTGCCTATTTTGCGTGTAGGCTCTACAGCAAGTGTGGTATATGTACGCGATAGTAATAAATGTACTCTTGAAATACCTATTACCATAAAACCAATAGTACCTGCTACCGTAAGTGCTTCTACTGTTACTTATGACTGTGAGGGTAAAGGTACCTTTACGGTAACTACTAACCCAGCAGGTAACTACGAATACGACATTGTAAAAGATGATGGTACTCTCAGCGAAACACGTACTTCTAATGTCTTTACATTAGACCCAGGTATTTATAGTGTTTATGTGCGGTATACACCGAAGACAGCTACGGGCACAACTCCTAATGTGTTGTTTAAAGAAGACTTTGGTAAAGGTAAGAATACTTGCGACTCCGAGTCGGTATTTATTACTTGTAATGCCAACGGTACTACTTTGGGTGATAACCAGTATATGATTACACGCCAAGTACCTACTACAGGAACTTACTGGGTATCTACACCACCGTCAGACGCTTCAGGAGTAACCGATGGTCGCTATTTAGCAATCAACGGAAGTAGCCCTGATAATGACAATGGTATTGTTTACAAGCGCACGATTAGAGACGTAGTAGCCGGTCAAGAAATGAGTATATCAGTGAACTTGTTCAACTTATTACCTGTTACCTATATAGGTGGTACTAACCCTAACTTGGTAGTACGCTTGTACAATCCTGGTAACCCAGCACAATACGTTGAAAGGTCATTAGGTGAACTTCCTCGTACAGGAGCTTGGCTCAATAAGAAAGTAACCTTTGCAACTACTGATATAACTGCTAATGCTTATATATTTGAGATTAGAAATATAGCAGCTGCTTCTACTGTGGGTAGTGATTTAGCAGTGGACGATATTCTGATTACACAACCTACTAAGATATGCCAAGTGCGTGCTGAAGGTCTTTCAGTGAAGATTGACAATAACAAAGGCTTTAAAGCACGTGGTACTACCTACGACGAAAAATGTGGTAAGAATGACGGTTCTATCTTCTTGACAGTTGATAATCCACCTTCTACATTTGTAGTAGAATATCAAATAGCGGGTACTACTACTTGGACGAGTGTTACCCTTACACAGCTTAACCCTGCTCAAGGGGTGGCTACTCTTACAGGAATTCCAGCAGTAAATAATGGTACGTTATTGGTGCGCAAAGCTAATGAACACAGTTGCCAAGTAGCCTTTAACTATACTATTAACAAGCCTGTACCTTTAACGGTTACGGCTACAGTTACAGCTCCGGTGTCTTGCTTCAATACCTTTGCAACAGTACGCTTTACTGCCGAAGGAGGTGCAAGACCTTATAAAACATTCCGCTTTACTCCTATAACAGGTACTACACCATCAGGCTCACAAGCGGCTGTAAATAACGAAGCTGACTTTAACTTACAGGCAGGTACTTATGTAATTGAAGTAGAGGATAACAATGGTTGTACAATGACGGCTACTCTTGATGTGCCAGCGCCTAAGCCATTGCAAATAGAAGTAGTAGACTTAGAGCCTTGCTTTAAAGGTGGTAATACAGGTCGTTTGCAAGTGAAGGTAATAAATGGCAATGGTAGCTATCAGTTTAGTAAAGACGGAGGCGCAACTTTTGAGTCCAGTGCTACGAACTTTATCATTTACGAAAACCTATCGGTTGGTCTTTATAACTTTGAAGTAAAAGATGGTGCCGATTGTCGTACAAGCACTTCTTATACTATAGACAACCCATTGCGTATGCAAGTAATCTCTAAAGCAGCTTTAACTTGTGTGCCTAATAGTGAAGCCGAGTATGATATTACTTACTCTGGTGGTAAAGCAGGGGGTGCTCGTCAGTTCTTGTGGAGCAATTCGCCTACTGCCAACTTTACAGTAGCAGCCCCAACAGGTATTGCTATTAGCCAGTCTGGTAATACTTATACTTTCAAAACTAAGATACCAGGTGATTACTACTTTAAGATACGTTACCAAATGACTAATGGTGACTATTGCGAAGTGATTTCACCTAAACAAGAAATCAAGAAAGATGCTCCTGCTTTTGTAGTTACGCCTACTGTTGAAGGTATTAACTGCGCAGGTGTTAATTCAGGTAAGATACTCTTCAATAATGCCAACATTTCAGGAGGAGTAGCTCCTTATACTATAGAGTTTAATAATGGTCTTACCACCGTTACACGTCCAGTAGGTGATATTACAGGATTAGCAAAAGGAATCTATACTCTTACAATTGTAGATGCTTCAAACTGTAAATCCGACCCATTAGGTCTTACTGTTACCGAAGTACCTGCAATGGTAGTCTCTGTTACCCATACTGATCTTGAGTGCTCTACTACGGGTACTCAGAAAGCTCAGGCAAGCGCTTGGGTGAATAAAGGAGGTACTGCACCATTCACTGTTACTTTAAATAAGAACGGCGTGGTGAATGCTACTCGTACTAATGTAGCTACTGGTTCAAGAGAAACCTTTATAAACTTAGACATTGGTAACTACCAAATAGTGGTAGAAGATGCTAAGTCTTGTAAGTATACTTATGACTTTGTCGTAAAATCCGATGCTAATGGCTTAGACGCACGAGGTACAGCCACCATAGGTTGTATAGCCAACTCCGGTGAAATAGCTATCTCAGTATACGATAAGTCAGGTGGAACTATCGGTGCTAACCAATACATCGCTGTATATCGTGAAGGTATTACTCCTCCTTATGGAGCCACTACCAGTGTACAAGAAACAACTAATAACCCTCTTGGTGGTACCGATACTTGGTTCCACGGTGGTGCTGTGGTACCTACTCTCTTGTCCGATGGTAGTGTTAAAAACGCCTCTACTTACACCTTTACAGGTGTTACACCAGGGGTAACCTATACCTTTATCGTGTACGATGCAAGTAGTAAGTGTACCTTTATCAAGGAAGCTAATATACCTGTACCTACACAATCGCACTTGGAAGCTACTATCACAGGTGTTGCTTCTACTACTTGTGCCGATGCCAATGACGGTAAGGTGTTCGTTCGCTTGAAGAACTGGACAAATCCAAATGTTACCTATCAAGTATTCCGTTATACACCTACTTATCCGTCATTAGGAACTGCTGTAGCTAGTGGTCCTGTTACGCCACCATTAACAGCAACTCCAGCAGTGGGTCAAGATGTAGTAATAGAAAATGTTCCAGCAGGTAGATATTTTGTCCTCTTTACTGAGGGTGGTACTAACTGTACACAAGGTACTACCAACTTTACCATAGGTAAGTCAGCGTCTTTATTGACAATGACTGCTACGGTTACCCGTAAGGCAAACTGTCAAGCACCGCAACCACAAGGTCTCGGTAAGATAGTAGTAGATGCCACAGGTGGTACAGCCCCTTATCAGTATTACTATCACAATACAACCATATCAGCAGCACCTACCGGTACTGCCTTAGATAATGCTCTCACTACTTCTACTGATAACGAATCAAAAGACGTAGAAGCAGGTGTTTGGAAAGTATTTGTCAGAGATACTTCTGGCTGTTTGAGAGAAAACACAGTTACCGTAACCGTCGATTCTCAACCTTCTGTTGCTTCAATTACTGTCGATGACGCTTGTAGCGATAATACCGATTATCCTATTAGAGTGAAATTTAACAGCATAGGTATTGGTCAACATCAATACAAGATAGACGGTATTGTGAACTGGCAAAACATAACAGTAGCTACTGAAACTGTTTTACCAATACGCTTAGCACCAAATCCAAATCCGTACACCATCTCATTTAAAGATGCTAATGGTTGCGAAACTAGTACTACATTTAGAGTACACGAGATGATTAAGTTTGATGCAAGTCACTTACCATTATTGCCTTGTGGTGCTACTAATACAGTAACTATCAATGTAACTAATATCACAGGTGGTTCAGGTACTTATAAGTTTAGTCTCTACCGTGTGATTAACAAAGGTACTGCCAACGAACGTGCTGTACCAGTGGTTACAGGGGCTAATGTTACAGGTAATGCACACAGTGTAATAACCAATGGTGGTATAGGTAGCTATCTCATCAATATCTATGATGCAGCTACTTGGGGTACTCCTGCCGAATGTGCTAAGTCGTTAGACTTCGTAGTAAGACCTCCTGAAATACCTAGACTCGAAGTCCTTTCGGTTACTACACCTACTTGTTATGCCGAAACTGCTACCGTACGTATAAAAGCAAACCCTGTTGATGGTATTCCATATACCTTCACAATCACCGATAATGCAGGGGTAGCAGTACCAGGTGTTACTCAGGTTCTAAATGGTAATTATGTAACCTTTAATAACGTACCATCAGGTGCAGCCATCTTAGGTGGTGCTACTTACCGTATTACAGCTGTAAGTGCACAAGTTTGTTCATCAACCATTGAAGTAACGGTTACCTCTCCTGATGTAATCTCAACTACCAATGCCCTTAGCAAAAAAGAGTACACTTGCGATGCTGATACAGGTGAAGTTACTAATCCACAATTGCATTTCGATTTGAATAATGTAACAGGTGGTACTGAGTCTTATACACGTATTGAATACCGAGAGCTTGCCTCAGGCACCTTGCTCTATCAACAGCAAGTAACTCCGGGAGTAACCTCTTATAGCTACACCTTACCAAGCTATTTAACTAGCGCTAATAGTTATTATGCACAGGTGTACGATACCAATGGTTGTAGTGCAACTACTACCGCAGTGACTATTTCACCTACACTTATGATGAGCAGTCTTACCGCTACTCAGTTACAAGCGAAAACTTGTAATGTAGATGAAAACATCTCTGTAACCCTCAGCACTACCACCGTATACAGTGGCGAACCTATCGAGTACTCAGTGAGCAAAGTAGGTTGGGGTACTATTACCGTAATACCTCCAGTAACGCTTAACTCACTCACTTATACATTCACCCTTACTGAACCTTACGCTTATGTGATAAGAGCTAAGAATATGATTACGGGTTGTGAGGTAAGTACCAACTATACCGTGCTCGATCCTAACACCTTGTTGTTAGAAGCTAAGAACCCACAAAGGGTAACTTGCTACGGCGGTACAGGTTCTATTACCTTAGAACTTACCGACACCCGTCTTTCTGACGGCGACCAAGTGGCTAACGGATTTAGCTATACAATCTATCCATTGCCAGTAGGTACTCCTATTACGGGTAACTCTCCAGGTGCTACCATAGCACACGCGGGCTTGCCAGCAAGCAAGTACAGGGTAGAAGCTATCTCTGCTATTTCAGGTTGTAAAGCCGAAACTACCTTCGAGATAGTACAAGCCGAAGCTCCTATAACTGCTTTTGCTAAGGAAACGCACAGCGTAACTTGCGATAACAACCTTGGTGAGATACTTGTAACCGTATCAGGTGGTTGGGCTCCTTATACGGTCAATATCCAAGGCGGTGCTATTACAGGTCGGAAAATTATAGCTCTCAATGGCGATAGTGCCTTGTTCACAGGCTTAGTATCTACCGGTACTCCTGGTGGTGTAGTAACCTACACCGTTACCGTTACCGATGCGTGGGGCTGTTCAGTAGTTTCAGGTACTACACAAGTAGGCTTGAAATCACCCGACCCAATTACCGCTACCGTTTCTGTAACTCGTGATGTTACCTGTCAAGGCGACCACGATGGTGAAATTACTATCGACCCAGCAAGCGTTAGAGGTGGCTCAGGTAGTTACTACTATACCATTGTAGATTCTAACTTTAATGCCAATACTCAAACAGGTACTACCTTTAGCAACTTGCTCCCTGGTATGTACACCGTTGAAATTTGGGATACTTGGGGTTGTAACCTCATCGTTCGACAATTGGAAGTAAAAGAACCTAAGCCTATCGTAGTGAATGTAACCGATTCTAACTTGCTCGTATGCCACAAAGGTAACGACGCTTGGATAGAGTTCACCGTTGATGGCGGTCGTCCTAACTACGACATCGCTATAATGAAAGAAGGCTCTAACGTTCCTGCACATACCGATTATGCTACCTCATCAGCAACCGTAATCCGCGCTTCTAACTTAACCGAAGGCAATTACGAGATTGTAGTAACCGATAGCGTAAGCAGTACAACCAACGGCTGTGTGATGTCGCCTACTTATAAGTTCAGCGTTTACTCAGCTCCCGACCTCGACCCAACTACCGAGCAAGGCTTCAGTTGTGATAATAACGACTTCACAACCTGGATAGAAGTACGCTTCAAAGACGAAGTAGATTTCAATAAGATAACCTACAAACTCAACGGAGCTACTACACCACAAACCTTCTCGCGTAACAACGGTGTGAATGTCGGCTATATCGACCAGAACAGGTTTAATATGAGTATAGCAACTCAAACCTTAGAGATTATCTATACCGATGTCCATTCAGTTACCGGAGCTATTAAACAATGTACTCAAATGGCTACCAAATCAGTAACTGTGGTAGAGTATCGCCAGTTGAACAATATCGTGAAATCACCTACTACCGTTATCAATACACTACAAGTAGAAGGTGTAAACGGTGTGAAACCTTATCGTTATGAGTTCAATGGCGAAGATTACGATACCAATAACGTCTACGAATTGAGAATGAACGATCGTGAGTACACCGATCCAGTGAGCGGTAAGAAACTCAAAATAGTAGATGTAGTAGTACACGATGCAGCAGGCTGTACGTTCTCCAAAACGTTCTATGAAGAATACTTCGATGTATTCATACCGAACTTCTTTACTCCTGACGGCGATGGCAACTACGATACGTGGGCACCACGCAGGGTAGATAAGTATCCGTTCATCCGTACTACTATTTACGACCGCTACGGTCGTCGCCTCAAAACGCTTAGAGCAGGCGAAGAATGGGACGGTAAGTACGACGGTAGAGATATGCCAACAGGCGACTATTGGTACCTCGTAGAACTCAGCGACGAACACGATACTCGTACCTTCAACGGTAACTTTACACTATATCGTTAAGATTTGTTTGCTTTATAGGTTATACATTAATTAATATTTATTTTAAAAGGGCTACCCGTTAAGGGTAGCCCTTTTTCATTTCTTAAAAACTTTATTGCTATCCCAATTATAATGGTCATTGTATTTTCCTTCACTTTATTTATTATCTTTTGTCTTTTATTTTTATCTTATACACTCCCCATTTGCTAATTTCCTCATTTGCTAATTTCCTCACTTCTGGTATTATTGGCTTATTTTGGTATTATCAGTTTTATCCCCTATCTTATGCATCATAATTAACGTCAGTTACAATTTATTCATTACTGTTCCGTAAAATTTTTCAGCTTTAGCTCAGTAATCCGTAAAATCTACGCCAGACTTCCAGGCTTGCTACCTATTTGTTTGATTATTTTAAGATTTGTAAGATTTCTGTAGCGTAAGCTACACTTTTTTCTTACACCAATCTCACATTAACTTAAAACACTATAAACTCAATTAATGTTCGATTATAATTTAATTAATCGTTATTGTAGAGCCACTGTAGAGCCACTGTAGAGCCACTGTAGAGCCACTGTAGAGCCACTGTAGTTCCGTGTACATCACATTTGTCAATTGTCAATTATCAATTGTCAATTGAAAGACTTTTACCTATTTGTTTGATTTTCTTTAAAGAAAACCTCGTACGTTTAACCTATACTTCTCTTATTAAACAATAATTTTACTCTAATAAAATTCTTATAAAGTTACCTGATTGTCAGATGTTTAAATATAAAATGTTACAAATAACACAAAATAATAGATAATATTATCTCTAAAAGCTTGTTTTGTATTGTAAAAATACCTATTTTTGTAGCGAAATTTAATTAAATGTATTTAGCAATGAAAACTAGACTAATGATGTTAGCTTTAGCAGTGTTGACTTCAGCAACTTTGTTCAGCTGCAAAAAAGACGATAAAGAGGGAGACTCTAATATCATATTAGAGAAAACGGCTGTCACCCTTAACTTAGGAGGGCAAACAACCGTGAAAGTAACTGCCCCCGACGGTATCCTAAAGCCCGAATCTGAAGATGTAGACGTGGCTATCGCTAATATGGGAAAAGATATTAATGTTATTATTTCTAGCAAAAAAGTAGGCGGTAAAGTAGGCGAAACCCGTGTGAAAATAGAAAGTAAAACTGGTGGAGTTGCCTATATCAATGTAACTGTAAAAGACGAAATGAAAACAGATAGAGGTATAGCCGTTTTGGGTAAAACCGTATTTGTTGATAGAGGCGTAGAAGTAGAAGTTACCAATTTGCTAAAAAAATACAATGGTACTATAGATAAAGTAAATATAAACTCTACATCTACCGCTTTGGCACAAGTACGCAAAGATGGAAATAGATTTTTTGTAAAAGGAATAGGCGAAGGGCAAACTGGTGAAGTATATTTCGAAGATACCGCAGGTGAGAACGACAAGAAGAAGGGATTCCCTAAAGGAAGTTTTATCGTACACGTACGAGCTCCTTTCCTTGCAATACAAAGCGGTGAAGTAGGAGTAGGGCAAACCAAACGTATTGATTTAGCCAATATCTATAACAATGCCTTTACTTTCGAAGGTGTAAATAATGATATTGCCTCTGTTGAGTATGCAAGAGAATTAGACGGTGTAGGAAAAGAACTTTCTAATGGTAATTTTACAGGTATAAAAGTAACAGGTAAAAAAGAAGGTACTTTTACATTAAAACTCACTAATAGCGATGGTGATAACGGTAAAGGTCGTGAACTTAGCCTAACTATTATAGTAAGCAAAGTAGATACCTCTAACTTTATTATCGAAGGAGATGTACTTAAAGGCGTGAAAGCCGGAGTAACACTCACAGGAGCAGTTATAATCCCTGCAAATGTGAAGAAAATAGCTACAGAAGCCTTTAAGAACCAAAGCGTAATGGAAAGTATCAACTTAAATAATGTAGAAGAAATAGAATTAGATGCCTTTTTAGGTGCTATCAACTTGGCTAAGGTCGAGATGCCTAACGTTAAAATTATAGGACAACGAGCTTTTAATGTTACAACAAAATTGAAAGAGATAGATCTTCCTGCTACTTTACAAAAAATTAAAACTTCAGCATTTGCAGGTTCTGGACTTGTAAAAGTAACTTGTAGAGCTATAACACCTCCTGAATGTGATAGAACTGTTTTTGCAAGAATTAATTCTTCACCTAAACTTGTGTTATATGTACCTGCTAGTAGCGTACAAACTTATAAAACGCAATGGCGTGATGTCTTATCACCATATTTTGGAGGATTAATGAAAAACGATTATACACCATATCCTATCCCATAAGAATTAAATATTTAAAATAATAATTATAAAAAAAACCGTTATAAGTTGCAATACTTATAACGGTTTTTTATGTGTAATCTTTCAAGCACTCCAATTCTGGAATCAATTGCCCGCCGTGCTACTACTTTCTGAGGCATAGTTTCACTCTTTTTAGTTTAAAGTGCCTGCCGTGCTACGGCCGGCTTAAATAAAAAGAGGCTTCTAACCCCTTAGAAGCCTCTTGAATTTAATAATAAAAAAGAAAACTTAAAAATAAAAATTATGAAAAAAACTTTTTGTTTACAATTACATTCTTGTTTTTATACACAACTTGTAGTTTGTTTATTTCTTTGTTGTTGGTTATGAAAAAGTCTCTTATCTTTTTTGATGGCACAAAGATACGTTAAAAAATGTAACTACCAAAAAATATTCAAAAAAATATGCAAAAAAATATAACTATTGTCGCTGAAATTCTTATTTTACTGTTAATAATTACACACTAAATCTTTAAAAACACTGCGTTTTATCTGTTAAAAAATCGTTTTTAACAGATAAAACGCAAAGAAAATGTTAAAATCCCGAGAATAACGCAATGAATGTTAAAATTTTACTTTTGCCATTTTAAGACAATATTATCTTCTTTAAAATGTCCAAAATCCTTATAAAAAAGCTATTGTGCTACCCTTTCCTTTATTCATTTTAGAACGATAAAAGGATTCAAACATTTTCTTAATGTTAAAATAAAGGTCTTAAATATTTGTTAATGTAAAAGGAATGTTAAAAGCGGAAACTACCTTATTTCTAAGGTATAGTATTTGTATAATAAATAAAAAAGATATAATACACTTTTATTATCCGGATACTTTTCGTACCTTTGCCCTCTCAAATTAAATCATTATGAGTATAACAACAAACAAAACCATTGGCGAAATCGTAGCCGACGATTTTCGCACTGCCGCTATATTTAAAAAACACGGTATTGATTTTTGCTGCAAAGGCGGTCGTACTATCGACGAAGCCTGTGAGAAAAAAGGAGTAGAGAAAAACGCGCTTATTAGCGAGTTGGAAGCGCTCCCCAAAGGCAATAGCAACGACGTCGATGTACGCGATTGGCCTCTCGACTTGCTTGCTAACTATATTGTGCGCATTCATCACCAATACGTGCACGACAAAACCCCTATGCTCTTGCAGTTTCTCGATAAGCTGTGTCGTGTGCACGGCGAGCGTCACCCTGAGCTCTTTGAAATCAATCGTATTTTTAATGAGAGTGCTCGTGACCTCGAGTCGCATTTTAAAAAAGAAGAAGGAGTGCTTTTCCCTTTTATCGAAAGCCTCGTAAAAGCACAACAATCAGGGCAACCTCTTGGCGATATACCTTTCGGTACGGTAGAGAACCCTATCGCAATGATGATGCACGAACACAGTGCAGAAGGTGAGCGTTTCGAGGAAATAGTAAAGCTTACCAATAACTATACGCCTCCTGCCGACGCTTGTAATACTTACAAGGTAACGTATCAAATGTTGCAAGAGTTTGAAACCGATTTAAATCGTCATATCCACCTCGAAAACAATATCCTTTTCCCTAAAGCTATTGCTTTGGAAAAACAACTTCGCCAAGCGTAGTTTATTATTAGGATTATCAAAAAAAGAGTTCGGTATTCTTACCGAACTCTTTTTTTATTTCAGTTTTAAGTATTTACCTGTGTAGCTCTTTTTGTTTTTAGCGATTTCTTCGGGCGTGCCTGTCGCTATGAGATTACCTCCCTTAGCACCGCCTTCTAAGCCTAAATCTATCACGTAGTCAGCCGATTTTATCATCTCTACATTGTGCTCTATAATAATTACCGAATGCCCTTTTTCTATAAGAGCTTGCAGCGAGTCTAAGAGCTTGCGAATGTCGTGAAAGTGCAAGCCGGTAGTAGGCTCATCGAAGATGAAAAGCACCTTTTCTTTACTGTCCGATTTCGATAGAAACGACGCTAATTTTATCCGTTGGGCTTCCCCACCCGATAGGGTAGAGGAGGACTGCCCCAGTGTTACATACCCCAAACCTACGTCTTGCAAAGGTTTGAGCTTTTCAGCTATTTTGGTTTGTTTGTGCTTTTGAAAGAAGGCTACTGCATCATCGATAGTAGTGTTCAGCAGGTCATCTATGTTTTTGCCTTCGTACATCACTTCAAGCACTTCTTTTTTGAAGCGTTTGCCTCCACAAGCCTCACAAGTGAGGTGCACATCAGCCATAAATTGCATTTCTATGGTTACTTCACCCTCTCCTTTACATACTTCACAACGACCTCCATCTACGTTGAATGAGAAGTGTTTAGATTGGAAATTCCGCATCTTTGCCAACTTCTGACTTGCAAAGAGGGCGCGAATATCGTCGTAAGCTTTAATATAGGTAATAGGATTTGAACGGGTGGATTTTCCAATAGGGTTTTGGTCTACAAACTCCACACTTTGCAAGTGCTTGTATTTGCCCTCTATCTTCGTAAACTGACCGATTTTCTCTCCGCCTAAATCCAATTCTTTCTGAATAGCAGGATAGAGCAGTTTTTTCACCAAAGTCGATTTTCCACTACCCGATACCCCTGTAACTACCGTGAGCATATCCAAAGGAAAGGTGACATCTATATTTTTAAGGTTGTTCTCGCGACAGCCTACCAAAGTGATGTAGTGAGGCGAAGTGCGTCGCTTTTTGGGTATTTCAATTGTTAAGCGCCCACTGAGGTATTTCCCCGTAAGGGTGTTGGCTTTTAGAAGTTCGTTGTAAGTGCCTGTCGCTACTACTTCGCCACCGTGCGTGCCCGCTTCAGGACCTATATCGATGATGTAGTCAGCAGCTTTCATAATATCCTCGTCGTGCTCCACCACAATCACCGTATTGCCTAAGTCGCGCAAGGATTTTAGTACGCTTATCAGTCGTTCGGTATCGCGCGGGTGCAAACCGATACTGGGCTCATCGAGTATGTACATAGAGCCTACCAAACTACTGCCCAACGAGGTTGCTAAATTAATGCGCTGGCTTTCCCCCCCTGAGAGCGTATTCGATTTTCGGTTGAGCGTTAAGTAACCTAAGCCCACATCGGTGAGGAATTGCAAGCGGTTGTTAATTTCTAAAAGCAATCGTTTGGCTACCTCTTGCTCATAGTCGGTGAGTTTGAGTTCTTTGAAAAAGACTTGTAGTTCTTCAATAGGCAATTCTACCAAGTCCGAAATGCTTTTGCCTGCTATTTTCACGTAGTTAGCCTCTTTACGCAAACGCTTGCCGTGACATTCGTGACAACGCGTTTTTCCGCGATAGCGTGCCAAGAGCACTCGGTTTTGTATTTTGTAACTTTTGTCTTCTAACTCTTTGAAAAAATCGGTGAGTCCTGTGAAATACTTGTTGCCGTCCCAAACTAATTGTTTCTGCTCATCGGTGAGCTCAAACCAAGGCTTGTGTATCGGAAAATCGAACTTATAGGCGTTATTCACCAATTGGTCACGAAACCAACTCATCGTCTCGCCACGCCAAGGATAGATAGCATTTTCGTAGACCGAAAGACCTGTGTTAGGTACGATAAGGTCTTCATCAAGTCCGATAGTATCACCATAACCATCGCATTTTGGGCAAGCCCCATAAGGGTTGTTAAAGCTGAATAAGTGTACGTTAGGCTCTAAAAAAGTGATACCGTCCAACTCAAACCGATTACTGAAATGCGTTTGTACCACTCCGTCCATTTCTTGAATGTAGCATTCACCCTTCCCTTCAAAGAAAGCCGTGTCTACGGCATCGGCAAGGCGGTGCTGAAAGTCTTCGTCGTGACGCACAATCACCCTATCTACTACCAATTGGAAATTGTCGAGATTCTTAGGCAAATTGTCTTCCCCAAGACGGATGATTTCTTCTTTGTATAGAATGCGTGCATAGCCCTGTTGTAATAGGAGTTTGAGCACTTGCTCTACGGTACGGTCTTTTGGGATACTCACAGGGGCTAAAAGCAACAGTTTTGTGCCTTCGGGATACCGCATTACTGCATCTACCACATCGGTAACCGTATGTTTTTTCACCTCTTGTCCCGAAATTGGCGAATACGTCTTCCCGATACGAGCGAAGAGCAGTTTCAAGTAGTCGTACACCTCGGTAGAAGTGCCCACAGTAGAACGTGGGTTCGAGGTGTTTACTTTCTGCTGAATAGCAATGGCAGGGGCAACCCCTATGATGTTGTCTACTTTGGGTTTGTCTAACTTACCCAAAAACTGACGCGCGTACGACGATAGGCTCTCCACATAACGGCGCTGTCCTTCGGCGTAAAGCGTGTCAAACGCCAATGATGATTTACCCGAGCCCGAAAGTCCTGTAATCACTACTAACTTATTACGAGGTATTCCTACGGTTATATTTTTAAGGTTGTGTAATTTCGCACCCTTTATAAGTATCTCTTTGGTTTTCATTTGTTTATTTTAGCAGTTTTATATGCGCTTCTAATTCTTCTATTTCTTTTAAATCTTCTAAGTCAGCTTGCTGAGCATCATATTGTTTCCGTTTCACTTCAAACTCGTCATACACTTTTCTCACTATTGTTTTCATTTGTTCGTTGCTCACAGAGCCATTGCCTTTTAGTACTTTTTTATCGTTGAATTCAATAATCCTATCGATGTTCTCACGCCAGAAATCCATAGTAATGTCTTGTCGGTTTTTAGCTCTTAATTCCGCCGTTTCCAAGAATACCATTACAAAGCGATTTAAGCTATCAATCTCATTATCAGTAAGGTAATTCTTAGCTATGTAAATATCCCCTTTCCTCACAATGTTTCCCTCCCACGAGGTAAGTGCCATATTGTTTTGCGAAGCATCAGCACGACTGACAATCAGTTCAGCAGCCGTTTGACCTGTGATAGCGTATAGAATTTTATTTTGAGTTTGTGCATAAAACATCTGGGTCGCCTTATCGGTTTTATCATAGTCGCTACTGAGCATAAATAAGTCTCTTATTTTTTGGTAGAAGCGTTTTTCCGAAGCTCTAATGTCGCGAATACGGGCGAGTAATTCGTCGAAATAATCAGGTCGCCCATCGGGGTTTTTCAGCCGTTCATCGTCCATCACAAATCCCTTCACCATAAATTCTTTCAAGTACTGGTTTGCCCATTGCCTAAACTGAACTCCTCGCTTACTGCGTACCCTGAATCCAATAGCGAGAATCATATCCAAACTGTAAAAAGTAACTTCATAATTCTTCCCGTCACAGGCAGTTGTTAAGTAATTCTTAATAACTGAATTTGGAGATAATTCATTATCCTTTACTATATTAGATATGTGCATACTGATATTAGGAACAGAGGTGTCAAAAAGGTCAGCAAGCTGATTTTGGTTCAACCACACCGAGCCGTCTTTGGCAAAAAGAGAGATTTTCACCTTACCGTCGTCAGTCTTATAAATGATGATTTTTTGTTGTGTGTTCATTGTTTTATCTATCAAGGGGGCAAAGGTACAAAATAATTAACAAATAGGCTAATAGGAAAAATTCTTACTATAGCAAACATACAAAATTAAAAGTTAATATCATTTCTATATATAATTCTGATTTACAGTATTCTTTTGAAGAATGTCTTTGTAAAATCTAAGCAACTTGTTACTAAAATCCGTGAATTAAATGAATCCCTCCGCTAATGCGTTTCTTGTAGCTTGTGCCTCCGAGCTTCTTCAATTAATTTCCTGTTTCATTTGCTAATTTTCTATCTCCCCGTGTGCTTTGCACGGTCTCCCTTTGAAGATAGCCAGCGATAGAAAGGTATTGTAAGGGGGATATTTATAATCAATAGGTTAATTCAACCCTTGATTGGTATTAGTAACATTCTAAACTCAATCAGTATTCACTTAGTATTCGATTAATCTTTGGTTAGTCTCCGTTGTAGACCCACTGTAGACCCACTGTAGAGCCACTGTAGAGCCACTGTAGACCCACTCTTCGTTCATCTATCCTATAAGCTTTGTATAATTCCCTCCCAAATTAACCATTAACCATTAATCATTAATCATTAATCATTAATCATTAATCATTAGCTAATGCCTATACGACCTTGCACCTTTGGCATATAAATTGCATATAATAAACTAAAAACAAACATATGAAACAGTACATTTTATTATTCTCATTGGTCTCTACAATGGCAATAGCACAAACCCAAACGCCTTCAGTGCAAGTGGTGGGTGAAGGCATTGTATATGTTACCCCCGATGTCGTAAACATCTCTATCAGTATAGAAAGAGAAGGACTTGACCTTAAAAATTTGCGACAAAAAAACAGTGAAGAAGTAGCCAAAGTCTTGGAGACTTTGAGTAAAGAACTGCCAAAGGAAAACTTCCAAACCAGCTATGTTTCACTTTATAAAGACGATTATAACAAGATTAATAAATATCGCGTTTTACAAAATATTACTATCAAATTAGAAGATATTAGCAAATACGATAGTTTAATGAACGCTATTTTCGATGCAGGCGTAAACCGTATCAATAGTGTAAGTTTCGATGTGAAGAATAAAGAAAAGCATTTGCAAGACGCTCGTGTAGCTGCCATTGAAGATGCTCGTAAAAAAGCATTGCTCTATGCGGTAAGTTTAGACCAAAATATAGGCAAAGCCATTGCTGTTAAAGAACTCTCATCAAACTTTAACGATGTACAACCTACTTTCAGATCCAGTAAAGTGAGCTTAGGTAGTAGCGGAGCGGAAGCTAACGACGACACCTTAGCAATAGGCAAAATAGCGGTAGAAGCACAAATAAATGTAGCTTTTGAATTACTCAATAAATAGATATTTCTATGAATACACAAGAAATCATCGCTTATATATTAGTTGTTATAGCAGTAGGCTATCTCGTAAAAACACTTTTTTTTAAAAAGAAAAAGAAAAGTTGTGGAGGAGGAACTGATTGTAAGTGTGGGTAAAAATAACGAGATTTTTCTCGGCATTGTAATATATTTTTAAATTGCGCAGCCCCCTTTTTGGGGGCTTTTTTTATCTTTTATTCTTTTGTTTTTATCTTTTTTCTATTTGTTATAGGCTATTTTTCTTTTTATTACTTTCTTAGAGCTTCTTTTTAGCCTTTGATTATGAATGTCTTAAAACTCATTAGACGATTTTAAACCTTTTATAGACGATTTTAAACCTCCATTTCTTCAACTATTTTGTACTTTTGAACCATCAAAACCATACGAAAACAAACGAACAAACAACCATTGTATGAAAAGAAATCTATTTTTATCAGTTCTGTTGTTCTTATTAGTGAGTTGGAGCTATGCGCAACAACGCACTATCCGTGGAACTGTCAGCGATGCTACTACCAAAGAGCCCCTAATGAGTGCTTCGGTAGTAATTAAAGGAACTAGTAAGGGTGTCAGTACCGATATGAGCGGTAAGTATACCATAGAGGTATCGGTAGGGCAAACCTTAGAAGTCTCATTTATGGGTTATGTAACTCAAAATGTAAAAGTAACCGCCAATACACCTTCACCTTTGAATATTGCTCTTGCCGAAGAGCAAAGAAAGTTAGACGAAGTAGTGGTCGTAGGTTATGGCGTTACCAAAGTACGTGATTTAGCAGGTGCTATTACCTCCATCAAAACCAATGATGTAAAAGCAGGGGTGGTAGCCGATATGTCACAGATGTTAAAGGGTCGTGCCTCAGGAGTACAAGTGCGCCAAAACTCACTCGAGCCTGGTGGTAATGTATCTATCCGTGTGCGTGGTGCTTCTTCAGTAAGTGCCGATAACGAACCTCTTTATGTAATCGATGGATTCCAAACTGATAATATGTCGCAAATCAGTATAGACGACATCGAATCAATTGAAATCTTAAAAGATGCCTCTACTACTGCTATTTATGGAGCCCGTGGTGCTAACGGGGTTATCCTTATTACTACTAAAAAAGGTAAAGAAGGTAGCTTTAATGTAGAGTATTCTAACCAAACTTCTTATAAGAATATGTACAATCCTTGGGATTTGCTCGATGCTGGAGAAACCATAGCACTTACCCGCCGCTTATATGAACAAACCCAAGACGCCGCTTATGGCAAATGGACAGCTCAACAAGCTACCTATCGTGGTAAAGGTACCGATTGGCTCAAAGAAACCACTCACGATGCCTTTACTGTATTGCATCAACTTTCTGTATCAGGAGGTACTGACCGCTTATCTGCTTTTATGTCAGGTAACTACCTTACTGAACCTGGTATTCTCCTCAATACCGATTATAATCGTTATGGAGGACGTATCAATTTGCAGTACAAGATAAGTCCGAAAGTAAGAGCGGGGGCTAATATGAGTTTTTCCAAATCTAAAAAGAAATTCTTAGATATGGGTACAGTCTCTTCTGATAAAAATATTATGTACCGCATCTTTAATTTGGAACCTTGGAAAAATAAAGAAGGTTTCGATGTGTTTGGAACTAAAGACCGTCGTCCTGCTGTGTTCGAAGAAATGAGCGGAGCACAACTCTATCGCCATTTTAATACAATGTATGCAACCGCTTATGCCGATATAGATTTGTTGCCTTCACTTACTATCAATGGTCGTTATACCTATGCTTATGACCATTTAAAAACTGAAAAGTATTATGACCGTTCTACTTCTATAGGTCAGTCTTACAAAGGACAAGCATTTCTCAGTCACGAAGAAAACGTAAAACACCAAATAGAAGGTGTGGCTACTTATCACCCTAAAATGGAAGGTAAACACGATGTAAAAGTAACCGCAGGTACTTCCTATATTTATCAAAGAGGTAAAGGTGATGAAGTGCAAGCCTATGGTTTTGCTTCCGATGTATTCTCTTTCAAAAATATTGGAGCTGCCCAACATTTAGATTGGATAGGTTCAGGTGAATCCTCTATCAAAAAAGCTTCTGTTTTTGGTCGTGCCGAATACATCTTCAATAACCGTTATATTATCAACGCTTCAGTTCGTGCCGATGGTTCATCAGTGTTTGGAGCTGACTATCGTTGGGGTATATTTCCTGCGGGGTCTATCGCTTGGCACTTAGGAGAAGAAGAGTTTATGGAATTTGCTAAACCTCTTTTCTCTCGTATTAAATTGCGAACTAGCTATGGACTTAGTGGTAACGATGGTATCCGCTTTGGTTTGTCACAATACCAATACTCTGTACGCGATGTGTATATTGGTAATAATGTGAACTCTAAAGGTATGTATCCTTCTAATCCCTACAATCCAAAACTCCGCTGGGAAACCACTGCACAATGGAATGCTGGTATCGATTTAGTGGTTGGTAGAGTAGAAGCCAGCTTCGATTATTATATCAAACGCACTCACGACTTGTTAAACCCTGACCCTATTCACCCTTCAGGAGGTTTCCCTAACTATGTGAATGACGGTCGCCGTTTTGAGTATACCGCAATGATGGTAAACGATGGTGAGATCGAAAACCGAGGCTTTGAAGTGGCTATCAAATCTACCAATATCAATAAAAACGATTTTGTCTGGACTACAGCATTTAACTTCTCTCATAACCGCAGTGAGGTATTGAAACTCAACGATGGAAAACCACGTTTTCAGTATATACGTCCTCACGGTTCTTATGACGAAAAAGAATATATGATGCTCAAAGAAGGTGAACCTCTCAGTGCTATTTATGGTTATGAGTTCGATGGTATCCTTCAAGAAGGCGAAACTTATGCACCACAGCCTAACTCAGCACCTGGTGACCCTAAGTTTAAAGACCTTAATGGTGATGGTAAAATAGACGAAAAAGACCGTACTGTATTGGGTACTGGTATCCCTAAAACTATCATAGGTCTTAACAATAGTTTTACCTATAAAGGTTTTGACTTCTCTTTCTTCTTTGAAGCCTCATTAGGAGCCAAGATGCTTAACTTAACTCGTATTTATTTGGAAGATAATAACCGCCTTTCAGATTCAGCTGACCGTTGGACAAAAGCGCACGCTTCTAACAGTGTGCCTCGTAATGGTTATCAAAAAACAGCTAAATTGCAATATGGTTCTTATGTGAACTCTCGTTTTGTAGAAGATGCCGATTTCGTAAAATTGCGCAATGTTGAGTTAGGATATACCTTCACAGGCAGTCAATGGAATATGAAGACCCTTAAAACAATGCGTGTGTTTGTAGGAGGCCAAAACTTGCTTACCTTCACTAAATACCAAGGTTTCGATCCCGATATCAGTACCAATGGTAGTAGTGCTATTGCACAAGGTTTGGATTTAAACTCTTATCCTGCTTACAGAACCATTAACTTTGGAGTGAAATTAACTTTTTAACGCAAAAGAATAATGAAAACGAATTATAAACTATATACATTGGTAGGTCTTTTAGGACTCTCGTTTACCGCTTGTGAACTCAAAGAAGATTTAACTTCGGTTTACAATGCCAATAATGCCTATACTACCGAAGAAAATGCACAAGAAGGTGTAAACGGAATTTATCGTTACCTTCTTGGGGCTACACACACAAGCAACTTCTACATCAACGATATGTCTACTGATGACTGTTTTAAAGATGGTATTGCTTTTGAGATATACAATGAAAATGGTCTCTCTGGCAACGTAGAACTTGCGAGATGCTACAATGGTAACTGGCAAATGATTGGTTGTGCCAATACTGCTATTGACAATATCTCAATGATTCCTGAATCTCGTTTCAAAACCGCCGATAAGAAACCAGAGCTCTTAGCCGAAGCCCACTTTTTGCGCGCTTTTGCCTTCTATCAGCTTACCAATGCTTTTTATCGAGTACCTTTGATAACAAATGGTTTCTACGAAGCTGATGCTAACCCTACTTTGGCTACTGTTGAGGAATTAGATGACCAAATAGAACAAGATTTGCTCATTGCTACTAATAACCTTCCCGATGAATGGGGTACTACAACAGAGGGAGCTTCAGGTCGTCCTACCAAAGGCGCTGCTTATGGCTATTTGATGCGTCTTAATATGCGTAAAGCAGGACGTTTGCGTGAAGAAGGTAAAGATGCTACTGCTGCTTGGCAAGCTGCTTTAATGTATGCAGACCAAGTGATAACCTCAGGTAAATACGCCTTACAAGCTAAAGTGTTTGATGTGTTCGACCCTTCTAAGCCAGAAACCTTAAATAATAACGAGATTATCTTTGCTATACGAGCAAGTGATAAAGTGCCCTCAGGTTCTTCAGATTTAGCTTTGTATTTCACTCCTTGGGAATATGATATGGGCTGGAACAATATCAATATGCCTCTGGAATTGTACTGGAAGTTTGATAGTGATGACCAACGCCTCAAAGAGCTTATTGTAACTTCTTTCAAAAACGTGTACGGAAAACCTATAAAGTACATATCTCCTAAACTTAATGAAGTAGGAACGCTTAGGAATGAAAAAAGTAATCCGCAAATAGTAGAGAATGATGCGATATATACTAAAAAGTACAAATATACCAAACCAGGAACCTATAATTATAATACACCTAATAACCTCATCTTATTGCGTTATGCTGATGTATTGCTTTGCAAAGCTGAAATTCTTAATGAGCTCAATGGACCTACTCAAGAATCAGTGGATTTGATTAATAAAATTCGTGAGAGAGCTTTTGAAAATAGCAACCACAATTATACCTTAGCAAACTTCGCTTCCAAAGAAGATATGCGTAGTAAATTGTGTGATGAACGCTTGTTTGAGCTTAATATGGAGGGAGTTCGTCGTGTAGACCTTATCCGTATGGGATTGTGGAAAGACCGCTTAGATGCTTATATGGATCTTGTTAAACAGAAATTGGAAACTAAAGAAGCCAATTTAAATGCTAGAAGAGACCCTAATGTAGTAAAAAATCCTTATGATTTGAGTCCTGAATGGAAAGTGTATCCTAAGTTCAGCAATCCGTTTAAACCTTATGACAAACGTAGGTATTACCCTATACCAGGGGTGTATAGTAACAAATTCCCTGACCTACAAAACAACCGTTCTTTTAGAGAACAATAATCTTAAATGTAAACTCATATGAAAACCTATACAAAACCAATACTGATGGCTGTTGCGATGCTTAGTATGATAGGCTGTGACAAGAGCGATGTAGATGGGCGTTTTAGCGATAACCCACGCAGTGAGATAGGAACTCCACAAGAAGGCAGTTTGGTTACTGCTAAGCAAGTGAAGTGGAACTTTGATAATACCAATGATTGGCTTAATGCCAGTCAAGGAGAACAGGCTAATATTTCACAAACTTCAGTGGAAAGCAATACACAAGCTGAAGATGGTAAAGTAGTGAAAATATTCACTAAAGCAGGTACCAAAGAGCGTAAAAAGCTCAAAACTAAAAAACAATACGGAGCAGGACTCTACACTTGGCGTGCCTATATCTCTGATTTAGGAACTGCTGAACGTGTGAGCATAGGCTCTTGGTTGTGGAATAGCGATAAACACGAATTGGACTTCGAGGTAGGTTCTGGTACGACTAAAGACCGTGATGCCTTAGGAGCTGCTGATGATGAAGTGATTGCTTATATTACCAGCCAGGATAACCCAGCTTTACACCAAAAGGTAAAAATCAAGAAGAATGCGTGGCATACGTTCCAAATTGACCTAAAATTAGCAGGAGGAAAGTATTTTGCTACTTGGCTTATTGATGATGTAAAGTGTGCCGCTCAGCAACTTACTTATGGGCAAGAGCACCCTTTTTATATCTTTTGTAGTACTGAAAACTTAAAGTTTGTAGGCGATAGCTGGCCTTATAAAGATAATTATGGCTTGTGGGATTATGTAACCTATACTCCCTACTCATATTCTATGGAACCTACAGAACCTCAAAACCAACTTAACCCACCTGACCCAGAACCAGAACCAGATACAGGAGAAGTAAAGAAATGGACTTTCAACAGCTTCCCCGACGATTGGTTGAAATGGGGTATTGCTAAAGTAGATAGTGGTAAATTGGTGTTAGGAGTAGATAGTGGTAATACTATTGCTAAGGTACAATACAAGTTGGGTATGAAAATGGGCTATGGAAAATATACGTGGTCTGTCCGCTTCCCCGATGTATCAACTATTCCTGCGGGTACTCAATTCCAATCAGGAGCTAATCTTTATTATTATGTAGAAGATGAAAAAGGGAAAGCAACCGAACGCTTCTTTTTAATGATGGCTCGTATAGGCTCAGAAGAGGATCGCACTCGTTTAGGAGCTAAACCCAATCAGTTATTGCTATATATACAAGGAGCTGAACCTGCGGTAGACGAATATGTTGGCTTATTAGATGCTAACAAAGACTACAAACTTACCATCGACCTTAAAAAAGTAAATAACAAGTATACTATTGTTTACTCTATTGATGGTAACGTATTAAAAACTTTAGTTGCAAATTATGGTGAAGATGAATTTAAGTTCTTCTTTATAGCCGAAGCAGCTGCTAATAGACCTTGGATGAAATGGGCTAAACTCGATAAAGCTCTTACAAAACACTTAGAAACGAAGTTTAACTTTATTGAATATACCGCCTATTAGTAGTAATTGATGTTTATCTATAAATGGCAAATTGATTTTTCAGAGGCTGTCTCACCTCCAACAACGAGACAGCCTCTTTTTCTTAAAAAGGAAACTAAGAATAAAGCATACAACTTAATGATTTTAGTATGAAAAAAACATTTATTTTTTCATTGATGACCTTGTTCATCTATGTTGGTTGTAAGATAGATTCTGAGGAAACTACACGCGACGCAACAACTACATCAAGCGATGGACAATCGCTTAATGCTGCACAACAGGCTCAAAAAGGGGTAATGTTTTGGGAGTTTGATGCTCCTTCTAACGATTGGATAGAAGCCAATCAGAACAGTAAGCCTAATTGCTATAAGATACAACATAGCCCTGGCTGTACAAACGGTGGACTTATTATTCACACAGATGTGAACACTTGGCAACGCAACAAACTCAAAACTGTAAGACAATATGGAGCGGGAGTATATGAGTGGAGATTGTATGTTCCTAAATTGGAGAAAGGAGCCCAAACAAGTGTGAATTGCTTTCTTTACAAAGATGACAATCACGAATTGGCTATCAAAGTCTATTCAGGAAAGAATGCAGAACGCTCCCAAATGAGACTTACTGATAATCAAGTAATAGCAGAATTGGGTGGTTATGGAATGGCAACTAAAAAGATAGCTATTACCCAACAAGATTGGCATAGGTTTAAGATAGAATTGAAGTTAGTGAATGGTAATTATCACGCTATCCTTACAGTAGATGGAAGAGAAGGAAAGGATAAATTGGAAGGAACACTTGATTATGGTCAAGACAACCTTTTCAATATCTTTTGTAGTGTAGAGAACTTACCAAAAGTAGGTGATAGACCTGCTACCACTCCTACAACAGGTGTATGGGATAATGTTAAATATACGCCCAATGGTGGAGCCGTAGTTCCTACACCTAAGCCTACACCTAACCCTAAGCCTGATAATCCTGTTGGAACTTACAGATGGCACTTTAGTTCTTATCCTCTTTCAGATTGGGTTTTAGCCAACCAAGAACCTAATAAGAATGTAGACCATTGTTCATCAGTTTATAAAGATGGTTGCGACGATGGTAGGGCTTTGAAGATATGGACAAATACAGGGACAAAAGAGCGGAAAAAATTAAAGACAAAACAAATGTTTGGTGCAGGGATTTACACTTGGCGTGTTTTCATTCCTACAATGAATATTGGTGAAAGAGTGAGCGTAGGTTCTTGGCTTTATAATGATGACCAACACGAAGTAGATTTTGAGGTTGGTTCAGGGACTATTAAAAAAAGAGAAGAAGCTCACGCAACGAAAAACAATCAGTTGATAGCTTATATTACAAGCCAAAATAATCCAGAACTACATCACGATACTGAGATTGTTACAGTTGATGAGAGAAATAAAGGATCGTGGCATACTTTTCAGATAAGATTGGAAATAAATCAAGCTATTAATGGTCAGAACTATATTATTACTTGGGCTATAGATGGAGTAGACCGTTATAAGTCAAAACTAAACTATGGACAAGAAAAATTATTTCATATATTTTGTAGTGTAGAGAACCTAGACTTTTTAGGAGAACGTCCTACTACAGAAGATGTTGTAGGCTTATGGGATTATGTAACTTATCAACCATATCCTTATTCTTATAAACCTCGCTAATAAAACGAGACTTACATATTGCTTTTATAAATGGCTGGTAAAGGGGTTGTAATTATCTACCTTTATAGAATATTAATAGAATTGCTTTGTTGTTAGTTAAAACGGTATTCATTACAACCCTCACACCAGTTTGTATAGTGAAAAGTGAGAAATTATTGGGATAAAGAGTTTTGAGCTTTTCGGAAGATATCGGAGAGATTCGGAAGAGAGCTGAGAGAGGTTTTGGTGAAAAAAGGGTATAAGATGGGTGTGGTTAGCTTATAGAGAGCTTATAGGAAGCTTATACGAATCTTGGACGATTGGTATAGAAAGGGTATGTAAGTAATTGATTAATACTGTAATACAACAAAGCAAAAAACGGCAAAAACAGGGTTTCGAGGCGAAAGAAAGAGAATCCTCACCCCGTCCCTCTCCAAAAGAGAGGGGGAGTGTAGTGACGGAAAAAGTGAAGGTAATGTGGTGAAAATGTCTCCCTTTTCACATATCCAGCTGTCGCTGGCTACCTCCAAAGAGGGAACTGTAGCGACGCAATAACGAATAATGAACGAAGAAACAACGAAGAAACAACGAAGAAAAGACGAAGAAAGAACGAAGGAAAGACGAAGAAACAACGAAGGAAAGACGAAGAAACAACGAAGAAAGAACGAAGAAACGGAGAAGGAATAGCGAAGAAACAATAAAGCAAAAGAGAATTTTAAATAAAGCAAAAACGAAAAAATAAAAGCATATGAAACGAGTAAATCTATTTTTAATGGTAATGTGTTGGACAGCTTTTGTAAGCTGTAGCAAACAATCGAGCGATATTCCTGAGGTGACCATTGATAAAACCAAAGTGATGCGATGGGATTTTAAAACGCTTGACGGTTGGTTATTAGGTAATCAGGACGAGGATTACCCACAAGGGAAGGACAAAGAAACTTATGCCAAAGTGGTAAGTGATTCTTACGCCGAAGATGGTTGGGCACTGAAAATATGGACGAAAGCTCATACTGAACAACGCAAAAAACAAAAAACAGTACACCGTTACGGGGCAGGTATTTACACTTGGCGCGCTTACATTCCGCCGATGGAAACTGGAGCTTGGGCAAGTATAGGCTCTTTCTTGTATAACAGTGAGGGGCACGAAATAGATTTTGAAGTAGGCTCAGGTGATGCTAAACGCAGGAAGAAGTTGGGCGCAAAAGAGGGGCAGGTAGTGGTGTTTATGACCAGCCAGAATAATCCTTGGAAGCAAAATGCTGAGGTGCTTATAGACAGCGACCAATGGCATACTTTTCAGATTAAATTAGCTATCAATCCGCAGAATAACCATTATATTGCTACGTGGCTCATCGATGGGGTGCAACACCTTCATACGGAGCTCAACTATGGGCAACAGTATCCTTTTCGTATCTTTTGCAGTGTAGAAAATATAGATTTTATAGGCGACCGTATTCCTACCAGAGACCATTATGCCTTGTGGGATTATGTGACATATGAGCCTTTTAGTAATGCTATTGAGCCTGTAAATCCCGATAAAGACTAATGCTTTTTTCTTATTGAAATAATTAACATAGAGGAACGAGAAAGATTTAAAATATGAGAAAATCGATTATTATTTTGTTTTTAATCATAGGGGGGGTATTAGTTTCTTGTAAAAAAGACGAACTTTTTATCCCTAAAAAAGAAGACCCTATTCCCCCTAAAAAAGAAGACCCTTTTACCCCTCCGTATCAGAGTAATCTTACCGATTTTGAGGTGTCTTTGAGCAAGACGAATAACCTTCGCGCGGAAGTAACTGCAACTTTCAGCGGGGAAACGTCCTTCCATATAGCTTATTGGGAAGTGAACCATCCGGCACAAGTACAGCAAACCAATACCTATCAGGGAAAAGGAATAGAACGTAAAACGCTATTGTTCCTCAAACCCGATAGGCAATACAGTTGCCAAATCATTACCGAGAAAGGAGATAAGTCGGCAGTGAAAACCTTTAAAACAAAAAGTGTGGAGGCTTTTCTTCCTAATGCAACATTACTGATAGACGACCTAAAAGAAGATATAGGTGGTTATTTTTTTGCAAATGCCCGTATGAATGGTACAAAAGCCATCTATCTGACAGATACAAAAGGAGTAGTAGTATGGTATGAGCAAGTGCCCGAAGAGCCTTTGGTCGTAAATTACGATGCACAGCGTCAGCAGTTTTACATTCTTACCAATCCTGCTTACCCCGTTGGAAGTCCTTATACTTTCAATGCTAAAAGTATTAAAATTATAGACCTCTTTGGGGAGGTAGTATTTCAAAAAGACTTTGCTACTGTTCCTGCACTTAACGGACGGGAAGTGCATCACGAGTGTCGCCCTATGCCCGATGGCAGTATAGGATTAGTAACCTATATTGATAAAACTTTCGACCTCACTGCACAAGGCGGTACAACTACCGATATTGTAAAGGGTGATGGTTTTGTGATTATGAATAGAAGAGGAGAAATCACCCAGCAATGGAGTTGTTTTGATTATGTAGACCCCACTACCGATCCTAATATAAAAATACAAGGGGTAAAAAAAGATTGGCTACACGCCAATTCCTTTAACTACGATAGCGAAGGTAATTACTATATGACGTTTAATCGTTATGGAGAACTTTGGAAAATTGACGGTAAAACAGGGAAGTTATTATATCGCATAGGCGAAAATGGCACCATAAAACCTGAGAAAAAATACTTTACTCACGGAATGCACTGTGCCAACCCGAAAGCACCTAACGAGGTGTTAGTGATTGACAATGCGCGTTCAGATTCCGATACGGGCTCGAGAGCTATTTTGTATAAAGTGAATGAACAAAGCAAAACAGTAACAGTTCCTATGGCAGTAGCACTTCCCAAAGACTTAGCCTCATCAAACCGTAGTAATGCACAATTTATAGGTGAGGACTTGCTACTAATCACGTTGAGTACCAAAAAACAAATAATCATTACCGACCGCAACGAAACACCCACCATAAAACGCTCTTTTATGTTGCCTTTTACTTTCTATCGAGCACAATATATCCCAACTATTAAATATTAAAAATCAAACCACCACCAATGAAAAAACTTATATTTAGTTTAGTAACACTATGTCTTATGGCTTGTAAAGGCACTGAGCCTGTAATTCATTACGAGGTAATTCCGCTACCACAATCCATTAGTTATACCCATCAGAAACCTTTTGAGCTTGATGCTCAAACCGTGATTACCTATTCACAAGGTGATGCTTTACTACAAAGGAATGCCCAATTCCTTGCCTCTTATCTTAAAGAAATCACAGGGCTCACTCTTGCCACTGAGCCCAATGTGAACAGTGGGAAGGTTATTCGTCTTAAAACCGACCTTAAAAAACCTAACCAAGAGGCTTATCAACTTACCGTAACAAGTGAGCAAATTACTATCGATGGTGTAAGTCCCGCAGGTGTGTTCTATGGCATACAAACCTTGCGCAAGTCGATTGACGTAACAGAACCTAAATCCTTAGCGTTCCCTACGGCTGTGATAGACGATGCGCCCCGCTTTGCCTATCGGGGAATGCATTTTGATGTGAGCAGGCATTTCTTTACAGTAGATTTTATAAAGCAGTACATTGATATACTTGCACTTCATAACCTCAATAAGTTCCATTGGCACCTCACCGATGACCAAGGGTGGCGTATAGAAATCAAAAAATACCCTCGCCTTACTGAGGTAGGTTCAATACGCAAAGAAACGCTTATTGGGCATTTGCTCAAAGATAAACCCCACCAATTTGATGGCAAACCTTATGGCGGGTTCTACACCCAAGAACAGATTAAAGAGATTGTAAAATACGCCCAAGACCGCTATATTACGATTATTCCCGAGGTAGATATCCCCGGACATACTTTAGCTGTGCTCACGGCTTACCCTAAGTTGGGTTGTACAGGCAAGGACTGTGCAGTAGGTACCAAATGGGGCGTTTTCGACGATGTACTTTGCGCCGGCAATGAGGCTTCTTATGAGTTCTTAGAAGGCGTATTCGACGAAATTACCGAACTTTTCCCCTCTAAATATATTCATATAGGAGGTGATGAGTGTCCTAAAACACGTTGGAAAGAGTGCCCTAAATGTCAGGCTAAAATTAAAGCATTGGGCTTAAAAGGCGACGGAGAACACACTGCCGAACAGAAACTACAAGGCTATGTGGTATCGCGCGTAGAGCAGTTTCTCAAGAAGAAAGGTAGAGAGGTAATAGGCTGGGACGAGATTTTGGAGGGAGATAACATTTCACAAGACGCGATTGTAATGTCGTGGCGAGGTACCGAAGGAGGCATCGCCGCAGCACAACGCCACAACCGCGCTATTATGACCCCGCATTACAGTTTGTATTTCGACTATAATCAAGGAGAAGACCCTAGTAAAGAACCACTGTCCATAGGTGAATACCTCCCCGTGAAAAAAGTGTACGACTACGAGCCTATCGACCCTAAACTCACTCCCGAACAAGGTAAATACATCTTAGGAGCACAAGCTAATTTGTGGACAGAGTACATCGCGAGCCCTGCACACGCCCAGTATATGCTCTTGCCGCGTTTGGCTGCCTTAGCTGAGGTACAATGGACAGCCCCAGAGAAAAAGAACTATGCCGACTTTTTGAAGCGTTTAGGCAACTTACTCAATTACTACCAAAAAGAAGGATATCATTATGCCAAACACATCTTGGGCGTTACCCCTGTGATTCAGCCCGCTCCTAAGAAAGATGGTATTCAGGTAGAACTCCTCACCGTAGGCGATGGCAAGGTGTACTACACCACCGATGGCACTACTCCTGATGCTACCAAAACGCTTTATACCCAGCCTATCAAACTCAGCAACGAGGTGCTGTTAAAAGCAGTAGCTGTGCATAAAGATACCATAAGCGGAGTGTTTAGCTACCAGTCGTTATTTAATAAGGCTACTTACAAGCCTATACAATTACTCACTGAAACTAATCCTAAATACACTTTTGGAGGGGCTACAGCCTTAGTAGATGCCCAAATAGGTGAAGATTCTTATATCGATGGGCATTGGGTGGGCTTTCCTGGTCGAGTGGGAGTAGAAGCAGTAATCGATTTAGGTAAGGAAGAAGAAATTAGCAATCTCAAAACAGGTTCTCTGTCCGATACGCCTAACTGGATATTCCCAGCCTCAGAAGTCGCTATTTACAGCTCTGCTGATGGAAAAAACTTTCAGCTCATCACTCAGCAACCTTTGAAGATAGCCCAGAAGACCGACCCTATTAAGCGCGTGCCTATCAGTTTGAACTTTGCTAAAACTAAAACTCGCTATGTGAAAGTAGTGCTCAAAGGTACCGTAATCCCTGAATGGCACGAGGGTAAAGGCACACCAGCCTTATTGTTTGTAGATGAAATCCAACTGATGTAAAAATATATATTTTTCATATGTAATATTGCTTTTATTTAAAATTTGTGTACTTTTGCACATCGTAAAGACGCGACTACAAAACGCGTCTTTACTTTTTAGTATGCAAAAACCTTTAATATTAGTAACAAACGACGACGGTATTACCGCTCCGGGTATCCGTTATCTGATAGACATAATGAAAGAATTAGGCGAAGTAGTGGTAGTAGCCCCTGATTCGCCACAGAGTGGTAAAGGGCACGCCGTTACCCTCGATACTACTATGTACTGCGACCCTGTGCCCTCACATAACGGAGCTACTCGCGAATACGCTTGTAGTGGTACACCTGCCGACTGTGTGAAAATAGCCAAACACGAAGTGTTGAACGGTCGTCTGCCCGATCTCTGTGTGAGTGGTATCAATCACGGTTCCAATGCTTCTATCAACGTGATATATTCAGGAACGATGAGTGCTGCTATCGAGGCGGGTACTGAGGGCATTCCTGCTATTGGTTTTTCATTATTAGACTCCAGTTGGAATGCCGACTTTTCGCAAGCACGTGCCTATATAAAGCATATAGCCCAAAAAGTACTCGCTAATGGGTTGCCCAAAGGAACAGTGTTGAATGTGAATATACCTAATATCAAGAAGGAAGAAATAAAAGGCGTAAAAGTATGCCGTCAAGCACGTTCGCGCTGGATAGAAAGTTTTGACAAACGTGTGAACCCGCAAGGAAGAGTGTACTACTGGATGACAGGTACTTTTGTGAATGAAGACCAAGGTACTGATACTGACCAATGGGCTCTCGAAAACGGCTACATTTCAGTAGTGCCTATTCAATTTGACCTTACGGCTCACCAAAATATTCAAGAGTTAAAGCAATGGGATTTTTAAATATAAATCAAAAACGCAAAGACCAAATCATTGGTTTTATAGCAGGTATTGTTGTAAATGTGATAGGGGTGATAGCCTATGTGCTTATTTTCTCTAAATTTAGTATTGCTACTACCTTGCAAGATGCCTATTACAAGAGATATTTAGGGAAACTCATACTTTTAGGAGCCCTGTTAGACCTTGCTATCTTCTTCTTTTTTATCAATCGTTATGAAAACGAACGCGCACGTGGTGTACTTATCGCTTCGTGCGTATTAGCCTTTATAATTCTGCTATTACAATTCACTTAAAATTAAATACAATGAGAATCAGAGAATATGTAGTTTTCTTATACCGTATCTTCTTGGTATACTTATTTTATGCCATTGCACGTGGTTTGTTTATCTATATGAATCGCGGACTGATGGGTGATTATAACACATCCGACCTTTTCTATTATGGATTGGCGTTTGATAACTGTGCTATAATGTACACTAATTTGCTGTTCATACTGCTCAGTTTACTACCTTTGTGGGTAAATACCCATAAGAAGTTTCAGAAAGCAGTTTTTTGGTCGTACTTTATACCTAATACGATTGCTTATGCCACCAATTTTATTGATATGGCATACTACCCTTTTAGCAAGTCTCGCCTTACTTCGGCATCGTTTGCAGTTATAGAACACGAAAACAACAAAATGAAAATATTCAGTAGCTTTTTAGGAGGCTATTGGTATATGTTCGTAGGCTTCTTTTTACTGATAGCTCTTTGGGTTTTTCTTTATAAACGCGTGAAAAACGTCGAAGTGCCTATTGCTCAAAAGAAATCTTATTTTGGTTGGTCTGCTGTATTTTTCTTAGGCTTCGGTACTCTGATAATGATGGCTATACGAGGCGGTGGTTTTACTTCGGATACACGCCCTATCAATATGCTCGATGCTAGCCGACACGTAAATACAGCTCCTCAGGCTGATGCGATACTAAACACGCCTTTTTGTCTCATTCGCAGTATGGGTAAGAACAAGGGATTTAAAGAATATCACTTTGTAGATGAAGCCTACATCAATGAGAGTTTAAAACCTATTAAGCAGTACAACCGCGAAGTAGCTACCAAGCCCAATGTCGTCCTCTTTATTTTAGAAAGTTTCGGCAAAGAGTATTGGGGCTGTATGAATACTAAAACCCATATTCCTAACTTTAAGTCGTATACTCCCTTCTTAGACTCGTTAGCGCAACATTCACTTGTGCTCGACAATGCTTATTGCACAGGGCGTCAGTCTATACACGGAATGTCGTCAATGCTAGCAGGAATTCCCTCTTTTCAAGTCGCTTACACCTCATCACCTTATGTGAAGCAACCCACACAGTCTTTGGTGTCTATTGCCAAAGAAATGGGCTACGATACCTCTTTCTTCCATTCAGCACCCAATGGTTCTATGGGATTCTTAGGTTTTTCTAATATCTTAGGTTTCGACCATTACTATGGTAAAAATGAGTACAATAACGATGCTGATGACGATGGACACTGGGGAATTTGGGACGAACCTTTTTTCCAATATATGTGCAGGACTTATTCTCAAAAGAAACAACCTTTCTTAGGCACTATTTTCACACTCTCCTCCCACCACCCTTTTCAAATTCCTAAGCAATATGAAGGCAAATTCCCTAAAGGCAACTTAGAAATTCACCAATGTATTGGCTATACCGATTACGCTCTCAAACAATTCTTTGAGTGTGCTAAAAAACAACCTTGGTATAACAATACTATCTTTGCTTTTGTCAATGACCACCCTAACCAAATCTATTACGACCTTTACAAAGAGCCTATTACAGGCAAAGGAGCAGCAATTATGTTCTACAGCCCTAACCCTAATTTAGTGCCAAAGGGGGTAAATTCAGATATTACTCAGCAAATAGATATTTATCCTTCGTTAGTAGACCTAATGGGTTACCATAAGCCTTTCCGCTCTTGGGGGCGCAGTGTGTTTGCCAATCTTCCTGATGAAACGCCTCGCGCTTTTATCTCCGATGCGCTTATGTACCAAATGATGCAAGGTAATTACATCTATATCATCGACGAAACAGGCAAGGTAAACGGAGTGTACAAGAAAGAAGACGGTGCTCTCAAAAACAATCTCTTGGGCAAAGAAGACAATGCCGAAATACAAAAAGGTATTAAAGATTTAAAAGCCTTTATGCAAGACTATATGGATAGAATTATCAACCATAAATTGAATAATTAGCAAATTAGTCAATTAGCAAATGAGAAAGCGCGATGTTTATTATTCTAAACATCGCGCTTTTTTACCTTTTACCTTTTATCTTTTACCTTTTACCTATTCAAGAGTAAGAAGGTATTTCTCTGCGTCCAACGCTGCCATACAGCCCGAGCCTGCTGCCGTAATAGCTTGGCGGTAGCGCGTGTCGGCAGCATCACCGGCTACAAACACCCCTGCTACATTGGTGAGCGAAGTGCCCGCTACATTTTTAATATAGCCCACCTCATCAGTGTCGATATAAGGTTTAAACACATCAGTATTAGGTTTGTGACCGATAGCTACAAAGAAACCTGTGATAGCTATTTCGCTTATCTCCCCTGTCTTGTTGTTGCGCACTTTAATGCCGGTAACTACTTGTCCGTCACCTAATATCTCTTCAGTTTCAGTATTGAAAAGCACTTCTATTTTTGGTGAATTGAGCACGCGTTCCTTCATAATTTGTGAAGCGCGGAACTCATCGCGACGCACGAGCATTGTTACTTTCGAGCAAAGGTTCGCTAAGTAAAGCGCTTCCTCACAAGCCGAGTCGCCTGCCCCTACAATAGCCACGTGCTGATTGCGGTAGAAAAAACCGTCGCACACAGCACAAGCCGATACGCCTCCTCCTGTTTGCAAATAGTGCTGTTCTGAGGGTAACCCTAAGTATTTAGCCGAAGCACCCGTAGCGATAATCACAGCATCAGCGTGGAGCTCTTGGTCATCTACCCATACTTTGTGTGGGTGAGCCGAAAAATCTACCTTAGTCACCCAGCCGTTGCGAATATCAGCCCCAAAGCGTTTAGCTTGTTGCTCTAACTGCATCATCATTTCGCTACCCATTACTCCCTCAGGATATCCCGGAAAATTCTCTACTTCGTTAGTAGTAGTGAGCTGTCCACCAGGTTGTTCTCCTTGGTAAAGCACAGGGCTTAGGTTCGCGCGCGAAGCGTAAATAGCGGCAGTATAGCCCGCAGGACCTGAGCCTATAATTAGGCATTTTATCTTTTCAATGTTTGCCATAGCAATTTTTTCTTTCTTTTAGTTAGGGTGCAAAACTACAAAAATAATACCAATCTACAAACCTGCCAATTTGTCAATCAGAGCAAACGCACGAAGTTGAAAGTTGATATCAGTTCGATAAATAATTCTGATAATGAGTCTTTTTTGCGGTATATACACTTTGCCAAAGTTTCAAAATTTGGCAAAGTTGAATTTTGAATTGTTATTTCACAAGGTGCAGTCTTGATGCTATTTTAATTTTGAAATCAATTTTGTTTAATTTCTGAAACACAATCTTTCGCATACCCCACTCCGAGTATTCGTTCGCTATTTTACGTCGAGCTCACGTCACTTATTTTATGCCCGATAAGTCTAAAAAGTAGAACCAGTGATATAAGCAGATAGTAGCACTATAAGTCCAATCAGTATTCTGTTAGTATTCCATTAATCTTCGGTTAGTCTTCATTGTAGAGCCACTGTAGAGCCATTGTAGAGCCACTGTAGAGCCACTGTAGAGCCACTATAAAACCATTATAGTTCCGTTTAAAGTTTATTTAAAGTCCGTCAGATGTCTCACAGAGCAACACAAGGTACTTCTTGCTACCTACTCACAAGCACCTTTCATCTACCCACTTTTCACAAATCACCCCCGATAACTTATAATTCTTTATAAAAATAAATGTACTTATATTGTGTTAATAATCAATGATATATAAAGAATTTTGGTGGCTAATTAAAAAATCCAAAATAAAAAAATAGGAAATAATAAATGTTATTTCATATAAAACACGTATATTTGCGCCTTGCATAGAATAGCGTATGTACAGATTTATACACATTACATTGATACTATTGGCGATGCATATGGCATCGGCACAGCAACACGAAATCGGTGTTTTCTTAGGTGGAAGCAACCCCATTTCAGATGTTGGTAGAACCTATTATTTATATCCTAACAAAATCGCTTTTGGGGGGATATATAAATGGAATTTCCACGAACGTATGGCAGTTCGTGTGCAGGTTACTAAGTCCGAACTTAGAGCTAACGACGTCCAATCCGATATCCCTGGTAAACGTAACCGAGGGTTCGCTTATTCAAGTGATATTACCGATTTGGCGGTAGGTACCGAGTTCAATTTCTTTAGTTACAGAATCGGCAATTTGCTCGATATGCCTATGACCCCCTATGTGTTCGTAGGTATAGCTGGGCTTTGGCACGACGATTTGTACTTCGACCCCTCCTCTCCCAAACCCGTTGAAGCTACCGATACTACACGTCGCGACTTCGATGTGGCTGTGCCCGTAGCTTTCGGTTTTAAAGCTAAAATTACTCGAAGGCTTGTTTTAGGAGGTGAAGTAGCTTTCCGTTTTGCCCTTACTAACAACGTCGATGGTAGTGCCCCCGAAAGAAAATCCTTTATATTCGGTAACATAGGAAGAAGTTACGACTGGTATGCCTTCTCAGGTCTTACCCTTACCTACACCTTCGGTGAATGGCCTTGCTATTGTAGATAATTTCACTTGAAACCAATGGAGATTACAAACTATCCAAAGCATTTGGCTATTATAATGGACGGTAATGGGCGTTGGGCAAAAAAACAAGGTCTGCTCAGAGCTTATGGTCACGAAAAGGGAGTGCAAACTGTGCGACAAGTAGTGGAATATTGTGTGGAACACCGTATTCCATACCTCACTCTTTTTGCCTTTTCTACCGAAAATTGGAAACGACCCGCCTTAGAAGTAAAAGCTCTAATGGAGCTATTGGTAAAGTTCCTGAAAAAGGAAGTTGATAATTTGCACAAGAATAATGTACGCCTCAAAACCATTGGCAATTTAGACCGTTTCCCTCCTAAACCACGCGAAGCCCTACTTGCTTCTATCGATAAACTCAAAAACAATACAGGGCTTACCCTTACCTTAGCCCTCAACTATGGAGCACGTGAAGAAATCCTAACTGCTATAAAAGAAATTGCAGCAAAAGTAAAAGAAGGCACACTTATTGCTGATACAATTACCGAAACAACACTACAAGAACACCTATACACCTACGACTTACCCGATGTAGACTTACTTATCCGCACTAGCGGTGAGGAGCGCATCAGCAATTTTTTATTATGGCAAATAGCCTATGCCGAACTCTATTTTACTGAAGTATTATGGCCTGACTTCACAAAAAAACACTTAGAAGAAGCCCTGTCAAACTATCAAAATAGAGAAAGACGATTTGGAAAAACAAGCGAACAACTTACGTAAAACTATGCTGAAAAAATTTTTATTGCTTGCTTTCTTGGCTTTTGTAAGCCTTGTAAGTGCACAAGAAGAAGATAGAATATCATTAGGAAAAGGAAGAAAATATACAATTGGTGGCATTGAAGTTACTGGCGCAAAACGTTATAACGAACAAACTATCCTCACTACTTCGGGTTTGAAAGTAGGTGATGTAATCGAAATCCCCAGTGAAAAATTCAGCTCCATCATTCATAAGCTATGGGGCTATAAGTTGTTTAGCGATATTAATATTTATATCAAGCGCGTAGAAGGTGATACCGTATTCTTAGAGTTAGCTATCAAAGAAACACCTTCATTAGTCGATGTAAAAGTAACAGGTATCGGACAGAAAAAAGCAGAAACCCTCCTTAAAGATGCCGAAATTAAAAAAGGAGTAAAGGTAAACGAAAGCCTTATTGCTAATACTAAAAACTATATCACTAATAAATATCGAAAAGATGGTTATCTCAACACCAAAGTAACCATCGATACCAAAATAGATACTACCGATGCCAATGGTGTAGATATGCTCATTCACATCGATAGGGGTAATAAGGTAAAAATCGATAAAATTACTTTTGAAGGCAATCAGCAATTTACCTCAGCCAAGTTGCGCAAGAAGCTCAAAAAGACAAAACAAGTGCGTTTCGGTCGTTTCTGGAAACGCTCCAAATATGTTAAGAAAGACTACGACGAAGATTTAACAAACCTCGTAGATTTCTATAAAGAAAAAGGCTATCGCGATGCTCGTGTGGTAAACGATACGCTTATTAAAAATAAAGACGGTAACGTAAGTCTTAATATAGCAGTAGAAGAAGGAAAGCGTTATTATTTCGGTGATATTCGCTTCTTAGGAAACTCAGTCTATAACGACCGTGTGCTCAATCAAGTATTGGGTATCAAAAAAGGCGATGTATATAACGGAGTATTGCTTAAAAAACGCATTCAAGACAATACCAAACCCGATGCCGAAGATATAACCAACTTATATCAAAATAGTGGTTATCTCTTCTCGCAAATACACCCTGTAGAAACCTCAGTGGTAAATGATACTATCAATTTCGAAATACGCGTGGTAGAAGGGAAGCCTGCTTATTTTAATAAAATATCAGTAACAGGTAACGAAAAGACTAACGACTATGTAATTTATCGCGAGTTGCGCACACGTCCTGGTTATCTATATAGCAAAGATGCCGTAGTGCGTACTGTTCGTGAGTTAGGACAGTTGCAACTATTCGATGCTCAAAACATCAATCCAGAGTTTAAAAATGCCGACCCTAATGCAGGAACCGTAGATATAGAATATAAACTCACCGAAACAGGTTCAAGCCAAGTGCAGTTGCAAGGAGGGTATGGTGGAGGCTCATTCATAGGTACACTTGCCCTTTCATTCAATAACTTTTCTATTCGTAACTTGTTCAACCCCAAAGCCTATCGCCCAGTGCCTATGGGCGACGGTCAAGCACTATCACTCAGTTTCCAAATAAGTAGATACTACCGTACTTATGGGTTTTCATTCACCGAGCCTTGGATGGGAGGTAAACAGCCTGTGCAGTTCTCAGTGTCATTCAGTAGAACCGAACAGTTCGGGTATAGTTACAGGAGCTATGATGTAGATAAGAGTAAACGTGTGTATATCACAGGAATAAGCGTAGGTTTAGCCAAACGTTTAAGAGTCCCCGATGATTATTTCCAAATCGCTCATACTTTAAGCTATCAGCATTATGATTTGAAGAATTATCCTAATTTAGGACTCTTCACTTTTAAAGATGGTAACTCTAATTCATTAGCTTATACTATTTCGCTATCGCGTAACTCAAGTGGTCCTAACCCTATCTATCCAATGTCAGGAAGTAGCTTTACCATTAGTGCGAAGCTTACCCCTCCTTACTCATTGTTCAATAAGGTAGACTATGGCAAACTGCTTGAAGAACGTGAAACAGCATCTAATAATGGTGATTCTGAAAGAATAGCACAGATAGACCAAGAGCGTTTCCACTGGTTAGAGTTTTATAAGCTCAAGTTTACCTCAGCTTGGTATACCAATATTTACAGTAAATTTGTATTAAAGTTTGGTGCTGATTTTGGTTATTTGGGAGCTTATAACAGCAAACGCGGTATAGTACCTTTTGAACGTTTCTTTATGGGAGGCGATGGCTTAGGCTATTACTCTATGGACGGACGTGAAAACATACAAATGCGCGGGTATGAAAACTATGCTCTTTCCGCCGATGATGGCGAGACTGTGTTTAACAAGTTCTCTCTGGAATTGCGTTATCCTATTACACTTAAACCAATGGCTTCTATCTATGGCTTAGTATTTGCCGAAGGAGGTAATGTACACAATGGATTAGAGAACTTTAATCCTTTCCAGATTAAGCGTTCAGCAGGTTTAGGATTGCGACTCTTTATGCCACAGTTCGGTATGCTGGGTATTGACTTTGGGTATGGTTTCGATAACCCTGCCAATAGCAATAACCGCAGTGGCTGGCAAACACACTTTATTTTTGGACAACAATTCTAATTTTTGGCACGATATTTTCTTTTAAGAAAAGAGAAGGCTAAAAAGTAGTATATACATTTGATAAATGTTATGAACAAACTACAAGCGTTATTTATAGTACTATTGTGTAGTGCCTGTTTTACTTATGCACAAAAGCCATCTCGTATTGGCTATGTGGATATGGATTACATATTATCACACCTCGAAGATTATAAAGTAGCAAGCCAGCAGTTTGCCTTACAAGTAGAGCAATGGGAGGCTGAAATAGCCAAACGCCAAGAAAAGATAAAGGCTGAAAAAGATAAGTTAGAAGCTGAGAAAGCTTTACTTACTCCCGAGCTTATCAAAGATAAAGAAGAAGAAATAGCTCTGTTAGAATACAACTTGAATGCCTATAAACAGCAGAAGTTTGATGCTAAGGAAGGAGAGTATATCACCCAAAAGTTTATGCTTGCTAAGCCTATCCAAGACCAAGTGTTCAATATAGTGCAAGAGATAGGCAAGATGCGTAAATACGATTTTATCTTCGAAAAGAGTGACGCCACTATGTTATTCTCTAATGAGCAACATAACTTGAGTAAAGTAGTGCTTCGTGCCTTGAAGAAGAAAGACAATGCCGAAGATAGGAACAAAGATATGGCTCAGCTCTTAAAAGAAAGCTATGATTTTGAGTTTGTAGAAGAACGCGTTAAGAAACGTAAAGAAGCTGAAAAAGCGCGTGAGCAACGCCGAGTACAATACGAACAAGAACGTTTGCGCAAAACTGAAGAAATGAAGCAACAGCGCGAACAGCTCAAAGCAAAACGCGAGAAAGAGCAAGCCGAGCGTCAGCAGAAGTTCCAACAAGAACGAGATGCCCTTAAAGCACAACGCGAGAAAGAGCAAGCTGAGCGTCAGCAGAAGTTCCAACAACAGCGCGATTCTATAAAAGCACAACGGGACAAAGAACAAGCCGAACGCCAACAGAAGTTACAAGAACAGAAAGAACAGCGTGAGAAGGAAATAGCTGAACGCCAAAAGAAACTTGAAGAACAAAGGGTGCAACGTGAAAAAGAACAAGCCGAGCGCCTTAAAAAACAACAAGAGGCGAAAACACAAACGCCTACAACAAATCAGTAAAAATTTTTAAATAACTAATATTACAAACAGATGATGAGAAACATTAGAACGTTGATGATTGCATTGGCTCTATTCTTAGGAGCTACTACAATGCTTACTGCACAAGTGAAAATCGCTCATATTGATGTGCAAAAACTTTTAGAAGAAATGCCTGAAAGAAAATCAATAGAGTCACAATTAAAGAAAATGGAGCAAGGATATATGAACGATATTCAAGCAGCTATTAAAGAATTGCAAGCTAAGGCTCAAAAGTATCAGAATGAAGCTGCTGCTCTTACAGAGGCACAACTTAAAGCTCGTGAAGCAGAATTCCTCAAAAAATCAGAGGAAATTAAAACTATGGAAGAAAATATCCGTAAAACACAACAAACTGCTGCTGAGAATTTACAGAAAAAGCAACAAGAATTGGTAGAGCCATTGCTTAAAAAGGTAAAAAGCTCTATTGAGAAAATTGCTAAGCAAAGAGGACTTCAGTACGTATTGGATTCAAGTGCAGGCTCAAGCGTGATTGTAGCTACAGGAGATGACCTTTACAGTACAGTTAAAAAGGACTTAGGATTTTAGTTCGTAAGTTTTTAAAATTAATAAATATTTTTTCTTATGAAAAGTGTTCGCTAAGTGAACACTTTTTTTTATTTTTGCAACTGAAAAGAACCTTATTTTAAAATGACTCACTCAACATCACGTACAGCACCTATTGGTTTGTTTGACTCTGGAGTAGGGGGGACTACTATCTGGAAAGAAGTAAACGCACTAATGCCTAATGAGAATACCCTGTTTATAGCAGATAATAAAAATGCTCCTTATGGTGAGAAGACTAAGGAGGAAATCATTGCATTATGCGATGCGAATACGCGTTTTCTGTTAGAAAATAATGCAAAAATTATAGTAGTTGCGTGCAATACAGGTACTACCAATGCTATATCGTATTTGAGGAATAAATATAAAGAAGTACCTTTTATAGGAATAGAACCTGCTATAAAACCTGCGAGTTTGCAGAGTGTTACTAAGAAAATAGGGGTATTAGCAACCCGCAGTACACTTGCCAGCGACCTTTTTGCTAAAACCAGTGAGCACCTTAAACAGGAAGAGCAAGTGGAAATTATAGAGCAAGTAGGGGAGGGGCTAGTAGATCTTATAGAAGCGGGACGTATAAAAAGTCCTGAAATGACGCTATTATTACGCAAATACCTCTTACCTATGGTTGCCGAAGGGATTGATTATTTGGTGTTAGGTTGCACTCATTACCCTTATTTGTTACCACAAATACAAGAGCTCATTCCTCCACACATAAAGGTAATAGATTCGGGGTATGCGGTAGCTAAACAAACGCGCAATATACTTTCTCAACATCATTTACTGAATGATGATGCTACTGCAGAGGCACAACACCTTTGGCTTGCTAATGGCAAGGTAGAAGTATTGCAACAGTTTGCGCCCAAGAATGTCGAACACTTGAAAATTTCTACTTTCTGATATTTATTCTTAAAACTATTTCTTGGGAATCCTGATATAATACGCTTTACCATCTATATTATCTAGCCTTTTATCGCGTAGCCAAGGATTGTATAGTTTTAGGTCTTTATAAGTAATGTTCTGGCTCTTGGCGAATTGGGTGAGATTTTCAATGGTAGAATCTACCATTACATTGTAAGTGGGCAGTTCGTTATACAAATGTTTCTTCTCGAAGATGAAGCCGTACTTCTTAGGGTGCTTCATTATCTCTTTTAGGGCTAAAATACGAAATACATAGCGTGAAGTTTCGGAGCTTAGCCATAAATCATAATAATTATTAGTTTCTTGAAAAGAAGTTTGCTTATTCATTCCTGAGATACCGGCATTATAAGCAGCGGCAGCCATTGTCCAGGAACCTGTACTACGTTTGGCTTTGTTTAAATAATCACAGGCAGCTTGGGTAGCTTTTTCTATGTGATAACGCTCATCTACTTGGTCGGTTACTTCTAAGCCGTATTCTTGAGCGGCGGGTTTCATAAGTTGCCAAAAGCCACTTGCACCGGAGGGTGATACCGCATTGGTGAGTCCGCTTTCTATGATGGCTAAATATTTGAAATCATCGGGGATATTATTGCGTTTGAGGATAGGTTCGATGATAGGGAAGTACTTATTAGCACGCTTGAGCACCAACAAAGTATTGGATTGCCAATAGGTATTTACGATAAGCTCTCGGTCTAAACGCTCGTGTACATCGGGGTCTTCCAAAGGTACTCTTTCACCAGCAAAGTCTAATTTTTCGGGTAAATCGATGGCAAAAACTCTGTAATCATTAGAGAAATCGCTTTTATGATGAGTTTCTTGAGCTGAAAGAGGGTTCTGGGCTACTTCGGCTTCTGCTTGTTCGTAGATGTTGTTTTCTTCTTTTTTAACTGACATTGCATTGACCAAAAAACCAGAGAGCAAAACTACTCCTCCACCTATGAGCAAATATTGTATCGTTCTTTTCATCATTTTTTCTTTTGTATAGATTGGGGCAAAGATAGTAAATAATTCTTTAATACCAAATAGTGTTAGAAATGAGAAAATTAGAGAATTGGAGAATTAGAAAATTAGCAAATGAGGAAATGAGGTGCGAGTTTGAGTTAGAGGAATGAGGCTGTGCCTCAGAAATTAAACAAATTTTAAACAAAATCAAGTCTACCTCTTGTGAAATGAGGGGAGAGGTTTGTCGGAGTTTTCAGAGAATCTTAGAGAGGTTCTGAACTTTCGGAAGGAAACGAAGATTTTCGGAAGAGGGTTGAGAGAGATTTTGGTGAAAAAAGGGTGTAAGATGGGTGGGGTTAGCTTATAGAGAGCTTATAGGAAGCTTATACGAATCTTGGACGATTGGTATAGAAAGGGTGTATAAAAAGTTGATTCATAATATCATACAACAAGGCTAAAAATGTTAAAAACGGGGTTTCGAGGTGAAAGAAAAAGGAAGAGGCATTAGGCCTTAGGCCATAGGTACTAGGGGGGGAGTATGACAGAAAAAAGAATTAGCAAATTAGAGAATTTGGAAATTAGCAAATTTGTTGGAGGAGCTTAGTAGGGGTGTGGAGGTGGAAAGATAGTGCGAGCCGCACAGGCAGGAGTGAGGTTGTAGCACGACGGTCGATTTATTACCATTAACTTTGCCAAAGTTTCAAACTTTGGCAAAGTGTTATGACACATAGGCAATAGGGTGGAGTATCGCGGAAAAGAGAATTAGCAAATTAGAGAATTTGGAGATTAGCAAATTTATGGGAGGGGTTTAGGGGGAGTGTGGCGATGGAGAGATGAAGCGCAGTGATATATAGAACAAAGATTAGGGAAAGGTAAGGTATATAAAAAATTGGAAATAAGTGGGTTGATAGAATGAGAGGGGTTAGGGTATTGGTATTTTTTATTATTGTTGTATCTTTGCACCGATTTAACTTCTTAGGTTTAACACTTTACTAAAAATGCAAACATATCACGACCTCTTGCGCCATATCCTCGATAATGGCTATTTTAAAGATGACCGTACCGGCACGGGAACGACTAGTGTATTTGGTTACCAAATGCGCTTTGACCTCAATAAGGGTTTTCCGCTGGTAACGACTAAAAAGATACACTTAAAATCGGTTATCTATGAATTACTTTGGTTTTTAAAAGGAGATACAAATATTAAATATCTCACTGACCACGGGGTGCGCATTTGGAACGAATGGGCAGATGAGAACGGCGACCTCGGTCCTGTTTATGGAGCACAATGGCGCCACTGGAATGGCGAGGCGATTGACCAGATAAAAACGGTGGTAGAGACTCTTAAACAAAATCCTGAAAGCCGACGTATTATCATTTCGGCTTGGAATCCGTCGGTATTGCCTGATACGGGAAAATCGTTTGCGGAGAATGTAGCCAATGGTAAAGCGGCATTGCCTCCTTGTCACGCACTGTTTCAGTTTTACGTAGCCGATGGGAAATTGTCTTGTCAGTTATACCAACGCAGTGCCGATGTGTTTTTAGGAGTGCCTTTTAACATTGCTTCATATGCTTTACTTACGATGATGCTTGCGCAAGTATGCAATTTGCAATTAGGAGATTTTGTACATACTTTTGGTGATGTGCACATCTATAACAATCATCGTGAGCAGGTAGCTTTACAGCTCAGCAGAACGCCACGCCCTTTGCCTACGATGCACTTGAATCGGGCAGTGAAGGATTTGTTTGCCTTTGATTATGACGATTTTCGTTTAGAAGGCTATGACCCTTACCCTACGATTAAAGCGCAGGTATCGGTATAAAGTTAAAATTTCGTTAAAAAATGCTTAAAATTTTGCTATATGGAGCTTTTTTGTTTCATTTGTGCGTTTAAAATAAAGTAAATACTATAAAAAAATGAAGAAATATCTTACAATCGTTATCGCTTTGGTAACCTTACAAAGTGCGTTTTCACAGGTTATTTCGGAGAATTTTTCGTCAGGGAGACTCAATAGAAAACAGAAGATAGGTATCTACAAGCCTGAAAAGTACACGGATAGACAGGCATATCCGCTGATAGTAGTGCTCAATGCCGAAACGCTGATGGAACCTGTTGTTTCGATGGTGCGTTATTACGAACAGTTTGGTGAAATGCCTAAGTGTATAGTGGTGGGTGTGTATGAACCCAAACAAGAAGATGTAACGGTGGTAGAAGAGGTGGGTCGCCCTATTAATGAGTCGGCTCGTTTCTTTGAGTTTGTATCGGCAGAATTAGTGCCTTACATACAAGGGAAATACCCGATAGCTGACCTAAAAGGGGTTATTGCTTCGGAAGAGGCGGGTTTTTTGGCTAACTACTATATGCTTGCCGAGAAGAAACCTACTTTTAATATGATAGTAAGCCTTAATCCAGTGGCTCTTCCACGTATGGGAGAAGAGTTTTCGAACGCTTTGGCAGCGGGAGTGCCTAACCGTTTATTTTACTATATGGCTACTGCCGATGTGGAAAACAAAGTGGTGTACGACAAGGCAATTCAGTTTGAAAGAGCGATGCGCTCGGCGCCCGTGCACGAATCGGTAGAATATCACTTTGTTGATTTTAAAGGAAGCTCAGTAAACGCTGCTAAATTGCAGGGGATAGCACAGGCACTTGATATGTGTTTTGACATTTATAAACCCATAGGAGGCAAGGAGTTTAAGACCCAAATGGAGACTCTTGAAACGGGGATTTATGAATATTTAGAGAACAAATATAACACTATTTATAAACAGTTAGGCGTAAAGAAAGTGCCTATACTAAACGATGTGATGGCTACTTATACAGCTATTAATTCGTCGCAAGACTGGGAATCGCTCAAGAAATTAGCGAAATACGTAGAGAGCAATGGCTACCTAAAAACAGCGATGCCCAACTTCTTTTTAGCTGAATATTACGAAAAGATGGGCGACGATAAAAAGGCACTGAAAACGTATCAGAAAGCGTATACTGAGCCTAATATAGATTTCATCACAGGAGACTTGATAAACGAACGTATCACGCATTTGCAAGCCACTAAACGCAAGAGCAAACGCACAAAAGTAGTAGAACCTATAGAGCCAGCAGAAGAAGTGGCACCTGTACAAGAAGAACAAAATCCTACCGATGAAAGTAATCAGAACTAAGATAGAAGGCGTGGTGATTATTGAGCCACAGGTGTTTTTTGACGGAAGAGGTTACTTTTTTGAATCGTTTTCGCAACAGCGATTTAATGAGTTAGTGAGCCCCACTGTATTTGTACAAGACAACGAATCGCAATCGACCTATGGGGTATTGCGCGGATTACACTTTCAGAAACCACCTTTTGCACAGGCTAAATTGGTGAGAGTCGTAAAAGGAGAAGTACTTGATGTAGCAGTGGATTTGAGAGAAGGCTCACCTACCTTTGGACAGTATGAGTCTGTGATACTAAACGAAGAAAACAAGCGCCAGTTTTTTATCCCGAGAGGATTTGCTCACGGTTTTGCTGTATTGAGCGAAGAAGCTATTTTTCAATACAAATGCGACAATTACTACGCTCCCGAGAGTGAGGGTAGTGTGCGCTGGGACGACCCTACCATAGGTATCGATTGGCGACTACCAGCTGAGGTGATACAACTTTCGGAGAAAGACAAGAAAGCGCCATTACTGGTAGAGGCAAAAGGTAAAAGATAAAGGGTAAAGCCAGTGAGGGCTCGTAACTGGGTATGTGAGTGAAAGGTGAGAAGAGATTGAAAATCAAAGAGCTAAATATTCCTAACACTTAACTAAAAAATAGTTGTCTAAATATTTGGTAGATTGGGAAAAAGGAGTTACTTTTGCACCCGAAAATACAGACGGTGGTCTTAGCTCAGTTGGTTAGAGCGTCGGATTGTGGTTCCGAAGGTCGTGGGTTCGAGCCCCATACTCCACCCAAAACTCCTTATAAGTTGTGACTTATAAGGAGTTTTTGCTTTACCTCTTATCTTAACATGAGTTCAATATAGCGAAAGCTCCCACTGATTTTCACGGATTTCCCCCGCTGGTGCGAGCTTGCAGCTCGTACCCCAATACGCCAATTCCACCCCAAAGTGATAAAAAAACTTTCTCTTCTTTGGGCTACTCTCTTTTAAAAGGTAGAAGTATTTAGTTACTTTCTTGTTTTTGCATACCTTTAGCCTTTCTTCTTAAGATTTATACTATAAATTTATTTCAGGATATGACATTCTTTTCATACTCCCATCGTCCCAATTCTTTTCTCTTTTCTAACTGGTGCAAGGCTAACTTCTTTATTTCGGTATCATTAGTCTCAGATGCCAATTTTTCTAATGCTAAAAGACTCTCAGGCTGTGGTTGAGCTCCTATAGCATAAATGATTTTTCGTATATAAGGATATTTGAAGTCATCGTCTTCTAAATACTCAGGAATGTTGTCTATTGCTTTTAATAGAATAGGTATGTTTTCGGTACTATTATTCCACATTGTTTGAAATAAATCAACAATATCTTCGTGGGAATTATGAAAATTCAATAAAAGCAATCTCCTTAAAGGTTCTTCGTTAGAAGGATTAAAATAATTTAACAACTACCCCATTAGTATAACATTTTGTACTGTTTCTATGTCCTTTTTTTCTAGTAATGCATATATTGCATCATTAAATGATGATTTATCAATTTCTTTTTTTAGAAAAGCTTTCAATTCTTCATCATCTTTTATTTCCTCTGTAAAATAATATTTATCCATTATATTATTTATAATATCAACAGTTTGCATATTTCTCCTAATTTTCAATTTCTTTAATAAACTTAAACTCTAAGATATTATCATTAAATATTTATCAGCACTTCTCAAACTCTATGTATTTTTTATTAGGGTTATTCTTAAAGACATCTATTAATTCGCTTTTTTGGTTAGCTGTCCAAGGCGAGGTAGCGTTTAACTTGCTGTCACTTATTCTAATTTGTAAAAAGGATTGGGTTCATTTTCTAAATGAGTGATTAAATAATCAAATCCTTGTTTAAAAATGGTAACCTCTTCTTTTTTTTCAGGTTTCTTTACAGCATACAAATCAATAAGTTTTAATGTTTCGTTTTTGTATTCTTCATATCTTGAATGATTGCCCCATTTTAATATAGCTATTTTTTTAAATAAGTGTACTGGAAAACTCCCTCCAACAGCTATTTCTGCTTTTCTCTCAAAAGGCACACTTCCTACATAATCAGCTAAAAATTTTATATCTAATAGTTTAGGAAATACTTCTTGTTCATAATACGAAAGACATTTATAAAACTCTGACAAAAACTCCTCTAAATGAGCCTCAGAAGTGATATCTTGTACAAACTCATAATTTTGAGGATAAAATTCATAGCAAGAAAATACTATTTCGTTATCATAGTATTCACCTAACTCATCTAATAAGAGATTAGAGAAAAAATGTTCCAGTTTTTCTAAGACGACTGTAAAACCTGTAAAAGTCAACATACAATCGAATTGCAGTCTGAACCCAAAAGTATATTCTACTCCTGTAGTATTTCCAAAAAAAGTAATAAATCCAGCATCTCCTAATCTTGATTTATATCTTTTAGAAACCATAGCTTCTATTTTCCTTTGTAAATCTTTCTTTTTAATTTCCATTTTGTTTGTGCTCTTATTTACCTCCTACTCCACTTTTTTGTAAAGATACGCATCTTTAGGGATATGATAATCAGTATTTAATATATGACAACAAAAAAAGCCGCTATTGTTAGAGACTTTTTTTATTTTTAGATTAGAATTTTCTCTATATAATCTTCTGCATTCTCTTTTTGGAAATAAACATGATTTTTA
>ERZ773010.141-NODE-141-length-54883-cov-29.778544_pt1 | contig 54883 bp, 54 predicted proteins | sample MGYA00580842_ERZ773010 | MGnify/ENA primary metagenome ERZ773010 (study PRJEB29015, sample SAMEA2737982) | human oral metagenome | biome: human oral; feature: human-associated habitat; material: dental | place: China | collected 2107 ... | reverse complement strand
TTCTGGATGTTCTTCTTGTTTATGCTTTGCCACAAGGCACCTCCTTTTTAGGAATATTTATACTATATTTAATGGACTTCATAGTGATTACTGCTCAGATAGCGATAGAAGTCGGTCAGTTTCATGGTCAGTACACGGTTGACGACATTCATCTGACTGACTAGCCGCTGGTAGTCAAGATTGACCGGACCAACAACTGCCAGCACCCCAAAGCCTCGATAAGGAATCAGGAATTTGCTGGAAATCAGCGTCAAATCAGCCAAACAGCTTTCTCTACTGTCTGCCACGCGCACGCTTTGCATCTGATCTTCGGCCAAACTGTCGCGAATTTCAAATGCTACTTTCTGCGGGTCATCAAAAAACTGATAAGCTGACAGATCTGAAAATTCCAAGAGCTGAACCTTGCCAGACAAAATCACATTTTCCTTGAAAATATCACCAAAGATATGCTCAAAGAGCTGAATGACATTGTCCGTCGTAGTGAAATAGCGCTGGATAATCTGCGGAATTTCCGTTCGAATCTTGTAATGGATGTCCAGCACTGTCTGTCCCAAGAACCGCTCCCTTACTAGGCCTTTAAGCCTGTCCAGATCTTCTCTTAGGAAGTTGCGCGGAATCATAAACTGACTGGTGATGGTATTGGACTCATCCAAGGTGAAGACCGCCAGAGCCGTGTGCTGACTGAGCACAACGATGTCAAAAGCTGTCAGGCGCTGCCGACTGGGTTCTACATCCAGTGCAACAACCGTGCATCCACTGAGCTTGGTCAAAAGATCCGCTGCCTGTTGAAGAATGTCCTCCAAATTGAAAAATTCATGGTCAAAGGCTTTGATAACCTCATAGAGTTCATTCTCAGCGAGACGATCAAAGGACAGAGAATGCTTGACAAAGTATTGAAAACCAGCCACGCTAGGCTTACGGCCGCTGGACGTATGCGCCTTTTCCAGAAGCCCCTGCTTTTCCAAAGCCGCCATATCGTTTCGGATAGTGGCACTGCTGGAATTGATGGAATCCTGCAGGGCTTTGGAGCCGACCGGCTCGTGAGTCTTGGTAAAGATATCAATAATCAAATTCAAAATCTCATTTTGACGCTCCGTGACCACGGCATCACCTCCAATCAAGATTCTGCTGTCGATTAGCACTCAGCCACCTCGAGTGCTAACTCATGATTCTATTATACACTCTTCTACTCCAAAGTCAAGACAAAAACTCAAAAAATTAGCACTCTTTTTACAAGAGTGCTAAAAATCAGTCTAGCGACCTAGATTAATCCTCCAGGATTTGCAAATGGCGCATCAAATAGAAAGAAATTCCTGCAAAAAGAAGCAACCAAACTAGCAGAGCCAAAAATTCTCCGCTCCATAAATGGAAATGTGACCAATCTTTCATATAGCTACTAAAGAGGCCCATAAAGCTATAACGCAACACCTTAAATAACTCCTCGCTCATATTTGAAAACATAGGAATAAATGCCGCTAAGAGCATGGCTGGAACACTAAGAGATTGTGCCATGACCTGATTTTTACAAAACAGACCAACCATTAAAAAGAAGAAAATTAAGACCAGCATGGTCAATAGGAGAACCAAACTATAGCTAAACAGATGATTAGAAAGCTTAGCTCCTACCAAAATTGGGGTAATAACGATATAAAAAACCCCAATAATCGCTGGCCAGATTAAGGCGGAGAGAATGTATTGACCAGCTGTCACACCAGCCAAGCGCAAACTTTGCAAATTACGTTTTTCTCTCTCCTCAGCTAGAATGATGATAATAGGTGTCCCAACAGACATGGCTAGAGAGAAAGGTAGGGAGATAGTAAGCAACATAGTAGCTAGTTTATCCGCGCCAATTTCCTTACCAGCTCCATTAAGAGAAAAAATAAATTTATAGAGAAAAATGAGGAAAATCGGCATGAAAACCTGCAATAGAATACTTTTATTAGCCAGGGTAACTTGACCTCTCAGCCAAATCATACCTTTGAATTTATTAGACATTTAAGGTACCTCCTGTCAAAGTGATGAAAACATCTTCCAAAGTTGGTTCGCAGGAATGAATACTGATAACATCGGACAAATCCAAACCTCCTTGCAGTTCCTCAAAGGCCACCGTCTTCGTCGTCAAATTTACATATTCTAAACGAACCTTCTTATCCGTATTATACTTTTGGATAATCTCATGCGGACTGCCCACTTCGACTAATTTCCCTTTACTTAGCAAGGCCAAGCGATCACACAGGAGGGTAGCTTCCTGCATATCATGAGTCGTCAGAAAAATAGTTGTCCCCTGCGCTTTTAGTTCCAGCAGCAATTCGTGAATGGTGCGAGAGGTTGACGGATCCAAACCACTGGTTGGCTCATCCAAGAAGAGTAGTTTGGGTCGATTAATCAAGGCACGAACCAGTAACATGCGCTGCTTCATACCGGTAGATAGTTTTTCAGCCACCTTGTTGCGACTATCATAAAGCCCCACTTTTCGGAGAAGTTCATCGACTTCTGTCATCTTAACCCCAAAGAGCATGGCATAGGCTTTGAGATTTTTATAAAGTGACATCTTTTCATAAAAACCACTGCCATCGCTGACAATCCCAATCTGCTCCAGAACTTCTGCCTTTAAATCCTCAACCGGTGCAGACAGCACATGAGCCGTCCCAGCATCTGCAGACAACTGACCAGTCAAAATATTGATAGTCGTAGTTTTACCGGATCCAGAAGGCCCTAGGAAGCCAAAAATTTCTCCCTCTCGGATGGAAAAATCGATTCCTGCTAAGGCTTCTTGTTCCTTGAACTTCTTTTTCAACCCTTGCACTTCAATAATGGTCTTTTTCATTGTTTTCCTCACTTTCACAACAGTATTTAACAAAATTGCAATCAATCTTTCAGTTCCTGCCTCATTTTCCAAAAACGCAAGGCAATATGGACCAGTTGACAGAACAGAATAAGCAATATAACACAGTCTATTGCTAAGACTGACTTGAATAATAGACTTGCTTTTAAACTCTTCTGGAAAATATCTAAAATGAGATAGGTAGTGACACACAAAACCATGATGGCTGGCAAAAACCGCCATATAAGCAAACGCTTGACCATTTCTAGCTTAGACCAAGCGTCATTATAGATTTCAAGATCACTGTCTGCATCAATCTGAGAAACTGGCTTGCGGAAATAAGAAAATTGATTAAAATTCGTGATATGCTCCCAGCCGCAATCCTCAAACAGTTGATAATAGGATTCTTGCTCCGCCTTCTTTATAGGGCGAAAATCTAATTGATAGACCACTTCCTGAGGCGGGCAGGCTTCAAAAGTATAACGAACCGCAACAAGAAAGGGAGAATAACTTACTTTTTTCAATTTCCAGCCTTGGCTATGCATTTTTTTAAAATAAGCCGCTTCTCTGTCATAGTCTGCAATGGTAAAGATTTTATAGACAATTTTCTTTTCCATCAAACTTCCTCCTTACTATTGCAGTAAAGGCGCTCAATCCGCTGGATTTCCAACTCTAAAATCTGTCTTCCAAGCTCCGTGATAGAATAGAGTTTTCTCTTTTCTTCCTCACGAACAAAGGCAATCAGACCATCTTTTTCCATCTTTGCCAAGGTTCCGTACATGGTTCCCGGGCTGATAGATAGCTGTCCTTCTGTCAGCTCCTTGACTTTTTGAGTAATACTGTAACCGTGCCTCTCTTGCTGAAGACAGAAGAGGATATAAAAACCTGTCTCTGTCATTGGCACATAGACTCTCCTAAGCTTTTCTGTCAGTCCACTCATCTTTTCATCTCACTTTCACCTCGATATATCGAACCTTGATATAAAAATTATATCGCAGTTCGATATAGTTGTCAAGGATTTATAAATATTTTTTACAAAAAGTGATCCATTTTTATCTTTCAATGCTTGCAGCTGATTTGATTTGAAGTTAAAAGGATTGGAGAGCTGCATCCTGATAAATCTGCATAAAAAAAGCCAGGAAAACCTGACTTACTTTTTTATTTCCCCGCTGCCTTGAGTAGGGCGATATATTCTTCCAGAACCAGATTGTGCTTCTGCATATACTGGGCATTCTCTACACCGACATAGCGGTAATGCCAATTCTCAAAGTCAACTCCGGTAATGTCACTCTTGCCATCCGGATAGCGAAGGACAAAGCCATATTGCGGAGCTAGTTGGGCAATCTTGGCTGCCAATTCATCCTCCTGACCTTCTGGAGCGCTCATATCAATAGCCAAGCCCGTTTGATGCTCACTAGCACCTGGAAGCTGCACCTGTTTCAGCACAATGCTGACGGCCTCTTCATTTGACAAGCCTTTGGCGACTTCCCCAGCAACTTTTTCGTTATAGAGTTCCTCCTGCTCAGCTCGGCTGCGATAGCCAGAGATTAAAGTTTCTTCAGGAGCTATCGTTTGGGCTGCTGCTAGGAATTGCCGAGTATTTTCAGCAATGCGGCTGTCGACCTGGATCTCTCCAATCTGAGTCAGATCAGGTGTTTTTTCATCTTGCTGGTTGTCACGATTGACCAAAATCAAATTCCAGTCAGCAGAAGACACCTTGGGCAAATCAGACTGCGAACTCTCTGAACTAGAAGAGCCCTTCGTAGCAGAGCTGCTGGACGAACCCGAAAATTGAATCTTTGCAAGCAGATCTTGTAACAAGGACGGACGGAAATAAATTGCCGTTCCTCCAGCTGCCAGACATAAGACGATTAACAGCAAAAGCGTTAACCCAGTCTTCTTAGACTTCGATTTTCTCTTTTCTTTGCGATGTTTAGCGCGCTTCAACTTCTTCCTCCATTACTTTGGCACCAGTCTCACGATAAGACATATCTCCGATACAAGCTACTGTGAATTTACCGTCTTCATAGTCTACAACTGTCACACTGCCATTGTCCAAACCATGAGGCTGAGTTCGGTTGATTAGATAAACAAAGGTACCGATGGTCATGCCGTGGCTGACTACAAGAGCATTGCCGCCACCAGCAGCTTCCAGCTCCTCAGCTATGGCTGAAAAACCTTCCCAGATTCGGCCACTGAGCTTTTCCCAGTTTTCTGCCCAGCCAGCTGTATCGACTTCTACAAGACCTTCTGCCAACTCAGCATAGCTGAGCTGATGGACATGCTCAATATTGAAAACCCGAGGCATCACACCCATAAAGAGTTCCCCATCATAACCGCCATCAAAACTGCCAAAACACCATTCACGAATCCGCTTGTCAAAGGTATAAGGAATCTGACCTGTCAATCCTAGCTCCTCTAGAATGATGCCCATGGTCTGAATAGTCCGGCCGCTGTCGCTGGAGCGGGCCAATTTGAAATCAAGCCCAGCTTCTCTCAGGCCAATGCCCAACTCATGAATGCCACGTTCCCCAACTTCAGTCAATGGGGTGTCAGACCAGCCTTGAGCCCGGCCGATAGTATTAAACATGGTCTTGCCATGACGAACCAAGTATAATCTTGTTTTTGCCATTTCATTTCCTCCGTTATTCTTTTCATATTATACCATTTTATGAAGAAATTGGCGCCATCTGGCTTTCAAAGCAAAAAGCAGGAGTCTCAAAACTCCCGCTCATTCTTGATTTTCTCGGTCCAATATAGCTGCGCCGATCTGACGGTAAGACACATCGCCCAGAGCTTGAATGCTGAAGCGACCATTTTCATACTCCAGCACTGTGACACTGCCATTGTCGACATTAGGATTTTTCGTGATATTCTCATCAACTAGATGGGCCAAGGTACCAATGGTCATGCTATGGCTGACGACCAGAGCATTGCCACCGCCAGAGGACTCCACCTCTCTAGCAATGGCTTCAAATCCTTCTAAAATCCGACCGCTAAGTTTGTCCCAAGGTTCAGCCCAGCCAGCTGTATCCACTTCTACCAGGCCATTCGCCAAATCAGGCCAACTGAGTTCCTTGTAATTATCCGTCTTAAGAACTCGTGGGATAACGCCATGAAAGAGCTCACCCCCATAAGCACCATCAAAACTGCCGAAACACCACTCTCGGATGCGCTTGTCATAGCGATAGGGAATCTGGCCAGTCAGACCCAGCTCCTCTAGGATAATCCCCATGGTCTGAATGGTCCTGCCGCTATCACTGGAAAAAGCCTTGATAAAAGGCAAACCCGACTCTCGCAATCCGATGCCCAGCTCACGAATACCTCGCTCGCCTTCGGCAGTCAGTGGGGTATCAGACCAGCCCTGTGCCCGGCCGATAGTATTAAACATGGTCTTGCCATGACGGATAACATAGAGTCTTGTTTTTGACATAGTTCACCTCTTTTATTTTTGTTTGTTATAGTAAATTTTGAAAAAGGCCTTCGAATTCTTTAGGATAAAGAAGAGGGAGAACTCAGTTCTCCGCTATGATAGACAGAGGCTTACCGTGAAATCAGCATCTAATCAACTATAGAGACTTAACATGAACTTTTACAGCACTGACACATCCAAGAACAATGAACAGATAATGGAGCCAATAATTAAGACCAAACTGTCCGGATAAAGCGGCTTTATTAATAGCGATAATAGCCTGCAAAATATTGCCTTCCCCTTGGTAAAAAGAATTGGCATAACCAATTTGAACAGCTACAAAGCTCATCGTTAAAGTAAAAAAGAAACTTGCCACAATTCCTAAAACCGAAATCCCTTTGACAAACTTTTCATAACAAGCAATGCTAAATAGCAGTGTAAAACTTGATAGGAAGCCCATAGCCAAGGATGCACCTGTCAGGAAGAAGACAAGGCATGCACCAAGCAAGCTAGTCAAGAAAGCCCCGACAATCCCCAGAAAATAATGTATTTTCTGCGGTCTTTGATGAGGAAGGGAGCGCTTTGTCACCTTATCCTGTGAGATGGAAACCATCCGCTCATAGCTAGATGGCGTGAGAAAGAGCCAATCTCCTTTGAACTGATACAGGTTCACATCTCCAGTTTCACCGGTTTTCTCACAGGCGCTAACCAGCCCTTGTTCCTCAAAGTAGCGGGTGCAGTCTTCGATAGCCTCCTCCAAAATGTCCGGCAGCAAATCTCGGTCTTGATTAGCCAAAATCTGACAGGCTAGGCTATAGCCAGCTCTCTCAAAATCAATCAAGACCTCGGAATCGTTGATCAGAGCTTCTAAGGTATCTCGACCTATATAGCCCTGCTCACATCTGACTGAAAAGAAAATCGCAAATTCATCGCCATCTGTTATGGTCTCTAGATAAAAAGCATAATCCCTTCTACGGCCATATATAATGCCGCTCTCTTTATCAAAATCCAAACCTAAATCAAGGGCCAGCTCAGCTAGCTCTCTTTTATTCATAACCTAAACAATCTCCTTATAATCCCCTACATTTCAAGCATCCAGCTAGACTCAATCACGCAAACTCCTATTCGGAAACTGAATAGCTGTCCTTTACGAGGCTATCTTAAAAGCTGTTTCAAATCTAGCTTTTTAATTTTTAAAGCTGTGAATAGGCGCTGGAATCTGACCGCCCCGCGCGATAAAGGCGGCTGACGAAGCCTGATTGACCTTCATGACCGGAGCTGTTCCCAAGAGCCCCCCAAATTCAATCATATCGCCTTCCTTGCCCTTTGGAATAATCCGCACAGCTGTCGTCTTTTGATTGATAACGCCAATCGCCGCCTCATCCGCAATCATGGCCGCGATGGTTTCAGCCGGTGTCGCCTCTGGAATGGCAATCATATCCAAACCTACCGAGCAGATAGCTGTCATAGCTTCTAGCTTTTCTAGATTGAGCGAGCCATTTTGCACAGCTGCAATCATGCCCTCATCTTCTGACACAGGAATGAAAGCACCAGACAGACCACCAACCTGATTGCAGGCCATGACACCGCCTTTTTTGACTTGGTCATTGAGCAGGGCAAGCGCCGCTGTCGTGCCATGAGTGCCAACTGTTTCCAAGCCCATTTCTTCCAAGACACGGGCCACTGAGTCTCCGACTGCCGGTGTTGGAGCCAGACTCAAGTCAACAATCCCGAACTTGACGCCCAGACGCTCGCTGGCCATCTGACCGACTAACTGACCGATACGGGTGATTTTGAAGGCCGTTTTCTTGACCGTTTCAGCGACCACATCAAAGCTCTCACCACGGACTTTTTCCAAGGCCCGCTTGACAACACCTGGCCCAGAAACACCAACATTGATGACCACATCTGCTTCACCGACACCATGGAAGGCGCCTGCCATGAAGGGATTATCCTCTACCGCATTGGCAAAGACGACCAGCTTGGCCGCCCCCATGTCAGAAAGCTGGGCTGTTTCCTTGATAATCCGCCCCATATCCGCCACTGCCGTCATATTGATGCCGGTCTTGGTTGAGCCGATATTAACAGAGGAGCAGACCTTGTCCGTCTCTGCCAAAGCGCGCGGAATGGAATTAATAAGAATTTCATCGCCTTTTTGATAGCCCTTTTGGACCAAGGCAGAGAAACCACCGATAAAGTCAACACCGATTTCCTTGGCTGCCTTGTCTAAAGCCTTGGCCAGAGGCACGTAGTCAGCGCTGTCTGTCGCTGCCCCAATCAGGGAAATCGGAGTCACTGAGACCCGCTTATTGACGATGGGAATTCCGAGCTCGGCAGCAATTTCATCCCCAACTGCCACTAGGTCTTTCGCTTTGGTCGTGATTTTTTGGTAAATCTTCTCCGCCGCCCGATCAATATCCGTGTCGATACAGTCCAAAAGTGAAATACCCATAGTGATGGTCCGAATATCAAAATTCTGCTCCTCAATCATGGCAATGGTTTCTGTTACTTGTCTAATATCCATCCTTGACTCCTTAGATATTGTACATGGCATCAAAAATGGCTGCGCTTTGAATGTTGATTTTAACGTTGAGCTCTTGGCCGAAAGCTTCAAACTCATTGCGAAGGGCCGTAAAATCTTGCTTTTCATCGCTTGACACCAAGGCCATCATGGTAAAATATTCCTCCAAAACAGTTTGGGAAATATCGTCAATATTCAGCCCCAGCTCCGCAATCTTGGTGGAAACTCCGGCTACAATTCCTGTTTTATCTTTTCCGACAACGGTAATAATTGCTTTCATGCTTGGCTCCAATCATTTTTAGTTTGTCTCATTGTAGCATAAATTTGAGGATTTTGTATACTATTTCAGAAAATAAAGACAGAAGGTTCGGATATTGCAAATAGCGCTCGGAACAAGGAAAATCTTTATTTGTTCAGCAATTCACCTGAGAAACTATTTTGCACATCTTTGTATGTTTTTTCTGTTTTTAATTGAAAGCGCTTTCGATATTTGTTATACTAAATATAGAATATTATACACAAAGGAGATTTCCTAATGAACGATTCATACAAGAAGCGTCTCTATACTCAGGCCTTGAGTTTATCAGCCGCAGTATTGATGGCTGTCTTAGCTCAGGGCAAGGCCGCAGCTGACCAGCAGAACAGCACTGAGCCGCAGCCAGCTGCCAATCAGGTAGAGGCTGTCACTCCTGCGACAGAAGCTGCTCAAGCTGCTCCAAATCAGACAGGAGAAAAAGAACAGACTCCTGCTCCTGCAGCGGACAATCCAGCTGTCTCTGCAGCTGCTCAAACAAGAGCAGCTGCTTCTGAAGAAGCCAAGACACAGCTGGCTGACAGTACCGTTTATATGTCCGAGCCTGCAGAGCTCAAGGAAACAGTTCAGGGACAGGCTTCTCAGGCGGGCAAGCTGACCTGGACTCTGGACAATAAACCGATTGTTGACTGGAAAACCTGGAACATGGACACCGGCACCTTTACTGGGCAACCCTTTCTCACTATCGAGGAAAAAGCCGACGGAAATGACCTTCATCTGAATCTGCAGTTTAAGGAACTTTTCGGACAAGATCTCAGCCTGCGCTCTCCCAACAATATCCGCCGCACTTATCGGAACTTCATCGGCAGCCATGAACTGGTTGGTACGAGCCAGGACTTGAGCCTGACTATTCGCAAAAATATCGTCTTGCGCCCTTATGAAGACTTCCACAGCCATGAGGAGATGCTGGCATCTATTGAAAAGAGCAGACAGGATGCTAAAACGGACCGCTTGGTTCAGATTGAGAACATCGGAAAGAGCGCTCAGGGGCGTGATATCAAGCTAGGTATCATTAGTTCCAACCAAAAGAGCATTGACGACTACCTCAGCACAACTAATCCGAAGGCCTTGACCAAACCAGCAGAAATGCTAGCAGCTCTCAAAAATGGCAATCTGGACTACAAACTGCCTGTCCTCATCAACAATACCCACGCTGATGAACAGCCTGGGATTGATATTATCACAGGTCTCTTTAAAACTTTTGCAACTAAAGACCAAGTCAGCTTCAAAACAACCGCTGCCGATGGTTCTGAAAAACTTGTCACTCTCAACATCCAAGACTTGCTGAAGAAATTTATCTTCCTCTTTGACTTTACGGAAAACCCTGACGGCGATGTCCTCAACACACGGGCTCTGGCCAATGGCCTTGACCCTAACCGTGATACTGGTTACCAAGCCAATCCTGAAACCCGCACCGTTGCTGGATTGATTAACAAATGGAACCCAATTGCCCTCTATGATATCCACGGCTTTGTCAAGGAATTCCTGATTGAACCGGCAACCCCGCCTCACGATCCTAACTTTGAATATGACCTTTTAGCTGATCTCATGCTGGACAATGCCCATCATATGGGGCGGGCCGGCGTTGCCAACTCTGGCTACGACAAATACATCATTCCAAAACTGGACTGGGGAGACGGATGGGATGATTCCTTCTCAGGCTACACAGCTGTTTATGCCATGTACCATGGTATCCTGGGGCATACTATCGAAATTCCAGAGGGCAATCAAGAGTCCTACAAGGCTGGATATTATGCAGTTCTAGGAGGCCTTGACTATCTAGCTCAGAACCCCGACAAGCTCATGGAGATGCGTCTCAACTTCTACCTGCGCGGCATCAATAAAGTCGAAGATCCTAAGGCAGAAAATGAACTCGTCGGACCTGATGGTCAGGTTGTAGGTCGGATTAAAAAAGGCCAGGAAAAATTCTTCCCAGACTACTATGTCATCCCGATGGGAGTGGACAAGGACAACGATACCCAAGAAGCCTTTAATATGATTGACTATTTCAAGCGCAACGGTATCCTTGTCAAAGAACTCAAGGAAGACAGCGGCAACTATAAAAAAGGTGATTTGGTTGTTGATATGGCGCAGGCCAAGCGTGGCTATGCCAACCATGTCCTCTACAAAGGCTCAAATGAATCCAAGTGGGCGGCTATGTATGCAGAGTTAGTCGTCAATTTCCCTGATATGAAAGGCTTTAAAGCCCAGCCAGTCTTTGGCGACAAGCTCTTTGAAGGCAAGCTAGGAGAGGTGACAGCCCTCCGTGCAGCCCGTACTAGCCAGGTTGACGAAAAAGCGCCTTATTACGTCATTGCCAATACGTCTGAGAGCGCGGTCAAGGCCGTCAATCAAGCTCTTGCTGAAGGTAAGAAGGTCTACCTGACAGACGACGGCTATATCGTTGATACACCGACCTTTACCAGCCTCCTGGATCGCTATGCCATTTACGGTGATGCCCTTTATAAGATTCCACAGGGACCAACTCTGAAGCCTCTCAAGGTCTACGCACCACCGCATCAATTTTCATGGGCAGGCGTGGACGCACCAGCTCATACTGTCTTAGCTCTGAAGAATATGGGCTTTGACATCGTTGACAGCCCAGAAGATGCAGATGTCATCGTCCTTGAAAGCAACAACTATGACAAGTCTCTTGTCGGACTCAAGCCAACTATCGTTGTCGGAGGCTCTGCTATGCAGCGCTTGGAAAAACTAGGAATCCTAGATGGATTTAACGCTGAGCGCTTCAAGAACGGCAGTGACTATGAAGGACTGATGAAGGCCGTTATACAAGACCAAGACCCGCTGACCAGCGGCTATAAGAAGGATGGACTCTTTTACTCCAACTCTGGTAACTGGATTGCTAAGATTCCTGCCAACTTTAGAACTCTTGCCAGCATTGCCGGAAGTGACTTCTATATCGCTGGCTGGTGGCCTGGCAATGAGCAGCTAGCCAACAAAGTCGTAGCCATTGCTGGTACCTACAATGAGAATCCTCTTTTTGTCTACGCCGGCAATCCAACTAACCGGCTTCACCCTGTTCATTTCTACCGCTGGATTTCCAATGCTATCTTTGGCAGCCAGTTGGCCGAACTGACAGACCTCCCAAGTCCTGCGACACCTGACCCAACCTACCAAGCTCCAAGTCAGACTGTCCTTGACTGGAAGCCTGCCACAGTGAATCCACCGGCTCAGACAGTAACTCTAACCTACAACAATCAGACTCTGCCAGAGACCGGAAGCCAAGAAACAACTGCCAGCTTTACTCTAGCTGGACTCCTAATTGCAGGAGCAGCTGGACTCTTCCTCTTAAAGAAGAAGGAAGACTAATACTTAAAAACACACCTCCCAATTGATACGGGAGGTGTATTTTTAGTTATAAGCTCTGCTATTTTTCCACATAGGTATGAAGAGGATAGGTCGGATAGGCCAAGTCACGCGCCAACTCTGAAGTTACATAACCTGCCGGTGCATCTAACACAGAAGGGATTCGATTGACGATAGTGGCACAGGTCAAGGCTACGGTATCAGGCTTGCTGACTGAGAAGACTAGATTTGGCTCACCAGTAATTTCCCAATCACACATATCCCCGTCATTTTCACGATAGACCTTACCGATACATTCTACTTCCAACTCGATTCCTTGATGGGTATGAATGGTCGTCACAGCTGACATACCCGTTACTTGCCCCGCCGGGACTGTGCGTCCCAGCGTTTCAGAATAAACATCTTCATCCAAAATGTAAGGCACGCTCTTTTGCGAAATATCCTGAATAGTCCAGTTCATCTTAGAGCAGATAGCTTCAGCAGCATTCCACATATAGGACGGCAGACTCTCAGCACTGGCAATTTCCTTTTCAAATCGCTCTGGATTGTAACCAGCACCATGCGCTTCTGCGAGAGCCAGACCATAGTCTTCTACATTGTAGCTGACAACCCCTTTCACCTTTTGGATACGATTAAGGCCAGACATAGCCAAGCAAGGCATATTAATCCAGTAAATATCCTGCATGCCAGATCCCATTACAGTGACACCATATTCTTTAGCCAGCTTGTCCAAGCGGTTTGTTTCAGATGGCGACGTCGTCCAAGGGTAGATAGCTTCCTCACAGGTCGTGATGATATTAACTCCATGCTTGATAGCTGTTTCAAAAAAATCATACATTTCCGGCATATAGGAAGCAATGGTGACAATGGCAATGTCTGCATCACACTCTCCAAAGACATGTTCAGCATTATCAGAAATCAGGACACCAGTCTTATAGCCTAGCTCTGCAAAATCACCAACATCCTGTCCTACTACAGCAGGATTGTTATCAATAGCTCCGACGATTTCTACACCGTGATCCAATAGGTACTTGAAAATCACTTTAGACATCTTGCCGCAGCCATATTGGACAGCACGAATTTTTGTATTTCTCATGGTAAATCCTCCATTAATTGTTATTATTTTCACAATTATAGTATAATATCTCTAGTAACTAGAGAGTCAATAGAGGGTTTTAAAAAATGAAAAAAATTTTGCGTATCGGAGAGTTTTCCCAAATAAATCAGATTTCCATCCAAACTCTACGATTCTATGACCAAATCGGTCTTTTAAAACCCTATAAAGTCGATCCAGAAACCAACTATCGCTACTACCACATCAATCAATCTTCTCTGGTTGACTCCATTCAGTACCTGCGTCAACTGAATTTTTCTCTAGAAGACATCAAAGAAATCCTATCTGACAAAGACCATTTTCAACTGCACCAGCTTATCGAGAAACGCTATCAGCGCCTTCTAGAGGAAAAAGAGAATTTAAAAAAACAAATCCAAGAAATCGAAATCTTTCGGTCTGGTGCCCGTATTTATGGCGAAAAACAGAGCGAGCAAGAACTGGAAATCCAAACTTTTCCTGAACGGCAGCTGCTTACTTTTGAAATTGATCAAAATATTTATCAAATGAAAAGTGAAGAATACGAACTTGCTCTACGCTGCTTCAAGCAAGAAATCCTGCGTTACAGTCCTTTTTTCACCCATTTCAGCCGCGTCGGCTCTATTATGAAACAAGAAGACTTCCAAAAAGAAATATGGATTTCCAAGCAACTCTGTCTCTTCCATCATACTCCCAATGAACTCCCTCACTTAAATCGAATATTGCTGCCAGCAGGAAATTATGCTGTTGCTTACTGCTCTTCCTTCTCAGATGAACTTAGAGCTCTACCGCATTTTCACCAAGCTCTAATCCAAGCTGGATATACTCCTGTGGGTGATTATATCTGCGAGGTCATCCATGAACAGCCACAACTCCAGGAGCAGCACCGCGATATGTTCATCCGGATGCAAGTTCAGATAGAGGATTAAAAAAGGAGGAAAGAGGATGTAGCGGAATTTCTTGCCAGATACTGGAGCATGATCAGCCAAAAACTAATCACTTCACAAACCGTAATTATATCAAAAAAGGATGGGAAAACACCCATCCTTTTTATATGCAAATAACCATTGCTTAGCACCTTAGTCTTCTTGCTTCTTTCTTCCAGCTAGAAAACCCATTCCCAGAAAAGCTAAACCAGCCAGAGGCAGAAACTTATCTTCTTGAGTGCCAGTCTTAGGCAGAGTTGAGTCTGAAGCTGGCTGCAATCTTGGCGTCGGAATAACTTTTTCTTCCTCACCTTGCTTCAGAGCTTGAGGCTGGGTTATTGTCAAAGGCTGTTTAGCACTTTCAGCCACCACCTTGCTGCCAACTGCTACTAGTTCGTCAACTGCTAGAGAGAGCACTTCCTGACCGAGGATGGTTCGCTGACCGTTCAAGACTTCTACAAAGACTCGCTTTTGACCCTTTTGGCCAGCTACAAGTATCCGCCGCTGCCCTTGTTCCAGTTCTGGATTTTCCTGTTCTCGAGTCTGATATGCAATTTCTTCCATTACGATTTCTAAGAACGACTTTTCTTCCACTAGGTCCTTTACCCCTTCTTCCGGAGTGACCTGATGACTTGGTTTCATAGTCAGAGCAGCAAGAGCTGCCTTCAGATCTTGCTCTGCTTTATCTAAATCCGTCTGCTCCGCTTTTTCATCTGCCAAAAGAGACTGAGCTCGAGCTAAGGCTGACTGGTAAGCCTGAACTGTCTCATCTGTGTAGAGGCTCGGATCTAGACTAGATGTACTGTCTACTACTTTCTGCAGAGAAGCCTTATTAACTGCTGGGGCATGAAGATTGGTCACCAAGAAATTGCGCGCTTCCAAATCCCCATCCCAGAGTCCCAGACCGACGTAGGCATCATTATAATAAGGCTCAACCGTATCAAATTGGTGATTCAGGTATTCTACACCGTCCACAGATACACTGACACCATTTTTAGTTTTCACTAGCTTAACATGGTGGAACTGGCCGCCATTAAGATGCTTGCCATTCATGCTACTTTCTGCAATCGTCTCTCCCATAAAGCGGTAGAGTCGAATCTTATCATTATCGCCAAATTGAATAGAATAAGCATTGCGAGGGTCAACATTTTCAGACGCATAGAAAATGTTAATCAAGCCTTTTTGATACTTGAGATCCACATCCAAGTTATACTCAGGGAAAGGAATCTTCTGACCTCCCATATAATAATCATTGGCGCTGGTATTCTGATTATAGAGACTTTCACCGTCGACATACCACTTACCGGAAACAGCTTTTAGATTTGGAACATTGGTCTTAAAGTCATTACGGCTGATATTGATGGTGAAGACCTTGGAAAGACTTGGATTTTCCTTAGAGGTCGCCGTTACCTTGACCACACCCCTTTGCAGAGCAGTCACTCGCAGCTTATTGCCATCTTCCGTGACAGAGACCAGGTCTGACTGATCCACTCTCCAGCTGACCGCTTGAGAGACACTTGCTGGCATGACATATGCTTTCAAATCCAAACTATCACCGACATAAATATTATTTGTTACAGGAGAAGCCTGCACTAGTTCCAGTGGTTTGCTCACCACCTGTTTGTCTTTCCAGATGCCCTTCAGCGGATAAAGAGCAATGTCAGCCTTAGCAGCACCTCCTTCTACAAACACACTAGCGGCAAGACTATTTGGCGCAGGGAAAATCTGATTGGCTCCCGCTACAGTATATCCTTTGGCAAAGACTTCTAGGCTGGAACGATCCACATAGAGATGCAGATCTATACTGCCATCCGCATTGCGTTTGACGGACTGACTATCCACCTGAGCAAATTTATTACTGAGAAGAATGCCGGACTGACTGCGGTCAATAGAGAGAGCTTCCTTTTCTAAATCATAGATAACTCTAGTCACTTCTCCATCTCCAACCCGCAGGTTAAAACCGACTTTCTTTGTCATTTCACTCGGACGGAAAGTAGAGACAATTTCATACTGATCACCGGAAAAATCTTTCAACAGCTCATTCTTCTCACTAACTTCCACGTCTTTATACAACACAGCCTTGTCTTCCTGACGCAGAGATTGATAAGCTGTAATTGGCGTCTGAGTCAGCCGATAGCTGCCGTCTTGCTTGATAAGGCCTAGTTTGAGGTTAAGATTGAAGGTGCCGTTGAACTTCTGACCGACGGTATCGGCTACCAGATTGCAGTAGTCCTCCCAAGTATTCATCCAGTTAGACTCAATAATGTCGGGTAGGGTTGGATTAGCCTTGCTGCCGAAGTCCTGAACGTAGTAAGTCATGGCTGCATAAGAGTCTTTACCAAAGTTCATGACCTGATCAGCCTGAGCAAACTCAGCATCTGGGACGAAGGTCCACTTGCCCTCCACCTGTCTAAAATCACCGACCTTATAGGAGCGCCCGCCACGGGACAGGATCCACTTAAGGCTACCATCGTCTGCCAGTAGAGGATAGAGATCTGGACACTCCGTGTGGAGATCTGCATAAGTTGACTCCACCTTCCAATTACGCAGATTATCAGACGAATAAATTCTCAGCGGTCCGCCTGCAACGACCATAAACCATTTACCCTCCCAACGGAAGACCTTGGGATCACGAAAATCCTGAGATTGCAGTGGATCATCCGTCCAGTCAGCTGCAATTTGATCAAGCTTCGTCCAAGTCCGGCCCTCATCTTTACTGTAGGCCAGCTTGATGCGCTGACCGTTTCCGTCGGCAGTAATCAGCGCGACTAAACCGCTCTGGTCATTGTCAAACAAACCAGAGGAATTGGTGGTATCTGCTACGATAGAGCCTGAGAACATAGCCCCATTAGCATCCGGATAAAAGGCAATCGGCTGTTCTTCCCAATGAATCAAATCCTTGCTGGTCGCATGGCCCCAGTGCATAGGTCCCCACTTGGTATCGTCGTAAAACTGATAGAAGAAATGGTAGACTCCCTTGTAATAAACCAGCCCGTTGGGATCATTTGCCCAACCATCCTTGACTGAATAATGATACTGACCGCGATAGAGCTCATTGTAGTATACCTCATCTGCCTGCCGACGATGGACATTGAGCCGGTAAGTCACACTGACGTCTTGCCCATCCGCATCCGTCACAGTACTGGTCACAGTCAGATAGTTTGCTCCCACTGCCAGCGGAATATTCTTCAAATCACTATAAACCCTACCTGCAGCATCGGTCACGCTTACCTTGGCAGCGGGATTTTTCGCTACGGCGGTCAAGTCTACAGTCTCAGCATCATGTTTGACATACTGGATAGTAATAGGGGCAGTAAACTGACCTTTCTGCTCCACTTTCCCAACCGAAGAAGTCACCCTTATATCCTCCAACTCGGGATTAGACTGAGGAGTGATTTCTTTGTAAAAGGTGTTTTGAAAAAGCAGCTTGCTATTCCAGTTAAGTAAGCCAAAATAACCTTCTGATAGATAAGTATTCTGCCCCTTATCATCTCTCTGAAGCGTGTAATCTCCTGAGCTGGCTACTAGAATATCATTGACATAGTAGGATACCCAAGAGCCGATAGAAACAACCTTAAGCCGATATTTATTATCATCCGTAGACTCGATATGCTTTTCATTGATAAACTGATAGTCACGCCCGCCTTGCCAACGCCAAAACTTCACATTGTTGCTGCCACCATCAATATTAACTGCATAGCTGCTCTTGTCATCCGGATTATTATTACTGCGGAAAATGAGGGCTGCCGCCCCTTCCTTACTGAAGAAAGTTACATCCGTTGAGTAAACAAAATCCTTGCCCTGACTTTGAGAGTAAAGGAAACTATCACCTTTGCCTCTGGCATCACTATAAAGACCTTGTTCTCGGACTTCCCAAACCCCATTTTTGTCTCCCTTGGCTTCTGCCAAATTAGTATTGAAGCCTGTCTGCTTATCCAAAGTCTCTACGGCAGGGAGTTTTTCCGAAGCAACTTCCTTCGCTGGTGGCTGTTCGTCTTCTTCCTGTTTACTCTCTTTAGCATTTGCTGTGACTTGATTTTCCTTATCAGCCTTTTGATTGGCTGACTCTACTGCTGCATCCTGACCATCCGCTTCTGTCGCTGCAGTTGGAGCAGTCTCCCCAGCTACAAGGTTCTCTGTCTTATCGGCATTCCTTGTAGGAGCAGCTGTTTGCTCGCTCTCAGGCTCCGAGACAGCTGAAGAATCAGTCTGCAAGACCTGAGCAGGAGCTGGATTAGCCTTACCCTCATCCGCATAAACCACTCCGCCGCCATCTAACAAGAAGGCTCCAAAAGCTAGCAAGGCACACCCAAAACCCCAACGCTTGCCGCTTTTTCTCATAAACCAATTTTTACACACTTTTTCCCGATGATTTTTCATGACACACCTCAATAATCTAAAAATTAAACCAGACTCCTCACAACCAAATTACTTCTACATAACGCACTCCTTTCAACTTTCTTTGTTCAAAATGAACACCTCATTTAACACCTAACTCCTTTATAAAAAAGAAGTAATCTCAATAATCTAAATATAACAAATTTTTGTAAGCGCTTCACCTAACGTTTGTCACAAAAACAAAATGACAGATGTCATATTTTAGAAACGAAGAAAAAACAAAAAGCCTCCAAAACGGAAAGCTTTTGTTTGTTTTAAATTTATTCTGGATAGGATGCAGCCAGCTCGTTCTTTAGATATTCTGCCAAGTGTTGATGAGCAAAAATTCCTGCTTTTTCTTCCGCTGTCGGATTATAGTTGGTATTGGTGTTCACATCATAGACATAAATCTGACCCGCCTCCGACTCTACCCACTCAATAGCTGCCACATCAATACCAGCCTAAGCTAGAAATGTCTCGTAAGTCTGTCGTTGACTAGCAGGCAGCGGCTCCGTGATTTGAAACTTATCCGAGGTCTCTAGCTGAGCAGGCCTTTGTCCAATCTGACACCCATCTGCCGGGCAAAGCTTAAAGCCACATAAATACTTATCTATCTTCAAGATCTTTCCCCCCTCTTCATTACAACTAATAGATCTCTGCTAACATTACTTCAATTTCTATCAAAGAAGTTGTTCTAAAAGCTTTAAAACAAAGAGATAAACAAAATCATTAAATTGACTCTTTTAATTTCTTATATGATATAATTATTTAAAATATCATATTAGTGAGAAATATTATGTCAAAGACAAAAGGTAACAAAAAAAGAAATTCTTCTAAAGTAAAATATATCCTAGGAAGCGGAGCTTTAATTTTAGTCTCTACTGTGATTCTGCCTAGAGTATTGAGAAATACTAGAAATTATGTATATAAAAAACAAGTAACACTAACCAATCATCTAAAAACTAGTTTTGATGGGAAGGACACGTTAGTTAAAAAATCTGACTATAACAAGGGTAGAAGATCATGCAAATAAATACAGATACTATTGCGCAGCAATGTCTCAACGCGATTAATGATAAAATTAATAATTTAAAAAGATTAAACATCATCGTCATTGGCAAATCAGGTGTTGGCAAAAGCACACTAATTAATAGTTTGTTTAGAGGGAATTTTGCCGATACTGGACTAGGCCGACCAGTAACTCAGGAAATTCGCAAAATTGAAAAAAATGGATATCCTTTGGCTATTTACGATACACCTGGCTTTGAATTGTCATATACCCAACAGGAGAGTGTCAAAGATGAAGTCATTAAACTAATTAACAACGGTTACGCTTCTAATGATATCAATGAGGTGATTCACTGCATTTGGTATTGTATTAATGTCGGTTCAAACCGTACCTTTGATAGCTCGGAAGTGGAATGGCTCAGAGAGTTTTCTGAGAAAAATAAACAGTCTAAGGTTCCAATCATCATTGTCCTTACTCAATCTGTACCTAAGAAGAAAGCATTAGAAATGAAAGCTCATGTTGAGCAGGAAAACTTAGATGTCTGTAAAGTTGTGCCAATTCTAGCTCAGGACATGGATTTTGATGAGGAATATGTCGCTAAAGCTTTTGGATTAGATACTTTGATTGATGTAATGTCTGAGGTCTTGCCAACTGAACTGCAGGATACACTGCAAAACATCCAAAAAGTATCTCTGGAATCTAAAAAAAAACATGCTAGAGCAGTCATTGCAACTGCAGTAGCAGCAAGTTTTGGTGAAGGTTTCGCACCAGTTCCTTTTGCAGATGCATTCATGCTTGTACCAACCCAGATAAGCATGATTACTGGCATTACTGTAATTTTTGGGCTTGATATAAATAAAACTTTTCTAACAGCCTTTGTATCCTCAACTTTAGGATCTGGAGGAGCAACATTCCTTGGAAAAACAATTGTGTCTAATATCCTCAAATTTATTCCCGGAGTAGGAACGGCAGTTGGTGGAACAATTTCCGGCACTACTGCCGGATTAATTACAACAGCTTTGGGTGAAGCTTACCTATTTTTAATGGAACAAATATTTAAAGGAGAAATAAGCAAAGAAGCTCTAGGTACTCCTGCCGGACAAAAACAAATGACAAAACTCTTTAGAGAACAATTATCTAAAAAAAGATAATACACCAAGATTTCGAATCTTGGTGTATTTTTAGGTTAAATGACTTTTTACATCAAAAAAGACATCCAAGAGAAAACTCTTGAATGCCTGTAAACGTTGATATAATCGCTTTGATTAACGTTTTGAGAACTGGGTAGCTTTACGAGCTTTTTTCAAGTCTGGTTTGAAAAGTATGGTTTTAGAATATCTAAAAATCGCTTAATAGCAACTTTCAAAAGAGTTTCTCCTGATTTTTATTTCAAGAACTATGAATAGATATATATATTTATATAAATAGGGAAATTTCTTAACTCAGAACTTTCATTCACATCCTATTCCTTTTTATCCTAAAAAAGTTTGTAATATTGGAATAACAATGATAAATAGCACCGTACTTAGAGTCACCACATTCGTAGAAAATTCCACATCTCCCAATCCTTGATTAGCAAGGATTGGGAGAACAGCTAGAGCTGGTGTAGCAGACTGAATCATAAAGGTCTTAAATTCTACTGTCGCCATATTTGGGGCAAAGAACTTCAATACAAGAAGCATGATCAGAGGAGCTAGGATAAAGCGTCCAACCAAAGTGACAATTGTATCTTTATCAAAAGCAATAGTTTTCAAGCCTGCCTTTGCAAGAACAATACCGATATATACAAGAGATAATGGCGTTGTTAAACTACCAATATAAGTCAAGGTACTTTCCGCAAAACTTGGGACAGGAAGACGGAGCACTAAAAATACGAGGGCTACGAGAAATCCCAATAAAGGTGCTGGGAAGAGCTTCTTCCAATTGAATTTTTGAGCTTGCTTTGAAGCCCCTTCTTTGCTATCCGAGGTCATTAGATAGACACCTAATGTCCAAGTAGATACCGTATTTGTAATATAATACACCAAGAAGTAGGGAAGAGCTTGATTTCCAAACAGAGCTATGTTTAAAGGCAAACCAATAAAAATGGTATTGGCATTAACAAAGGTATTAATCATAGTTCCTTGACGGCCTGGACGGACCTTGAAAAGCATAACTGCAATATAAGCTACGATATATCCTAAGATAAATGCCACAAAAGTATAAAGGAGGCCTCCAGAAAGACTGATTAGTTTATCTAGTGTTAGGTAGTTCATCACCGACACAAAGATTGACGCTGGCAAGGCTACATTCATAATCAAACGAGACAGGTTGGGACCAAAGCTATCTCCAAACCATCCCCTAACCTGAAGAATATACCCCAAAACAACAATAGCGATAATCGGAATGATACTCGTAATCGAGGTTAAAAAGAGTGACATAGGTATCCTTTCTAAATTTCTTAAGTCCACAGCCCATATAAATCTGTCGCTATAGAAGGATAGCAGCAGAAATGAATTATTTATACTCTGGATACCATTTCAAATCACGCACTGCTTTAGCCATATCGGTTTCTTTAGCACGCGCAAGACCTTGTTCTTGCGCTTTTTTAGCAACTGCTTCTGCTACTTTAATAGAAACATCTGCTACATACTTGAATGGCGGCAAGACAGGAGCTCCTGGTTGGCCTGGATTGACAATACCACTCAATGAATGAGCCGCTGTTCCAATCATTTCATCAGTCAAAAGACTTGCTTCAGAAGCCAGCATACCTAGACCAAGACCTGGGTAAATCAAGGCATTATTTGCTTGACCAATCACATAGTCTACACCTTTATAAGAAACCGTATCAGCAGGAATTCCTGTTGCGACAAAAGCCTTGCCATCTGACCATTCGATCAAATCTTTAGCACTAGCTTCTGCTAGCTTGGTTGGATTTGATAATGGGAAAATCATTGGACGTTCTGTGTTTTCACACATAGCTTCTACTATTTCTTTAGTGAAGGTATTAGGTTGAGTTGAAGTTCCTACAAGAATGGTTGGCTTCACAGTCTTCACTACTTCAAGCAGGTCAGTCAACTTGTCTGCGTTACTAAAGTCGGCACGTTTCTTAGCAAACGGTTTTTGTTCAGGAGTTAGGTCATCCATGTCATCAAAGAGAAGACCTTGTTTATCAACCATAAAGAAACGTTTATAAGCTTCTTCTTCGGAAAGACCTTCACTCACCATTTCACGAAGAACACGAGAGGCAATTCCTGCGCCCGCAGTACCACCACCATAGCAGAGATAAACTTGATCGGTTAATTTTTCACCACTAATATCCAATGAACCAAAGATACCACCTAAGGTAACGATTCCTGTACCTTGAATATCATCATTAAAAGTCGGAATTTGTTTCCGATATTTTTCAAGAATATTAGCAGCATTCAAGCGACCGAAGTCTTCCCAGTGAAGGTAGAGTTTAGGAAAGAGACGTTCTGCTGTTTGAACAAATTGATCAATGAAGTCATAGTAACGATCCCCACGGACCCGTTCGTGACGATTTCCTAAGTAATTAGGATTGTTACGAAGTTCTTCACGGTTAGTCCCTGCATCAATGACTAAAGGAAGGACCATAGAAGGATTGATTCCAGCAGCACCCGTATAGACCATCAATTTCCCAACAGAAATATCGACACCATTTGTTCCCCAGTCTCCAATTCCAAGAATTCCTTCTGCATCTGTTACAACAATGAGTCGAATCTCGCGATCCCCGGCAGCATTTTTCAAAGTGGCTTCAATATTTTCAGGATGATTAATATCCAGATATCCCGCATATTGTGGATCTACAAAGAGGTCACTATAGCCTTCAATCGTATCTGCAATGGTTGGGTCATATACAATTGGATTGAATTCTTCCAAATGTTGAGAAAAGAGATAATAGAAAAGAGTCCGGTTGGTATTAAAAATTTCCATTAGGAACAAACGTTTTTCCAGATCATTGACCTTTGTTTTCATTTGTGCATAAGTTTGCGCTGCTTGTTCTTCAATGGTTTGAACATAAGGCGGCAGTAAACCAATAAGTCCAAGTTCCTTTCGTTCCTCCAAGGTAAAAGCAGTCCCTTTATTAAGAAAAGGATTGTTTAAAACATCATGTGCAGTCATAGTGCAACCTCCTTTTTACTAATATTATACCATTAAAATGAATCGTTTGCAGAACTTTGTCGTATATAAAATACAATCGTGTACGCATATGTTATAATGAGTTTACGAGAACAATTTTCTAATAAGCTATTTTATACTTAAAACACTATTATTGATGACACTTTAAGTTGTTTTATAAATTTCTGAACTCATCAAACCCTCTACAATTACTCTTTCCTAAAAGTTTCGAGTATAGCAAAATAATCATAGAAATTAGCAATCCTAATCAAAATAAGCATCCTCTAGGTTCGCTATATAGTACTTTGTGCTTTTTAAGGTGTTTTTTTGTCATACAAAACTTGTATTCTATTTATATGACAACTAAAAACTATTTACAACAATATATTTCCCAAAAAGTGAAATATTTTCGAACACAAAACAAAATGAGCCAGGAAGAACTTTCGGAACAAGCGGGACTCGGGCTTAAGTATATCAACCAACTCGAAAACCAAAACGTGAATCTGACCATTCACAGTCTTGAAAAAGTGATTGACGCCCTAGAGATGACCCCAGAGGAGTTTTTCAATTTTAGTAGCCTTGAATCCACCTCTGGTAAGACTGACAATCTTTCTCTCAAAAGAATCAACATGAAGGTTAAACAGCTCCCTGTTGAAAAACGAGAAAAAATGTTAAGCATTTTCGAAAGTATCTTAGATAATCTTTGATATCCCTGACTCACTTACATTTTAACTGGTGAATATTCGTATAGTCAACTTGTAGGATACGGATAAAATTTATTTATCTGGTGATTTCCACTTATTTTCCTTCTCCAACTAATGAAAGTGAGCCCATATGAATTTAAAAGATCTACAATATTTTTATGACCTCTGCCAGCTTCAATCCTATACGGAAGTAGCAAAACAACATAAAGTCAGCCAACCATCTATTTCTTATGCCATCAAGCGCTTAGAGGACTCCTTTAATTGCAAATTGATTCACCACGATCCCTCGCATCGCTCCTTCAAATTAACTACTCAAGGACAAATCCTCCTAAAGCATACAGAACTGATTTTACCTGAGGTCATTTCTACTCGCAAAGAAATTAATCGCTCCTTGGCACATTTCTCTACTGTAGGATTCCCTCCTATTATCATTCAGTATCTCTTTGCTGCCTTGAAGGAAAAAGATAAATTCGATTTTTTAAAAAAAGTGCGCCCTATCCGCGGTGGCTCCGTGGAGTTATTAAACCTTCTCCTCAAGGGAGACCTTGATGCAAGCCTACTCGGTTTGATTGAACCACTCAATCATCCTTCAATAGAGACGCATGAACTCTTTCATAAAGAGCTTTATGTCGTTTTATCTAAGAACCATCCTCTTGCTACTGATCCTTCCCTAGCTTTTGAAAAATTAGTAGGGCAATCCTTTATACTTTTAGACGAACACTTTGTTCACCTTAAAGCTTTTGAACTACTTAATCAGAAGTATCAAAACAGGGCAGAAATATTCTTTAAGACTGATGACATTGTCATTCTTAAAGAACTTTTAAAGAAAGAAATTGGCCTTAGTTTACTAGCTGATATCGCACTTTCTGATGAAGATGATGATTTAATAAAAATCCCTCTAATCCCGGAGGACCAGATCACATTTACAGTTTATTACGCTTACCTTAAATCAGCTACACCATCATCAGAAGTAGGGGCCTTATTTAATCTGATTAAATCATATGAATAGAAAAAACTCTAACTATCAACTACCTGATAGCTAGAGTTTTTTTCATTATAGGTATTAGACTAAAGTACGAAGAAATAGGATATTATCGACGAATCTTTTCATTTACCTGATACCATTCAACGAGATTCCTAATTATAAATCTACAAGGTGTCAATAAAAAAAGAACACCTCGAAAGGTGCTCTTTGTAAGTATTGTAATTCTTTCGAATTAACGTTTTGAGTGCAGCGGTTGCCATCCAATCAAAGATCGCTTCGCTTGTTTTCTTGGGGCAACTGTGCATAGCATATCTCTATGCGACTAAAGTCGCTAGAGCTATCCTAATTGCGCACCGCCAGTTCTCATACAAAAAACACCTTGCAAGATGCAAAGTGTTTTCGTTTGTATTCTGCTTTCCAGTAACGAATTAACGTTTTGAGAACTGGCTAGCTTTACGAGCTTTCTTAAGACCTGGTTGGTGGCACCTACATCTCTTTAAATACTAAAAGTCTTTATTTCTGCACTTTTGTCACGATGTACTTTTCACTTTATGTTATATAATTTCAAATAATTTCATTTAAATAAGGTAAATTTCTCAACACTTCAAAAAAATAGAATACTGAGCTAGAGGTTATCTTATTGTGGAAGATGACTTTTTATTTTCCTCGTTGTTTTTAAAGATATTTCTCTATATTTGAATTCATATTTTCTCTGTGAATATCAGCTGCCATAGAAGCCATCATAGCCTCATTTGATAACACACGATATGCTGGTGGTGTACCTGTTTGTGAAAAAGCCGTGGTATCTCCAATATCAAATAGTTTTGGATAGAGCTCCTTTTCCAAGTCGGTTCTACTATCAATACTTTCATAATCTAAAAATTCTTTAGATTCTAAAAGGAAGTCACTATAACGTTTTTTATCAAAAAGACTAATAAATCGATGATATATAAAGTTTAATTCAATCCATGCTTTTCTATAAGGATTTCCAAAGATAGGTTGCATTATCTGTATTGAGGTTTGTTCATCAACTGAAAAAATTATTTGATTCATTCGCTTAAGGGGCTCAAATAAGTCCCATTTTTTAATGTTTGTCCGCCCTTCTGGGTTATCAAATTCTAAATCCCAATTTGGATTATAATCTGGATTCATGAGTATAGGGAGTATAGGTCTTCCATGAGCCGCTGCGTTTCTTAACACTCTAAGGTCTCGTAAAATTTGTTTATGAATAACAATATCTCTAATCCAAGGAAAAATTGATTTTATACTATTTCCAGAAATATTTTGTTCTTCTTTAGAAAATCTGTCAAAAATAGTTAATAATCCTTCTAAACTGGTTAAATCCATCTGAGACATTAAATCATCTAGAGGAAAAATATCGGGATTAGTGATATAGTCATATTGGTCAGAATATGGAAGATATTTATATCGATTCTTTGCTCGCTTATACTGTTCTTGTTTGGTTCTATCCGTTGAGTTTTTCCAATATAATACTACTTTTTCAGATATTTGTTCTCCTCCCAATTCTTGCGTGGAAATTCTGCTCATAAGAGATTTATAAGCATTTTCTATCCCTAAAATCCACTTAAGTATTTTTTCTCTAAAAACAATATCCACTTCATCAAGCTTTATTAAGTCTGAAATTTCGTAATGCTTCTGTTTGTCATCTGAAACACGATGAACTTTGAACAATATATTCTTATCAAGAAAAAGTCCATTAATAAGATATTCTAACATATTGGGCTGAAAACCTTTAAATTTTAAATACTCATATAAAACATCATCATCAGTTTTAAATATTGCTTCGTTGCTTCTATTAAGTGATTCTACAATATCCTGCAATTCCTCCTCAGAAGTTCCCTGCTCTTTTAATTCTTGAATGATAGCTGTTGAATCTGTCAGCTCCTTTTTTGCAAGTTCCGAATCTGGTATATCAATATTGAATAAAGTGAATTTTTCTCTAATTTGTTGAAGATATGGTTTAGAAGTTATTCTTTCTTTGAGAATTAAATTTTTTTCATTAAATTTCAGATTGTAAGCTTCTCTGATATTTTTATCTCGCAGAAGTACGCCTTTTCTTAAATCAAAACTCACTTCTTCGCTATATTCAATCTGTTCTTTTCCATTAACAATCTTTATCATATCAAGGCTTATTTCGAAAGGAATTTCCTCTCCTTTTTGACCGAAACTATCTGTTGATATAAAGCCATAATTACGATGAATTGAAATTATTTTTCCAATTCCCCTTTTCTTCTTGTTTTTATTTTTCCCCATTCAACTATACCACCTTATTTTATTTATCCTTACTGACCTGCCATATTTTTAAAAGTTCACTGTTGGAACTGTTTGGTGCTTCTTCTTTTGGAAGCTGAGCAATTTTAACTATTACAGGTAAATCAAATGAAACACCTGTAATGATTGCTTGACCCGCAGATAGATTTGGAATACTTGACTTTGAAATATAATCTAAAGATGTCATTGTTCTATCTAGTAGCTTTAAATCATTATCATTTACCAATCGATGGATGAAATAGTTATGAATCTGCGAAACAATTGTAGGTGAGATATCAGAGGGCCTTTGACTAGCTATTGTAAGGTAATATCCAAATTTACGTCCTTCTTTTACAATCTCTTCGAAAACATCCAACCTGTAATCTTTCCATTTTTCAGATTCAATAGTTGAATTTTCCGAAAGAATATTATGTGCTTCGTCAATAATAAGATTAAATATACTATCCTGCTTAAATCTAGTTCTATGTATATCATAGCTAATTTTAGCTATTAACATTGGCAACAACATCTTTATATCTTTATTGACATTTTTTAACGAAATAACACTTATATTTTTTTCAGTAAACATTTCTTGAAAGTTATCCTCTTGTAAATTGTCAATCTGAAGAACTTTATCAAAGTCACTGGAACGCGCCTCTATCCTATGAATAAGAGGTGAAATATGGTCGTACTGTATAGTATGGCGAGATAAATCAAAAATCATCTGAAAATAAGCTGCTAATCTCAGTTGAATAATCGGATTTTGGATTTTTTCATTTGACTCCGATGTCATAAATATTGAAGTCCGTTGTTTAATATTTGCTATTTCGTGCTCTAATATTTCGATGAGTTCATCAGCATTAAAGTACCACCTACTACCACTACTGTTCCAACCTTCTAGGAGTTGAACACTATAATATGCATTTGAATTATTGGGATTAAAAACACTTAAATCAACCCAAGAAGAAAAACTATCATGATTTATCCCTAAAACATCAAGCGCATATTTAAGTAAATCCAGAGATTCTTTTGACGGGGCACTATAAACCGTTCTAAAAGCTCTGCAAAGATATTCTAGTACATTTTCTTCAAAATTATTTTTTAAAAAATAGTACTTTAATAATCTATTTAAAAAAGGTTGTTGAGTTTGTGCAGTCGCCCCAAATAAAATGGATAACATTTCTTTATCCCAAAATTTATTAGCAGGTATTGCAATTTTATCCCCCTCCGACTTTCGAGTATTTAGATTATAAACTTTCTTATCATCAGCTAATACTCTTTCCCCCACATACTCTCCGTTGAAGTCAATAACTACAAATTTAGATTTTCCAAATGTTAGAACCCGCTCTCTATTTAAGTCAAATAAATTCTTATAAAGTCTAGTTAAGGTATTGGATTTGCCACTCCCAGTATTACCAAAAATTGCAATATGAGTATTAAAAATTGTTGTCCAATTAACTTTATAGGGGATACCTTCTGGCCATATTTCTCCTATAGTAAAATATGAATTTGGATTCGAAGGCGGCCTGTTATCTCCCGAACTTTCACCGCTTATTATAGTGGTAATTTGCTCATTTGGTAATAGAATAACATCATTAAATATTTGTGGGAAAGCTACCATTCCTGATATATATTTTTCACGAACAAAGCTTCCGATTACTTTTGCTTCCAATTCTCTAAAAAATCTATCTTTAGAAAACTCCTGAACTGTTGTATCCCGTAGAACATCCTGTGCATACTCTTTTTCAATTTTTACCACAATAGTATAATGGCCACGTTTGATTCCAATATATGAACCAATCATAATACCCGAGTAACGTTTCCCATTAAAGAAATAGGTCATTTGTGATGAGTTATCAAATAATCGAATAACCACATTTGTTCCCCTAATTTCTCTTACAGTCCCTACTACATAACTTTCATTTGTCATTTATCGCTTCCCTTTCCATCAAATAATGAGTTGAGATATGAAAAATTTCCTTGAACTTCATTACCATCTGGAGATAAGCTGGACGGAAGATACTCTATAATATTTCCTCCTAAATTTCCTAATTTTTCCCTTATTTGCTTCTTCGCACCTTCATTGAAAGCAATAACATAAATCTTGAGCTTAGGATTAACTATTGAACGACGTACAATCTCTAAGATATGTTCATCAGCAAATGAAAAACCAAATACAATCAAAACACTATCTTGTTTTTCCAACTCAAAACTCATCATCCTCAACAATTGGTAATAATGTTGTTGGAAAACAGTATCCGAAAATTTCTCCTTGGTCGGATTAACCACTGGCAGTGTTTTATATTTTTCATAGAAGGAGTCAACTATATCAGTAAATTTACGAAAAATACTAGATAATTCTGTTTTTAAATTTTCTTCATTGAGATCCCCGTATAAAATTGATTGTTCATATTCAAATGGAGAAATAAGATAATCGGTAGAATCAAAGGGAAGCTGATTATTAAAATCATCTATCGATTCAATAATTTTGTCACTTAAGTCACACAATTCATCAAAGAAATTATTTTTTAAACTAACTTCTATATTATCATTCGCATTTTTCCAAGTTACTGAACCATGAATTTTGAGTAAATTTATTGTAGGGATTTCTCTATGAAAAGAATCACTCATTCCCGAATGAGATATTTTTAAATGGTAATTTTCCGTTGAAATATATTTTTTAAAGAAGCCACGACTTCCATCGTTAAAATAGGTTAATCTATTTTCCTTACTCAACTCATCAAAAACCATTTCAAAGAAAGTATCATAGTTAGAGGTGAAAATATTGACCCTTTTGGGCTTGTCAAATCCTTCATTATTTAAAAAATTAATTAAATTTTGAACAAAACGTTTATATTGAACATGAACTTCATTGTTTTTATCAAAATCAAGTATCTTTGTTTTACGTATCCAAAGCTCAAACCAAATAAAATAAAGAACTTTTCTTTGATTTTCGTCATAATTTTTTGAAGTCAATAATTCTTCAAAAGATTTTTCTATTGATTTCATCCACAATGTTGGAACTACTCCAAAAGAAGCTCCTGAACCTATTAAAAAGTTAACATTTTTGCCCTGAATATCTTTTAGAAATTGGTCAGAATTCATCTTATTGCTCACTTTCAATCTTCAAGTTTAATTTTTTCTGTACTACCAAACAACAAATTTCTTTGTTTGTTTTTTATCCGCCAAGCGTTACCGTGATTCTTACCTACATACTTTCCTGCTGGTGTAGTATAGCCTCTCCAATCATAAGTAATTGCTCCTGATTTTATCAGAGAAAGAAAGGTCATAAATTGTGGTGAACGGGTTAGCTCGGCTTCAACATACTTAAATTGTGCTATTTTACCGTCCATTTTGGATTCAACTTTCACCCATAAGGTGGCTGGATGTTTTTTATGTAATTCTTCCTCTAATGCTTTAAATGTCCAAAAAGCAGCCAAAATATTTTTCTTATTTTCTTGTTTTCGCAGTTCAACAATACTGTCTCTATCATTAACTTCCAAATAGAAACCTTGATTGTTTTGCGGATTTTCTTCTGAACCTATTGTAATATATAAACTTTTATATCCTAAATGTTTATCCGAATCATAACCATACAAGCGAGCAAATGCTGATACCCTACTTCTATCATTCGGTTCAAACTCTGCAACAGGTGTTCCTTCAAAATTGGGACGTAGAGTAAACAGAGTATCTAGTGTTTTAGCAGATTTTGATTTCAGCTCGATGATTCCTTCAAAATCAGCTTCTTGGCTATTATTGGTTTGAATTCCCAAAAGTGATTCTAAGGTATCTCCAGCGTCTTTCGGTGCAATCTTACCTACCCCCTTAGAATTATTATGAAAGCCTTGTCTTGCTATGGCTTTAATCTGTGGAATTAACCTATTTAGTGAATCTTCAACTTTATCTTGTCCAAATAGTTCTATAATAGTGCTATTTTGAGGAATGCTATGTGTAACATTAAATAATGTAAGTTCTTTTTGATTATTTACGGTTATATAAATCAAGTCGTTTACATTGATTTGAGATGACTTAATGAACTTCCCTAATCCATATATCCAAAATCTTTCATCTCCTCTTTTGTTAGCCTTATAGAAACTTATTTTTACTTCATGCTTTTGGTTGCCCAGTACAAGATTAGCTGTCAAATAAACTTTATCAGTCAAATTCCTAAAATCTAACAAGTCATTATCTAATAGCAAGGTTCTTAGAAATCCATTTGCATCAATAATACTTTTATTTAGCATGGTTTGTGTCAATCTGATAACAGTATAGTCATTAGAATTGTACTTATGTAGATTATTGATAACCTCTAACTCATCATCATATGGAATAAATTGCATTAGCTTTCTCCCCTCTTAAATAAATCAGCAAGCGGAACTTCCATTTCCTTAGCAAGGCTTTCTATTGTTGAAAAATATACGTCTGAGTATTTACCATTTACAAGATTACTTATCGTAGATTCTCTTACTCCACTGGAATTACTTAGTGAAAATTGTTTCCAACCTCTCAAATATAATTTCACATTCTGTATAAGTGTATTTTGATATTCTTCTACAGAATTTAGAGTAAAGTTTATAGAAGCACTTATTTTATTGGTTCTAATAAGGAGTTCTGGAAAATTTATTGATAAAACATTAGAAATTGCTATTAAAGTTGAAAGTTTAGGACTATACTTTTCATTAGAAGATAATAGTTTATTGACAGTTTGCCTGCTAAGATTCGCCTTATCAGCTAACTCATTTTGCGTTAATCCGCTTGTGTAAAGTAACCTTTCAATATTTTCTTTAACATAGCGTTCCATATCTATTTTCTCCAACTATTGTTTTTATTTATATTAAAGCTTTTAATTACAATAAAATTCATTCTGCTTTACATTTTGACTGGTTTTAGAAAAATTTTACGCATGTATAAAGTAGAAAAGTAGTAACACCTGGACTTTTCAATGAAATTCTGATATACTACTAAAGTAGTAAATACACAATTCGAGGTAAATTATGCCCTATGCAATAGACTTATTCTGTGGTGCTGGTGGATTCAGTGAAGGAATTCTACAAGCTGGATTTGATATTATCTTCTCTAGCGATAAAAGCCCAATGGTAGAAGAAACTTATACAAACCGACATAAACAACTAGGTTTAGTAGAAGGTGTTGATACACACTTTGAACTCGCAGATATAAAAGAATTAACTTCTGACAAAATTTTTCGATCTATTAACTCGTTAAAATACGGAAATATTTTTGAAAGAGGAACTATTGATGTCATTTTTGGTGGTCCTCCTTGTCAAGGATTCAGTCGTTTAGGAAAAAGAGATTCCAAAGACCCTAGAAATATGCTCTTTCATGAATATTTGCGTATTATAAAAGATGTTATGCCACGTTATGTTGTTATGGAAAATGTAACTGGTATTTTAGATATGCAGATGTTAGACTTCCCTAGCGTACTCGATGATAGAATCTACGGGGGACAACATTTGGTTCAGTCCATTCTTAGAAATGAGCTGGAAGAATTAGGATATATTTTACTTGATGTGCAGGTTCTTAATGCCGCAAACTTTGGTGTCCCACAACAAAGAAATCGTGTTGTATTTCTAGCATACCGTAATGACGTAGCACCCCTTCAATATCCAGAAAGTGATAATGATATTCCAAACGCTACTGTCTATGACGCTTTAGGAGACCTTTATGGTGGGGAATTTGGCTATGAAACAGATTATTCCCTACGAAGTCGACTGGGTAGGACTCCTAATACTGATGGTCACCCCATTACAAATGATAATCCGTTGAATATGGAAATCTCAAGACACGATGATATTGTTACACAGCGATTCTCACTGTATCAACAAGGAGAAAATAGAGCTAAAGCCGTTAATAGAATCCAATTAGAAGGACTAGAATTAAAAAAGGACTATCCAAACCTATTTATTGAAAGTCTATTTCAAATCAATGGTAAAGCTAACCAGCTTCACATTATCAAGCAACTAAAAAAACAGAATTTGCTTCAAGAAAGTTTTAAATCCGAGAGATGGTTACAATTTACCAATCGTCAGCTTGGGTTATTATCAATGAATGATACGGATAACTCTGCTAAACAACATATTTTAAAATCATTAGCGCTTAGATTAAAAACTTCATTTGAGGAGGCTGAACTATTTTGGAATGAAATCAAGAACCATTTGAATTCAGATATTACGGAAGATAAGTTTTCAAAAATGCTAAGAGATGGAGATTTAACTCCTGCCGCAATCGAAGCCATCTTTACTAAAAAGAGTATTCGAGTTCGTCTTGACCAAAATAGTGTCTCACCAACTATGGTAACATTACCAGATGACTATATCCACCCATTCTTTAACCGTGTTTTAACTGTTAGGGAAATGGCTCGGCTGCAATCTTTTGATGATAGTTTTGAATTTCTTGGAAAGCGTACTACTGGTGGAGATAAACGGGCAAAAGAGACACCACAATTTACTCAAGTAGGTAATGCTGTCCCACCATTACTGGCTAAGGCAATTGCTGAGCAGGTGATGATTGCTCTAAACAATGATTAAAAAACTTTTTATATACTCCAAGTATTTCATTTTGAATTATTTCTGTAACATTTTTCTAGTATAATATTATAAAAGGAGGTTTGGGAAATGAAAAAAATATTTAGTTTATTACTTTTAGGAATTACTACTATATTTCTAATATCTTGTTCCAAACAAAATAGTCTTTATGGAAAATATTATGATATCTATGACGGTAAAGCTAAACTTGCTTTAGAGTTTAATGAAAATGGTGGGAAATTCTACGAGAATGAAACTCGTGCTATAACGAATATTGATACTAAAAATAAGACTTTTACATTTTCTGTTAATGGTCGTGACGTTGTTGTTACCTATGATTTAAAAGAAAATGGCACTTTAAAGTATGATACAGGTAGTTATTTTACTTCAGGTAATGAAAATATTGCATACAAAAAGGATAGTGAAGCCTATAAAAAGGCATTGAAAAAATGACTTAGAGATTTTCTCTAGGTCATTTTCTTGTTATTAAAAGGAGTTTCGCATGCCGTTTGGCTTCTACTTCTGTCAGTTGTTTAGGATTCCAAGCATAGCTAATGGATTGTCCCTTATCATACAATCCCCAAATTTTGAATTTTGGATAACATTGTTTTACCAAAGAGATGAATTGAGTATCTGCCAACTCTGGTAAGTCAATATCTGAAACAAAATTTGATTGATTTATTAAATGGTTGAACTTATCTAATGCGCTAGGTTCAAATTCATTATAATCAGAGATAATATAATCTTTAACTTGGTCAAAGTAACCGATGATGTGTTTGTTTTTTCTGGTTAGATAATCTTCTACAATTTGTTTTGCAGATAGTCTATTGATATCTAATTCAAAATTTAAGAAGTCTGTCAAACGAGTTTTGAGAGCTTGACCAGAAACTTGTAATGCTGTTTCTACCTCTTGAAAAGCCATTTGCTGATAAAAAATCTTAGTTAGAAGCACAATATCAGGCATTAAGAGAAAAGCTGAGTAAAAATTAGCCTCTCTTTCTTGTAGAGAATCATCATGAAAATCAGTAAATACTCGCCCACTGTGATGTAATAAGATGTGACCTAATTCATGACATTTTGTGAAATTTTGACGATTGATAGAATCGCTATCTTGATAGGAAATGGTTAAAACATCATCATTGATATTAAAACCTGCTATGTCTATTCGGATATGGTGAGGAATGACAAGTATATTTTTCTTATTGACTTCATAATTGAAGTAATCCTGAAAAGTATAATAAAGAGGATGTACTTTATTTAATTTCATGAATGGATAAAGTGACTGCTTTACACGATTCCAAACATTAAAGTAAATTCTTTGCACGAAACATCAGTCTTTCTTTTCTTTATTCATAGCCTTAATGGCTTTTTCTCTCTCTAACAGAAATTCTCTCAAATCTTCTTCAAGTATTTTCTTCTCTTCATCAGATAAATTCTTAGAAGTTTTCCGATACAGAACTTCAAAAGTTGATAAGTCAATCTCATCAGAATTTTTGTAGTCAGACTTACCCATTAAATAATCAATGGATACATTGTAAAAATTCGCTAATTTAGTAATAACTGATTGTGTTGGGTTAGCTTTAGCATTTTCCCATTTAGCATAGGCTTGCTGAGAAATCCCAAATTCTTTTGCTACATCGCTTTGTGTTAGATTGGCTTCTAAACGCAGAGCTTTTAAGCGTTCAGGAAACATTTTTGTACCTCTTTAAAAATTTTTAATTTTTTTACAAAAAACTCTTGACAATACAACCCATAAGTTGTATTATATATTTACAACCTAAAGGTTGTGTAAATCTTGTTAATACTAAACCTAAAATTATGAAATAGATAAATTTAATAAAGTATGAAAAAGGTCGATATTAACAAAAAGATTTAAATTTGTCCTTTGAAAACTGAATAAAAAAGTGCGTCAGACAACCTCACTCAAGCTTAGCTGACCAACACACAATATTGTTTAGCAACTATTATTGTAACGGTTTTATCGCAAAAAGTCAAGGAGGTTGGAGTAGATGAATACAAAAATCCTTTAGAGTTATCTCACGCACTCGGCTTTTTGCCCCTCTTGACCGGATAACAAAGGGAAACTGCTGGCGCTGGTAGCGTCGGAAATGCTGACAGGTAAGATACATTCTGCTGGGGTAAGCATAGGCGGTTAATCGTGGCTATAGTGAAGTGAGATGACTATAATAACAGAGATTAGTCAAGTACAACTATAGGACGGTGATAATAACAATGAGTGTGCGATGATATGAGCACGCCCTAAACAGGACTTCCTGTTTAGAAGAGTAGAAAATTGAAATTCAAAGTCACATCAATCAATAAACTTTAAATTTTTCCTCTATATTTGCAATTTTCTTTTGAAATATGGTATAATAAAGAAAATTACATTGAGAGGTGATGAAATGACACAAGAAGATATTTTATCTGAAGAACAGTGTCAACTACTTGTTGATGTTCTCCTTAAAGGAAACGAAGAATTTTGCGAAGAAATGAAAGCAAAAGAAAAAACAGAGCCGATTTACTCTGCTGCTAAAAATGGACGAGGAAATAAAATTGATAGTCGTCTTATCAAAACTTTTGCGAATCAAGAAATCAGCTTCATACAAGATTACAGTATAAAAAAAGCTGGATATAATTGGGACTACGGTGAGTATATTTGTGAAACACCTTTTGGTCGATTCTTATTTGTCATTAAATCTGACAAGGCATTAAAAAGAGCCTTTCCTAAGTCCAATAGTGATGAAAATCTTTCTGAGGATGAAGATAAAAAATATTTTGAAAATTATTTGGGAATTAACCAAAAAATAATTCGTCAAAGCAAAGAGCCTGTTGAAGGTTTATTTGAGATTCCGATTCCTCTTTTTGAAGAAGATAGAAATTCTGAAATCTTGTTAATCCCAGATGAAGTTGCTCATGAGGATATCGATTTCTTTTTTGTTCTGACTTATAAAACATCTGGCGAAGAGATAACAAGTATTGAGCTGACATTCCCTAATCCCGTTTCAAATGACCTACGATTAGCACAAGACTTATCAAGATACATTCAAACAAGTCAAATTAATAGTAACAATAGTCAAAACCCTATCAATACTACTTCTCCTCAAGAAAAAGATGAGGACATGGAAAACTTTGACGAAGGAGTGATTGAAACGAAGAAAAGTAAGTAAAAAATAAAACGTAAAGGGGGATTCACTCGTGTTTAACGGTGATATATTAAAACAATTACGTCTTTTATATGGCATGACAAGAAAGGAGCTGGCGGCTAAATTAGATATAACTGAGCAAGCAGTTTGGCAATTTGAAAAAAATGAAATCTCTCCTAAAACATCAGTTAGACTTAAAATGACCAATTTATTTGGGGTACGTTCAGACTATTTTTCACAAGTAAGTTCCAATTCAAATTTTGACATGACATCCGTAGCTTTCAGAAATGAGGCAGAAAGCACACGAAAAGCCACAGATATACAAGAAGCTTATCTAAATGCGTTGGATTCTCTTACCGTATTTCTTGAAAGTATGGTGATGATTCCTAATCAAAAAATTATAGATTTAGTAAACATTCTTTCTCAAAAAGAACCAGACAAGAATAATCTAGAAGAATTGGCGCTGTTTACTAAAGAGTTTCTAGGTATCTCTGACGATAATAGTGACCTTCTCTATCAATTGGAAAAGTCTGGTATTTATATTTTTGAAAGAAAAATGGCTAACAATGAAGACGCCTATAGTATCTGGTCTAACACAAATAGACCATTTATTATTTTAGGAACTGGGAAGACTGCCGTGAGACGAAATTTTGATTTAGCTCACGAATTAGGACACCTTCTCCTACATCGAAATATTGATTTTAGCACCTTGTCTAGAGATGAGTTTTTAGAGAAGGAATCGGAAGCCAATAACTTTGCTTCTTACCTTTTACTTCCACGAGAAAACTTTATTCAAGACATGGCTAATCTTGTTGGAAAGCGGGTAAGCAATCCCGATAACTATATTGACTTAAAACGGAAGTATACTGTTTCCATACAAGCACTGGAATACCGTGCCTTTAAGTTGGGCTTAGTTAGCCCTTCACAACATGGATATTTTTACAGATTGATTAACAAAAATAATTATAAAACATTTGAAAAACTCGATGACGAAATCATTGTAAAAAGACCATCTAAAGTCAGAAGCATGTTAAACACGATTTTGTTAAATCTCTTGACGTTGGAGAGCCTATCTAGTGCTTTAAAGGTTGATAGCCGTTTCTTAGCTCATCTGTTATCGGTGCAGCCACAATTTTTTGATAAATATAAAAAAACGATTAGCGATGAAGATAAGTTTGATAACATTATCCGTCTGAATGATGTGTCTAGGGGGTCTATTTAAATGCCCAACAATAACAACTATAACCCGAAAATCTTAGACGCCTTGGCTGAAGCTAAACGGATTTCTCGAGATAAAACGGTTGTTTCTTATGGCAACTTGACTGAGTTGAAGAAAGCTCTTGAAACTTAATAATAATGCTAGTATAGACAGTTCTTAATGGAGCTGTCTTTTTTATTTTCTACTCCTCTAAGCTGATAAAGCTACTTAACGCATTCTAAAGGAAAGGGAGGTAACACTATGACCTATTATGAACAAAGTTTTCAGAGATTATATGAGAACTTTGTTTTTTCTTTGAAAATCTATCCTGATAGACACTATCAAGAAGTATTATGCTATCAAGTATTAGAAAGGATTGATAAATTATTTCAATATTATCAGAAATTAGAATTGCCAACTTATCAATTGGTACAGTGGAAAAATCACTATAAATTTAAAATTCAACAGTATTACATTATGAATGGAGGTACAAAATGAATTACTTTGAAAAACGATTCCAACAAATCTATGAGAAGTTTCTTTTCTCCCTTAAAATTTATCACACTAGTCCTGCACACTGTGAAACGTGCTATCGAGACTGTCTGAATGAAATGGATAGTCTTTTTTTACGCCATGATACCCATGACCAATTTGCTAAACAGCTTTTGAATTGTAAAAAAGTTTTTCAGCTTAAAGTCAAAAAAGCCTATTTGGGAATGTAAGGAGGGCAGTATGACCAGAGTAAGAGCTCCTGTAAATTCAAAAGATGAGTTGATTCTTTGACCTAGACAAGTCATAAAACGGTCTATACAAACTAGAAATTGAGGTAAATATAATGGAAATTACAAAAGTATTCGTTGACCAAAACCAAGTCTTAGGAAATGAGGTCTTTGTCTCAGGTATGGAAGAAGTCCGTGCCAATGATTATAACCCTGTCTCTTACCGTATCTTTGAAATTTCAAGTCGAAAAGAGCCCTCTGCCTTTCTCATTGTAGAAGGGTTTAAAATGTCAGATGTCCCTGAAGGGCGTCAAAAAGTTGTCTTCCCTCGTGGGATTGCTATTGAACGCCGTAACTTCCGCTTTGGAGGCAAACGTAAACATGAAAATGTCATTGTGGCGGAAGAAATGCGTACAGTAAAGTCTAAATAAGAAATAGAATAGGAGAAATACTATGACTGTAAAATTTGCTGCTGATGTGATTGAAACTTTTGATACTGCAAAAACACTTGGAACACTTAATTTTCTTGAAGCTCTTCCTAGTATGAAATGGGAAGATTACCTTGAAGAAGGAACGGGTGAAGAAAAGCGTCGTGAAACAGATGAAGTGGACTATGTAGATGTGAAGCTCTACTCTTCTGCTGTAAACGGGGACATTACCGTAACCGTTCCACCTGAAGCCAAAGTGGCTCAAATGACCGCTGAAAAGAACTACAATGATGAAGTAACGCTTGTAGCTCCTACGGCTCGCTTCTGGTCAAATTCAGAAACTATTAACAATCGCCGTGTCCTGACAAGTGGGGTTAAACTACGAGCTAAAGATGTTGTCTTATCAGGGAAGCCTGAACCAAAAAAGGAAGGATAAGCGCCTATGAAGCTGTTCACCTATCGAGGGATTCGTGTTCGGAAGTTTCATGAAAAAATCAAACGGCTAACCTGTGCTCTTTTTCTTCTGCCCTTTCTCCTTGGAGGGGGCTTTTTAGCTTACCTGAACCAAAACCAGCTTCAAAGCCAATTTCAACGTGACCCGATAACCTATGGGATTCTTTTTAGTGGAAGTGTATTAGGATTGTTGCTACTAGACGGCTTAGTACAAATGTTTTGTTACCGAAAATTTCTTTTCTTTAGCCGTTTAGATAGTTTACGGATTCTTTCCCACTTTTTGCTGGATAATAACTTGTATAAGGTTAAGAAAATCAAATCGAATCATCACACGAGAGAACGGATTCTATTACCCAAAGTGTATTTGAAGCGTGACCGTTTTAGTATCACCGTTTCACTCCACCTTCAAGGCAGCCGATTCCAAGACCGTTTTATTGCTCTTGAAAAGCCTCTTGAAATTATGTTTGATGGAGACTTTATGAATAAGCAATTTACCAAAGGCTACGTGTCCTACACCATTGCCATTGACCATTTTTCTGGTCGCTTATCTATCTTTGATGTTAAGATGACCGAAAAAGGCATTTATCTGATGAAAGATGTCTATTGGGATTTCAATAAACATCCACACTTGCTGATTGGTGGTGGAACGGGTGGCGGTAAAACGGTTCTCTTGATGATTTTGATTTGGGTCTTGGCACAAATTGGCTATGTGGAAATTCTTGACCCGAAGCGCTCTGACTTTGTCGGATTGAAACAGATTCCTGTCTTTAAAGGGCGGGTTTACTGGGATAAACAAGAAATGTTAGCTTGTTTAAAGCGTGCCGAGCAAGAAATGGACAAACGCTATGATTACATGACTAGTCACCCTGACTATCAAGCAGGGAAAAAGTATTATGCTTACGGACTGAAACCTCGCTTTATCGTCATTGATGAGTTGGCAGCCTTAGCCGCTAAATTAGAGCGAGATTACCAATCATCTGGAAACTTTATTGAATACCTAACAGAATTGATTTTAAAAGGTCGCCAATCTGGAGTCATCATGATTGTTGCTATGCAACGCCCTGATGGAGAATACCTTAAAACAGCTTTACGTGACCAATTTATGAAACGGATTTCTGTTGGACATTTAGAAGATGTTGGTAATAAAATGATGTTTGGGGACGCTAACGCTAATAAAGTCTTTAAAAAGATTGATGAAATTGACGGAGAGGAGATTTTCGGTCGTGGTTATATTGCAAATGGTGGGGAAGTGGCTAGGGAATTTTATTCACCTGTTGTTCCCTTTGAGGAAGGATTTTCTTTCTTTGAGGAATACAAGAAACTCCCTGTCTTAGATGACCCACTATTAGTGACAACAGAAACCACGCAAACATCATCATCTGACTTGCCCGTTGAAGAAGTTGAATCTTCCCTCCTTCCTCTGAATGTCTTTGCCAAGGAATCAGATGTACCCATTTCAACCTTACGAAACCTTGTGAAATACATAGAGGAACAGGACTATACATTCGTAAGAAGGGACAACCGTATTCTGCTAGATGAAGCAGATAGGACTTTGTTGGAGGAAATTGTGACAGAGAAAGAACAGACTGACTTGCCTTATAAACAAGTTGTCCTTCAGCACTTTGAAACACCTCCTGAGCCAGCGTAGGCACGAAGGTCAAGGTCAGGGCAAAGCCCGTCCGACCTGCCCGACCGAGCTGACAAGCGGGCGTTTTGGGGTGTGCCTAAGGCACACCCCAAAAGGGCTTAACCCCCCGATACTAATAGGGGGGTTAAAACTAACACAAGCCCTTAAAAGGCTGTTAGATTCCCTATTCTTCCCGTCACTAGAACAAACACAAAAAGGAGGTGGAAAAAGAGTGATAAGCAATACCGATTTAAAGCGTATCAGGCTTGAGTTAGGATTTACCCAACGCAAAATGGCAACGATGATGGGTTATAGTTACTACAACTACCGAAACATTGAACAAGGTCAACGAAAGATGACTAAGGAATTTGAACAAACACTCTTTCACTTTCTGAAGCGCAAATCAGAAACCAAATTGGAAAGCACAGTGGATTGGTTAAAAATTCGCTTTAAAACGCTTGATTTTAAAGCTGTCATCACACACGTTCTAAAATTAAAACCAACGGACTTTTTTCATGAAGAAAAAAGTTATTACAACTATTCAGATATGGTAACTTATGGTTCGATTCGAGTGCTTTATTCCCATTCTGAAAAGAAGGCAGAAGCTGGAACACTGATTGACTTAACAGGAGGGGGTTGTCGTGAGTTTGAATTATTATTAAAACAACAAGGTCGGAATTGGTTTTCTTTTCTTCACGATGTCTTTCTCTTTGCGGAACAAGAACGAAAAGATAGACCTTTGGAAGATTTTTTAGCCTTTCCACGCTTTGATATTGCCCTTGATGAATTATACAAAAAGTCAGGGAATCTTGACTTATTTGATATTAAAAATCGGATTTTTGACAATAAAATCATCATGCGCAAACTCCGCACCTTTACCGCTATTGAAGGCTTGAAAAAAGTTGAAAATCGCTTTGTCAATCAAGGTTTGACCTTAAACTTTGGCAGTCGTCAATCAAGCCTCATGATTCGCTTTTATCAAAAAGATTATGAACAGGCCCTCTTAAAAGATGTTTCTGTTGACTATATCCATGAAGCCTATAATTATAAAAACCGCTATGAGATTGAACTACATGATACTAAGGCGTTTGATATTTTGAAAGAATGGTATACGTTGGAAACTGACTTGACTAAAATAGGCGCTCGGATTTTAAATAACTATTTTGAAGTGAAAGATTGGAATGGCAACTATGATAGTGAATGGGATAACCTGCTTGGCACACAAGCGGGTTTTAAATTTGTCACACGTCCTCGTCAAATTAACTATGCAAGGACAAAACATTGGGTTACCAAACAAGTCTCTAGTGCTTTGAAATTGTTGAAAATCGTTGATATAGTTTATCAGACAGATGAGCTTTCAGAAATCATTTCTGAAGCTTATCTAAGTAACAATCATACAAAATTAGCAGAAGAAATTTGTGAACGAAACGGAGTTGATTTTAATGTTATTGTCGGACAGATATAAACCTATAAATATCCCTGATAAATTCAATCGCCCTCTTCAAACAAAGAGTTTTCCAGTTGGTTATGAAGAACTCTACCTATCGTTTTACGATTTTGAATTGGTCAAAGATTTGGTTGATTATTGGGGGCTCTTATATTATCCACCTAAGAAAGATTCTGAATTAAAATATGCAGAACAATTTAGAAAGCAATCCTTTAAAGTTGAAAATCACCGACAAAATGCGATTAAAAATGCGATTAAAAAGGCGACTAGACAAGAAGCTAGACAACCTTTTTTTGAGGAGTTAAAAACAAAACCATTAAAAAGGATGAGTCAAAACGCTCGCTGGGTGACAGAGATGCTCCTACAGACGGGCTATGCTCAATTGGTGTTATAAGGAGAAGATATGACAGAATATGCAGTGATTATCAATGTAGAAACGGGACAACGGGGAAGTTTTCCTTTGCCTTTTCCAATTTATGCATTAGAAAGAATTGGAGTGACAGCGTCCTATAACGGTCAATTAGAAGTATATCCTGAAAAGGATGATACATTTGGCTATGGGTTAGATGGACATATGTATTTGTCTGAACTTGAAGGATATCTGGAAAATTATAGAAGGCGTCAAAACCCTTATCATCATGACTATATGATGTTGAGTGCATTGCAGACTGACTGTGATTATTTTCTAGGGAATGGTTACCGTCAAGAGAACAGGCTTTGGGAAGGCTCTGTTGAGAACCATATAAAAGAAATGAAACGGCTTTGGAAGTTGTTTCCTGAAGGAGAAAAACCAGAATGGCTTACTTGGGAACAGATTCTTGACTATGAGAAGAAAATGAAAAATGATGAATTATAATATATAGATTTTAATTAAAAATGATACTTATTAAAAAATTATATGAAGGTATTACTTGCTTTCCTGATAAAAACGAATTCTGGAATCTTTACATTGTCCTGATGAAGGAAAAAGAGTTTTTCTTAGACGCTTTTGCACGGAAAACCCTTGACCTTGATTATCCCGCCCACTACCAACACGCTTATTTTACACTGGATGGTCAAGTGTTAGATTTCAATCAACACATGACGACACAACTTGTCACTCTTTTTAGACAGGTTATCTTAGAAAATCAAACAACATTTATGGAGGAACTGATAATGGCAACACAAAACACACTCGAAAAGAAAGTCAGAGCGGTCTCATTGGAGCTAGGAGAACTGATGAAAGCCCATGATGATAAAGAAGCTTGGAAAAAAGCAGGGGAATTGCACGGGCTTCTTAAAAAAGAAGAGGTGAAACAACTCCCTGAAGCACTGGTTGAAAGTCTCCATGCTGAATTGCGAGGTTACTATTATGTCAATAGTGAACTCAATAAACTTCATAAACAGCTTTACGCCAAAGGAAATAAATTGATTGAACTAGCCAATCAGTAAGGAGCACTTATGAATACAGTAAAACTTATCTACCATCAATTAAAAACTTATCTTGGAAACTTTACCAAACGTCCTAAAAAGAAAGGAAAACCAACATTAACCCTTGCCAACAAAAAAACTGTCAATCTTGCCGTTCTGTCAGGATTGGCTTTTATTTTAGTTGTAGGGTTATTAGGGAGCATTCGTGCTATGACAATGTCTAGTAAAGTCACCAATCTTGAAAAAATATTGGCTTCTAAGCAAGCTACTTCTTCGACCTCTTCTGCTCCCCAAACAATAGATAATCGCCTGCAATATTATCTGAATGACTTTGTTAATTGCTATTTTACCATTCCTAATGATTCAGACGGTCAAACGAAGCAAGCTAAGCAATTAACGAGCTTTTACGGTTCAGAGCCTGATATTCAAGCACAAGGTCAAGTCAAAAATCCTAGCCAATTGAGCTGGTCACGCCTGCTAACGGTTACGGATAATGTGGCAACGTATGAAGTGCATTATAAACAGACTGTAAAAAATGGGGACAAGACAGAAGAAAAAGAATTGGTGACGGGGTTTAATATCCCTTATGCCAAAACAAAAACGGGCTATTATGTTACGGGCTTACCTTGGTTTTCAAGTTTATCGACCAATCAGGCAGATAAGAAAAGTACCGATACAGAAGTCAAACTCAATCAGTCAGATAGAGCTTCAGAGAAAACAAAGAAGAAACTGGATAAGTTTCTCAATGTTTTCTTCACTAACTATACGACTGACCAAGATAACTTGGACTTAGTGGCTCACAATGTAACGGTTGTAAAAAATGCTACGTTTAAAACCTTAGATTTTAGTTACTACAAAGCCACCGATAAGGCAGTTATGGCCTATGTTCAAGTAACATTTGAAGTTGCAGGCTCGACACATGCTGAAAACTTCACCTTGACCTTATCAGAAAAAGGGAAGTCCTATTATGTGGAGGAAGTCAGCCATACAATCCCTGCTAATTACGCAGATACAAAAGAATAAAAGGAGAGTTTAATCAATGAGTTCATCTAATTTACAAACATGGTTACAAGGAGACGGTTTCTGGTTCATTACCTTTGGAGCAATTATCCTGATTATTTTAGCTTGGAGAAACAGCTCTTGGGGAAAACTATTTACCACGCTTGTTTTCTATGCTGTGATTGCCTCTTTAACGGGAGGCGGACGACAATTACTTCATGTCCTTGGCTGGTTCCTTCGTCTCTTTGGTATTGAAACGGGGTTATGACATGGAAGAAGAACGATTGTATGATTACGCTAGAGGGATAAACGCTCCCTACTGGATTCAAGAAGTTAAAACACAAAAAGGAAAACGCATTTGGTATTTTGCTACACCCATGCAACTTTCCTTTTTTGTGGTTTTTGCACTGGTCTTGATTTTAATGTTGACAGTGTTTAGCTCACTTCTTCTTCCCTTGAACAAATTAACGCATTCCATTTCATGTTATCTTTATTGGTATATCCCTTATAAACTCGCTAAGTTCTATACAGAGTATGAACCACAAGGAAAGAAAATGCACGTTTTCCTATGGGATTATATCTGCTATCTTATGGACTTCCGCCTCAATCGTAAAGCGATTTATCATGAAGATAGAATGAAAATGATGGATGAAGAAGAAATAGTCTTTGAAAAAACAGATTTATAAAGGAGGTCTAATGGTTCTAAAACTTGTCTATCCGATTCTTAAAACACAGGATAATATAGCTTTAACAACAGATAAAACGGTGATGAGTTTTTATCGTATTCCCAATACTCCCATCACCATTACTGATAAAGCAAAGAAACAAAAACACAAGCTGACAACTGCTCAGCTGATTAAAAAACTGGTAAAAAATAAGTCATTTGAAGTCTCCTTGATTCCAAAGGACTATTTGCTAGAAGAAAAGATGAAAGACTTTTCTCATGCCTTGTCTCCTGATAGTCAAGCATTGGGGGAAGAACTGTTGCAGTATTCGACAGACAAATTGACACAAGAAATGGAAATTCCCTATCAGTTTGACTGGTTGATTGGTGTCAATCTTTTAAAAGATGACCAGAACACCACCGTTCAGGATATGGCGGTTGAGCACTTCTCTGAAGTCTCTGAAATGATTGCCAATAGCGTGGGCTTTCAATATGAGATTCCTGAAGATTGGGCGCAAGAGTATCTGATGAGTGAAGCGACCGTCTATCAAACCCTTTCCGCTCTTCGAGCACAACGCTTGACCAACGAAGAGCTCTTTTACTATCAACGCATGCAATACTTGCGCTATATTCCTCATCTAAAGCAAGAGGTCACAGCCAATCGGGCACTCTTTAATGTAACAGATACGGTCTTAAGACCAATGGCAGGGGGCTTTATGAAGTTAGACAGCCCCTATGGTTCGTCTTTTCTCACCATTCTTCCAATTGCTAAAACACCCATTATTTTTAATGGCTTTCATCTGGGAGAATTTACCCAACGCTTTAACTTTCCTGTAGAACTACGGATAAAAGCAGAATTTATCGAAAAGAACTCCTTAAAAGGGCGAATGGCACGTTCTAATATTCGCTACCGCAATATTATGAATGAAGCTGAAAGTACCGATACTGTCCAACAAGATGAAATTATTCTAGGGGCAATGTCTCTCAAAGACTTGATGAAAAAGATTGGTGGGAAAGAAGAAGTCATTGAATATGGAGCTTATCTCATTATTGCTGCTTCTAGTCTATCCCAATTACGACGCCGCCGTCAGGTGGTCTTAAGTTACTTTGACGATATGCACGTAGAAGTGAGTGAAGCTAGTCATGATACGCCTTATCTCTTCCAGTCTCTCCTTTATGGTCAACCACTCGAAAATAAGACCAGAACGTGGACACACTATGTCACTCCAAGAGGCTTTGCGGAGCTAATGCCATTTACCAACACAGCTTCAGGAAACCATATTGGCTGGCATATCGGACGGGTGGATAATTGGACAGGACGGTGGGAAAGTATTGAAAAGGCACAAGAAGCGTCTAAAAATATGGTGCTCTTTAATGCGACCGTTGGAAATAAAGAAGGGATTGCAGGAAAACTCACAAAGAATCCACATATCCTGATTACTGGAGCAACAGGTGAAGGAAAATCATTTTTGGCAGAACTTATCTTTCTCCTAACCTCTCTTCAAGATGTGAAATGCTTGTATGTTGACCCCAAACGCTCTATCCGGAAACACTTTGAAGCAATTGCCCACCACCCAGACTTTGAAAAACGATTCCCACTTCTGGATGAACATATCAAACAGATAAACTTTGTCACCTTGGATAGTAAGGTGAAATCCAATCATGGGGATCTTGACCCCATTGTCATGTTAGATAAAGATGATGCTGTTTCGGTTTCAAAAAACATGCTCAATTATCTTATTTTCTCCAACAAGCGAATTAAGGTCACAATGAAGCAAATGACCGCTATTTCGAGAGCAATTAACAAAGTGGTGGCTCAAAGACAAGCGGGAGAAACGGTTGGGTTAAAACACGTCCTCAAAGAGCTCATCAATAATCCGGATAGCACTATCTTTGAAGTAGGAGACTATCTAACATCTATTGTCGAAAATTCTATTTTGGAATTGGCTTTTTCAGACGGCAATGTAGAAGGATTGTCCTACGATAAACGGGTGACCGTTTTAGAAGTAGCGGACTTAGCCTTGCCAAGTAAAGACAATAAGCAAGACATTACACAAAAAGATAAAGAAATCAATTCTACGGCGCTGATGTTTGCTTTAGGAGCTTTCTGTACACGTTTTGGAGAACTCAATCGTTATGAAGATACTATTGAATTCTTTGATGAAGCATGGGTACTGATGAAGTCGGCAGAAGGACGAGCCGTTATCCAATCCATGCGCCGTGTTGGACGTTTCTTTAATAATGTCCTCTGTCTCATTACTCAATCCGTTCATGACGCTGAAGGAGATGATGATACCACAGGTTTTGGAACACTCTTTGCCTTTAGAGAAGACAATGAACTTCCCGATATTTTAGAACACGTTGGACTAACGGACAATGAAGAAAATCTGGAATGGATTAAAAATATGATTTCAGGGCAATGCCTCTATAAAGATGTTTACGGCAATCTCAATATGATTTCCATTTATAACATTTTTGATAGTATTGACCCACTTCTAAAACCAATGAAAGCTACGGTTTCTTCCAATCTTGAAAATAAATACGCATCTTAAGGAGGTGAGCTTGTGCAAGAAGCATTTGAAAAATTAAAAGGCATGGATATTTTTTCTTTAAAATCCTACATGATGAAAACTGGCTTTGGAGATTTCAGCGGTGTTTGGGTGATGTTCAACGAAATCTTTGTCAACTTCCCCTTTTTCCTCCTTAACCTTATTGTTGGTTTCTTCTCCTTGATGATTCGGATTTTAGAAAATGTCCGTCTTTACGACACTTACAAGCAATATGTCTTTAATGGGGCTCAATCCATTTGGCGAGGCTTTACAGGAGCTCCTTCTGGTGTGGCTCAATCATCATTAGTCTTTCTGATTCTCCTTTGCCTAGCTTTTTATCTCTTTTATCAGTTCCTCATGTCTAAAGGCAATTTCTCTCAGAGATTGCTTCATGTCCTTTTAGTTCTCTTTTTAGGCTTTGGTTGGTTCGGGACAGTTGCTGGAACTTCTGGTGGATTGTATCTGCTCAATACAGTAGATAATGTCGCTAGTACTACGATTCATCACATTTCCAATGTATCCGTCTCCTACGGAAAAAATCAGTCTTTAAAAATAGGGTCTTACGTAGCTGATTCTTATATCGCAGAAACTTCTTATAAAGCCTATCTCTTTGTCAATACTGGGCAAGAAAATGGGAAATACAAAGACCGTCAAACAGGAAAAGAAGAACCGTTTGAGGATTCAAAAGTTCTAGGAAGCTTGGATAAATCAGGCAAGTTTAAAGCAGTTTCTACCGCTGATAGGAATAAATATTTAGAAATAGGAAATGGAGCAGGTGATGATAATGAACATAACCGTTGGGTATCAGCCATTCCTGATTATATCCCTGTTAAGTTCTTCTATATCCTTTTTAAAATGGTTGAAGCAATTGTCATTGCCATTCCTATTGTCTTAATTCAGTTGCTCAATGTCCTTGCACAAGCCCTTGTCCTTATCATGATTCTTCTTTTTCCTATTGCCCTTTTGGTTTCCTTTATTCCCAAAATGCAAGATATTCTTTTTGGAGTTTTTAAGGTCATGTTTGGTGGTCTTGCTTTCCCAGCCATTACAAGCCTATTAACCTTGGCTTTACTTTACCTTGAAAAAATCATTGAAGGTTTAGTAAATAGTGGTTTTGATAAGGTCATTGGAGATTTTTCTTCCTTATCTACTTTTAGTGCTCTCTTTAAACTAATCATCTCTGTTTGTGCCAAAGGTGTGATTTATTGGTTGCTTTGGAAATACAAAGGAGAATTGATTGAATTGTTACTCGGTTCACGAGCCAAGATTACGTTTGATGAGATGGATACCAAAGTCAAAGAAACCGTGACAAATGGACAAGACCAGATGAAACAACTACCTACAAAAGCGACTAACGCCTTTGAAATGGCTCAAACATCCGGAAACTTTTTCCTTGCAGGAGCAGGATTTGGAGCGGGACTCTTCATGAATGCTGGTAAACAGATGAAAACTCTTTTTTCAAATCCACATCCGACTTCAGAAAGAACAGAAAGTTCAACGCCTTCAAAAAATGACGAGGAGGAAACACCTGCTACTTCTTCCTTTGAAGAAACAAGTGCTCCCGACGAGGTAACAACACCATTTCAAGAGCCAGATATGCCAATGGAGACTTTTGAATCTGCTATTCAGGAAGAAGACACAAGCGTTCAACCTTTTGACACAGAACCTTCTCCGCTAATGGATACAAAGCAAAGCAGCGAACAGAAAGAGTTTGAAGAGCGCCGTCAAAATCGCCTCTCTTGGAGACAAAAACATCACATTAATAAACTCGAAAAGGAATTAGAACCTTATAAAGATGACGAAGCCCTCTATCATGCACAAGGCTCAAATGCCTTTATCAGAAACTATCGTAAAACTTTACCGAAAGACGATAAATTGAAAGTCAATATCAACCGTAAACATCAGATAATAGAGGAATTAGCACGATTGAGAGGAGGAAAGGAATGATGAATACACGCATTTATTCTAAAAGAGGTTTTGAACAGACGGTGAACAATGCAGTTGCCCTTGCCTATGAAAGGAGAAAGCCTTCTATTGACTTTCTCCTTTTATTTTCAGTAAAAGAAGATGAGAAAGAGCAACTATTGGCAACTATTAAAGAAAATCCTCTCATTTTGACGGCTCAATGGCGATTTGAAACAGTGATGATGACAGTCTATGTGAAGACTTAGGAGGGAAGATGAAGAAAAAACTAATAATAGTTGGTGCTCTAAGTGTTCTAGTTTTACCTTTGTTCTTGGTTGTCATTATCATGGGAGCTTTCGCAGGTAGTGCGTCTTCTAATGGACAAGCCAAAGGATTACAAACGAAACTAACCGCTAAAGAAGTAGCTCAAAAAGCTAATATTTCAGAAGAACGGGCTAGTGATGTCATTAAAATTCTTAACCATGAACTCTCACAAGAACAATTTACTATCGCAGGAGCTTCTGGAAGTTTAGCAGTTGCGGAACGTGAAAGTGGCTTTGACCCTAAAGCAGTCAATACGGGTGGCGGTGTAGCTGGTTATTTCCAATGGTCGGGTTGGTCTTCTACTATCAATGGCAATCGCTGGTCAAAGGCAAAACAAAAGAAATTAGATTCTGATATTGAACTAGACCTCTTATCTATAGAGCTAAACGGCTCTTATAGCAAAGTCAAAACAGAAATGCAAAAAGCGACTGACCCTGAAAAGGCAGCCCTTTATTGGTCAGAACATTATGAAGGGGTCGCTTTATCAGACGGTCAAACAAAAGCTAGTGACCTGAAAAAGAATGCGAGAAAATGGTATAACCTCTTCAAAGATACTTTAACAGGTAATACAGCCAATACCAAAACACGAGACGGTGGAGGCGTAACTTCTAATGGAGTGCCTGCTGGATATAGCCTTACAAAGGCAATCAACATCTCTAATTATACTTCTGCGACCTATCCTTGGGGACAATGCACATGGTTTGTCTATAACCGAGCCAAAGAGGTGGGCGTTCATTTTGACCCTTATATGGGGAATGGCGGGGATTGGAAGCAGAAAGCCGGCTACCAAACCACACATACACCAACTGAACATAGCGCTCTTAGCTTCTCTCCTGATCAAGCTGGCGCAGACCCAACTTACGGGCACATTGCGTTTGTGGAGCAGGTCAAATCAGACGGGTCTATTCTCATTTCAGAAGCCAACGCCAAAGGACTTGGAGTTGTTTCTTACCGCACATTTGATAAAGCAACAGCGAGCCGATTTACTTATGTGATTGGGAAGTAAAAACTTGACAAGAAACTACATTTGTCGTACAATTGAAATACAAAAGAGGTGATTGTATGACTAAAAAAATGTTTCAGAAACGAGTAGATTCAGAATTACTAGATGAAGTATCGGTACTATACAAATCCTTAGGAACTTCTGTAGGTGACGCTTTCGTGATGTTCTTACAAAAATCAAAGGAGGTGAATGGATTGCCATTTGATTTAAGAAAACAAGTCCATGCTATTTCTGATAATCCTTTAGAAAGACTAGCTTTGGCAAACTCAAATGTTATCAAAGTGACTGCTTCTAATCCAGAAGCAATCGCAGATTTCTTTGATGAAGACTATCCAGAATACGAGGAAAGACATGGCCAACTATAACCCATATGATATTCTGGTAGCAACTATCGCTTTTAGTGATGGGACAGGAGCTAAAAGACGTCCTGCTCTAGTCATTGCAAATAATGAAGAAGTTATCAGAACCTACCGTATCACTAGTCAGTATTCCCGTAAATCATCTTATATCCGTTCAAAATACTTTGAAATAAAAGAATGGGAAGAGGCAGGATTAGTGAAACCATCTTGGATTGATACCGTTCAACTTTATGATTTAGACGTAGAACTTGTTCAAGTTCGCTTAATCGGAAAGTTAACAGAAAATGACCAACAGAGATTTGAAAAATTTTTAAGAGAAAATTAAGATTATACGATTATATTATAAATAATCCTAAAACTTTTCTTTTTCATAATCTCCTTAAGGTAAGGGCTTTATAGCTCTTGCTTTTTTTATTGCCTAAAAGTGAGGAAAACTATGCAAGTTATTTTACCAGAAGAACAAACAAAAGAAATTCAACTTTTTGTTGCAAATCTTATTAAAAATGAGATTGAAACCGTTAAAGAAGATTCAGGACAAATTAGTCCTTTTTTAAATAAAAAGCAGACCTGTCAGTATCTGGGAATTTCAAATAACACGCTGGATATCTGGATAAGAAAGGGAATGCCACATATTCGGATTGGAAAAACAATTCGATTTGATAAAGACAGTATCCGTAGATGGATGATACAACTGGAAAATCACTTTTGATTTCATTATAATAAAGTCAGGGTAATTTTCTAGCTCAGTAAAAAGGAGATTACTATGACAATTACAAAAACTTCAAATGGTTCTTATCGTTTAAAACTCTATGTTCCAACAGAAGCTAGACCTTCTTTGGGAATTTCAGGAAATTACTACGATAAGCGTTTTAAAACAAAGAAGGAGGCTAAAGAAGCTGAACTACAAATTTTAATAGATATTAACACTATCCAAAAAGGGGGTGCATTACTACATCAAGCAATCAATGGCGATATTCTCTTCAAAGATTTTTATCATAATGTCTGGTGGGAAGCCTATAAAGCAGGTCAAACGACTTCAACAAATAAACCACCTACTCTTCCAACAGTTAACAATACAGAAACTGTTTTTAGATTACATATTTTACCAATGTTTGGAAATTATTCCATTAAATTTTTGAATCAGAATAAAACAGTCGTCTTAAATCTGATGACTGCTAAAGCAAATGAATATGCCAATTTCAAGGTCATACGTAGTTATGTTAATTCCATTTTTGACTGGGCAGAGGAATTAGAATACATTGAAATGAATCGCCTATCTAAAACAATCAGTCGTATTAAGGCTACTAAAAAAATCAAATTACAAGAAGCTAAGCGTGATGAAGATTTATACCTTACTTTAAGTGAGTTACGGGAATGGTTTGAAATGTTCCAAGAAGACCTAGAAAACAAAAAATTGTCGCTTAAAGATTATGTTTTATTTTTTACAACTTTTATCTTAAACGACCGTAAATCGGAAAGCTATGCTTTACAGTGGAAACATATCTCCTTAGATACATCTGAAATTGGTTTAATTCAAGCCTTGGATAAATATAAGAAGCCTAAGTCTACTAAAGGAGAAAAGAAAACAATTTTTGCTATTCCTCAAGAACTAACTGTTCTCTTATATCAATGGAAAATTCAACAAAAATCAGAATTAGCAAAATTTGGTATCATTCAAACTCCAGAACAATATGTATTTACTTATATTGACACTAAAGGCAATGTGAATAGCCCTCTGCATGCAGATTACCTTAATAACAAGATGAAATCTGTAGAACGTCGCCATAAAAATCTTAGGCATGCCACTCCTCATATGTTAAGGCATACTGGTGCTACTTTAGCTAAAAAGGCAGGAATGCCTCTGGAATCCATTTCAGAAGCTTTAACACATAGTGATTTGAGTACAACAAAGATTTATGTTAATACTTCAAATGTTGTTCCACTTAGTGCTGACGAAACTGCTTACAGAGAGCTCAAAAATAAATAAGGTAAAAATAAGGTGAATTTTGAGGTGAGTTTTTCAAAAAGTGCACGAAAAAACACCCAATGAGGTAAACATTGAGTGTCTGTAATCGTTGTTGTAAAGCGGTTCTTAACGTTTTGAGAACTGGCTAGCTTTACGAGCTTTTTTAAGACCTGGTTTCTTACGTTCTACCATACGGGCATCACGAGTAAGAAGGCCTGCGCGTTTCAATGAATCGCGGAAGTCTGGGTCTACTTGAAGAAGGGCACGAG
>ERZ773010.140-NODE-140-length-55174-cov-24.828916_pt1 | contig 55174 bp, 41 predicted proteins | sample MGYA00580842_ERZ773010 | MGnify/ENA primary metagenome ERZ773010 (study PRJEB29015, sample SAMEA2737982) | human oral metagenome | biome: human oral; feature: human-associated habitat; material: dental | place: China | collected 2107 ... | reverse complement strand
TGTTGACCACGACGCAGGTCGTGGGCAACAAAGCTTCAGTGAGCGTTGAGCAGCAATCGTATCCCGCTCCGCGGCGCGTGCCTCATCGAAGTCGTGCCACACAAGATTGCACGTGCCACACCGGAGTCGCGCAACGTCTGTCTGGGCCGTTCGTCAGAGCCTGAGCAATCGTCAGAACCTTCCTGTACCAATGTCTCATAAAAAAACCCCCACGAGCCAAACAAAAAAGCCCATGGGGGTGATCATCGAGCTGCCCCCGGAAATCTTGCGGACACCCGGGGAACGGAGACGATGCCTTACAGCGTGGCGTTTAGTGTGATGTAGAACATCCGACCCGGTTCGTTGTAGGTGGCCGCACCGGCACCGTAGATGGTGCGCGGGTTGTTCACGCCGACGGCATTGCCGCGGCGGTACAGGCGCTTGTCGAGCAGGTTTTCGATGCCCAGACCCACCTTGAAGTTGCGGTTGATGGCATAGCTGCCACCCAGACCGACCAGTGCATAGGGCGAGAGGTTGGTGCTCTCCTCACCCTGCACCGGCAGTCCTTGGTAGTCCAGCTTGTTGGCCTTCTGCTTGCCGTAGAACGTGGCGCTGCCGAAGACGCTGGCCTCTTCCGTGAGCTTCCAGTCCAGACGCGAGTTCACCGTGTATTTCGGGATGATCGAGAGCTGCTCGCCGGTGGACTTGTTCTCGCTCTTGATCATGTAGGTCAGGTTGTTCGACCACGAGAGCTGCGGCGTGAACCTGTAGTTGAACGTGCCTTCCAGACCATGGACCAGCGCCTTGGGCACGTTGTCCCACTGGAACACGTTGGCGTTGGCAAAGCGGCCCTGCCCGCCCGTGGCCTTGCCGATGGCGGTGTGGCCGGCGTCGATCTTGTTGCGGTAGTCGTTGTGGAACCAGGTCAGGCCGGCCACCAGGACTTCATCCGCATACTCGGCACCCAGCTCGGTGTTGATGCTGGTTTCGGCCTTCAGGTTGCTGTTGCCCATCAGGTAGCAGGCACCGCCACCACCCCAGCAGCCGATGCCGCGGCTGTACAGCAGGTAGTTGGGGTTGAGCTGGTACAGGTTGGGCGCCTTGTAGGCGCGGGCGATGCCGGCCTTCAGGGTGATTTCACGCGTCAGGCTGTGCGACAGGTTCAGCGAGGGGCTCCAGTTGTTGCCGGCCTTGCTGTGGTGATCGAAGCGCACGCCCGGGGTCAGGATGGTGTCGCGGGTCAGCTCGATGTTGTCCTCGACGAAGACCGAGTAGATCTTTGCGTCGATTTTCGGGCTGCGGCCGGTGCCGGACAGGCCGGCGATGGTGCCGCCTTCGGTGGTGGTCTGCGAGACCGAGTTCCGGTCGGTGAATTTCTGGTTGACCACCTCGGCACCGAGCGTCATGACGTGATCCAGCTCACCCCACTTGCCGGGCTGGTTGTATTCGCCGTGCAGCGTGGTGGTGTCCAGTTTGGCCGTGGTGAAGGTGCCGTCGGAGAACAGGCCCTCGGTGCCGCCGGCCAGCCCCTCGTCCATCCGGGTGTTGCGGGTGGCTTCGTACTGCAGGTAGGCGGTGGACGATGCGCCGCCCTCGTACCGGCCCGTATGGGTCAGGGCGTAGTTGGTGCGGTACATCCGGTTGGTCTCGCTGCCGATGGCGTCGCGCACGCGCTGCGAGGTGGGGGCCAGCTGGCCATTGGGCAGCGTGGTGAAGTTGTTGGTGTTCTGGGTGTCACCGGTGTAGATGTTGCCCTGGCGGCTGAAGCTGGCGTCCAGGTCGATGCGGTGCATGGTGTTGGGCCTGAGGCTCAGCCGTGCATCGAGGTCACGGTTGCGCACGCCCTCGCGGCCGGCCGGGAAGGTGCCGGCGAAGGTGCCGGTCCGGGTGGATGCATGGCCGCGGTTGATGTCCCAGGCGTCGGAGTCGGTCTTGGCGATGTTGCCGGTCAGACGGAAGCCCAGCATGTCGGAGATCGGGCCGGCCAGGCTGAAGCTGGCACGGCGCTCGCCGCCCTCTTCCTTGTGCTGGCGCTTGCCGTAGTACAGCGTGGCCGAGGCACCAAATTTGTCGGGCGTGCCCTTGGTGACGATGTTGACCACGCCACCGGCGGCACCGTTGCCGTAGCGGGCGGCAGCCGGGCCACGCAGCACCTCGATGTGGTCGATGGCCTCGGTGGGCACCCAGTTCATGTCGCCGCGGGTGTCACGCTCGCCCCGCCAGCCGAAGCGCACCGACTTGCGGCTGTTGACGGGTTTGCCGTCGATGAGGATGAGCGTGTTTTCCGGGCCCATGCCGCGCAGGTCGATCTGGCGGTTGTTGCCGCGCTGGCCACTGGTGGAGTTGCCGGTGAGGTTCACACCGGGCTGCTTGCGCAGCACGTCGCTCAGGTCGTTGGTGGGCAGCTGCGAGAGGTCTTCCTGCGTGACGGTGGACACGCCGGGCGCCTGTTTCCAGGCCTGTTCGGCGGTACCGAGCACTTCGACCTCGGGCAGCACGGTGGCCTGCTGTGCAAAGACGCCGGGTACGGCCAGTGGCAGGATGGTGGCAGCCAGCCACTGCAGTTGCTTGTGTTTGCTCATCGTACTCTCTTCGATGGATTGCGGCACTTCAGTTGGACAGGGATATTCGTTTCAGAACCGCCGCCGGCGCAGCGCCCGCAGCAGCCGTTTCAGGACAAAGTAGAGGCCCGATCGTTCGCAAATGCGAATGATAGATGTCAATCGTCAGCGGATGATACCCGTTTGGGAGGCCTCCGGGAAAATTTGGATACGGCCCGCTGTTGTCCGGAGATCGTGATGTCAGGCCGATCGACAGGCAAAAAGGGGTGGTGGATGGCTTGTTCCGGATGCGGTGCGCCGTTGCCGGAATGAGACGTTTCGTGGGGGGCGTGCACCTGCCCACTGAGGATGTTGCCCGTGTCCGGCCCGATGCCACGCCCTGGCCCTGATATTGCCGCTTCGCTCGCCATTCCAGTGGGTTGCCGGGTCTTGATATTGCTCGTGCCGGTCACGATGGGGAGGATGCGACAATGGTGCGTAATCGATGCAAGGATGCTCTGAATGAAGCTGTTGCAAACCTGGCTGGCCGCCCTGCCCGGTTATCTGTGGAGTGGCTGGGGCGCCATTGCCAGCCTGCTGCTGGGCATGGCACTGTGGGAGGCGCTGGCCGCCCATTACGGCCCTCTGGTGCTGCCCACACCGCTCGAAACGGCGCAGACGCTGCTGCAGCTGATGCAGGGCAGCAGCAGCGAGTCCCTCTGGCCTCAGCTGGCGGTGACGGCACGACGCGCCTTTGCCGGGCTGGCGCTGGCGCTGGGGCTGGGCAGCGTGCTGGGTGTGGTGGCCGGCATGTCGATGACCGCCTCGATGATGGCCCGCCCCTGGGTGACGGTGCTGCTGGGCACACCGCCCATTGCGTGGCTGGTGCTGGCCATGCTGTGGTTCGGCACGGGTGACGGCACGCCGGTGTTCACCGTGTTCATCGCGGGCTTTCCGGTGGTGTTTGCCGGCGGGCTGCAGGGGGCGCGCACGCTGGAGCGGCGCTGGCGCGACCTGGCCGACGCGTACCGGGTGCCCTGGCATATGCGGGTGGTCGACATCTATCTGCCGCACGTGCTGTCGTACCTGTTTCCGGTATGGATCGTGGCGCTGGGCAGTGCCTGGAAGGTGGTGGTGATGGCCGAGCTGCTGTCGGTCAGCGATGGCGTGGGGGCGGCGCTGGCCTCGACACGCGCGCAGCTGGACATGTCCGGTACGCTGGCCTGGATCAGCACGGTGGTGCTGGTGCTGCTGGGCATCGAATACCTGATCCTCGAGCCCATCAAGCGCGAGATCGAGGCCTGGCGCGATGCGGGAGGCCGGATGGGATGAAGGCGGACACGATGAGCGCCATGGACGGGCCGGCAGCTTTGCAGCCGGTGCAGGCGACGGAAACGCACGCCACGACGGACAGGCACGGAGCCGGTGGCGCCGGCGATGGCACCGGAACGGCGGCAGGCACAGCATCCCTGCACCGTGTGCCGCGGTCTGGCGGTGCCGGTTCGGGCGAGCTGCCGGCGCTGGTGGTGACGGGGCTGGAACATGCCTTTGCCACGCGCACGGTGCTGCAGGGGGTGTCGCTGCGCCTGCCTGCCGGCCAGACGCTGGCACTGGTGGGACCATCGGGTTGCGGCAAGAGCACGCTGCTGCATCTGTGTGCCGGGCTGCTGGACGTGCAGGATGGCGAGGTACGCAACGGTTTCGACCGTACCGCCGTGCTCTTTCAGAGTCCGCACCTGCTGCCCTGGAAGACCACGCTCGACAACATTGCACTGAGCCTGAAGGCGCGCGGGGTGAACCGGCGCACGCGCACGGCCCGGGCCATGGCCATGGGTCATGCGCTTGGGCTGGATGACGTGGCGCTGGCGCAGTTTCCCAACCAGCTCTCGGGCGGCATGCAGAGCCGGGCGGCGCTGGCGCGTGCGCTGGTGCTGGAGCCGGATCTGCTGCTGCTGGATGAACCCTTTGCGGCGCTGGACATCGGCCTGAAGGCGCAGATGCACCAGCTGCTGCTCGAACAGCAGCGCACCCGGGGCCTGGCGGTGCTGATGATCACCCACGACGTGACCGAGGCCATCACGCTGGCCGACCGGGTGCGGGTGATGGCGGCCAGCCCGGGCCGCTTCGTCTGGGAAATGACGCTGCCGGTGCCGGCCATTGCCCGTTCGGAAGCCTGGGTCCACCAGCACACGGCGGCGCTGCTGGCACAGCCGGTGGTACGGGCGGCGTTCGAGCTGCCGCCGCTGCGGGGTGTGGCGGTGGAGGCCGGGTCGGGGTCGGCTGCCGCTGCGTCGCCCGATGGTGCCATGGGGCCGGCTGGGGCGGCGCAGTCCGCGGGGGCGCCGGGGGATCATGCGCCGCAGACCTGTCCGGCGGTGCAGGCCCGTGGTGTGCTGCAGGTGCCCGATGACCTGCTGGTGGTGGATGCTGGCGTGGCGCTGGATGTGGATTCGACGGTCAGGCGGACCGGTTGCTGAATGGGGGTGTGATGAAGTCAGGGGGTGATATTCCGGCTGAGACGAAGGCCGTCCCGGTCTGGCAGCTGGCCCATCCGCTGTGGCTGTGTGGCTTTCGGCCGTTCTTCGTGGCCACGCTGCTGGCCGGGCTGGGACTGGTGGCACTGTGGCTGCTGTTTCTGGGGCTGGGCTGGCCGCTGCCGGCCGTGCCCGGCGGGGCGCAGGTCTGGCACGTGCACGAGCTGCTGTTCGGGCTGTCGCTGGCGGCGGTGGCGGGGTTTGCGCTGACGGCGGTGCCCGAGTTCACCAGCACGCCCTCGTTTCGGGCGCGTCATGTGCGCCAGCTGCTGGCCTGGTGGCTGGCAGGCCGGGTGGCGTTCTGGTTCAGTGGCTTCTGGCCACCGGTACTGCTGGCACTGGCGGGGGCCGCGCATGTGGGCTTTGCGGTGATGCTGACGGCGCTGATCGGCCCGCGGCTGTGGCGCGACCCGGGTCACCGGCAGCAGGGCTTCTGGTGGGCACTGCTGGCACTCGTGTGCACGGTGACGGGCTTCTACGTGGATGCGCTGCTGGGCGAGTATCCGATGCGCTGGCTCCATGCCACGCTGGGCGTGCTGATGTGCCTGATCGTGGTGGCGATGAGCCGCATCTCGATGTCCATCGTCAACGCGAGCATCGATGACCTGAATGCCGAGGAGCAGCGGGCAGCACGGCAGGTGGCGCAGACGGCTGCGCCGGTTGCTTCGGGTGCGGCCGGGCAGATTGTCCCGAAAGCGCAGGATACTTCGGATGGGCGGGGTATGGCTGGTGGCATGCCGCATGCATGGACAGGGTCAGATGCAGCGTCCGGGGGCATCGCAACAGCATCTGGTGCCGTATTGCCTGCATCAGCGACCCGGGTGGTGACTGGCCACGATGATGACGAGCGCGAGGCCTATCTGGCCCGTCCGCCGCGGCGGCATCTGGCGGTGATCTGCATCACGCTGTTCACGGTGATGCAGTGGTTTGCGCCGGACGACCGGGTGACGGGATGGCTGGCGCTGGCCTCGTCGTCGGCCATGCTGAACCTGCTCAACGACTGGCATGTGGGGCGGCCACTGTTTCACCGCTGGCCGCTGATGCTCTATGGTGTGTACCTGTTCATGGCGGCCGGTTACGGATTGATCGGCCTGATGCTGCTGCAGGGCGATGGCAGTGCCAGCCCGGGCGTTCACCTGCTGACGGTAGGGGCACTGGGGCTGGCCGTTTATGCCGTCATCTGCATTGCCGGGTATACGCACAGCGGCCTCGAAAAGAATGGCCGCCCCTGGGTGATCGTGGGGGCGCTGCTGCTGGCCACGGGGGCGGTGCTGCGGGCGCTGGCCTACTGGTACGATCCGCCGGTGCTGCTGCAGGCGGCCGGGCTGATGTGGTGTGCGGCCTATGCGCTGCAGGCCTGGCAGATGCTGCCGGTGTTCCTGCGGGCACGTGCCGATGGCGCCGAAGGGTGCGCCGGGGTGCAGGACTGAGCGGTTTATTGTTCTATAAAGTGAGACAGTCGTCTTTCCCGTTGCCTGATGGGTGGCGTTCCGTCGTGCCAAAGCTGGCTTAGAATGTCCTCACGATGGACAGTCGCGGTGCGGACGGTTGTGGTGCGGTATGCCCGGCATGTCTGCTCCGGTGTCTGCCTGCCATGCCAGACATCTGTCCACCCCCTCTCCTCCCTGCCCCCGGGCATTTCCCGAACGGTTCCCCATCATGAACTTCCTGTCCCGCTTCCAGTCCCCGCTGCTGTCCGTCCTGCGCATCGTGACGGCGTACCTGTACATCTGGCACGGTACGTCCAAGGTCTTCGGATTTCCGGCTTCCATGGGCGACATTTCCGGCAATCCGATGATGATCGCCGCCGCGGCGCTGGAACTCATCGGCAGTGCGCTGCTGATTCTGGGCCTGTTCACCCGGCCCGTGGCCTTCATCCTGTCGGGCCAGATGGCCGTGGCCTATTTCATGGCCCACGCCGCCCAGGGCAATCCGCTGCTGCCGCTGGCCAATGGCGGTGAGTCGGCCGTGCTGTTCTGCTTCATCTTCCTGTACATCGCGGCGGCCGGTGCCGGCTCGCTGTCGGTCGATCACCTGCGCGGCAAGCGCTGAGTTCTCTCCCCTCTCTTACTGGAGTCATACATGTCCCTGCAACATCTGCATCAGGTGGCCGAAACCCGCCGTTCCATCTACGCACTGAACAAACAGCTGCCGGTACCGGCCACCGAGGTGGCCAGGCTGGTCGAGCATGCGGTCAGGCACACGCCGTCGTCCTTCAACTCGCAGTCCACCCGTGTGGTGGTGCTGCTGGGCGCCGAGCACGAGAAGCTCTGGAAACTGGCCGAAGAGGCGCTGGCGAAGATCGTCCCGGCCGACAGCTTCAAGCCTACCCAGGACAAGCTGCATGCCTTTGCGGCGGCCGCGGGTACGGTGCTGTTCTTCGAGGACCAGGCCGTGGTGAAGGGCCTGCAGGAGAAGTTTGCCCTGTATGCCGACAACTTCCCCGTCTGGGCCGACCAGGCCAACGCCATGCACCAGTACGCCATCTGGACGGCACTGGCCAGCGTCGGCGTGGGCGCCAACCTGCAGCACTACAACCCGGTGATCGACGAGGCCGTGGCCCGCACCTGGAACATTCCCGCCTCGTGGCAGCTGCGTGCCCAGCTGGTGTTCGGTGGCATTGCCGCCCCGGCCGGCGAGAAAACCTTTGCCCCGGTCGAGGATCGGCTGAAGGTCTACGGGCTGTGATGGACCCGTTGATGGGCTGAAGCCCTCCCCGAGTGCCGGTCACCCGGGCTGGACGCCGGTTTCCCTGTTTGTGTGCAGGAGCCGGCGTTTCTTCGTGGTGGCTGTGGAAGGTACTTCAGAGGGGGGAATGCTTGCTGTCCCTGTCCACCCTCCCGGAGAAACTTTACTGTCCTTGTCCCCGCCCTTGTCTCAGGGAGACTTTACTGCCCTCCCTTACCCCTGCTTTTGCGCCTGTCCCGTCACGGCTTGCTGAGCCGTTCCGGCCGGGCTCATCCGGCAACCGATGATCCAGAGGATCAGGCCCGCGATCAGGCCGGTCAGGTGGGCGATGGCCAGCAGCTGGGCGCTGTGGAAGATGAGCGGTGCCAGAAAGGCCGATACCAGGGCGAAGATGCTCATCTGCACGAAGCTCTGCAGTGAGGCGGCCAGCCCGCGCATCTGCGGGAAGATGCTCAGCACGTCCACCGTCATGGCCGGAACCGCCAGTGCCATGCCGAGGTTGTAGAAGCCCAGATGGATCGTGGCCCAGGGGACCTGCGGGTGATCGGTGAGTGAGGTGTAGATCACGCTGGCCACGGTGGCGCCCAGCATCAGCACGAAACCGATGGTGATCAGGCGGCCGGGGGCCACCTTGCGGGCCAGCCGGCGTGACAGGCTGGAGCCGATCAGCATGCCGGCGGTCATCGGGATGAACATCCAGCCGAAGCTGGTTTCGGACAGCCCGAGGATGTTGATGATCAGCTCGGCGGAGGAGCTGACGTAGATGGACACGCCGATGAAGGCGAGCGCGATGCCCAGGATGCGCAGCACGAACGGCCCGTGACCGAGCGCCTGCGCATAGTTGCCCAGAATGCGACCCATCCGGAACGGTACGCGCCGCTCGGCCGGCAGGGTTTCGGGCACGCCCCAGGCCCAGAGGGCCCAGAGGCCGAAGCCGTAGAGCGAGAGCATCACGAACACCGATTGCCAGCCCAGGGAGGCCTGCAGCCAGCCACCGATGATGGGGGCGACCGAGGGGGCGATGGAGAACACCATGGTGATGAGCGACATGACGCGCTGGGCCTCGGGGCCCTGGAAGCGGTCCTGCACGATGGCGCGCGAGAGTACGACACTGAAGCCGGCGGCAATGCCCTGCAGCCCGCGGGCCAGCATCAGCACGCTGATGCTCTTTGCGAAGATGGCCAGCACCGAGGCACCTGCGAAGAGCAGCAGCGAGGCCATGACCGTCGGCCGGCGCCCGAAGCTGTCGGACAGCGTGCCGGCAAACAGCGTGGTGAGGGCCATCATGGCGATGTAGATGCTCAGCGTCTGCTGAACGGTGGCCGGGTCGGCCTGCAGGCTCTGGCCGATGGCCTGCAGGGAGGGCAGATAGGCATCGATGCCCAGGGCACCGACGATGGCCAGTACCGCAAGGGACAGGGTGATACCGGAACTTTTCAGCATGGGGACGGCAGGAGAAAGAGGCCTGGGTGCGCGAGATGCCGCTGATATGTGGCTACGCAAGGCAAAGACTGCAGATGATAAAGGATGTGACGAGGGGAGCGAAGGCGGCACCGTGGCCCATGCATGAAAACACCCGCCTGCCCCGAAGGCCGGCTGGGCCGGCCGTGGGGGAGACGGGTGCTGGCTGGGAAGGCAGCAACCGGCGCTAATCAGACAGGCACCCACCCCCTTCCCTTTCGGGAACGGGGTGGGGCGGCAGGGCCGCAGAAGCCCCGATGGTTCCGGGGCATGGCCCGTACCGTACCTGGGACCGCGCCGTCGCGCTTGCCCGAGGGGCTCAGTTCAGACCGAACATGCCGCGCAGTTTGGACAGATCCTCGGCCAGGGTGTTGACGCGGCCGGAGAGGATCTTGCGGTCGGTTTCGGTCAGCTTGTCATAGCTTTCGAAGCCGCCGCTCTTGGTTTTGTATTTCTTCAGAATGGTGAAGACCGTGTCGAAGTTCTTCTCGGTTTTGGCCAGGAAGGCCTTGTCTTCGCGGGCGATCAGCGGCTTGAACAGCTCGACGATCTTGTAGGCGCCCTGGAAGTTGGCTTCGAAGTCGTACAGGTCGGTGTGGCTGTAACGGTCTTCTTCGCCGGAGATCTTGGTGGCGGCCACTTCTTCCATCAGGGCGGCGGCACCGCCGACCACTTTCTCGGGCGGGAAGGTCAGGTCGGTCAGGCGCTTGTGCAGCTCCTCGACATTGGCCTGCAGCTCATCGGCGTATTTTTCGACGCTCTTGGTGTCCTTCGTGACCCACAGGGCGTGCTCGATGCGGTGGAAGCCGCCGAAGCCCGGGTCTTCCTCGCGTTTTTCGTGGTCATCGGCGCGGGAGTCGATGGCGGCGTCCATGTCGCTGAACAGCTCGGCCACGGGTTCGACGCGCTCATAGTGGGTGCGCACCGGGGCGAACAGCGATTTGGCCTTGTCGATGTTGCCGGCCTTGACGGCAGCCACGAACACCTTGGTTTCCTTCACCAGTTGGGCGACGTTCTGGTCCACATACACCTTGTATTCGGCGATGGGGGCGACCAGCTCGCTGGGCTGCACGGCGGCCTGCGCGCTGACGGCCGTCAGGGCCAGGGCGTTGGCAACCAGCACGGACAGGATGCTGCGACGAATGCTCATGAAAAAAGCTCCTTGTTGCGTAAGGGAGGATGAAACTGCGTAATGATGATGAAACGAAATGGCTGAAACCGGCGCGGAGCCCGGAGACCACAACACGCTATGAAACGAATCGAAAACGAAACTCAGTCTGATGAAGCCTCAGCATTTTAGGAGGAATTGCCGGCACTGCACAAATGCCCGGGACGGCGGCGCGGCGATGGTGCCGGCTGGCATGTTCATGTCCTGCATGAAGTTCCGTGCCGAACCATCGCGGGACGGCTGTCCAGGGCTGCCGGCATGTACCAGACGGTCCTGATCAGCTGCGCGTGCTGCCGCTGCTCGCTTCCATCAGCGTGCGGCCGATCCAGTCATTCTTGTCGCGGATGCCGGGCAGCGTGAAGAAGTAGCCACCACCGATGGGCTTGATGTACTCCTCCAGCGGCTCGCCGTCCAGGCGCTTCTGCACGGTGATGAAGCCCTTCTGCAGGTTGGCCTGGTAGCAGATGAAGAGCAGGCCCATTTCGAGCTGGCCGGATTTGGTCACGCCGTTGGAATAGTTGAACGGCCGGCGCAGGATCAGGTTCTCTTCGGTCTGCGGGGTGCGCGGGTTGGCCAGGCGGATGTGGGCATCCAGCGGCGTGTGCTCGCCCTTCGGATCCTTCGTGTAGTCGGGCACGTCGAACTCGGTCTTGCCGCCGTCCATGGGGGCGCCGTTGTCCTTGAGCCGGCCGAAGATGGCCTCCTGCTCCTGCAGTGGGGTGCGGTCCCAGCGTTCGACGAAGTTGCGGATGATGCGCACGGCCTGATAGGTGCCGCCCACGGCCCAGGCGGGCTCGCCGCTCTTCGGGCCGACCCAGACGACGCGGTCCATCAGCGCGGCATCGGCCGAATCAGGGTTGGCCGAACCGTCGCGAAAGCCCAGGAAGTTGCGTGCGCTCTCGGGCTGCTGGCCCTTCACTTCCGGAATGGGGGGCACGTTGCCTTCCTGCTTCCATTGCAGCACGAGCAGGTCGGGCAGGTTCTTGATGATGTCGCGCAGGGCGTTGATGATCGTGTCCGGTGTGTTGGCACAGAACTGGATCGACAGGTCGCCGTGGCAGAGGGCCGGATCGAGCGCATCGTTGAAGAAGCGCGTCATGCGCTGCAGATGGCGCGGCTTGACATCCTTCAGGCCGAAGCGCTCGTCGAACATCGAGTCGCCCAGCGAGACGGTGATGGTCAGTGCGTCGGGCGTCACCACCGGGCCCAGCAGGCCGGAGCTGGCCGGGGGCAGCTTGGGATCGAGCTGCACTTCCTTGCCGCCCTGGGTGAGGAAGGCGATGCGGGCCGTCAGCGTGCGGAACAGGCGCTCCAGCTCTTCCCTGTCCTGGGCGAGCACCGAGAACGAGGCCAGCATGCCGGCACTGGGGCGCGGAGTGACCACGCCGGCCTGGTGCACGCCCAGGTACGGCACACGTTCCTGGAAGACGGTGCTGGTGGGGGCGTCGGTGACCTGCCCTGCGCCGTCATGGTCAGACCCGGTGCCGGCTGCAGCAGCGTCTGCTGCAGTGGCTGGGGCCGTGTGTGCAGCCAGCCCGGCCAGACCCACGGTGGCCGCTCCCACACCGCCCAGCCAGGCGCGGCGGCCGGCAGACTGCGGGGCGCCAGAGGACAGGCCCATGCCGGCCGGACAGGTCAGGGGCGCGCCGGCCTGCGGGGCTGTGGGCTGGCCCGCGTGCACCGGACAGTGCTGACCTGCCGTGGTTTGTGGGGCGCTCTTGCTGCGATCGTGCATGAAAGTCTCCTGAAGAGAATATCCGTGACAGCGAAAGCTTATTACTCCAGTTTGAGGGCTGCGTTGACCTTGGCCAAGTCATCCGCCAGTTTGCTCACCGTGGCGGTGATGGCCTGGCGGGCGTCGGCCGGCAGTGCGCCCGGTTTGAAGCCGTCGCCATCGCGGTACGGTTCCAGCTCCTTCGCAAACTGGGCAAAGCCATCCTCGATGGATTTCTTCAGGTCTGGCGCCGGCTTCGTCAGCATCGGCAGCACCAGATTGGCCAGTTTCTTCGTGCCGTCCAGCGTGCCCTGCAGGTCGGCGGCCTCGGCATGGCTCCAGCCCTCCTCGCCCCCATTGGGCAGGTTGTCAGCAGTGCGGCGCAGCAGGCGGGCCGCCGAGCTGGCCAGCCGCTCGGGCTGGGTTTCCAGTGCGGCCAGACGGGTCTTGAGCGTGTCGACATCGGCCGCCAGCGTGTTGGCCACCGGCTGCAGGGCTTTCAGGTCGCCCTGCCCCTGGCCGAACAGACCGTACTCCAGACGGTGGAAGCCGCGGAATTCCGGATCGGCTTCCCGTTTGGCGAAGTAGTCGGCCCGGCCGTTGATGCGGGTCTCCAGATCGGCAAAGTTGTCGGCCATCGGCTCGACGCGCTTGTACAGCAGGTGGGCCGGGGCATAGAGGGCCTGGGCCTGTTGCAGCTGGCCGGCCTGGATGGCGGCCTGCAGCTCACCCACCGCGTCGGCCAGCTGGCTGCTCTGCGAGATCAGGTAGAACTTGTACTCGGCCTGGGCGCCCAGGAAGTTCAGGGCCGACGGGTTGTTGCCCTCGGCCTCGGATTCGGCCGATGGGGTGACATGCAGCTTGCCGCGCGGGTTGCTGAGCAGGCCGCAGGTGATGTCGTAGTCGCCGGGACGCAGCTTGACCTTCATGGTCTGGGTGAAGCCGGGGGCGATGTTCTCGCGTTCTTCCACCACCATGATGCCGTCCAGAATTTCCCACTCCAGCGCACGGTCGGAGTTGTTGACGATGCGGAAGGTGGTGCGGCCAGCCGGAACGGTGATGTCGTTGGGCTTGCAGACGTTGTCCTGGATGGTGACCGTGACGGTGTTGGCATCGTCCTGTGGTGCTGCCTGTTTGGCCTTGTTGGAGGCATACCAGAAGGCCCCCAGGCCGGCAATGACCAGGACGGCCGAGCCGCCGACGGCAACCCGCATCAGGGAGGAGGATTTCTTGTTCGGATCAGGCATGATGAGTGATGGATGTCAGGTGAAAGAAGGGGCTGGTCTGAACGGGACTGCGTGTGCGCTCAGCGCTGCCGGATCGGGCGGGCACACATTCCGCATGGTCGAACACGCAGTGCGTCCAGCACAGGTGCGAGCAGGTCCATGGATGCTGCATGCGCATGCAGCCTTGCATCAGCGTGTGGTGGCCGGAGACGGTGCCGCCGGCTTCAGGAACAGGTACAGCGTGATGGCGAGGAAGGCCACGTAGACGATCGCCTCGCCCACCACCGGGGCAGACTGGTAGCCCAGCAGGCCGGAGAGCACGGTGCCCAGCGGGCTGTCCATCGGCAGGGTGTCGTCCAGGTTGAACACCACCTCCTGCAGCTGGTTCCAGATGCCGGCCTCGTGGAACTTGCGCAGCACACCGGCCAGCAGCCCGGCAGCCACCAGCAGGATGAAGCCGCCGGTGAAGCGGAAGAACTTGCGCAGGTTGAGCCGCACGCCACCGGAATACAGCCCGTAACCGATCACCACCGACACGGCGATGCCGGCGAGCGCCCCGACCGGTGCCTCCCAGCCCTGGCTTTGCTGGAAGATGGCCAGCAGGAAGAACACCGATTCGAGCCCCTCGCGGGCCACGGCCAGAAAGACCATGCCGATCAGTGCCCAGCCGGCGGCGTCGGTGCCCTGTCCCAGCGCCTTCTCGACGGAGGCCTGCAGGTCGCCCTTGATGTTGCGGGCCGTTTTCTTCATCCAGAACACCATGGAGGTCAGCATGCCGACGGCGATCAGGCCGACCACGCCCTCGAACAGCTCCTGTTCCTTCTGGGGAAACTCCGCCGCCATCAGCTGCAGGGCGGCGCCGGCAAAGAGCGACAGCGCACTGGCCAGCAGCACCCCCACCCAGACGGCGGGCATCAGGCCATCACGGCCGCTCTGCTTGAGGTAGCTGGCAACGATGCCCACGATGAGGGCGGCTTCGATGCCCTCGCGAAGCATGATGAGAAAGGGAACGAGCATGGTCCGGAAGAGGAGGAATTTGTGATGGGGCAATGATAATCATTGTTTGAATTCTTCCAAGCCGGTAGCAATGCGCCCTTCATTCTCATTGTGTGAAGCTGTACCGCCAACCCCTTGATTGTCTGGGCAAAAGAAACCGGGGTGTCTGGCCTGAGCGGGCGCCGAAGCTTGCGCTGCAGCGGCCTGAATTGTGCAGGTTCCGCTGGGGCATGACAGTGTACGGCGCGTCGGGTGCTGGCGGTGCAGCCGGGGTTTCTGGCGGCCTGGCCCTGAACGCAGACGGCGTAGGGGCGCAAAGGCAGCAAAAGCAGCGTTCAGGCACAAAACAGCGTTTGGACACAGAAGCAGCGCATGGCCACAAACATGGGCACAAAAAAACCACCGCGAGGGTGGCTTTTCTGTTTTTCCGGTTGCCCGGAGAAGGTGGCGGAGCGGACGGGGCTCGAACCCGCGACCCCCGGCGTGACAGGCCGGTATTCTGACCAACTGAACTACCGCTCCGTTCAAACAACTGGTTTGCTGCTGAAGCAGGCATTATAGCCCGCATTTTTTGTCTGTCAACAAAGCTGCTGGTGGGTGCTGAGAGCCTCGAACTCCCGACCTACGCCTTGTAAGGGCGCCGCTCTACCAACTGAGCTAAGCACCCAGCGCGTTGCAAACAAAAGAAGATGATAGCAGGGATTTTGGACCAAATGCAAATCTGGTATGTACGGCAACCGATAACGGCAGGCGGCGCAACAGGGCGCCGCCTGGTCTCAGTGCGCGACGATCCCGTCGGCAGGCTTGGTGGCCGTCACCGGCGGCGCGGCCGGGGCGAGGGCCTCGTCTGCATCGGGCAGCGGCTGCGGCATGCGCTCCAGCGCCAGCTCAAGCACCTTGTCGATCCACTTCACCGGCACGATCTCGAGGTTGTTCTTGACGGTGTCGGGCAGCTCGGCCAGATCCTTGATGTTCTCTTCGGGGATCAGCGCAAGCCTGAGACCGGCCCGCTGGGCGGCCAGCAGCTTCTCCTTCAGGCCACCGATGGCCAGCACCTCGCCCCGAAGGGTGATCTCGCCGGTCATGGCCACATCGGCCCGCACCGGAATGCCGGTCAGCACCGACACCAGTGCCGTGGTCATGCCGATACCGGCGCTGGGGCCGTCCTTCGGTGTGGCGCCCTCGGGCACGTGCACGTGGATGTCGTTCTTCTCGTAGAAGTCCGGCTTGATGCCCAGCTGGGCAGCCCGGCGACGCACCACGGTCATGGCGGCATTGATGGATTCCTTCATCACGTCGCCCAGCTTGCCGGTGGTGAGGTTCTTGCCCTTGCCCGGCACGGCGATGGCCTCGATGGTGAGGATCTCGCCCCCGAATTCGGTCCAGGCCAGGCCATTGACCTGCCCCACCTGGTTGACCTTCTCGAGCTGGCCGTAGGGGAAGCGGCGCACGCCGAGGAAGGTGCTGAGGTTGTCGGCCGTGATCTCGATATGCTTGAGCGTCTTGTCGAGCAGCAGCGCCTTGACCGCCTTGCGGCAGATCTTGGAGATCTCGCGTTCCAGCGAGCGCACGCCGGCCTCGCGGGTGTAGAAGCGCAGGATGTCGCGGATCACCGGCTCGGTGATCTTCAGCTCGCCCTCTTTCAGGCCATTGTTGCGGATCTGCTTGGGCAGCAGGTAGCGCTGGGCAATGGAGACCTTCTCGTCCTCGGTGTAGCCGGACAGGCGGATGATCTCCATCCGGTCCAGCAACGCCGGCGGGATGTTGAGCGAGTTGGCGGTGGCCACGAACATCACGTCCGACAGGTCGTAATCGACCTCCACATAGTGGTCGGCGAAGGTGTTGTTCTGCTCGGGGTCGAGCACCTCCAGCAGCGCGGCCGAGGGGTCACCCCGGTAGTCGCTGTTGATCTTGTCGACCTCGTCCAGCAGGAACAGCGGGTTGCGCACGCCCACCTTGGTCAGGTTCTGCAGGATCTTGCCCGGCATGGAACCGATGTAGGTGCGGCGGTGGCCGCGGATCTCGGCCTCGTCATGCACGCCACCCAGTGCCATGCGCACGTACTTGCGGCCGGTGGCCCGTGCAATGGACTGGCCCAGCGAGGTCTTGCCCACGCCCGGAGGGCCGACGAGACACATGATGGGGGCCTTCACCTTGTCGACGCGCTGCTGCACGGCCAGGTACTCGAGAATGCGTTCCTTGACCTTTTCCAGCCCGTAGTGGTCGGCGTTGAGCACTTCCTCGGCGTGGGTGAGATCGTTGCTGACCTTGCTTTTTTTCTTCCAGGGCAGCGCCAGCAGCACGTCGATGTAGTTGCGCACCACGGTGGCCTCGGCCGACATGGGCGACATCAGGCGCAGCTTGCGGAACTCGCTCTCGACCTTCTTGCGGGCCTCTTCGGGCATGCGGGCGGTGCGGATCTTCTTCTCGATGTCCTCGAAGTCGGCACCGTCCTCGCCTTCGCCCAGCTCCTTCTGGATGGCCTTGACCTGTTCGTTCAGGTAGTACTCGCGCTGGCTCTTCTCCATCTGGCGCTTGACGCGGCCACGGATGCGCTTCTCGACCTGCAGGATGTCCAGTTCGTTCTCGATCTGGGTGAGCAGCTTTTCCAGCCGCTCGGTGACCGGCAGGGTTTCGAGCACGTCCTGTTTCTGGTCGATGCGGATGGGCAGGTGGGCAGCGATGGTGTCGGCCAGGCGCCCCGGATCCTCGATGCTGGCCAGCGAACTGAGGATTTCGGAGGGCACCTTCTTGTTGAGCTTCACGTAGTGCTCGAACTGGCCCAGGATGGTGCGGCGCAGGGCCTCCACCTCGGCCGAGACGGGCTCTTCGGCACCCAGGTCCTGCAGCTCGCAGGCGAAGTACTCGCCATCGGTATCGACGCGGGCAATGCGGGCGCGGCTGGCGCCCTCGATCAGGACCTTGACCGTGCCGTCGGGCAGCCTGAGCAGCTGCAGGATCCTGGAGATGCAGCCGACGTCGTACACGTCACCGGCCGACGGGTCGTCCTTGGTGCCGTTGCGCTGCGCCACCAGCATGATGCTCTTGCCGGACTCCATGGCGGCTTCCAGCGCCTTGATGGAGCGCTGGCGCCCCACGAACAGCGGGATGACCATGTGGGGGAAGACCACCACGTCGCGCAGCGGCAGAAGAGGCAGGACCAGGGGGGCAATGTTGCTATCGTTCATCTGTTTCCCGACAGTGTGCTGACCGCTGTGCCCGGACCTTTCCAGGATCACAGGGGTAAGCATATGTGCGATATGCGGTCAATCCAGAAGATTACAAGAATATCCGGCCATCGGTGCGGTTTTCCTTATGAAACCGTGTCTGGTCCACCAACATTTGTGTGGTGTGACAGGCGGCCTTCCCGGCCGGCCGGAAGGCGAGCCGGAGCCGATGGATCGTGTCTTTCCGGAAAATGCATGGCCCGGCCGCCTTCGGAGGAAAGCGGCCGGGCCGGGGCCGGTGCCCGGCGCGGGTCGGGGCGCTGCCCTCTTCACGCTGGCCCGGCCGCGTACCGGCGGGGCGCCATGTGCGCAACACGGGCCGGACGCCCCGGATCCGGCCGGCCGTCATGTTCATTGACGCCATGTGCCGGCAAGGCTGGTCGCCCCACCCTGCCGGGCCGGTCAGCGCCGGCCGCTGCCCGGGACGCTGCCTGTCAGCTGTTGCCGCCCGACACCCGGGGGCTGTCGGCGTAGACCAGCACCGGTTTGCTCGTGCCCTCGATGACGCTTTCGTCGACGACGACCTTCTCGACGTTCTTCATGCCGGGCAGCTCGTACATGATGTCGATCAGGGCATGTTCCAGAATGGAGCGCAGGCCACGGGCGCCGGCCTTGCGCTTGAGCGCCAGGCGGGCTATGGCCTTGAGGGCAGCCGGACGGATGTCCAGTTCCACCCCTTCCATCGAGAAGAGTTTCTGGTACTGCTTGACCAGGGCGTTCTTCGGCTCGGTGAGGATGCGCACGAGCGTGGCCTCGTCCAGCTCGTCCAGCGTGGCCTGCACGGGCAGGCGGCCGACCAGCTCGGGGATCAGGCCGAACTTGATCAGGTCGTCCGGCTCGATGTCCTGGAAGAGTTCGGACAGCGAGCGGTCGGTGGCGCCCTTCACTTCCGCCCCGAAGCCGATGCCGGAGCGCTCGGAACGGTTGCGGATCACCTTGTCCATGCCATCGAAGGCACCGCCGCAGATGAACAGGATGTTGGTGGTGTCGACCTGGACGAAGTCCTGATTGGGGTGCTTGCGCCCGCCCTGCGGCGGGATGGCTGCCACGGTGCCCTCGATGAGCTTGAGCAGTGCCTGCTGCACGCCCTCGCCCGACACGTCACGGGTGATGGAGGGGTTGTCGGCCTTGCGGGAGATCTTGTCGATCTCGTCGATGTAGACGATGCCGGTCTGGGCCTTCTCGATGTCGTAGTTGCAGGAGGCCAGCAGCTTCTGGATGATGCTCTCCACATCCTCGCCCACGTAGCCGGCCTCGGTCAGCGTGGTGGCGTCGGCCATCACGAAGGGCACGTTGAGCAGGCGGGCCAGCGTCTGGGCCAGCAGCGTCTTGCCGGAGCCGGTGGGGCCGATCAGCAGGATGTTGCTCTTGGTCAGCTCGACATCGTCCTTGCCGCCCTTGTGGCGCAGGCGCTTGTAGTGGTTGTAGACGGCCACGGCCAGCGTGCGCTTGGCCTTCTGCTGGCCGATGACGTACTGGTCGAGAATGCCGGCGATCTCGGACGGAATGGGCAGGCGGTCGCCGCCTTCACCCTGGGTCTCGCCCTGCCCTTCCTCGCGGATGATCTCGTTGCAGAGGTCGATGCATTCGTCGCAGATGAACACCGACGGGCCGGCGATCAGCTTGCGGGTTTCGTGCTGGCTCTTGCCGCAGAAGGAGCAGTAGAGCGGTTTGTCGCTGGAACCTGTTTTATCGGACATGTAGGTTGTTCTCCGGGCAGGTCACTTCTTCGCGTCGGGGCGGGCCGATGCATCGGTGCGCGACTTCATGACCTGGTCGATCAGGCCGTACTTCAGGGCTTCTTCGGCCGAGAGGAACTTGTCGCGGTCGGTGTCGCGCTCGATCACTTCCAGCGGCTGGCCGGTGCGTTCGGCGAGGATTTCATTGAGCACGGCCTTCAGGCGCAGGATCTCGCGGGCCTGGATCTCGATGTCGGTGGCCTGGCCCTGGGCGCCGCCCAGTGGCTGGTGGATCATCACGCGCGAGTTGGGCAGCGCATAGCGCTTGCCCTTCGTGCCGGCGGCCAGCAGGAAGGCGCCCATGCTGGCGGCCATGCCGATGCACAGCGTGGACACGTCGGGCTTGATGAACTGCATCGTGTCGTAGATGCCCAGACCGGCCGACACCACCCCACCCGGCGAGTTGATGTAGAAGTGGATGTCCTTGTCGGGGTTCTCGCTTTCCAGATAGAGCATCTGGGCCAGCGCCAGGTTGGCCGTGGCATCGTTGACCGGACCGACGAGGAACACCACGCGTTCACGCAGCAGGCGGGAATAGATGTCGTAGGCGCGTTCGCCCCGGCCGCTCTGCTCGATGACGATGGGCACCATGCCCAGACCCATGGGCTGCTGGGCCGAGGTCGGGGCAAAGGGGTCCGTGCCCTGTGACAGGTGCAGGTTGACCTGGTCTTCGACCAGACTGTTGAAGGTCATGGGAACTTCCTCGTTGGATGGCGTGAATGGCAAAAACGCGACCGGCCGGTACATGGCCGGCCGGTGTCGATGATCCCCACATGGGGCTCATGCGTGAATCTGCAAGTGGGAGGCACCGGACACCGGAACGACGGCCGGCGCCCGGCAGCTGCCGGAAGGCGGTCTGTGCCGGGCCAGCGACCGGCAGGCACAGATGCCCTGCCCCGCAAAAAGCATGGGCCGGCCACCGGTGCGGGTTCCGGAGGCCGGTCTGGCCAGGTCCGGACCTGCGTCCGGCACGGGCCAGAGGCCGGGATCAGGCCAGACCCTTCATCAGCTCGTCGAAGCCCACTTCGTGGTCGGTGACCTTGGCCTTCGACAGCAGCCAGTCCACCACGTTCTGTTCGACCACCAGGGCCTCGACCTCGGCCAGACGGTCGCGGTCGGAGAAGTACCAGCGTACCACTTCGGCCGGATTCTCGTAGGTGGAGGCGAACTCCTCGATCTGCTTGCGAATCTGCTCGGGCTTGGCCTGCAGGGCGTTTTCACGCACCACTTCCGAGACGATCAGGCCCAGGCGCACACGGCGGGTGGCCTGTTCGTTGAAGGCATCGGTGGGCACCGGCGGGGCCTTGCGCATGTCCAGGCCACGGGCGGCAAGGTCTTCGCGCATGCGGGCGGCCAGCGATTCGGCCTCCTGCTCCACCAGGGCCTTGGGCAGCTCGATGTCGGCCAGGCCGACGATCTTGTCCATGACGGAAGTCTTGGTGCGAGACTGCACGCGCTGGCGCACCTCGCGCTCGAGGTTGCTGCGCACGTCGGCACGGAACTTCTCGACGTCGCCGTCTTCCTGGCCCATCTGCTTTGCAAACTCGGCATCGACCTCGGGCAGCTCGGGGCCTTCGACCTTCTTGACGGTGACCTCGAACTGGGCGGTCTTGCCAGCCAGGTGTTCGGCACCGTAGTCATCGGGGAATTTCACGTCGAAGGTGACGGTCTCGCCGGTTTTCTTGCCCAGCACGCCGGCCTCGAAGTCGGGCAGCATGCGGCCCTCGCCCAGCACCATCGGGAAATCCTCGGCGGAGCCGCCGTTGAAGGCTTCGCCGTCGAGTTTGCCGGTGAAGTCGATGGTGGCGCGGTCGCCCTTCTTGCCACCGCGGCGCACGGCCTTCCAGGTGGTGCGCTGTTTGCGCAGCACGTCGATGGTGGACTCGAGCGCCTTGTCGTCGACGCTGGCGGTGTAGCGGTCGACTTCCAGGGCGGACGGGTCGCCCAGCTTCACTTCGGGATAGACCTCGAAGGTGGCGGTGAACTCGGTGGGTTCGGCCGCATCCTTCTGGGCTTCGGTGGGGGCGATGTCGGGCTGGCCGGCCACGCGCAGGCCGTGCTCCTGCACGGCGTCGCCGAAGGCGCGCGAGATGGCATCACCCAGGGCCTCGGCACGAACCTGCGGGCCATAGCTCTGCTCGACCAGGCGCACCGGCACCTTGCCCGGACGAAAACCGGGCATGCGGGTGGTCTTGGCCATCGAACGCAAGCGCTCCTGGACCTTGGAGGAAATGTCGGCCGGGTTTACCGAAATCGTCAGCCGGCGTTCCAGGGTGCCGGTTGTTTCAAGCTGGGAAGCCATCCGTCGTTGAGTTCCGTTGTTTGGGTTGTAAGTGAAAACAGGCTGGTGCGGCTGAAAGGACTCGAACCTTCACACCTTGCGGCGCCAGAACCTAAATCTGGTGCGTCTACCAATTTCGCCACAGCCGCCCGTGCGGGTGTCTGCAATATTCCGGTGATTCTAGCCCAAACACGGCAGCGCGCTGAACGAAACGCAACGCGTGGTGGCAAACACGGTTCATGCCTGACGAACGTGCCGTTTCCGCCCCGGAAATGGAGGGTAGTGACGACAGCAGGGCCAGAGGGTCAGAAGGGTGATCCGGGACGGAACGTGGGGGTGAATGGGATCGTGACATGTGCCTGCAGGGAGCGCCCGGTTGCGCAGGCGCAGTCACGTCCCGGACACGCGCTGCCCCTCTCCGGCCGACGGCGGCCGGATCCGGTACCAGGTGACGTAGAGTGCCGGCACCATCAGCAGCGTGAGCGCGGTGGCCACCACCAGCCCGCCCATGATCGCCACGGCCATCGGGCCCCACAGCACATCGCGCGACAGCGGGATCATCGCCAGAATGGCCGCGGCGGCCGTGAGGGTGATCGGGCGGAAACGTCGCACGGTGGCCTCGCGCACGGCGTGCCAGCGGCTGTGGCCGGCCTCGATGTCCTGGCGGATCTGCTCGACCAGAATGACCGTGTTGCGCATGATGATGCCCGCCAGCGCAATGGTGCCCAGCATGGCCACGAAGCCGAAGGGCATTCCCGAGACGAGCAGTGCCGCCACGATGCCGACGATACCCAGGGGTGCGGTCAGCATCACCATGGCCACCAGCGAGAAGCTGCGCAGCTGCAGCATCAGCAGCGTGAGCACGAGGCCCACCATCAGCGGCATGCCGGCGTTGATCGACGCCTGGGCATCGTCGCTGCCCTCCACCGGGCCGCCGGGGTCGATGTGGTAGCCGGCCGGCAGCCGGGCACGGAGCGGCTTCATGTGCTTTTCGATCTGAGCCATCACATCCCGCCCCTGCATGTCCGCCAGGACCTCGGCGTTGACGGTGAGGGTCGGAACGCGGCTGCGGCGCCAGATGATCGGCTCATCCATCTCCATCTGCAGCCTGGCCACCTGCGACAGCGGCACGGTACCGCCCCGGGCGGTGGGCAGCTGCAGCGAGCCGAGGGTGGAGAGCTGCGTGCGTTCGGCCTCGGGGGCACGGATGACCACCGGGATCAGCTGGTCGTCCTCGTGCAGGGTGCCGATGGGGGTGCCGTCGATGATGGCGCCCAGTGCACGGCTGACCTGGCCGCTCGACAGGCCGACGGCCCGTGCCCGGTCCTGGTCGACATCGATCTTCAGCGTGGGCGCCCGCTCACCCCAGTTCATGTGCGCACCGTAGGTGTAGGGGTTGGCGCTGACCAGGTCCAGCAGGTCTGCACCGAGCCGCTTGAGTTCGGCGATGTCCGGCCCCGAGACGCGGAACTGCACCGGAAAGGCCACCGGTGGCCCCAGCGGGTTCGGATAGGCGCGGGTGCGCACCCCCGGAAACTGGCTGTCCAGTGCCGGGCGCAGGCGGCCCAGCAGGCGCTGGCGAGCCTCCAGATCCTTCGTCAGCACGACGAACTGGGCATAGTTGGTGCGGTAGAGCTGCTTGTCCAGCGACAGGAAATAGCGGGGGCTGCCGTTGCCGATGTAGGCCACGAAGGTTTCGGCGTCCGGGTCGGCGGCCAGCCATTTCTCGAGCTTCTCTGCCTCGCGGCGGGTGGCGGCCAGACTGGCCCCTTCCGGCAGCCACAGGTCGACCAGGAACTCGGCCCGGTTGGAATCCGGGAAGAACTGCTTGGTGGTCAGCCCCATGCCGAAGATGCCCGCCACCAGCAGCACCAGCGTGACCAGCAGCGTGAGCCACCGGTGGCGCATGGCGCCCTCGATGGTGGCGCGCAGGCGGCGGTAGAACGGGGTGTCGAAGAGGTCGTGTTCCGGATCTGCAGGCGTTGCCGGCGAGGCAGCGACGTCCATGACGGTGATGCGATCCGGGGCGGCCGGCTGGCCCGTCACATCGGCCACGGTGGCCACCCGGGCGGTATCCGGCCGGCCCTTTGCTCCTGCCTCTGGCTGCAGGCTTCCCGGAATGTCGGCCTGGCCTGCAGCAATGGTCTTCCGGGTGGTCCGTGGATGGGCCTTGAGCAGGTAGCTGCCGATGAAGGGCACGGCACCCACGGCCATCACCCAGGAAATGAGCAGCGCCAGCGTCACCACGGCGAAGATGGTGAAGGTGTATTCGCCGGTGGACGAACGCGCGGTGGCAATGGGCAGGAAGCCCACGGCGGTGATCAGCGTGCCGGTCAGCATCGGGAAGGCGGTGCTGGTGTAGGCATAGGTGGCGGCCGAAAAGGTGTCGAGCCCCTCCTCCAGCTTGCGGGCCATCATCTCGATGGCGATCATCGCATCATCGACCAGCAGGCCCAGCGCGATGATCAGCGCTCCGGTGGAGACCCGGTGCAGGTCGATGCCGAACACCTTCATGCCCAGGAAGGTGGCGGCCAGCACCAGCGGAATGCTCAGCGCCACCACCAGGCCCGCCCGCAGGCCGAGGCTCAGCAGGCTGACGGCCAGCACGATGATCACGGCCTCCATCAGCGAGTGGATGAAGATGCCCACGGCCTCGCCGACGATCTTCGGCTGGTCGCTGACCTTGCCGTATTCCACCCCCACCGGCAGGTCGGCCTCGAGCTGCTGCATGCGGGCATCGAGGTTGCGGCCCAGCTGCAGCACGTCACCGTTGGGCACCATCGAGATGGCGATGCCGATGGCCTCGCGACCCCCGAAGTGCATCAGTTCGGTGGGGGGATCGGCATAACCGCGCCGGACGGTGGCGATGTCGCCCAGCCGGATGATCCGGTTGCCGGCGGTCAGGCGCAGTGCCTGGATGGCCTTCACGTTGTCGAACTGGCCGCTCACCTCCAGCCGCACGCTGCGTTCGTCCGTGTGCACGGTGCCGGCGGGGGTGATCAGGTTCTGGGCGGCCAGTTCGCGGGCGATCATCTGCGGCGTGATGCCCAGCGTGGCCAGTCGTGCCGGGCTGATGTCGATGTGGATCTGCTCGGGCTGCACGCCCACCAGCTCGATCTTGGCCACGTCCGGCACCTTCAGCAGTTCGGCACGGATGGCCTCGGCGTGCCGGCGCAGCGCCGACATCGGGATGCCGTCGCCGGTCAGCGCATAGATGGTGCCGAAGACATCGCCGAACTCGTCGTTGAAGAACGGGCCGCGGATGTCGGCCGGCAGTCGCCAGCGGATGTCACCCACCTTCTTGCGTACCTGGTACCAGTAGTTCGGTACCTCCTTCGCCGGCGAGCTGTCCTTCAGCTCGAGGACGATCATCGATTCGCCGGCCTTCGAGTAGCTGGTGGTACGCTTGAAATACGGCACTTCCTGCAGGGTCTTTTCGATGCGGTCGGTGACCACTTCGTCCACCTGCCGGGCGGTGGCACCGGGCCACTGGGTACGCACCACCATGGCGCGGAAGGTGAAATCCGGATCCTCCCGCTGGCCCAGCTGGAACAGCGCCAAGGCTCCGCCGATGCCGAACACCAGCAGGAAGAACAGCGTGACCTGCGGGAAACGCAGTGCCAGGGCAGACAGGTTGAAGCGTTCGGCCGGGCGGGGAGCAGGGGCCGGGCGCGTGGGTGCACTGGATGCGTCGGGGTGGCCGGTCACGGTGTCGTCATGGCCGGGACCTCCATCGTCATGGCTGGAGGAGGCGTCATCATGGGCGGGGTCGTGCATTGTCACTGCCCTCCCCGGCCGGTGCCCTTCGTTGCACTGGCCGCATCGCCGGTGCCAGCCGGTGTGCCACGCTGCAGACGGATCTTCTGTCCGTCGCGCAGCAGGTTGGCGCCGGCCGTGATCACCTGTTCACCCGCCTGCAACCCCCGGGTGATGACGACGCGGTTGCCGCTGGTGGCGCCCAGCTGCACGGCCCGCTGGTGGACCGTCTGGTTCGCCGTGTCGATCACCCAGACCCAGGTGCCGGCATCACGGCTGTAAAGGGCGGAGAGCGGAACGCTCAGCACCGGTTCGCCGGGATCGTCCGGCTGGGCGGTGGCGCTCATGCCCAGCGCCACGTCCCGGGTGTCACCCAGCAGCGCCAGCCGGGCGGCATAGGTGCGCGAGGCGGGGTCGGCCGATGGGCTCAGTTCACGCAGCAGCGCCTGCCAGTGGCGACCCGGCAGGCTGGCAAAGCTCACCTCCCACTGTTCCACGGCACGGACCCGGCCCAGCTCGGCCTCCGGAATGGCCACTGCCACTTCCACGTCGCCCTGTCGTGCCACCTGCATCACCGGCTGGCCGGGCGCCACCACCTGCCCCGGTTCGACATGCACCGCGGTGACCACCCCTTCCACCTCACTGGTCAGGTTGCGGTAACCAAAGGCGTTGTCGGCCTGTCGCAGTTGCGCGGTGGCGGCCTTCAGGCGGGAGCGGGCCACATCGACGGCGGCGCGGGCCCGGTCGACATTGGCGCTGCTGACGAAGTTGCGGGCGTGCAGGCGTTCGGTCCGCCCCAGATCGGCCTCGGCCAGCTTCAGCTCGCTGCGGGCCGCCACCTGCTCGGCGCGCCGGGCGTTGACCAGCGGCTGCAGATCGGCCGAATCGATCCGGGCCAGCACCTCACCGGGATGGATACGGTCGCCCACATCCACGGGACGGGCAATCACCCGGCCACCGGTCTGGAAGGCGTAGGCGGTTTCGGTGCGGGCGCGTACATCGCCCGCCAAGGTCCAACTGGCCAGCAGCGGGCCGGGAGTGAGGGTTTCCGACAGGACGGGCCGGGGCGGCTCCTCGTGGGGCTGGGGCTTTGGGCTGCAGCCTGCGAGCAGGGCCTGGAGCACCAGCAGAAAGAAAGGCAGTGTGCGCAGAAACGGAGGCATGAGGAAGATGCCCGGATGTATGACCGGTTGTAACTGGCTGGTTGGTTAGATATTGTGCCATCTTTGTTCATCAACCGTTCATGAATACTTCATGCCCCCTTCATGATGGCGGGGGTGATCTGCCATGGTGCCTGGCGCGTGTACCCTGTCTGGCAAGACGGTCACAGGCTCCGGGTATGTTCTCGCAAACCGCCTGGAACAGCGCGCCTGGACGCGTGGATACAATCGCGCCATGAATACATCGCCCGCCCCCGACCCTGGGCAGCCAATGCCGTCGTCCGCCGGTCCGTCGCATCCCGCCGGTCCGGTTCCCGGGCCGTCCGCGCACAGTCCCTGGCATGCCGTCGAACACACCGAGAACTTTCCGGTGGGCTCCTGGCTGGTGCCGGCCCGGCTGCGGGGGGCAGTGGTGGCCGTCTATCATTTCGCGCGGCATGCCGACGATCTGGCCGATGAGGGCGATGCCCCGGTGGTGGCGCGCGAGACCGCCTTGCTGGCGCTCGATGCCGCCGTGCAGCAGGCCAGCCGCGGCACGCCCAGCGGCATTGCGGTGGTAGACGGGCTGATGGCACCGGCCGCCCGTCACGGGCTGGACTGGCAGTGCTTTCGCGACCTGATCGATGCATTCCGGCAGGATCTGCGCGTGACGCGCTATGCCCGTGCCGATGACGTGCAGGATTACTGCCGCCGCTCGGCCGATCCGGTCGGACGGCTGATGCTGCAGCTCTACGGCGCCGACACCCCCGACAATCGCCGGCAGGCGGACGCCATCTGCAGCGCCCTGCAGCGCATCAACTTCCTGCAGGACATCGGCATCGATGCCGGCAAGGATCGGGTCTATCTGCCTGAAGAGACGCTGGCGGCCGCCGGCAGCAGCGCCGCGCAGCTGCTGGCCGAAGCCCGCGCCGGGCGTCTGGGGGCGGCCAGCCGCCTGGCCGTGCAGCGGGAGTGGCAGCGTGCGCAGGCGCAGCTGCAGTCGGGCGTGGGCCTGACCGCCCGGCTGCCGTGGCGCCTGGCGGCCGAACTGCGCTTCATCATCGCCGGCGGGCAGCGGATTCTGGACCGGATCGCCGGTGCCGGTTACGATGCCGTCGCCCATCGCCCTGCCCTCGGCTGGCGTGATGCACCGGCCCTGCTGGGCCTGGCCCTGCGGCCGCGGCGCCGGTGAGCTTTGACCCGGCTGGCCGATTTGCTCCGGCAGGCGCAGGCAGGGACAATGCGGGCTACGGGTTTTTCTTCCACGCGGTTGATCCATGACACCTGACGAATACTGCCAGGACAAGGCGGTACAGAGCGGTTCGAGCTTCTATTACAGCTTCCTGTTCCTGCCCCCCGAACGGCGGCGGGCCATCACCGCGCTCTATGCCTGGTGCCGCGAGCTGGATGACGTGGCCGATTCCCAGGGGGACCGCGGCGTGGCCCGGCGCAAGCTCAACTGGTGGGCGCAGGAGGTGCGTGACCTGTACGCCGGCGCGCCCACCCACCCGGTGACGCGTGCGCTGCAGCCTTTTCTGGCGCCCTTCGGCATCCAGCGCCGCCAGCTGATGGAAGTGATCGATGGCATGCGCATGGATCTAGACGACGTGCGTTATCTGGATTTCGAGAGCCTGAAACTCTACTGTCGCCGCGCGGCCGGTGTGGTCGGCGAAATGTCGGCCGGCATCTTCGGCTACAGTGATGCACAGACGCTGGTCTACGCCGACCGGCTGGGCCTGGCCTTCCAGCTCACCAACATCATCCGCGACGTGGGTGAGGACGCCCGCATGGGCCGTGTCTATCTGCCACAGCAGGATCTGATCCGTCACGGCCTGAGCCGCCAGCAGTTCCTGTCCGGGCGCGCCGGGCTGGAGGAGCAGCCGGCCTTCCGGGCGCTGATGGCCGAACAGGCCGCACGGGCCCGCGATGCCTACCGGGAAGCCTTTGCCGCCCTGCCGGAAGTCGACCGCAACCGCCAGCGCCCGGGGCTGATCATGGCGGCCATCTACGTGGCGCTGCTCGACGAGATCGAACGCAGCGGCTACGCCGTGCTCAACCAGCGCATCGCGCTGACGCCACTGCGCAAGTTCTGGCTGGCCTGCAGAACCCGGGCCACCGGGCGTCCTCCACGGCTCGTGACCTGATGCCTGATTCCATGACACGCTCTGAACCTGACAGGCACGTTGTACCGGCCCAGCCGGCACGACGCGGTCCGGGTCAATACTGAAACGGTCCCCATGCGACACATGTTTTCCGACCGGCACGCCCGGCATACCCCGCCGACGCGCCCGATGGACCCGGTCATCATCATCGGGGCCGGCTGGGCGGGCCTGTCGGCAGCGCTGCACCTGCGGCAGGCCGGTGTGCCGGTCCGCGTGCTGGAGGCTGCGCCCCAGGCCGGCGGGCGGGCCCGTCGGCAGGTGCTGCCCTGGCCCGATACCGACGGCATCGCGCTGGACAACGGCCAGCACCTGCTGCTGGGGGCCTATCGCGACACGCTCGATCTGGTGGCCTGGCTCGATGGCCAGGGCATGGACCGGCTGCCGCTGCGGATCGAGAATGCGGCCGGCCTGCAGCTGCGTCGCCGCCGCCATGTTCTGGCGGCCGGCACCCCCGATTCGCTGAGCCGTCAGCTGGCCGAATCGCTGTCGCTGCTGGCAGCGGTGCTGACGGCCCGCGGGCTGTCCCGGGGTAATTGCCTGCAGCTGGTCTGGACGCTGTTTCGTGCCCGGGCGGCCGGCTGGCGGCCCCCGGTGGGCGTGCGCACGGTGGCCGAGTGGTACCAGTACACGCGCCAGCCGGTACGGCTCGTGCAGCAATTGTGGGATCCGCTGGTGATCAGTGCCATGAACACCCCACCGGCGCTGGCCTCGGCCACCGTGTTCCTGCGTGTGCTGCGCGACAGTCTCGGCCAGGCCCCCACCGCCAGCGATTTCGTGCTGGCCGGGCAGGATCTTGCTGCCCTCTTCGTCGATCCGGCCGTGGACTGGCTGGAGCGCCATGGCTGCCCGGTACGGCTGCGCACCCCGGTGCGCGAGATCCGGGTGGACCTCCAGGCCCGGCCGCATCATGGCTATCTGCTTCGCGCCTTCGATCCCTCGGCGGGCGAGCAGCAGCTGCGTGCCCGTCATCTGGTGCTGGCCACCCCGCCATGGACGGCGGCGCGCCTGCTGGCCGATCTGGCGCCTCCGGCCTCGCTGGCGCCACTGGAAGGCTTTGGCTGGCGGCCGATCACTACCGCCTATGTGGGCTGGCGGGCCGGCAACCATGCGCTGCCCACCCGGCTGCCGCCCGTGTTCTCGCTGGTCGATGCCCAGGGCAAGGCCCAGCCGGCCCACTGGTATTTCGACCGGGGCCGCCGGGCCGGCTGGCATCTGGGCGCCCTGGTGATCAGCGACAGCGGCGAGGCCATGGCCCAGGGGGAGGATGCCCTGCGTGCCGGGCTGCAGAAACAGCTGGCCACGGCGCTGAGCCTGCCGCCGGCCGAGCACATCGTGCTGATCCACGAAAAGCGCGCCACGTTTTCATGCACCGATGACCGCCCGCTGGTCACGCCCGGCTCCCTGCTGCCGCAACTGCCCGGCGTGGCGCTGGCCGGCGACTACAGCTACGGCGGCTACCCGGCCACGCTGGAAGGGGCCGTGCGCAGCGGGCGAATGGCAGCGGAGATCATTCTTTCGGGGGTGTGAAAACGGCACACGCCAGCAGTCATGGCCCGTCGCCGAATCTGCACACTGCCGGCGCTGCCCTGCCTGGCAAGACGAGCAGCTCCGCCTGCGCGGCGCCCTGCGGTTCGCCGGTGCCGATTTTCACCTCGTTGATCGGCCAGCCTCGCCTGTGCGGCGCCCTGTCAGCACACGGCGGGGCCAGCGCGGGGGCCGATGAATCCATAACCTGCTTCAGGACGCGCGCTCAGTCCCAGGCCTGCTCCAGCGCCTCGCCGATCCGTTCCACCGCCACCACCTCCAGCCCGGCCAGCGGCTTGCGTGGCGCGTTGGCCTTCGGGCAGATCACCCGGGAAAAGCCCAGCTTCAGCGCCTCGCGCAGGCGTTCCTGCCCGCGGGGTGACGGCCGAACCTCGCCGGCCAGCCCCAGTTCGCCGAACACGGCCAGGCCGGGCGGCAGCGGCCGGTTCTTCAGCGACGACAGTACGGCCAGCACCACCGCCATGTCGGCCGCCGGCTCGGTGATGCGTACCCCGCCCACGGCGTTCAGGAATACGTCCTGATCGTGGTAATGAATGCCCGCGTGCCGGTTGAGCACCGCCAGCAGCAGCGACAGCCGCATCGGATCCAGCCCCACGCACAGCCGGCGTGGCGCGCCGCCGGCCGACTGGTCCACCAGCGCCTGAATCTCCACCAGCAGGGGCCGGGTGCCCTCCTGCGTGACCAGCACGCAAGAGCCTGGCACCGGATCGGCATGCTGCGACAGAAAGAGTGCCGACGGGTTGGTGACGGCCTTCAGTCCGCGGTCGGTCATGCCGAACACGCCCAGCTCGTTCACTGCGCCGAAGCGGTTCTTGATGGCACGGATCAGCCGGTAGGTGGAATGGCTGTCGCCCTCGAAATAGAGCACCGTGTCCACCATGTGTTCCAGAATGCGCGGGCCGGCCAGCGCCCCTTCCTTGGTCACGTGGCCGATCATCACCACCGCCACGCCCTGCTGCTTGGCCAGCCGCGTGAGCTGGGCCGCACAGTCGCGCACCTGCGACACGCTGCCGGGCGCCGAGGTCAGGTCATCGCTCATCATCGTCTGGATCGAGTCGATCACCACCACGGCCGGTCTGACCTGCGCAATGGCCTGGGTGATATGCGCCAGCGAGATTTCGGCCAGCATCGGCAGCGTCCGGCCGTCGATCCCCAGCCGGGCCGCCCGCAGCGCCACCTGGGCCAGCGATTCTTCGCCGCTCACATACAGCACCGGCTGGTCCTGAGACATGCGGGCCAGCGCCTGCAGCAGCAGCGTGGATTTGCCGATGCCCGGATCCCCGCCGATCAGCACCACCGAGCCGGGCACCATGCCACCGCCCAGCACGCGGTCGAACTCAGCCAGCCCAGTGGGCAGCCGCGGTACCGTATCGACCGGCACGTCCGACAGCAGCGCCACCGTCGAGGTCTCGGCCAGCATGCCGGTGGTGGGCCGGCCGCCGCCTGCCGGCTTTTTCGGCACGCGGAATTCTTCCAGCGTGTTCCAGGCATGGCAGGCCGGGCACTGGCCCAGCCACTTGGCGGTGGTGTTGCCGCAGTCGCGACAGACGAACTGGGTTTTGCTCATGAATCCGTTCCGGGGCGAGCCGGGGCCTGTCCGTTCGGATCAGGCCGGGCCGGTGGTAATCGTATGCGGGTGTGATCGTACGGTCTCTGCGCTGACGGTGCGGATCCGCACGCGTGTCATGGACGCTTCAGCCTCTGCACGCTAGCCGGTCTGGCGCCGTACCCGGGCGGTGATGGCGCACATCAGTTCATAGCCGAGCGTGCCGGCCGATTCGGCCACCTCGTCGATGAAGACCTGCTCGCCCCACAGTTCCACCGGGGTGCCCGGCCCGGCGTGCGGCACCGGAGTCAGATCCACCGCCAGCATGTCCATCGACACCCGGCCCAGCGTGCGGCTGCGCACCCCGTCGATGGCCACCGGCGTACCGGTGGGCGCCACGCGGGGGTAGCCATCGGCATAGCCGCAGCCGACGATGCCGATGCGTATCGGGGACTCGGCCACGAAACGGCCGCCGTAGCCGGTCGCCTCACCCGGCGCCAGTGTCTGTACCGCCAGAATCTCGCCCTGCAGGCGCATGGCGGGCTGCAACCCCAGTTCCGGCGCCCGCCGTCCGGCAAAGGGACTGGCACCGTAGAGGGCAATACCCGGACGCGCCCAGTGTTGCAGCGACGCCGGTAGCGTGTAGAGTGCGGCCGAATTGGCCGAACAGTGCGCCAGTTCGCTGCCCGCCGGCAGGCGGGCGGAGACGGCCGCCACGGCCTCATCGAACACCGCCAGCGGCGTGTCGGCACCGCCCGGGCTGTCGGCGTTGGCAAAGTGCGTCATGCAGCCGGCGAGCTGCACGTTCGGTGTGGCCAGCAGTGCATCCAGAAAGGCCGGCAGCGCCGCCGGTGTCACGCCCAGCCGGTTCAGCCCCGTGTTGATCTTCAGATACACCTGCACCGGCTGACCGGCCGCTGCAATCCACTGCAGGTGCCGGGGCTGCGAAATGGCCAGCGTCAGCTGCTGCTGTGCGGCCTGTCGCACGTCGCCCGCATCGAAGGGGCCTTCGAGCATCAGCACCGGCCGTGTCCAGCCCCGCTCGCGCAGCAGGCGGGCCCCCTCGAATTCGAGCAGTGCCATGCCATCGGCTGCCGCAAAGCCCTGCAGGGCGTTGAGCAACCCGTGCCCGTAGGCGTCGGCCTTGACCACGGCCCAGAGCCGGGTGTCCTGGCGGGACTGGACCTGGAGGGCGCCGCCCGGAGTGGGCTGGTGGGCTTCGGCGATCAGTGTTCGCATCCGTGCCAGGTTGTGGACCATGGCGCCGGTCAGGGTGGTGGCGGTGAGGTTTCGCGGCATGGCGTGATGATAACGGCACGTCCGGCCGGGGGCCGCAGTGGTGTCCGTCCGGTGCCACGGCCGGGGAACCACGCTGCCGCGAATTGTTACCCGCGTACACGGGGCGGCGGCGCAGCGGCCATTTTCCGAATTTCCAGCGCTGGATTGTTACCCGCGTACACGGGACGGCGGCACGCAGCCGGGTGGGTACGGTTATCATCGCGGGCGAGGCATGCCCGTGGCGTGCCGGAAACCCCACATGGGCCGCCGCAGACGTGTCGCACGACCCGTCGCACGGCCCCCAAGACTGGAAGGGATCCGCCTGGATGAAACCCGGCTTCTACACCATCATGGCTGCGCAGTTCCTGTCGTCACTGGCCGACAACGCGCTGCTGATCGCCGCCATTGCCCTGCTCAACGAGGCCCATTCGGCCGACTGGCTGATTCCCTTCCTGAAGCTGGTCTTCGTGGTGTCGTACGTGCTGCTGGCGCCCTTCGTGGGCGCCTTTGCCGACGCCATTCCGAAGGGCCGGGTGATGTTTCTCACCAACGCCATCAAGCTGCTGGGCTGCATCCTGCTGCTGGGCATACTGCCGCCGCTGGCTGCCTATGCACTGGTGGGGTTCGGCGCGGCGGCCTATTCGCCGGCCAAGTACGGCATTCTTACCGAACTGCTGCCCCCCGAGAAGCTGGTGGCCGCCAATGGCTGGATCGAGGGCACCACGGTGGCCTCCATCATCCTCGGCACGGTGCTGGGCGGCGTGCTGATCTCGCCCCATGTGGCGCCCTGGCTGCTGTCCTTCGACCTGCCCGTGCTGGATACCCACATCGACACGCCGGCCGAGGCCGCGGTGATGGTGATCATCGGCATCTATGGTGCGGCGGCACTGATCAACCTGCGCATTCCCGATACCGGCGCCCGCTATCCGGAACGCGCCAGGCATCCGCTGTCGCTGCTGCAGTCGTTCTGGCGCTGCAACCTCACGCTGTGGCGTGATCCACTGGGCCAGATCGCACTGGCCGTCACCACCCTCTTCTGGGGCGCCGGCGCCTCGCTGCAGTTCCTGGTGCTGAAATGGGCCGAGCACCAGCTCGACATGCGGCTCGACCAGGCCACCCGCCTGCAGGGCATCGTCGCCCTCGGCGTGGCACTGGGCGCGGTGCTGGCCGCCTCGTGGGTGCCGCTCAAACGCTCGCTGCGGGTGCTGCCGCTGGGGGCGGCCATGGGTGTTGCCGTGGCCGCCATGAGCCTCGTGCACAACGAGATCCTCGCCATGATCGTGCTGCTGGTCATCGGCCTGCTGTCGGGCTTCTTCGTGGTGCCGATGAACGCCCTGCTCCAGCACCGCGGCTACGTGGTGATGAGCGCCGGCCATTCCATCGCCGTGCAGAACTTCAACGAGAACCTCAACATCCTCGTGATGCTGCTGTTCTACGCGCTGATGCTCTGGCTGAACCTGCCCATCAACCTGGTGACCGTGCTGTTCGGCCTCACCGTGTCGGCCATCATGGTGCTGGTGATGATCTGGCACCGCCGCAACCAGCGCATCGACGACACCGAGCACCTGATCGGCGAAGACCCGCACCACGGCAACGTGCCCGGGGCGCACTGAATACCCGGTCAGGCGCAAGCCCGCAGCCGGCATTGCCAGGCGTTGCCGCACACGCAGTGGCATGACCTGCCTGATAACCCGCCTGATATCGGGCACCCGACCGTATCAGGACGGACGCTGGGGTGAGCCAGCGCGGCCACCGGTCGTGCGCCTGCCGGCCGGTTCGGGAATGCTCACCGGCTCACCGGCCGCTTCGGTGACGGTGGCCAGCGCCAGACAGAGGTCTTCCCACGCCTTCAGCTTGTCCTGCTGGTTGCGCAGCAGATAGGCCGGGTGATAGGTGACCACCACCGGTACCTGCCGGCCATCCAGCGTGATGTGGTGCAGCTTGTTGCGCAGCCGGCCGATCTGCAGGTCCGACTGCAGCACGCTCTGCGCGGCAAAACGTCCCAGCAGCAGGATGCAGTCCGGCTTCACCAGCCGGATCTGCTCGTGCAGGAACGGCTCGCATGCCGCCACCTCGTCCCGTTCCGGATTGCGGTTGCCCGGCGGCCGGCACTTCAGGACGTTGGCAATGAACACCTCGGCATCCGGATCGATGCCGGCTGCGTCCAGCATCGCATCGAGCAGCCTGCCGGCCTGGCCGACGAATGCCTCCCCGCGCCGGTCCTCCTCCGCCCCGGGGGCCTCGCCGATCAGCAGCCAGCGCGCCTGCTGCGGCGTGCCCCGGCCGAACACCGTATGCGTGCGTGTCTGCGACAGCCGGCAGCGCCGGCAGTCGGCCACGTCCTCGCGCAGCTGGATCCAGCGCTCGGCTTCGGTCAGCGGCCGGGGGACATCGGCGTCCGCCATCCCTGCGGGCGCGGCGGCCGATGCATCGCCGCTCCCGCGGGAACCTGCGACCGGTGATGTCCGGGGTGTCTGTCTGCCGGTGGCCGCCGGAGGCGCGTCGTCCCAGACCGGTACCTGTACGAGGGGGCCGCTGTCGCCCTGCCAGGGTTCGGCATCCCAGCTGGCCAGCGCCTGGTCTTCGTCCCAGGCGGGATGGCCTGTATCAGGTTCCCCGACAGCGTTGCCGTGCGCTTCCCGGGATGATGAGCCGGACATGGAGCCGGATACCGGCGTCTGCAGCCGATGGATGACATCATGGGCCGCAGTCGAAGATCCAGACATGGGATCTGATACTGGCGCGGATGCAGGCACGGTCCGTTCGGGAACTGGCCCGTTCGCAGGCACAGTGCCTTCGTGGCCCTGCCCGGCTGCCTGTACCTGCCGTTGGGAGGCATCTGCGCCCGCCTGCGAGACATCCCCGGTGCCGGCCTGCACATCTGCCGGCACGTCATCCGCCATGCCATCGGGTGTCTCTAAAGCATCAGGCAACCCATCAGGTATTCCGTCAGGTGCCGGCGTCCCCTGCAGCGCTGCGGGATCCACCGCCATCCGTTCGCCCGCCCCGGGCAGGGCATCCGCGCGCGGCTGCCACAGCGGCCCCAGCCCGAGCGCTGCCCAGGCATGACGCCGCCGGGCGGTCAGCACGGGGTCGGCCGCCCTGTGTTCGGCCGGGGGCGAGGGAATCGCGTCAGGCTGTTCTTCGGTCATCGGCTGTCCTGTTCTGAGTCGCCGGGTACGAGATCGCAGCGCATCACCCAGGCGTCGTCGGTACGGCCATCGGCGTGGCGGTAGTAGGCCCTGCGCTGGCCAACCGTCCGGAAACCCCGGCTGCGGTAGAGCCCCAGAGCCGGCGTATTGGCGCTGGCCACCTCGAGAAACAGGCAGCGTCCCCCCTGCCCGCGAATGTGTGCCAGCAGGATATCCAGTGCTTCGCCCCCCAGCCCCTGCCCCTGATGACTGCGGGCCAGGGCAAAGGTCAGCAGTTCCCACTCATCCAGAACCCCCACCAGTACCGCGTAGCCGACCGGCGCCGTCGGGTCCGCACCGGTGAAGATCCAGGCCAGATAGCCGGCATCCAGCGCACCGGCAAACTGGCCGCTGCGCCACGGGAAGGGTTGCACGTCCTGTTCGATGGCATCCACCGCCGGCAGGTCGGCTGCCGTCATGGCCCGGACATGCAGTCGCCCGGCGGCCGTCTGCCCGGCAGGTGACCGGGCCGGTACCTGCGATACGTCCGCTGCTGCCCTCACCCGGCGTGCTCCCCGGGCTGGTGGCACGCACCGCCATGCTCACCTGCCTGGGCTGTCTGGGACGCTTCGGCATGCCGTGGGGGGATAGCGGCCGGGTGTGCTTCCGGGTCGCGAACAGGTGGTGATATCGGGGCTACCTGCCGCACTCCGGCCTGCCGTGCCGCCTCGCGGGCGGCTGCCAGCTGGCGCTGGCCTTCACGGTCGAGGGCCACCTGGTCGCGCACGTACAGCGGACGAAGGGTGCTGGCCGGCTGCAGGGCTGGCGCCCCCCGGGCACCGGCCACGGCCAGCACGGCCTGGGCCGAGGGCCGGCGGGCAGCAGCCAGACCGGCGTCCTGTCCGGTCTTCATGGCCCATTCCCGCAGGGCGGCAAAATCCGGCCCGAACCCACTGCCGGCCAGATGCACGGCCTGGATCTTCCCGGCGGCCTCCAGGGCGTCGGCCAGCGCGGCAAAGGCGCCGGTGGCCTGCTCGGCCGTGCCCACGGCGGGCGCCAGTACCTCCTCCGGCCAATGCCCCGGGCGACACAGGAAGGCGGCGTAATAGCATTCGTGCATCCGGGCATCCAGCGCGGCGCACAGCAGCCAGGGGGTGGATGCCTCGTCCAGCGGAAAACGCCACTCCGGCACGGTGGCCGCCAGAGCAGGCAAGGCCCCGATGGCGCCGACCGGTCGCTGCCGGGGTAGCGCCAGCCCCTGCACGAGGCCCACGGCGATGCGCAGCGAGGTGAAGGCGCCGGGGCCGGTGTTGACCAGAAAGCGCTGGACGGCCGACAGCGGCTGGCCTGCCTGCGCCAGCGCCTGCCTGACCAGCGTCAGGGCATCGCGCGAGGCCTGCGCACCACCCTGCACGCCTGGCCGTTCGCGGGCGCCCAGCGCGATTTCCGGGATGGCCGCTCCGGACAGGTCTTCACCTGCCAGCGCTACCGTGCAATCGTCCCATTCAATGGACAGGGCCAGACTCAGAGAATTCATCCCGCGATTCTACCGGCTGGCGCAGCCTGCGCGGTGTCCGGGCCTGCCCCGGCTGCCCTGTTCGTATCCCGGACAACCGGGGGTTTCCGACTGTGGCCACCAAACGGGCCGCGGGTTCCGGATGCTTACATTTTCGGGCAGAATAGCCCTATCTGGCGCGATTTCGTGCCGATCTGCCATTCGGTGGCGATGGTAGCTGTTACGCCTCGAGGAGGCCCCGGCGACAGGCATTCCGACGGTTGGGGCAAACAACGCAACATGTCGCCATGCGCGACAAGGCGTCGCGTCTTTGTGCTTTTTGAAACAGATACAGGAACTTCCCCGTGCTCCGCCCACAGGGAATCCCCCTGTCATCCGACCGGAATGTGGTGGTGTCACGAACATCTGCACCTGTTTCAGGTTATCGTTGAGCCTCATGGGTTTAACGGGATCTGACGGTGTTTTAGAATCGACAAAATCAGAGTTTTTACAGACTTTGTAACTACGGGTAAAAGATTGCCGAAGAGACAAGGATCTTCACAACCAGATGCCTCTAAACTGGTCAGCGGGTAAAGGAAACCCGATATCATCGAAAAATGAACACCAGCGTCAGGAAACTTGTTGTCGTTGATGACGACGCCAAACTGCGGGATCTGCTCAACCGTTATCTGACGGAGCAGCAGTTCGAGGTCACCCTTGCTGCCGACTCGGCCTCGCTGAACCGGCTGATGCAGCGCGAAAGCTTTGACCTGATCATCCTCGACCAGATGCTTCCCGGCGAGGACGGACTCTCGATCATCCGCCGGCTGCGCGCCGCCAACGACCGGACCCCCATCATCATGCTCACCGCCAAGGGTGACGATGTCGACCGTATCATCGGTCTCGAGATGGGGGCGGACGACTACATGCAGAAGCCCTTCAACCCCAGGGAACTGGTGGCCAGGGTGCATGCGGTGCTTCGGCGCCAGATCACCAACGACAGCCCGGGCGGGGCCATGCACGACATCGGCGCCGTCTCCTTCGGCCCGTTCGTCTTCGATCTCGGCACCCGCACCCTCTCGCAGGATGGCAAGCGCCTCAACCTCACCACCGGCGAGTTCTCGGTGCTCAAGGTGCTGGTGCGGCATCCGCGCATCCCGCTGTCGCGCGAGAAGCTCATGCTGCTGGCCCGTGGCCGCGAGTATGGTGCCTTCGACCGCAGTCTGGATGTCCAGATCTCCCGCCTGCGCAAGCTCATCGAGCCCGACCCCCAGAACCCGCGCTTCATCCAGACGGTCTGGGGTGTGGGTTACGTGTTCGTGCCCGCCTGAGCCCGTCTGGCTCTCGCCTGCGGGGGCCATGCCGACAGCGCCTGTCTTCGGGGTCCGCATCGCACGCCTGAAGCGGCCCCTTTCCCTTCACCGTCTGCAAGGATCGTCGCTTGAGACTCAGCCTGTTCTGGCGCACCTTTGCGCTGATCAGCCTGCTGCTGGCCATCAGCCTGGGCGCGTGGTACCAGCTGTACCGTGCCTTCGAGCAGCCTCCCCAGGCCAGCCGCTTCGCCTGGGAGATGGCCTCGGCCATCAATCTGGCCCGCACGGCCCTTTCGCATGTCGAACCCGGCCCGCAGCGCGAGGCCCTGCTGAAGGATTTCGCCAGCAACAGGGGCCTGCGTGTCTACCCCCTCAAGGACAATGACCGCATCGAGCGCTGGCCCGACCGCAAGATGGGCGCCGAGGTCGAGGGCCAGCTGGCCCGCCGTCTCGGGCATCCGGCCATGCTGGCCAGCCGTGTCAATGGCGTCTTCGCCCTCTGGGTCAGCTTCGACATCGGCAGTGAACGCTACTGGCTGATTGCCGAGCCCGAACGCCTCGAAGCACCCACCGGCAGCAGCTGGACCGAAATGGCTGCCTCGGCCATCGGCATCCTGCTGGCCACCATTGGCGGGCTGCTCATCAGCCGGCTGGTCAACCGGCCGCTGGCCAATCTCGCCCGTTCCATCGACCGCCTGTCACGCGGCGAGCCGCCTCCGCGCCTGCCCGAAACCGGTCCCCCCGAAATTGCCATGCTCAACCGCCGCTTCAACGAGCTGGCCGGCGAGCTGCAGGCCATGGATGCCGACCGGGCCATCGTGCTGGCCGGGGTGTCGCACGACGTGCGTACCCCGCTCACCCGCCTGCGTCTGGAGGTGGAAATGAGTGCCCTGCCCGAGGCCGCCCAGGCCTCGATGATCGAGGAGATCGAGCGCATCGATTCCATCGTCCACCAGTTCGTCGAATTTGCCAGCCCGCTGGAGCGCACCGTCGAGGTGGTCGACATCAACGACGTGTTCTCGCAGTTCCTGCGTCTGTACAGCCGCGAGCGCGCAGCCGGCCTGCTGTCGGTGTTCAAGCGTGTCGAACACGGCCTGAGTTGGCAGGGCAACCCGGTGCTGCTCGAGCGCATTCTCAGCAACGTCTTCGAAAATGCCATCAAGTACGCAGCCACCCCGGGCGAGCGCAACGTGCGCATCGACATCATTGGCCGGCGCCACGAAAAGGGCGTCGAACTGATCTTTCGCGATCATGGCCCGGGCGTGCCGGAAGCCTCGCTCAATCGCCTGGCCCGCCCCTTTGCCCGTCTCGATACCGAGCGCAGCGCCATCGGCGGCTCGGGCCTGGGGCTGGCCATCGTGGCGCGGCTGGCACGGCGCACCCGTGGCGGCATGATCATCGAAAACGCCTCCGGCGGCGGCCTCAAGATCCGCGTCGTGCTGCGCGACCTCGACTCCGCCAAGGTCGCGGCCCGTGAAACCTTCGTCGATACGCTCGATCCGGTCAGCGCACCAGCAGAGCTGATGCAAGCGCAGCAATCGACTCGCAACGGCCGACGGTCCCGACCTTCTCGTTCGTCTTCGCTTTCAGGTTGATCTGCGCGGGGTCACACCCGATGGCGCCCGAGAGCGCCGTGATCATCCCTGGCAGCCAGGGCTTCATTTTCGGCTGCTGGGCAATGATCGTCGCATCGATGTTGCCCAGCTGCCAGCCCCGAGCGCGCACCGCAGCCATCGCCTCCTTCAGCAGTACCAGGCTGTCGGCCCCCCTGAAGGCCGGATCGGTATCCGGAAAGTGATGGCCAATATCACCCAGACCGGCGGCCCCCAGCAGCGCGTCGGTGATGGCATGGGCCAGCACGTCGGCATCCGAATGCCCGGCCAGGCCCAGCGGATGTTCCACATGCACACCGCCGATGATCAGCGGTCGCCCTTCCACCAGCACATGCAGGTCGTAACCCTGCCCGATCCGGAAGGGTATGGTCGTCACTGCTGCGGCAACCCCGGGTTGTGCGTCGCTGCCGGCATGGGCGCCCGAGGCAGCGTGGGTGCTTCCATGGGGGGCCGGGCTGCTGGCAGCGGCACGGGTGGCCGGTGTCGGGATGGGCGATGCGGGATGGGATGAACTCATGGGTCTGTTGTCAAAAGGGAAAAATCTAGTCCTCGACGGCCGGCTCCATCCGCATCAGGATCCGCAGCATGATCAGGTCTTCGGCCGTGGTGATCTTCAGGTTCAGCTTCGAGCCCATCACCATGCGTGGCCGGCCACCCTCGGCCTCGATGGCGCCGGCCTCGTCCGTGACGTTGGGGTGCGCCTCCAGCGCCTTGCGCAGCGGCCCGAAGCGGAAGGTCTGGGGGGTCTGGGCCAGCCACAGCCGGCTGCGGTCCACCGTGCCCCCGGAACGGAATTCGTTGGTGGCCGCCAGCGAGGCACGGCTGTCGATGCGCTTGACCGTATCGGTCACCGGCATGCACAGCAGCGCGCCGCAGGGTTCGTTCTCGAGGTGAGCGGCCAGCCGGCGCAGCGTGCCGGAATCGATGCCCGGCCGGGCGGCATCGTGTACATGAACCCAGTCGTGTGGGTGCGTCAGGCCACGCTGGGCCATGGCCATCAGGCCGTTGAGCACCGTGTCGCGACGGGTGGGGCCACCGCGACGGATCAGCAGCACCTTCGGATGGCGCAGCCCCGGCAGGCGCAGCACCAGCGGATCATCGGCCTGCACCACCACGGCCACCCGGCTGATCCAGGGTTCGGCCAGAAAGGCAGCCACCGTCACCTCCAGCACCGTCTGGCCGTTGCCCAGTTCCAGGTACTGCTTGGGCACCCGGGCACCGAAGCGGCTGCCACTGCCGGCCGCCGGAATCAGCACGAAGTGCCGTGGGCGCGCCTGCTCCGCGCCGGTATCGGCCTGCCTCTGCATGCTGTCCCTGTTCATCGTGCTGACCATTCAACCTTCCATTCCATGTCGTCGCGTATCCGGCCACCCTGGAGTGTGCCGTGGACTCATTCGTCCCTGCGAACCCCCTCCGGGCGTGCAGCCGGTAGAATGAAAGGCTGTCCGGACGGCTGAGTCCACGCCGCCGCGGCGGTGGGAACCGCCGGTCTTTTTCCTGCCACGACAGGTCATATCTTGCACGCTTCCATCCATCGACTTCCTGCCGGCTTCGGCTCATCGGATGCCTGGCTGCTGGCGCAGCATTTTCGCACGGGTGCCGATGCTGCTTCCGCCGCACAGGCACCCTCGCCGGGCCGAACTCACGTCATTGTATGCGCGCAGCCCGCCGACTGCAGCCGCCTCGCGGCAGAAATCGCCTGGTTTGCGCCCGAACTGGCCATCACGCGCCTGCCCGACTGGGAAACCCTGCCCTACGACAGCCTCTCGCCCCATCAGGATCTGGTGTCCGAGCGGCTGGCGGCGCTGCACCGCCTGCAGCAGGGCAAGCTGGATGTGCTGCTGGTGGCGGCCAGCACGGCCGCCCATCGTCTGGCACCGCCGTCGTGGCTGGCCTCGCGCACCTTCCAGTTTGCCCAGGGCATGAAGATCGACGAGGCAGCGCTGAAATCGCAGCTCACCCTCGCCGGTTACGAACACGTCGAACAGGTGCTGCGCCCCGGCGAATACACGGTACGGGGCGGTCTCATCGACCTGTTCCCCATGGGCTCGCCCCTGCCCTACCGGCTGGACCTCTTCGATGACGAACTCGAGAGCCTGCGCACCTTCGACCCCGACACCCAGCGCAGCCTCTACCCGGTGAAGGAAGTCAACCTGCTGCCCGGCCGTGAGTTTCCGCTGGATGAGCCCGCACGCACCGCCTTCCGTGGACGCTGGCGCGAGCGTTTCGATGGTGATCCGTCGCGCGTCACGCTTTATCGCGACATCGGCAACGGCGTGGCCCCGGCCGGCATCGAATATTATCTGCCGCTCTTTTTCGAGCAGACGGCCACGCTGTTCGACTATCTGCCCGACAGTGCCGAACTGATTCTGCACGGCGACATCCAGGGCCAGCTGCAGGCGTTCCGGCAGGACGCCCGCCAGCGCTTCGATTTCATCGGTCACGACGCCGAACGCCCGGCACTCACGCCGGATGAGCTGTTTCTCACGCCCGAACAGTTCTTCGTGCGCAGCCAGGCCTTTGCACGCGTGTCCGTCCCGACCGTATCGCCCGCTGCCCGGGATCTGGCGGCAGGTGGCCAGACACCGGCCGGCCCCGCACAGGGGGCCACGACAGGCGCTGACCATACTCCCGCCGCTGATCCTGCCGAACGCGGTGCAGGCGCAGCCGTCGCGGCTGAAACTGCCGCAGCATTCGGCGCCGGGATGTCAGAGGGCGATGTGGCAGGCAGCACCCCCGCGTCCCACGTGCTACCTGCACCGGGTCGCGCCCGTGCCTTCAACGCCTTCGCCGTGCCGAACGTGGCCGTCAACCGCCGCCAGGACGATCCGGTCGGCGCCCTGCGCAACGTGCTCGATGCGCCCCCCCTCATCACCGGTGCCCCCGAAAAACGCCTGATCATCGCCGAATCGCTGGGCCGGCGCGAAACCCTGCAGGAACTCTTTGCCGAATCGGGCCTGAAAGTGGCCACGGCCGAAGACTGGGCCACGGCCATGGCCACCGATGCCGCCGTGGTGCTGACCATCGGTCCGCTGCAGCGCGGCTTCCGCCTGGCCGATGGCCAGCTGCTGGTCATCACCGAAAGCGAGCTGTTTCCCTCCTTCGTCCGGCAGAACAAGCGCAGCAAGGGCCAGACCACCCAGGTCGACACCCTCATCCGCGACCTGTCCGAACTGAAGCCGGGCGACCCGGTCGTGCATGCACAGCACGGCATTGGCCGCTACATGGGGCTGGTCAACATCGATCTGGGCGACGGCCCCGCCGAATTCCTGCACCTCACCTATGCCGGCGATGCCACGCTGTATGTGCCGGTGGCCATGCTGCACCTCATCGGCCGCTATTCCGGTGCCGCCCCCGAAAATGCCCCCCTGCACACGCTGGGTTCCGGCCAGTGGGACAAGGCCCGTCGCAAGGCCGCCGAAAAGGCACGTGACACGGCGGTGGAACTGCTCGATCTCTACGCCCGCCGCGCCGCCCGCCCCGGCCATGCCTTCCAGTTCGAGCCGGCCGGCTATGCCGCCTTTGCCGAGGGCTTCGGCTTCGAGGAAACCCCCGACCAGCAGGCCGCCATCCATGCCGTCGTGCAGGACCTGATCGCCCCCAAACCCATGGACCGGCTGGTCTGCGGCGACGTGGGCTTCGGCAAGACGGAAGTGGCGCTGCGTGCGGCCTACGTGGCTGCCAGTACCGGCCGCCAGGTGGCGGTGCTCACGCCCACCACGCTGCTGGCCGAGCAGCATTTCCAGACCTTCAGCGACCGCTTCTCCAGCTTTCCGCTGAACGTGGCCGAACTGTCACGCTTCGGCACTGCCAGATCCACACGGACCACGCTGGAGGGGCTGGCAGGCGGCAAGGTCGATATCGTCATCGGCACCCACAAACTGCTGTCGAAGGACGTGAAATTCCGCGACCTCGGGCTGGTGATCATCGACGAGGAACACCGTTTCGGTGTGCGCCAGAAGGAAGCGCTGAAGAACCTGCGCGCCGAAATCGATGTGCTCACGCTCACCGCCACGCCCATTCCGCGCACGCTGGCCATGAGCCTCGAAGGCATCCGCGATTTTTCCGTCATTGCCACGGCGCCGCAGAAACGCCTGGCCATCCGCACCTTCGTGCGCAAGGAAACCGGTGGCACCATCCGCGAGGCCATGCTGCGCGAACTCAAGCGCGGCGGCCAGGTGTATTTTCTGCACAATGAAGTGGGCACCATCGAGAACCGCCGCCAGATGCTGGCCGAACTGGTGCCCGAGGCGCGCATCGAAGTGGCGCATGGCCAGATGCCCGAGCGCGAGCTGGAGCGCGTCATGCGCGATTTCCACCAGCAGCGCTTCAACGTACTGCTGTGCACCACCATCATCGAAACCGGCATCGACGTGCCCACCGCCAACACCATCATCATGCACCGGGCCGACAAATTCGGTCTGGCGCAGCTGCACCAGCTGCGTGGACGTGTGGGCCGCTCGCACCACCAGGCCTACGCCTACCTGCTGATTCCCGACGAAGAGGCCATCACGAAAGACGCCACCAAGCGCCTGGAAGCCATCCAGATGATGGAAGACCTGGGCGCCGGTTTCTACCTGTCGATGCACGATCTGGAAATCCGCGGGGCCGGGGAGGTGCTGGGCGATTCACAATCCGGCGAAATGCAGGAAGTGGGCTTTTCGCTCTACACCGACATGCTGCAGCAGGCCGTGGAAGCGCTCAAATCCGGCCGCGAACCGGACCTGGCTGCCACCCTGGCACGCGTGCCCGAAATCAAGCTGCATGCGCCGGCGCTCCTGCCCGAAGATTATTGTCCGGACGTACACGAGCGGCTGATTCTCTACAAGCGCCTGGCCAATGCGCGCGACGGTGTGGAACTGACCCAGCTGCGCGAGGAACTGGCCGACCGTTTCGGCAAGCTGCCCGAAGCCGCAAAGACGCTGATCGAAAGCCACCGCCTGCGGCTGATGGCCACCGACATCGGCCTGGCCAAGGTGGATGCCGATGCCGACACCATCCTGCTGCAGTTCGATCCCGAACCAAAAACCTCGCCCGCACAGATCCTCGCCTTTGCCCAGGGCCGGCGCGACACCACCTTTGCCGGCCAGGACCGGCTGCGCATCAAGGTGACCAGCAAGGACATCGGTGAGCGTCTGCAGACCGTGCGCAGCATTCTGCAGGCGCTGCTGCCCAAGGCGGATGCCAAAGCGGACGCCCATGCCGGCGGCAGGGGCTCAGGCACAGGTGCAGGCGTGGGTTCGGGAACAGGTTCACGCGCGGGTGAAGGTGCGGGCGGCGCATCCGGCAAAAAGGGCAGTAAAAAGGCAACCGCCGGGAGCGCGTCCGCATCCGGCGACGCAGACGCGGCAGCCCGTGCTGCGGCCGAGGAAGCCGCCCGCACCGCCCGCGACGTGGCGGCCATTGCCGCGCACACCCCCACGCCACCCGCCAGAGCCCGCGGCCGGAGCCGCTACGGTTCTGCCCAGGCGCCCGCGACGGTGCCCTCCAGCAGCAGCCGCAAGACGAAGGCGTACCGCTTCTGAGCACATACCTGTCCATCCATCATCCCCATGCCCGACAACCTGATCATCGTCCGCAAAGCCAGCGGACTGGACCCCGACACCCTTCACACCCTGAGCACGGCACTGGGCGCGGCACCCGAGCGCATGGCCGGCGAACGCCCCACCCTGCTGCGCTGGCAGGCAGCCCCCCAGCCACCCGCCACCTTCGATGCCTGGGCGGAAGAATACGGCGTCGATGCCGCCAACGTGCCGCCCGGCCTTGCCTTCCGGGATTTCCGCCTGCTGGCCATCGACATGGATTCGACGCTGGTGACGATGGAAACGCTGGACGAGATCGCCGACATGGCGGGCCTGAAGGCCGAAGTGGCGGCCATCACGGAAGCCGCCATGCGCGGCGAGATCCGCGACTTTTCCGAGAGCCTGACCCGCCGCATGGCGCTGCTGCAGGGCGTGGGTGAAGACCTGATCGAACGCGTCTACCGCGAGCGCCTGCACCTGTCACCGGGGGCGGAGGTGCTGCTGACTGCCGCCAGGGCCGCTGGCCTGAAGACGCTGCTGGTATCGGGCGGCTTTACGCACTTCACCGACCGGCTCAAGGAGCAACTGGGCTTCGATTACGCCTTTGCCAACCAGTTCGATATCGTCGATGGACGCCTCACCGGCCGGGTGCTGGGGCCGATCGTCGATGGTGCCTTCAAGGCGCAGGCCGTGCGCCAGTGCTGCGCCGAGATCGGCTGTACTCCCTCGCAGGCCATCGCCATCGGGGACGGTGCCAACGATCTGGGCATGATGGGTGTGGCCGGCCTGTCGGTGGGCTATCACGCCAAGCCGGTCGTGCGGGCGCAGGCCACCTGGTCGGTGCGTGTGGGGGGGCTGGACACCGTGGTGGACTGGCTGGGTTGATCCTGCCGGACGGCACCATCGATCTGCCATGCCGGGAAAGTCGCCGGGATATACCGCTGATGAATGGAGAAGGCAGCCATGTCCTTCAGGAAATGCATGAACCAATGGCAGGCTTTCACGCAATCGGCCTGCTCGGCACATGCCGCCCTGATGCGTTTTTGGCGTGGTGTGACCGGAGCATGCACACGATGAACTCTGGGTCCATGGGATATCCTGCCCCTTTTTTCCGCCCGGCGTATGATGACTCTTGACCTGCCCCGGCAGCAGCCCGGGTGCGGTGTCATCCAGTCAACACAACGCGAGGAAGACAGCCATGAGCGACAAGGTAGCGGTCATCACGGGTTCGGGCGACGGTCTGGGCAAGGGCATTGCCCGGCGGCTGGCCAGCGATGGTTTCAACATCGTGCTTTCGGACATCAACCCCGAGACGCTCAAAGCCACCGAGGCAGAATTCAGGGCGGATGGCGTTCCGGTCACGGCCTTCCAGGGCAACGTGGCCAAACGGGATGACCAGTTCGCCCTGGTCAAACATGCCGTCGATACCTTCGGCCGCGTGGATGTCTTCGTCAACAACGCGGGCATCGAGGACGTGATGCCGCTGGAACGCGTCACCGACAGCGAGTTCGACCGCGTGTTCGACATCAACGTCAAGGGCGTGCTGTTCGGCATCCAGGCTGCCGCCGAACAGATGAAAAAACAGCAGCAGGACGGCCGGGTGTACAAGATCATCAACGCCGCCAGCATTGCCGCCCACGAGTCCTACGACCTGCTGGGCATCTACTGCGCCAGCAAGCACGCCGTGCGCGCCCTCACGGTGGCGGCCGCCAAGGAACTGGCCCGCTTCAACATCACCGTCAACGCCTACTGCCCCGGCGTGGCCGGCACGCGCATGTGGGATCGCATCGACGAGGAAATGGCCAAAATCCACGGCTGGGCGCCGGGCGAAGCCTTCAGGCGCTTCACCGCCGGCATTCTGCGGGGCCGTCCACAGGAACCGGCCGACGTGGCCGCCCTGGTGCACTTCCTCGCCTCGGAAGATTCCGACTACATCACCGGCCAGTCCATCCTGACCGACGGGGGCATGGTGTTCCGTTGATCCATCCCCGGCCAGGCGTTTGATGCGGACAGGGGGTCTCTCCCAGGGCCATGTCCAAACTGTGCGGGGGTGGCCTCGGGCCGATCCCCGCCTGACGAGGGACAAGGCAGCGTTCCGCAGGGCCGTTCGTGGAAAGAGGGAGATTTCTTTGCTGAGTTTCTCCGCAGAACGGGCAGCTTTTGCTGAAGCGTAGTCAGTTTTTCGTGTCGCCGTTCAGGATGCCAGACCTCGTGTCGAAAGCCGATGTACGCTGCCCATCCGGCGCCGGGGCGTCAGACTGACCCTGACCGCCAAAGCCCTGCCCTCCCGGCATGTCATCCAGCGCCGCCCGGGTCTGCTGCTGCATCTGCGCCTGCATGCCGAGGAACAGGTTCTTGCTCTGCTCGATGTAGTCACTCATCATCCGCTGCATCACCGGCGCATGGTCCTGCATGAACTGCGCCCAGCGCATGGCATCGGGCAGACTCCCGCCGGTGTCGCCACCGTGCTGCGCCTCGGCGTGGGCCTGCACCTCGATGAAGGCCTGCAGCGTCTTTTCCAGACAGGTACTCATCAGCCCCTGCATGGGGTGTCCGTGGAAGCGGATCATCTGCGCCAGCATCTCCTGCGGGAAGAGCGGCGACGGGCCGGCCTCGCCCTCGACGATGATCTGCAGCAGGATGCTGCGCGTCAGGTCTTCCTGGCTGCGCGCATCCACGACCTGAAAATGCGCGCCATCCAGAACCAGCTGCCGGATGTCGGCCAGCGTGATGTAGACGCTGGTCTGCGTGTCGTACAGCCGGCGGTTCGGGTATTTCTTGATCAGCCTGGGGGTGGGGGCCATGAGGGTGTCCACGATCAGGGGAAAGGCCGCGGACGGCGCTTTCAGAGGAGGAGGAAATGTCTTGTATTTCATCTGATGATAACCGCATGGCCGCCCTTCTGCGCATTGCCCCCTGATTCGTGGTTGATCCTGATCAGCAGACCGGTGGCGCTGTTGTGCGTCTCCCGCCTGCGGCACAATCGCGGCATGCTGATCGTCATCATTGCCTGGTTCTACGTGGTGGTGCTGATGTCTGCGGCCGAAACCTCAGCCATCGCGGGCATCATGACCTTCTTCCTGTACGGCGTCCTGCCGCTGGCCATCCTCACCTACCTGCTCAACACGCCGGCCCGTCGTGCGAAGCGCCGGCGCGCCGAGGCGCTGGCCGAGCCCTCCGGCATGGCCGGGGCCACGGTTCCTGTCGTGGCAGCAACGGGCGAGGACATCACGGATGAGCGTGCAATGAACGGCGCCGCTACGGACAACGCAGCCAGCGATGAACCCGAGTCTGTGTCTCCAGTGCACCCGGTTCGTTCCCATGAGTCTGGACCGCCCAATGGCTGAGACCTGTATCCTGCAGTAACGGAACCCTGCATCTCTGATGTCCCGCGACCACGGTATTGCACCGGTATTGCCGGGGAAATCCGGCCACGGGGGCTATACTGCCCGCTTGTAAAGCATGACGACTGGAGGGCCGCATGTCCCTGCTCGACAATGCCATCTGGTGGCATGTGTATCCGCTGGGTGCCCTGGGCGCTCCCATTCATGACCGCTCCGGCGACGATGCCGGCCATCGCCTGCCCCGGCTGGAAGCCTGGCTGGATTACGTGGTGGAACTGGGCTGCGCCGGGCTGCTGCTCGGGCCGATCTTCGAATCGGTGGCGCATGGTTACGACACGCTGGACCACTTCCGCATCGATGCCCGCCTGGGTGACGATGCCGACTTCGACCACTTCATGGCCGCCTGCCGCGAGCGCGGCCTGAGCGTGATGCTCGATGGCGTCTTCAACCACGTGGCAGCCAGCCACCCGCGCGTCGAGGAACTGGCCGAGCGCGACGAACACGGCAACGTACAGTGCTGGGAAGGCCACTGCCAGCTCACCAACCTCGACCACAGCAAGCCCGAGGTGGCCCAGCTGGTGGTGGACGTGATGCTGCACTGGCTGCGCCGCGGCATTGCCGGCTGGCGGCTGGACGTGGCCTACGACGTGCCCCGCAGCTTCTGGCGCAAGGTCACCCGCCGCGTGCGGGAGGAATTTCCGGACGCCCTCTTCCTCGGCGAAGTCATCCACGGCGACTACGCCCGCTTCGTCTACACCAGCAAGCTCGACACCGTTACCGAATACGAACTCTGGAAAGCCACCTGGAGTTCGATCAAGGAGCGCAACTTCTGGGAACTGGACTGGACCCTGGGCCGGCACGCGAAGATGTGCGAAACCTTCGTGCCGCAGACCTTCATCGGCAACCACGACGTGACCCGCGTCGCCTCGCAGGTGGGTGGTGCTGGCGCCATCGTGGCCGCCGCCATCCTGTTCACCGTGCCCGGCATGCCTTCCATCTATTATGGCGATGAGCAGGGCTTTCGTGGCCTGAAGGGCGAAGGCGAGCGCCACGACGACGACCTGCGTCCGGAACTGCCCGAATCACCCGACGGCCTGCTGCCCTACGGCTGGTGGATGTTCAACCTCTACCGCGCGCTGATCGCCCTGCGCCGCCGCAACCCCTGGCTGGCCCGTGGAAAACTGGAAGTGCTGGCCAAGAGCAACACCGCCATCTATTACAAGATCAGCGACGATACCGGCAATTACCTGCACGTTCACCTCGAAACGGAACCCCGCATGCTGGTGATCATCAGCCAGCACGATGGTGAGGTGTTCCGGTGGGAGGGTGAAAGCGATCCGCCGTAAGCCAGATGAGTCCTGCCATGCGCCCGCAGGGGGTGCTGCGCCGGTAGCTCCAGAAGTGTTCCGGCTCTGAGTACGTGCAGTGCCCGGCCGTGTGGATGGTGGAGATACCCAGCGCCTGCAGGCGCAGCCGGGCCAGAAGGGGCAGGTTGGCCAGCCACTTGCCGGGCGCCCGGCCGGGCTGGAAGGCCGAGACAGCCGAGACGGGCTGGTTCACCTCCTGATGTGGGGGCGTGATATTTGGAGGGGTGATTACGGATTGCCGGACCATGTCGAAGGGCGCTCCTCCTTCACTGGTCTGGCTGTCGGGCAGGTGACTGGAACCGGACATCGTGGTACTGGCAGGACGAATGGTGGCTGGAGCAGCAGAATCCCCCGGGATATCCAGAAACGCTGCCCGTACGTCGTCTCCCACTTCAAAGGCCGCCGGCCCGATGCACGGCCCCAGCCAGGCCACGATATCGGCAGAGGGCACCTTCTCGCGCATCGCCTGCACGGTGGCCTCCAGCACACCACCGGCCAGCCCGCGCCAGCCAGCATGCGCTGCGCCAATCACCCTGCCCTGCGTATCGGCCAGCAGCACCGGCAGGCAGTCGGCCACCTGTACGGCCAGCGCGATACCGGGCAGTGTGGTGATCTGGGCATCCGCTTCGGGTTCGGGCGGGTGGCGATTCGCGCCAGAGACGACGCCACGGGCTTCATCGATTTCGCCCGCTGGGGTGCCATCAAGCGGCATGTCGGCAGACGGGTTTTCCGGATGACTTCCCGGCCTCACGGTTGCGGGCAGGCGGGCTCTGGCTTCAGCGCCGTCCAGATCCAGCACGCGGATGCCGTGAACCTGCGTCAGCCATGACACCGGCATCCCGATGGCCTCTGCTACACGCTGGCGGTTTTCCTGCGCGGCAGCCGGATCGTCACCGCAATGAATGCCCAGATTCAGCCCGCCTGCGGTGGCTGGCTCCATCTTCACGCCTGTTCCAGCGTCATCACGTGTACGACTCACCGCAAGGCTGTGCAGGTCCATCCGGCCAGAAAATGCATCCACGCTCTCGGGATGAATGGCCTGCTTGTCTGCCCCGGTCATCCCGGCCGTGTCCCATGGTCCCCACGGCCCCTGACTCACCCCATCACCGCGCAGCGTAAAAGCCCAGCCAACGGCGGGATGGGGGCTGGGCGGCATCGGCAGAAAGGCGGGTTCGAGCATCGGTATCCGGCCGTCGGTCAGGGCCAGTCAGGACATGGAGGCATCGGGAAAGGGAGCGTGCTACATGCCCGGTGGCGTCATCTGGCCGCCAGCGCCCTGGGCGCCGCCGGAATCATCGCTGCTGCTGCCCGTATCACGGTTCTGGCGCAGGAACTCGGGCAGGTCCGGAATCAGCGGGGCCTGGGCCGGTGCCATGTTGGCATCGGCCGGGCGTTTGGCATTCGGGTCCGGATCCTTCGGTTTGGGGTAGTTGGCCAGATAGCGGCTGTCCGGCCAGGTGCGGGCCAGCACGCGTACCGTGTCGTCGCGCAGGTCCGGCAGGTTCAGGTTCTGGTAGGACGTAGCCAGAATGCTCAGCGCCTCTTCCGTGGCCGGCGTGCCCTGATAGGACGACAGCACCCCCTGCGCCCGGTTGGCCGATGCCACATAGGCGCCGCGGCTCAGGTAATAGCGCGCCACGTGTACCTCGCCCGAGGCCATGCTGTTGACCAGCGAGCGCATGCGGGCAATCGAATCTTCACGATAGCGGCTGTTGGGGAAGCGGTTGACCACCTGCTGGAAGGCATCGTAGGCCTCGCGGCTGGCGGCCAGATCGCGCTCGGAGGCGTCCTGCCCGGCCCAGCGGGCGATCATGCCGGTACCGTTGCTGAAGTTGATCAGCCCCTTCAGGTAGTAGGCGTAATCGAGCCGTTCATGCGCCGGGTGCAGGCGGATGAAGCGGTCGATGGAGGACAAGGCTTCCGCCCGATCACCCTGCTTGTAGTGCGCCCAGGCGATGTCGAGCTGGGCCTGCTGGGCGTAGCTGCCGAACGGGTAGCGCGACTCCAGCCGCTCCATGCCCTTGATGGCACTGGACCAGTTGCCGGCATCGAGGTCTTCCTTGGCGTCGGCATAGAGCTGCTCGGCGCTCCAGTTGGCCGTGGGGTCCTTCTCGGTGGCGGCACAGCCGGCCAGCAGAATGCCGGCGGCCAGCAGCGACAGCCACACGCCGGCGCGGCGGGCGGGGGGGGTCTGGGGATGGGGCATGGTTCCTCCGTCGAGCGGGCCATTATAGACGTGAAGTGACAGCAGAGGCCGACGTTCGAAATGGATGGCGCTTGCAACGGTGTCACTAATGACTGTTCTGAGTGTATGCGTACAGATTCACCCAAGACTTTGTAAAAAACTTTGGACCCAAGGTGCGAGCAAATTTGATATTAAATTTGCACTTACCCCCTCAGATATTCGGTTTATGGATTCGCCATATCTTCGTAGTGCAGACTTATCAGGCATTTCTTTTGACATTTCTTCTGATATATTATTGATGAGCGTATGTATTCCTTCTAGTTTCTCTATATTCCCTCGAATTGTCTTTAGAATTTCATTATGATCGATTTGGTTGTACACAGGCGATGCGATTGAGGTAGATGTGCTAGATGATGTTTGAGCCACGCCAATCGTGACGTTTACTGTTGTATTTTGGTTGTTTTCTTTCTCGGGTTTTTGCAAAACTGTTGATTGTTTATCTTTGCAAGTCTCTGATGCACTATTAACCTCTGCGTCGAATTCCAACAAATCAAAGAGACTTTCCATTAAATGCGATCGAATGCTGTCTAAAACAGAGTACATCTGGGATGATGATATATTTACAGCTTTGACAAAATTGTTCGATGGTATTTTTTCTGTTCTTTGTTCAATATTTATACTGAGCATCGATCGGTGATTGTATATATACTCAAGTTCTGAGATTGGATTCCTCAAAAACGATCTTTGAATTCCATGTATTTTTTCATACCTAAATCTCTCAAAAAACGAAAGTTCTTCTCCCATATCTATTTTTATCGTGTAATCTCCTTTGATTTCAAAGATTCTATATGACGGTATGTCCTCAACTTCGTTATAGCCATAAAGCTCATGTCTAACCCAGTTTTCTAGGCCTGATAATCTTAATTGTTTAGATACGTAAAAAGCCCTTCTGAGTAGGTCGGGAAGGGGTGTTTTTTGTTCTGAATTAATCTTTTCTATAAGTTCATGGATGGCGCCAGGCATTTGTGTTCTCGCATGCTGATGAGGTGCCAAATCATAACACAATTTTATCCGCTTGACAATGGTGGCGTGCTAGTTTGCTAGAGGCCAGTGACTAATGCTAAATTGGCAATTAATTTCGAAGCTTCATTAGTTTTTGGAAGGGAAATTAAGTGCCGTAGGGCTTCGAGATTTGCTACTTTATTTTGTAATTTATTGGCTATATACATTGGTAAATGTTAGTCTGCAAGACATTTGTTTTTGTGTTTATATAAATGGATTCTTTGCCCTTTCCGTATGTTGAGCGATAACGTCCCTTTTTCTTCCCTTGTGCTCAGTACTGCTTCTCCCAACCAGCGCCTCGACCAGTTCCTGGCCAAAGCCCTGCAACCGCACGTAGAATGCATCTTCCGCACCCGCATCCAGCGCTGGATCGCCCTGGGCGCCGTGCGCGTCGACGGCGAGGTCCGTCGGTAATCCCCCCACAAAAGCATCGCATTCAGAAGTAGAATTTTCTCACGGAGAAGTTCTATGAAGAAGTCACGATTCACCGACAGCCAGATTCTGGACGCCATCAAACGCGCAGAGGCCGGGCTGGCCGTTCCCGACCTGTGCCGGGAGCTTGGCATAAGCACAGCCACCTTCTACAAGTGGAGGGCCAAGTACGGGGGCATGGATGTGTCCATGATGGCCCGCATGAAGGAGCTGGAGGCCGAGAACACCCGGTTGCGCAAGATGTACGTCGAGGAAAAGCTCAAGGCCGAGATCGTTGCGGAGGCGCTCGCAAAAAAGTGGTGAGGCCATCTCGGCGCAGGGAGATGGCCCAGAAGGCAGTCGAACAGCGGGGCGTATCGGTTCGGCTGGCCTGCCGCATGTTCAACGTCAGCGAGAGCTGCTACCGCTACCAGGCAAAGCTGCGTGCCGAGGATGACGTGATCGCCGACTGGCTGGTCCGTCTGACCACGGCCCACCGGAACTGGGGCTTTGGCCTGTGCTTTCTGTACCTTCGCAACGTCAAGGGCTTCAAATGGAACCACAAACGGGTATACAGGGTGTACCGGCAGCTGGAGCTGAACCTGCGCATCAAGCCACGCAAACGCCTCGTCAGGCAGGCTCCAGAGCCGCTGGAGGAGCCTTCCGAGCCCAACCAGTGCTGGTCCATGGACTTCATGCACGACCAGCTGGCAGACGGCCGCAGCATCCGCACCTTCAACGTCATCGATGAC